>Ga0316217_10000007_pt1 | contig 313357 bp, 286 predicted proteins | sample 1anoAmetaG_FD_203633 | JGI IMG/M metagenome (GOLD analysis project Ga0316217, IMG submission 203633) | Freshwater microbial communities from Trout Bog Lake, Wisconsin, USA - 1anoA | ecosystem: Environmental > Aquatic > Freshwater > Lake > Hypolimnion/Profundal zone | place: USA: Wisconsin... | reverse complement strand
CCAAACACTACCAAAACCTCCCATAATGTCAAGCGAGAGAAGGCGTGTTTTTATATATGATATCGCAACTCGTTTATTATCAAGGAGATTTAAGCAGAGAAAAATCACTATTATTGTCAGAAAGTACGCTTCATGATGACATTAGTAGACATGATTCAAGGTTGGATTTTAGAGTAACCGGGTGTATTGTAAAATGCGGAACAAAACGAAGGTTCATGATGATACTGGAACTGACAGAACAGGAGCGTGACGCGCTGGTGCGATTGTTGACCAGTGCCCGCACTGAGACCTGTGCCGGAATTCATCATGCGATGGACCACGAAACCCGCGAGACCTTGCGCGCTGAGCGAGCAGTGGTGGAGCAGTTGCTTGACCGCCTCGGCGAACCAGCTGAAGTAGTCCGGTGAAGGGCTTGCAAGTTTCGGAAAAGTCGGCATCGCAGGTGCAGTTTCGGGAATTCGCCGCGCGCCGGCATTGCGTTTGGCTCGACACAGCGGTTGGAGGAGGATTGTGTATGTTGGCCGCTGATCCTTGCCGGGTGATTCGCGCCAAAGGCCGGCAAGTCGAAATCATTACCCTTGCCGGCATACAACGAATCGACGCCAATCCATTTGACGTGCTCAATACCGAACTCGCAAAATCTCACGGTACTGCCATCGGCTATTTTGGTTATGACCTGAAAAATTTCATCGAAGACTTACCGGCAAAGGCAGTGGACGATCTCGACTTACCGGATTTGTGGTTTGGATTTTATGACGCACCGGTAACGTTTGAAGGTGAAACCGGCATCATGTCCGGTGTGACCATGCCGGCTGCCGGCTATCCTTCCAACTTTACTCGCGAATCTTACCGGCAGGCAGTGCGCCGCGCAAAAGAATACATTGCGGCCGGTGACATTTATCAGGTGAACCTTTCGCAACGGTTTCAATGCACAGTGGATGCGCCAGCACCCGAAGTCTACCTCGCGTTGCGCGCCGCCAACCCGGCGCCGTACTGCGCCTACCTCAATATCGGCGACGCGCAGATTTTGTCGTCGTCGCCGGAATGTTTTCTCAAGATTGACGGCCGACAAGTTGTCACGCGGCCGATCAAAGGCACGCGACCACGCACCGTTGATCCTGCCGAGTTACTCGCATCGCCGAAGGACAACGCAGAGCTATTGATGATCACCGACCTTGAACGCAACGATCTTGGCCGGGTCTGCGAATTCGGCAGCGTCCATGTGCCGGAACTGGTGCGCGTGGAAAGTTTTGCCACTGTCCATCACCTCATCGCCACAGTAGCCGGCACATTGCGACGGGAAGTGAGCCACGTGGATTGCGTGCGTGCCTGTTTTCCGGGCGGCTCAATTACCGGCGCACCAAAAATCCGCGCGATGGAAATCATTGACGAACTTGAACCGTACGCGCGCGGAATCTATACCGGCGCGATCGGGTATTTCGGTCTCGATGGCCGGTCACACTTCAACATCGCCATCCGCACGGTGGTGCAACAAGGAAGGCGCTTGACGTTTCAAGCCGGCGGCGGCATCGTGGCCGATAGCGACCCGGACGCCGAATACGAAGAAACACTCGCGAAAGCTCAGGGAATTTTCAATGCCCTCAACCAATTACGCCTACGTCAACGGTAAATTCGTGCCCGACCACAAGGCCGTGGTCAGCATCGGCGACCGCGGTTTTTTATACGGTGACGGCTGTTTCGAGACGATGCGCGTCTACAATGGTCGAACTTTCCGGTGGACTGAGCATCTCGCGCGGTTGTTTGACGGCCTGAACGCGCTCGGAATTGAAGCCGCGCTGTCGCCGGCGGAATTGCGCGCAGCCTGCCAAGCGTTGCTGCGGTTCAATGAAGTTCGTACCGGCGTGGCGCGGATTTACCAGAGCCGGGACTCCATCGTCATCACCGCGCAAACGCGTGAATTTCCGGCGCGCGAGTTGCACGCCATCGTCAGCACGATCCGATTGGATGGCCGACTGTCCCGGTTCAAAACTGCTAACCGGCTCCCATACATCCTCGCCCAACGCGAAGCCGAGCGCGCCGAAGTCAACGACGCCGTGCTACTGAACGCTGCCGGTAATGTCGTGGAATTTACTGCGAGCAACCTGTTCATGGTTAAAAACGGTACGCTGCTGACACCGCCGTTGGCCGATGGCCCGCTGCCTGGCATCACCCGCGAAGTGGTGTTGGTATTGGCGGCAGCAGCGAAACTGCCGGTCCGCGAGCTGAGCCTTGGTCCGGAATTACTGCCGACGGCCACTGAAGTCTTTGCCACCAACAGCCTGATTGAAATCGCACCAGTCCTGACGTGGGGCCGGCCCGGCAAATTTACGCGCCGGCTTCAAATACTGTACCGGCAATTTGTGCTGGACGAATTGCGCCAATAGTCACGCTGGCTTGTCAGGCTTGAGCAGATCGCCCAACTTCTCGAACGGATTGGCCATGCGCGCAACGGTAGGCGCGGCCGGTTTTGTGAAATCGTCCACCAAGCCTTGCAGCTTGTATTTTTCGTGTTCGTGATCGTGGCAGTAAATGCAAAGCAACTCCCAATTGCTGCCGTCGTTGGGATTGTTTTGGTGATTGCCGTCTTTGTGGTGAACGGTGAGTTCCGGCAACCGCTTGCCAGAAAATTCCCGGCCGCAACTGGCGCACAGGTGCGGAAACAATTTCAACGCCCGTTCCCGGTAACCGGATTGGCGCTGCTCAACATCCCGGCGAATCTTCGCCAGCATTGCCGTGTGCTTCTCGGCGTCTGAGATTGGTTTTTCTGTGCTCATCTTGACTGGTCGTAAGAATAACCCAACCGGCCCGGACAATCCGCACTTATTTTTCTGCGCGCGACCAAGCTTGACCGGTGGCGTTTTTTTCTGCGGCGGGTTGCCGGGAGTCTTGCCAGAATTGTTGACTTTCGCCACAATGGGAACGTGGACAGGTTGCCGGCTCGCCGATTCGATCTGCGCGCGAATTTTGCCAGAGCGTTGAAACTCTGGCGCAAACGCCACGACCTGCCGTTGAAGAAGGTGGCCGCCGACCTGGGCTTTGCCATCTCGACGATCCAAGCGTGGGAAAGCGGCAAACGATTCCCCAACCGCGACAACCTCGAACTGATCATCCACTATACCGGCCTCGCGCCCTGCCAGTTGTTCTGCGAACGCAATGACCACTGCGTGCCGGCCCAGTGCGTGTTCGTGGTGCGGCCCACCTGACCCCGCCCGGCAGTTTCACGATCTGTGGAATTTGCGGCCTTGGCGCCGGACCGGTGACTCCGGCATTCTGTGCGGCGCAATGAACCACGCGTACAAACTCACCGGTGTTCCAGCGGCATTCACCGGTCACCGGGGAAGTTGCACCGGTCATCCAGCGAACCTCACCGGTGATCCAGCGGGACGCACCGGTCATCGGTGCAACTCCACCGGCCTCCGGGGCAAACGCACCGGTCACCGGTGCGACTGCACCGGTCGTCGGGGAAGACGTACCGGGCACCGGTGTGACCCCACCGGTCAGCGGTGGGAACGCACCGGTCATCCAGACACGCACACCAACCATCCGTATAACCAACAGAACAGGAGCTAGTTATGGCAAAAGCAGACTATTTAGCGCATGATGACGAGGGCCGCGCCCAGCAGTTCATCGTGTTTCGGGACAACATCGGCCAATTCCTCGTCCCGTTGAACATCTTGCCCGCCGACCCGGACATTCTTCAACAGGCGCTGGACGCCACGCGGTTCCGGGCGCTGGTGGATTTTCAGGCCACCATGCAACAGGCTGCCCAAGGCTGGACTGCCGAGAAAAACTTTGAGCGCGATGGCACCGGCACAGCCCCGGCCGGCCAGAATGTGCCGGTCCTGCCGACGGACTTCCCGGCCGCCCAACCGCCCGGCATCGTCCCGCGCTTCCGGCAATTAGTGAAACGGCTTCGCGGCAACAAGAATTTGACCGACGCAATGCAGGAAGCCCTCGGCATCCTCGGCGCGGAACAGACCGGCCCGGACCTGACCTCCTTGCAACCCGACCTCGATCTCGCGATTGTCGGCACCCACGTGGAAGTGGACTGGGGCTGGCAAGGGTTCGTGAACTATCTCGACATGTGCCTGATTCAAGTGGATCGCGGCGACGGCAAAGGTTATCGGGATTTGTGCTACGACACCACGCCCGGCTACAGCGACACCGAACCGTTCCCGGCCACGCCCACGAAATGGACCTACCGGGCCATTTACCGGATCAGCGACGCCAACGTCGGCATCTGGAGCAAACCGGTCAGCATCACGGTCAGTCTCTGAGGGGATAGCCCGGGCGCGCAACATGCCCGGCGTCCCCCAACGCACAAAAAGAAAAGCCGCCCGGCGGTGTGGCAACCGTCCGCCCCGGTCCCGCCAGTCGGGCCGACGGCCGACGTGTACCGGATTGCCGGCTACGTGGACGGCCTTATCGGCGCAAAGCGACCAGAGTGCGATGTGCTCCGACCGCATTACAACTCTGGCCTGAAATATCCCGACAAAAACAACCCGCTCCCCACCGATGTGCTCTGGGGCGGCGGCATCCGCGCCGGTCTCAAATGGGACGGCACTTTCTACCGTGACCTGTCCCGGTATGGCCAGAGCGGTACACTCTTTTGGTGTTCCTATCTCAAGCCCGGCAGCGGGCCGGGGAACAAGAACGGCTATTGGTTTAATTTCGGCGGCGGCTGGTCCCACCTAGCCAACGACGATTTCGCCCAACTCCTAACCGGCGCCTCCCAGCGGATTTATTGGGACAGTAGCACTGGTCACTGGACATTGGTCATCGAAGCCACCATGTTCGTGACCTACGCCGTGGTCAACGTCTGGACCGGCATCAAGTCCATCGGCAACGACCCCATCGGCCAATACACCCGCCAATCCGGCTGCGACCCGGCGTTGATGTTAACGGTGGGATTGTAAAAGAGTGGCGTTTTTCCACTATTCCGTGTCACTCTGGGCATGTCGAAGAGTCTCCCATTAGCAATGGGTTTACCGGCCTGTCATTTGTTGAAGGTAAACTTGTCAAAGGAGGGCTGCCTGACTAGACTCTGCTACATGAGCGCGCAAACTTTCGACAACGCTTTAAAAAGTATTTATTAAGAGGAATCATCGAATGCTACCTGAAGAACTGTTTAGCCACGTAGCACCAAGCGTGTTTGTTGTGGAAAGTCTCGACTCCAGTGGGACGGTGATTTCGTTTGGTAGCGGAGTCGTCGTCACCTCAGGCCATGTTGTAACAAATAAACACGTAATTAAAGGTGGTAAAGCATTTCGGGTGAAACACGGGAAGCGCGCATGGCGGGCATATATTACACATTTGCATCCGCGTCATGATTTGTGCCAGCTTGGCGTTGATGAACTGGAAACGCCAGCCGTATCTTTGCGAGATTCGTCGAGTATTACCGTTGGCGAGCGCGTTTACGCCATCGGTGCGCCTAAGGGGTTTGACTTGACCATTTCAGAAGGGCTGGTGTCCGGCATGCGCCAACGGCGGGGTGCGCAAGTAATCCAAACCACGGCCCCGATTTCGGCGGGTTCAAGTGGCGGCGGACTATTTGATGACCAAGGCCTTCTGATAGGGATAACGACCTCCTCCATTGTGGACGGTCAAAATTTAAATTTTGCGCTTCCTGCAGACCTAGTATCGACACTCACTGAGCACCCGTTTGCTGGTGATATCAATAGTGTCGCTGACGACACGGAATCTCAAGAATCTGAGTTGGAAGATTTGGCTCGGCAGAAAATGAATGATGGCAAGTACGGTGAGGCTGTAAAACTATGGAGACAAGCATTGCGGCTACGTCCTAATGAAAAAGAAAGTTGGCTCGGCATCGGTGTAGCATACCAATCAGTGGGCTTGCATGAGGATGCGATAGAAGCTTTTCGGAAAGTAATTCAGTTTGACCCGGTATATGTGGTTGCTTGGAGATGGCTTGGGATATGTGGGCTGCTTACAAAGGATTTCGATATGGCAATCGACGCATTCAAAGAAGCCACTCGGATTAATCCCGGTGAGGTTGAAATCTTGGTAGAATTGGGAACTGCCTATTATGGGAAGGATCTACGCGACGAGGCTCTTGCAGCGTACAAGGAGGCCATCAAACTCGACCCAGATCTTCATGCGGCATGGTTTGAGATTGGGCGTTTCTACGTGAGAACCGACCAATATTCCAACGAAGGAATTTTGGCGTTACGGCAAGCAGTCCGCCTCGAACCGGACGATCCGTACTCATGGCAGTGGCTCGCGCTTGCCTATCATCGACATGGCGACGTTGGAGACACTCAAAAGGAGTTCCAAGCACTCAGTCGGTTGGAGGAGTTGGATCCCAAGTTGGCCCGGGAGTTCGCTCAGAATTTCGAGTGACAAGCTGGGAAATGGAGCAGTCCGTAGTATTGACACGAAATCGTCTGGTATCTTTCACGGTCGCGACCTAACCGCGACGTTAACCGAGGAAGCGCACTAGGTAAGTGGTGAGTAACTTTGGGGCGTATTATCATTGTGTTGGCCTGTCATTCGGCAGAGGTAGCCAATTTCGCCGCAATCTCGCGCCCTTTAGCCGTTATCTGATATTGAGAAGCAGTCGGAGTGGACGAGATTATCGATCCGTTTCTGGTATTAACGTGCTTCGATCCCCCCATTCTTATCAACGCTTCTTCTTTGAGAAGATTTGTCAGCTGAATTTCCGAATGGAGCGGCAGGTCCATGACAATTGCGCTCTTGTGCTCTGCGAAGTATGCCAGCACATGACGCTCCAGATCTCCATAGTTCTTGCGCGGCTCGTTCGTTGTCCCTGATCTTTTTGCGACAGTATTTTCTCCGTTCCAATGCACTTGCGACTGACCAACCGTCAAATCACCGCTATGAATGTTCACTGTTCCGATGGAAATGTTGCTCCTGCCAACAGCAGTAGAATTAACTGACGTCGACTTGTTTTTATCCATTCGGCGTGTCACCAGCCTACCGATTCCACCAGCGATCAGAGTTATCAAAACTCCGCCTATGCCGGAAAGAACCTGATTATCCAGAATCCATTTCTTGAAGTCGGCCATCACGCGCATTGTAGGGCGAACAATCGGAAGGGTCAACTCCGCACACTTGACGGAAAGGCTGGTGCCCGGTTTCATCCGCAATCGGTGCGCAACGAAAACAGTCCGGAGTCCTGAGTCGGAAGGGCGTTAACCTTTATGCGCCAGCGTGATTCGGGTACCAAAAGCAATTTCCTATCAGTTTAGTTTGCGTGGATCAGCCATATCGTTTAAGAATTGGATTCCGATGCCAATGCAGCCACCCAACATTTTGCTGATCATCACCGATCACCAAGCGTTTTTCGGGCATCACCGGCCAGGCGAGTTCGAGTATGTGTGGCCACGGTACGAGCAGTTCTGTGCCGCCGGCATCCGCTTCAACCGCGCCTACTCGGTCGCACCGGTCTGCACGCCGGCCCGCTCGAGCCTGATGACAGGCGAATATCCAAGCCAACACCGGTTGATGTGGAACAGCGATTCGGGCGGCGAATTCAAGCCCAACCAGCGACTCTATCACCAGTACCTGGCGGAAGCCGGCTACCGCAACGCGTATATCGGCAAATGGCACTGTTCACACATTCGCCAGCCGGCCGACTACGGCTTTGAAGGCTGGTCGTTGCCGGATTATGGCAAGGTCTACATGTCGGAGGCGTACAAGCAGTATGCCGCCGCACGCGGGTTTGGCGAGGCGCGGGCGTTGATCGAGCACCAACTGGATTTTCCGGAAATGTGCGGGCGAAGCGTGACGCTGCATGCCGAGTCGCCTTTCCATTTCATGGGCGGCAGTGGCGTGCTCCAAGGGCCGGCCGCCGCCCACGAGGAGCAATTCACCGCCCACCTGGTTAAGAATCAGTTGCAGAAACTGACCAAGGGGACGCAGCCGTGGAATTTGGTCGCCAGTTTCTGGGGCCCGCACAACCCCTATTTCCCGACCGAGCCATTCGCCTCGATGTTCGATCCGAAAACGATTCCGGAATACCCGACTTTCCGTGACGATCTGGCGGGTCGGCCCCTGCGCTATTTCCTACACCGCGAGTTCCATCATGCCGGCGTCCGGCGCTGGCGGGGGGACTGGTCCATCTGGCAGGAGATTCTCGCCAGAGCTTACGGCCAGGGATTGCAGACCGATGCCGCCATTGGCGAGATCCTTGACGCGCTCGACGAGTCGGGCGCGGCGGACAACACCATCGTGATCTGGTGCGCCGACCATGGCGATGCGATCGCTTGCCACGGCGGTCTTTGGGACAAGGCGTCCACCTACATCGAGGAGGTCGCGCGCGTCCCGTTGGCTGTGCGCTGGCCGGCCCGGTTTGCTGGCGGACGCGTCACCGACGAGCTGGTCTCCAATCTGGATGTTACGGCGACGATGTTGGCGGCGGCAGGCCTATCCGTGCCCGCTGCCATGGCCAGCCGTTCGCTCCTCCCGCTCTGCACCGGCCCAGCCACTGACTGGCCGAAGGAATTGATCTGCGAACACGCCGGTCACGGCGAGGATTTCCCGCAACGGATCATCATCGAGGGCCGCTTCGAATACGTGGCCGCGCTTTTTGACGGCGATGAAATGTACGATCTGAAAGCCGACCCGTACCAATGTCGCAATCTCATCCACGAGCCGGCATATCGGGACATCAAAGCCCATCTCCAGCAGCGGATCATTCAACATATCGAGCGGACCCGCGACGATATTGCCGCCCCGCTCGCCTTCAAGCTGAAGCAGGGATTCTAACCCTTGCGCCAGCGTGATTCGGGTGCCAAAAGCAATTTACCAGTTCAGTTAATTCAATACGCTCTGGCCATCACGACGCGCTGCGCGGAGGGCTGGCCGGTCAGAATGCACGAGCCGGCACCTTGAGCTTCCGCTGGGATTTGATCCGGTAACGGAATGCATCGAATGGTGGTCTCGAAGCGCTTGGCCATTTCTTCCTCTTGTTCGTGCGTGCCGGCCCAATGGACCCAGGCAAATCCGCCGCCGTCTTTGAAAAATTGCTCAAACTCGGCGAGCGAATTGATCACGCGGCTGCGCTTGGTGCGGAGGAGCAGGGCGCGTTCCAGTAACTCGCGCTGCATTGTGTCGAGCAACGGTTTGATGCCGGCCAGCGCTTCGGTGCGGGGTTGGAATGTCTTTTTGCGTTTGCGCTGCTCTTGCTCCGTCTCACCTTCTTTTTCCAAGACAAACCGGCGGACGACGCAGAGGCTGCCTTTTTCCAGATCTTTCGGGCCGATTTCGATGCGAACCGGGACGCCTTTGGCTTCCCATTCGTAATACTTCGCGCCGGGCATGATACCTTCCCGGTCGTCGAGTTTAACCGTCAAACCTTGTGCCTTGAGTTCGGCGGCGACCTTGCCGGCTTCTTCCAGTACCTTGATTTTCTCGGCGTCGTTCTTAAAAATGGGAACGATCACAACATGGATCGGCGCAAGCTTCGGAGGCAAAATGAGGCCGGTATCGTCGCTGTGCGTCATGATAAGCGCGCCAACGAGCCGGGTCGAAACACCCCAACTGGTGGCGAAGACGTATTCGCGTTGGCCGGCTTGGTTGAGGAAGGTGACGTCGCTGCTCTTGGCAAAATTTTGGCCGAGGTAATGGCTGGTGCCCATCTGGAGCGCCTTGCCGTCTTGCATCATGCCTTCGATACATAGTGTTTCGAGGGCGCCGGCAAAACGTTCGCCGGGCGTTTTCTTGCCGCGGATGACCGGCACGGCCATGATGTTTTCGGCAAAGTCCGCGTAGACGTCGAGCATCCGGTAGGTTTCTTCGAGGGCTTCCTTTTCGGTGGCGTGGGCGGTGTGGCCCTCCTGCCAGAGAAATTCGGCGGTGCGGAGGAACAACCGGGTGCGCATTTCCCAACGGACGACGTTGGCCCATTGATTGATGAGCAGCGGCAAGTCCCGGTAGCTCTGAATCCAGCCTTTATAGGTGTCCCAAATGATTGTTTCACTGGTGGGCCGGATGACGAGCGGTTCTTCGAGTTTGGATTCAGGATCAACGACGACCTTGCCGTCGATGGATTTGAGCCGGTGGTGCGTGACCACGGCGCATTCCTTGGCGAAGCCGGCGGCGTGTTTTTCCTCGCGGGTCAGATAGGACAGCGGGATGAACAGCGGGAAGTAGGCGTTGACGTGGCCGGTCGCCTTGAACCGGTCGTCGAGCTCACGTTGCATCTTTTCCCAAATGGCGAAGCCATGCGGTTTGATGACCATGCAGCCGCGGACAGCGGAATGTTCGGCCAGGTCGGCGCGTTTGATGACGTCGAGGTACCATTGTGAATAGTCTTGGCTGCGCGGCGTGATGCCGTCGTTCTTGGCGGTGTTGGGCTGGCTCATGGATAGTTGTGTAGGCGAAAACCGGCGGAAAGGCAAAAAGTTTTCCCGGCAAACGATTTCATATTGTCGCCGCGCGCGGCAACTGGTACAAAGCCGGCGATGCCTTCACTGAACAAATCATTACTGCACCGCGCCAAGTCCATGGGATTCTCCGACCGGCAAATCGCCGCATTGGTCGGCAGCACCGAGGACGAAGTGCGCGCGCTCCGCAAAAAACTCGGGCTGGTGCCGAGTTATCGGCTGGTGGACACGTGCGCGGCGGAGTTCGAGGCGTCCACACCGTATTACTATTCCACCTACGACACCGGCGACGACGAAATCCGCAAAACCGCGACCCGCAAAGTGATGATTCTCGGCGGCGGACCGAACCGGATCGGGCAAGGCATCGAATTTGATTACTGCTGCGTCCATGCGGCGTTCGCGTTGAAAGAACTCGGCTTCGAGACAATCATGGTCAACTCGAATCCTGAAACCGTCTCGACCGACTACGACACGTCCGACAAACTTTTCTTCGAGCCGCTCACACTCGAAGACGTGCTGCACATTTACGAGCGTGAAGGTTGCTGGGGTGCGATTGCACAGTTCGGCGGCCAGACGCCGTTGAATCTTGCGCTTGGTCTCCAGAAAAACGGCGTCAATATTATCGGCACCACGCCGCAAAGTATCGAAATCGCCGAAGACCGAAAACTTTTTGCTGCGATGCTCGACAAGCTCAACATTCCGCAACCGCCGAACGGTCTGGCGACGGATGAAGAGGAAGCCTTGGCCGCGTCGAAAAAAGTCGGCTATCCGGTGTTGGTTCGTCCGTCATTTGTGCTCGGCGGGCGGGCGATGCAAATCGTTTATTCTGACGACGAACTCCGGCATTACATGCGCTTTGCGGTCGAAGCCTCGCCGGAGCGGCCGGTGCTTGTGGATAAATTTTTGGAAGAAGCCATCGAAGTCGACGTGGATTGCATTGCCGACATCGGGATCGGCGGCGACACCGTGGTTATTGGTGGATTTTTGGAACACATCGAATTTGCCGGTTGTCATTCCGGCGACGCGGCGATGGTCTTGCCACCGCATTCGCTTGGCAAAGCCGTGCTCGAAACTTTGCGCCGGTACACGCACGCGATGGCCCGCGAACTTCGCGTTGCCGGCCTGATGAACGTTCAGTTCGCCGTGCGCGGCAATGACGTCTGGGTACTCGAGGTCAACCCACGCGCTTCACGCACGGTGCCTTTCGTCAGCAAGGCCATTGCCCGTCCGCTCGCCAAACTCGCCGCTAAAGTCATGACCGGCAAGAAGCTTACCGAGCTTGGGTTCACGAAGGAAATCTGGCCAAAATATTTTGCGGTGAAAGAATCGGTTTTCCCATTCAGCAAATTCCCAGGTCAGGATATTTTGCTTGGCCCGGAAATGCGGTCCACCGGCGAAGTCATGGGACTCGGCAAAGATTGGGGAATGGCCTATGCCAAATCCCAAATGGCAGCGCAACCGGCGTTGCCGACTGCCGGCAAGGTCTTCATCAGCGTGCGCGACTCCGACAAATCACAAGCGATTGCGATTGCGCGCGACCTGATCACTCTCGGCTTCGAGGTCTGCGCCTCGGCCGGTACTGCCAAGGCATTGCGCGATGCCGGGCTGACTGTGCAACAACTTTTCAAACTCCAAGAAGGCCGCCCCAACTGCCTCGATCTGATCAAAAACGGCGAACTGGTCATGGTTATAAATACGCCCGCCGGCAAGACGCCACGTGTTGATGAAGTTCGTATCCGCACCGCTGCTGTCCAACACAAGATTTCGATCATGACCACGCTGGCGAGTGGCAAGGCCGCCGTCGCCGGCATCAAAGCCTTGCGCGCGCAGGGTTTGACTGTGCAATCAATTCAAGAATACCACCGCATGTTAAACAAATGAGCCTGAATTGTGATTTTGTCCGCTCCCACGGACTCGGCAACGATTACCTCGTCATGGACCCAGCGTTTGAGCTGACGCCCGAACGCACCCGGATTATTTGCCATCGTAATACCGGCGTCGGCAGCGATGGCATCCTCGTCGTCGCCAAGCATCCCGACGCAGATTTTTCCGTGCGCATCCTGAATCCCGACGGCAGCGAAGCGGAAAAATCCGGCAATGGTCTGCGCATTTTTTCAAAATTCTTATACGACCACGGTTACACGAAAAAAACCGAATTCACGATTCACACGCTCGGCGGCATTGTGAACGCCAGATTGATTTTGGAAGCTGACCGCGTTGTCGCAGTGCGCGTGGACATGGGAAAAGCTGTTATCGACCGGCAACTCACGAAACTGGAAGTTGCCGGCACAACCTTAAATGTCACATCGTTATCCGTTGGCAACCCGCATTGCGTAACAATCGTGTCGGACCTGAAAGCCGTGGATTTGTTCAAACTCGGTCCGCTCATCGAAAATCACAAGGCCTTTCCAAAACGCACCAACGTCCAGTTCGCACAGGTGCTCGACCGCGCTAACGTCCGCGCCTTGATTTGGGAGCGCGGCGCCGGTCACACGCTGGCGAGCGGTTCGAGTTCGTGCGCCGTGGCCACGGCGTGTTTTGACAAGCAACTTGTGGACGGCCATGTCACCGTGCAGATGGAAGGCGGCAATCTGACCATTGAACTCGACCGGCAACTCAATCTCGTGATGACCGGTCCCGTCGAAGAAGTTTGCACCGGCAACTTGAGCGCGGAGTTGCGTGACCGGCTCAGTGTCCGTCCCTGTTAAGCAATTCCTGAAACGCCGGCAAGGCGCGGATGGACTCAAAATCCTGCTCGACCTTGGCCATCGTGCGCAACTTCGGATCAAGCCTCAGCGCGTCCCGCAATAACTCCAACGCTTCGGTCGGGCGGTTCTGTACGGCCCGGTAACATGCCATATTAAAATTCGCGAGCGCATCGCGCGGATTCGCATCGAATGCTCGCTGCAACGTCGCCGCGGCAGCTTCGATGGATTGCGTCCGGCGGCGAATATAGGCGAGATTGATCCAGAGACCGGTATTGCGCGGATTCAACTCGGCGAGTTGGGCCATGAACGGCTCGACTTCATTCAACCGGTTCTGCTCCCAGAGAATCGCCGACTTGATGGCCAATGCGTGTGGCTCGCGCGGTGCGAGCGCCAAGGCCGCATCCGCCTCGTGCAGCGCGTCGTCGAACATTTTCAAATCGAGATAGCCGGAGGCGTATTCGACATGCTTTTGAATTTCCACATTCACGCGCCGGCAATATAGCAGGCTCTTGTGTTGTTTGCCAAATCACGTTAGAACAATAGCGTGCTGCCGAGCCAGATCAACAATCTCCTCGCCCGCGATGGCTGGACGCTGCGCGACCACGAAGCGCGCTGCGGTTCGCGCCGCATCACTTTTTTTCCCACCAACCGCGCCACCGCCGCACTGATAAAGTCGTTGCGCGCCATCGCCAAGCAAGATGCTGGCCGCTTCCGGCATATCGGCGTTGTAATCGCGTCCACCATCAAGCAGATGAACCGGCTCCGTGCCGGCAAATTACCGCCGGCCTTTTTCACATCCAACATGGAATTCGAATCGCCGGCACCAACCATGCCGGTCGCGCGCGTGACGTCGTTCACCGCCAAAGTTATTACCAACACGCCGGTGGGTCCGGTTCCGCCAGTGCATTACCGGCTGGTGTTTGACGCGCCGGAACTCGGCGACATCTTGCCGCCACAATTTTTCATGATGGATGTGTTGCCGGCCCGCACGCCGCTTGGTGTGCGCGCGGTGCGCCGCGCCGGTTGGCATGATGCCGTGGACTGGTCACCGCAACCGTTGTTGAAACGTCCGTTTGGTTTGTGTCGCGCTTACCGGCCAAACTTCCCTGTGGATTACCTGAAACGGCTCGCGTTGCCGCCGGCACTGGCCGCAGTCTTGCATCCGCCAATGGCGACCCGGTTTGATTTGCTCTACAAAGTTTTACCGGAAGGAATCGGCACACCATTGCTGACGAAGTTGCGGCATGGCGATAAGGTTCACATGGTCGGACCGCTTGGTCGCACATTTGACGTGCGAGCATTGCGTGAAGCCGGTGTCGAGGAAGTACACATCATTGGTGGCGGCGTTGGCATGGCACCATTGATCTTGCTGGTTGAGGAACTGCAGTTTCACTCGTTTCGCGTGAAAGTGTTTCTCGGCATGGCGACGCTTGAATCGCTCCGTTACCGTGACGAACTCGCCGCCACTTTCGGCGAGAAACCGCGCGACGCTTACGTCTATATTGATGACTTGCTCGCGGCTGGTGTGGCACCGGCGGATATTTTTCTATCGTGCGACCGCGCGCAACCACACCAGGCGCGCCGGATTCCATGCCAGAATTTATTTCACGGCTTGGTACCGGAACAATACCGGCGGTTTCTGACGGCCCAGCAAAACGACGGCGACACCATGGCGTTCACCTGTGGCCCAAACCGGATGATGGAAGTGATGACGGACATTTGCCGGCAAGCGAATGTACCGTTGAAGGTGTTGTTGGAGAAACGGATGGGGTGCGGTTTCGGCGTCTGTTTCTCGTGTGTGCAAAAGGTGCGACGGGCTGACGGCGCAACGGATTACGTTCGCGTCTGTAAGGACGGTCCGATTTTTGATGCAAAGGACATTGTATGGAAGAACGACGACTCGAAACAACCATCGGTCAACTGCGGCTGCGCAGCCCGCTCCTGACCGCGTCTGGCACCGCCGGCAGCGCTGACGAACTGGCCGGCTTTGGCAATGCCGCCGCAACGGCGACAACGCTCGGAGCGTTTGTCACCAAAGGCGTGACGCTCGCACCGCGTCAGGGCAATCCCGAACCACGCATCATCGAGACGCGCGCCGGGATCCTCAATTCCATCGGCCTACAAAACAAAGGTGCCGACCGGTTTTTGTGCGAAGATTTACCAAAACTCCGGCAATACGGTGTGCCGGTGATTGTGAACATTTCCGCCAACACGGTCGAGGAATACAGCGCACTTGCCGGTAAGTTACTCGCCGGCGATGCCGGACAAATTGCGGGACTGGAAATCAATGTTTCATGTCCCAATATCAAAGAAGGCGGCGTTAGCTTTGGTATTGATCCGCGCGCCATCGAGAAAATCGTCGCTGGCGTCAAAGCCGCTGTGCCGCGTGGCCGGACTGTGACAATCATCACCAAGCTTACCCCCAACATCACCGACATCACCGTGCCGGCCAAAGCTGCCATCGCCGCCGGCACCGACGCACTCTCAATGATTAACACACTTCGCGGCGTGGCAATTGACATTCGCGCCAAGAAGCCATACTTCGCCAATGTCGCCGCCGGCTTGTCTGGCCCGGCCGTCAAGCCGGTCGGTTTGTGCATGGTCTGGGATTGCTTTGCGAAAATCCCAGAATGCCGGAATCGAAAAATTCCAATCATCGGTATTGGCGGTATTTCGACGTGGCAGGACGCAATCGAATATCTCCTTGCCGGTGCGTCAGCAGTGCAAATCGGCACTGCGTGGTTTGTGTACCCGGATGTGTTTGTCGAGATTAAACAAGGATTGCTCAAATACCTTGAGCGCGAGAACACGACAGTCCAGAAACTCATCGGCCAAGCGCACAGCGGTTGACGAGCCGGTCGGTGCTTACAATTCCGCGACGTCCATCAGTTTAATAAACGTGGCAATGTCGGTAGCGGCGAGAAGCTTTTCGCGGAGCACATCTTGCCGGAGCAAACGCGCGAGATTGCCGACGAGGCGCAGGTATTCGGCCACCATCTGCTTTGGCGTGCCAATGAGGAAAATCAACCGGACCGGTGACTCGTTTTGTCCCCCAAAATCAACACCGGCCACACTGCGCCCAACGGCAATCAGGATTTCGCCGCATTGCTCGGTGCGCGCGTGAGGAATTGCCACGTCGTGACCAAGCGCGGTGTTGCTGATGCGTTCGCGTTCGAGAATTTCACCAAAGAACACCTCGAAATTAGCCACGCGCTGACTTGGCACCAGCAGACTGGCAACTTCGCGCAGGGCGGCGGTCTTATCCCGCGCCTGCAAATTCAAATTAATCGCTTCTGGTTTTAACAACGCCGCGATTTTTACCACCACCGGTTTCATGGTCTTAGACATTCGCCCCACTCCACTTTAATTTCTGCCGCAACACGTCAAAATAAGTCTGCCCAATCGGGCTTACCAGTTGGACCACGTGCGGCGACTTGCGGATTTCAATTTCATCGCCGACTTTCATCCGCACCTGTACCTGGCCGTCAATCGTCAACAGCAATTCGCCGGCCGCGCTCACGACCTGACAGCGCACAACCGAATCTTCACCGGCCACAACCGGCCGGTTACTCAAGGCGTGCGGACAAATCGGCGTGAGGATGCACGCCCGTGCTTCCGGCAATAGAATCGGCCCACCGGCGCTAAGTGAATAGGCGGTCGAACCTGTCGGTGTGGCAAAAATCATGCCGTCGCATAGGTATTCGGTCAACAACACGTCATCAATCGTCACCCGCAGCCGCACGATTCGCGAAAACGCACCGCGCGAGATGACGGCATCGTTGAGCGCCCGGTGACTTTCAATCCGCCGGCCGCTTCGCCGCAGTGCAGTTTCAAGACGGAACCGGGGTTGGACTTGGAATTTGCCATTCAAGATTTGCCCAGCCGCTGCCGGTAAATCGTCGCCGCGGACGCTCGTCAAAAAGCCGAGGTTGCCGAGATTAATCCCGAGCAACGGCGTCTCCGCGTTGCCCAATTCGCGCGCGACCCGCAACATTGTGCCGTCACCACCGAGCACAATGATCATGTCCGCTTTCTTTGCGAGCGCCGGTAAAGCACACGCGGCGCGTGGCCGGCCGGCGAGCGTGGCCATCTCACGATCAAGCACTGCGGTAACTTTGTTCGCCGCCAGCAAGCTGAGTAATTCCAGCAGCCGCGCGCGAGTAGCTGGCTTGTCAGGGTTGCCGGCGATGCCAATAGTCTTGGGAATTTGCTGTTTCATGGCTTGGTGAATCCTACCAGAAATTCCTTATTACCGGCAGGACCAAGTAACGGCGACTCGCACCGGCCAACCAGATGGAGTCCCAGTGTTCCGGTAGCAAAATCGATAACTTCCGCCTGCACACGCTCGTGAACACCGGCATCGCGCACGACGCCGCCTTTGCCAACATCGGTCCGGCCGGCTTCAAACTGTGGTTTGATCAACGCAATCAATTGCCCGCCGGGCCGCAACAGATTCACCGCCGCCGGCAAAATTTTCGTTAGCGAAATAAATGACGCGTCAATTGTCACGAGGTCTGCCGGTTCGCCAATTTGCGACGGTAGCAGGTTGCGGGCGTTAACTTCGTCGTGCACGGTTACGCGTGAGTCTTGCCGGAGTTTCCAAGCGAGCTGGCCTTTGCCGACATCCACGGCGTGAACATGGCGCGCGCCGTGTTGAAGCAGACAATCGGTGAATCCGCCGGTGGAGGCACCGATGTCCACGCAGAGCTTGCCGGTCGGGTCAATGTTTAATGCGTCGAGTGCGGCTTCGAGTTTGTGGCCGCCGCGGCTGACGAATTTTTCGGCGGCGGTAATTTGCACATCGGCATCGGCCAGCACTGTGTCGCTGGCCTTACCGGCAAGTTGGCCGTTAACGCGAACGGCACCAGCCAGAATCAGGCGCTTGGCTTGCTCGCGACTGGTGGTCAACCCGCGCGCAACAAGTTCGATATCAAGCCGGGCGCGCATCGGCGGTTACGACCCGGAATTGCTGCGGCTGCGCCGCCAGTGCCAAGGCTTCGTTAATCTTGGCAATGCCGGTCGCGGCATTCATGCCGTACTTGTCCTGCAAATCTTTATTGGAGGTGGCGTGCTCGATGAACTTATCCGGCCAGCCAACGCGAACCACTGGCGTGCGGATATGCGCATCGGCGAGCGTCTCCATGACTGCGCTGCCAAAGCCGCCCATCAAAACGCCATCTTCGACGGTGCAAATGATTTTGGTGATTTTCCCATATTTCTCAAGCATCTCATTGTCAATCGGTTTGCAGAACCGGGCATTGATGAGCGCGACGGATTTACCTTCAGCCTGCAATCCGGCCACAATGCCACGGGCAATTGATTGGACTGCACCGTAGAAAATCACCGCCACATCGGTACCGTGTTGGATGACTTCGGATTTACCGATGGGCAGAATTGCCGGCCGCTCTTTGATTGGCACGCCTTCACCGGCACCGCGTGGATACCGGAGCATGATCGCGCCGTGATGTTGCAGCGCCGTCCAAAGCATGTCCGCCAATTCATCTTCATCTTTCGGTGCCATCAATGTCGCATTCGGCACGCACCGGCCAAACGCGATGTCGAATAAGCCATGATGCGTCGGGCCATCGTTGGCCGAGAGGCTGGCGCGATCCATGCAAAAAATCACGTCGAGATTTTGCAGCGCAACATCGTGAATGATGCAGTCGTAGGCGCGCTGGATGAATGACGAGTAAATCGCGCAGACCGGCTTGAAGCCCATCGTTGCGAGGCCGGCGGCAAAGATCACAGCATGTTCCTCGGCGATGCCGACATCAAAATACCGGTCGGGCTTGGCTTGTTGCAGCTTGATCAAACTTGTGCCGCTCGGCATCGCGCCGGTAATGCCAACCAACCGGTTGTTGACATCGCTGAAGCGCACCATCGCTTCACCGAAAACATCTTGATAATTTGGCGGCGTGCCTTCTTTTTTAGGCAGCGGTTTGCCGGTGGCAATATCAAACGGGCCGCAGCCGTGAAAGGTTTGCGGGTCTTCAATGGCTCTTTCGTAACCCTTGCCTTTGACGGTTTGGACATGCAGGAGCAACGGTTGATCTTGATTCTTGGCCCACTCAAAAGTTTCGATGAGCTTTGGCAGATTGTGCCCGTTGATAGGTCCAATATAACGCAGGCCGAATTCCTCGAACAACACGCTTGGCACCAGCAAGCTCTTGAATGCTTCCTCAACCCGGTGCTCGATCTTGGCAATTTCCGGACCGAACCGGTGCATGAAGCTTTCAAGCTTTTTATGCGCCGCCTGATACCGAGGGTTGGTAACAATCCGGTTGAGATAATCGGAAATCGCACCGACGTTTTTGGCAATACTCCATTCGTTGTCGTTGAGAATGACGATTAAACGCTTGGTGGTGTGCTTGATGTTGTTGAGCGCTTCAAGTGTAATGCCATTAGTCAACGCTGCATCGCCGAGCACCACGACTACCTGTTCGTCCGTGCCGGCGCGATCACGCCCTGCCGCCATGCCAAGCGCGGCCGACAACGCCGTGCCGGCGTGGCCCGCACCGAAACAGTCATGCGGACTTTCTTCCCGGAGCGCGAAGCCCATCGGTCCACCGGTCTGGCGAATTTTATGAAAAACCTGCCGGCGGCCAGTCAGCAGTTTATGGATGTAAATCTGATGGCTGACATCGAAAACAAACCGGTCCTTCGGGGTGCTGAAAACCTTGTGCAACGCGATGGTCAACTCGACCACACCGAGGTTGGGGCCGAGATGGCCACCGGATTTGCTGAGCGCATTGACCAGCTCATCGCGAATTTCCTGCGCCAAGGTGATGAGTTGCTCCTGAGTCAGCAACTTTACATCCGCCGGCGAATTAATCATCTCCAGATAACGTCCCATTGCAATTCTCCTTAAAGCAACTTGGCGTCTTTATCTTCGCCGGTTTTGTCCGCCGGTTCAAACGGCTCCAGTTTCACCGAGCCATCCGCCTTCTTCTGCAAAATTTCGATCTTCTTTTCCGCCTCGTCCAGTTTTGCCGTGCAAAAGCGCACGAGCCGCGTGCCTTCCTCGTAACGTTTCAGCACATCCTCCAGCGGCAACTCGGCGCCTTCCATATCCGCGACAATTTTTTCCAGTCGCTGGATGGCTTGCTCAAAACTCGGATTGGCCGCGTCTTTCTTACCGGCTTTCATTAGTAGAGAAAACTACCACGAACCTAAACCATCCAGCAAGCACGATGGTCAGACCTCAATATCTTCAAACCGGTGGCCGGTCAGATGGATAAACGCGTCTTCAAGCGTTGGCTTGCCGACGCTGACGGCTTCAATCTCGCCGGGAAAGGCTTCAACCAAGGCTGGCACAAACTCATGGCCGCGCGCCCGCTCGACGCGAATTACGCGATCCACGATGCCGGCCTTGACCGCAAACCGGCTTTCAATCTGTGCGCGGAGCCGGTCACAGTCGCGGGCGCGAATGGAAACGACATCGCCACCCACCCGGTCTTTCAGTGCGGCCGGCTTATCCAGCGCGACGAGCTGGCCGCGATCCAACAGCGCCAACCGATCACAACGTTCGGCCTCTTCCATGATGTGTGTCGTCACCAACACCGTCACGCCTTCCCGGTCACGTAATTCGGCAAGGTAATCGCCAACTTCCCGGCGCACGCGCGGATCGAGGCCGGTACTCGGTTCGTCGAGCAGCAATAATTCCGGCCGGTGCAGCAAGCCGCGCGCGATTTCGACGCGCCGGCGCAAGCCGCCGGAAAGTTTTTCCGTCAAATCGTTGGCCCGGTCAGCGATGTTAAACCGCTGCATGAGTTCATCCATGCGTTGCCGAAGTGGCGCGCCGCGCAAACCGAAGATGTGGCCGTGATGCCGGAGATTTTCAGCCACGGTCAGTTTCTTGTCGAGACTCGGCGATTGAAAGACGACACCGATCCGGCGCCGGACCGCGTTGCGCTGGGTTACAACATCGTGTCCGAATACGCTGACAGTGCCAACACTCGGCGCCATCAGCGTGCTGAGAATGCGAAAGAGTGTGGTCTTGCCGCCGCCATTCGGGCCGAGCAAGCCGAAGATTTCACCGCGTTGAACAGCGAAACTCACGCCGGCCAACGCGACGCGGTCACCATACCGGTGCGTCAGCCCGGCGATGGCAACAACAGATTTGGCGGTGGATGAATTCAAGATGCTGACGTTGATGTGGCCGCGCATGTTTTTTTTCAAGGTAAATATGCCGGTTGTAATTCGCTCAAAATGTGAGACTCTAAAAGAGTTGCGATGGTTGACCTAATTCACAAACTGATTAGCGCCGTGTTCGCCTTGAGCCTGATTGTGGCCGGCGCCTCGGCTGATGTGTCCACGCCCATTGAAGCCGGGCAGGTCGGGAGCGTCGTGTCGAAGCTTTTGGAAGAACGCCATTACAACGCCCGCCGCCTCGATGACACGATGGCCAAGGAAATGCTCAAAAACTACCTCAACGCGCTGGACTACAACCATCTGTTCTTTTTGCAGAGTGATATTGACGGATTTCAGCACTTCACCACGGAACTGAACAATGATTTGATTGTCGGCGATGTCAAACCGGCTGTTGAGATTTACCAGGTGTACAGCAACCGGGTCGAACAAGCCTGCGTCACCATCAAGGAACTCGTCACGGAGGATTACCGGTTTGACGAGCACGACGCGCTCATCATCGACCGGCACGAGTCCCCGTGGCCGGCCACCGCGGCCGAGCAACGCGCGCTGCTCCGGCAACGCGTGAAATACGAACTCCTCGAAGAACGCCTCAACAAAGAAAAACACGACGAAGCCATCAAAATCATCACCCGCCGGTATGACCGCATCCTGCGGGGCCTCCACGAAAACGACTTCGATACCGTCGTGGAGGTTTACCTGAATTCGCTCGCCATGCTTTACGACCCGCACACGGCATACCTCGCGCCGCATGCGGCGGAAGATTTTGCCATCGCGATGCGCCTCTCACTTTCCGGCATTGGCGCAGTCCTGCAATCGGAGGATGGCTACGCGAAAATCGTCAGCATCGTCCCGGGTGGTCCGGCGGATCTCGACAAACGACTGAAAGTCAACGACCGCATTGCCGGCGTGGCGCAGGGTGATGGCCCGATGATGGATGTCGTGGACATGAAGCTCAATAAAGTCGTCGAGCAAATCCGCGGCAAGAAAGGCACCGGCGTGCGTTTGAAAATCATTCCAGCCGACGCGCCGGACCCGTCCACGCGCAACGAAATCAGCCTCACCCGCGATGAGATCAAGCTGACGGAACAGGAAGCCAAAGCCAAGATCATCGAGAAATCCACCCCGCTCGGCAGCAACTTGCGGCTGGGATACATTGATTTGCCATCGTTTTATGTGGACCCGGCCGGCGGCACGGATGCGAAAAGTTCGGCCCGCGATGTCCGGCAATTGCTGCTGAAACTGCGCAACGAAAAAGTGGACGGCTTGATTTTGGATTTGCGGCGCAACACCGGCGGCTCATTGCCGGAAGTCATTAACATGACCGGCCTGTTCATTGCCGAAGGCCCAGTCGTACAGGTCAAAGACCCGCAAGGTCGCATCGGCGTCGGCCGGGACACGGAGCACGCCGTGGCGTTTGACAAACCGATGCTGGTGCTGGTCACCCGCGTCAGCGCGTCCGCCTCGGAAATTATGGCGGCGGCGTTGCAAGACTATGGCCGGGCCATCATCGTTGGCGACCACCAGACTTTCGGAAAAGGCACGGTGCAACAAGTTGTTGATTTGGACCAGCTCCTGCCGAAGAAACGCACCGGCACGACCGGCAGCAATGAATTGAAGCTGACGATTCAGAAATTTTACCGGGTGAGTGGCGGTTCAACCCAATCGCGTGGAGTCGTCCCGGACATCGTCCTGCCGTCGCCGCTTGATGCCGTGAAAATCGGCGAGAATCACCTGCCGCATTTTTTGTTGTACGACGAAATCCAGCCGGTCGGCATTCACCGCTGGAGCCAGTCTGTGCCGCCGGTGGATGAATTGCGCCGGTTAGCCGCCGGGCGTGTGACCCAAAATCCGGAATACCGGTACATCCTCGAAGACACCGCGCTGTTGAAACGGAAGACCGACGAAAAATTCGTCACCCTCAATGAAGCGGCCCGGTTGGCGGAGAAAAAACAAAACGAAGAGCGCGCCGAGGCGCGCAAGCAGGAACGCGCCGCCCGGCATGCGGAAGCTTTGAAGACGACCGACATCACGCTGAAAAGCCTGACCGGCTCGACCAATCTCGTGGCCGCCATCACGCGCGAGGTGATGGAGACCGCCGCGCAAAATTCACACACCAACGAATCAAAGAAACCGGCCAGTGCGGAACCGGTCGTCCCGCTGCCGGACCCGAACTTCGACGAAGGCGTCAACATTCTCGCGGACTACGTCGACTGGCTGAACCACACCCACGCGAAGAACTGAGCGCCGGCGCAAGCGGGACGATTGCGCCACCTACCGGTGCCCTAGACAAGCCTTTTTCCATCGCTGACCAAGGTCTTTCAGCCAGCGAAGTAAGTCTTTCGGTCATTGAAAGAAGTCTTTCAGTCGCTGAAACGGGCCTTTCGGCCTCTACAAGGGTCAGTCAGGCTCTGACCAAGGTCTTTCAGCCTTTGACCAAGGTCAGTCGCTCGCTGAGAAAGGTTGGTCAGACAGAGGAAAAGGCTGGTCAAACAGAAAATCGCCGCTGCGCCGTGCCCTCAGATTCTGTCCTATAGAGAAAACAATGCGCAGTCCGATTGTTGGCTTTTGTTATTCGATTAATCTGAACACATGAAACAAAAACTTCCGTACAAGAAAATCATTGTGGCTGGACTCTTAATCGGCATTGGGTTGGGTGGCCCGTCGTGGGTGCGCGCTGACGACGACACCAACACTCCACCCAGTAATATTAGTCAGGTGCAAGTCGTCAATCCGCCCCCGGCGACCACCACTGAGGTGACGACGACGACGAAATCAGGCTACGAACCGTTCCATGCGTTGCAATTGAGCTTGGAGGCGTTTGGCACTTACGCTGATCGGGATCGGCGGGGCAATAGTGTGAACCATGGCGGCGGCGGGCTGGGCGTGACCTTCTTCATAACGCGTTACCTGGGCATCAGTGCCGATTCTTATCTCGAAGAATGGAAGTGGCCGTACCGGGTTAATGGCAGTGGCATTCTGCGGTTGCCTCTGCCGGATCGGTTCTCCCCAGTGGCGGTGTATGGGTTTGGCGGTGGTGGGCGGCAGTTTAAGGATGTGGTGCAATACACATATCATGGCGGTGCGGGACTGGAATTCAAGTGTTGCCCCGTTCTCGGATTATTTGTGGATGGGCGCCGCGTGTTCCCCGACAGGACTCCGGATTATACATTGGTGCGGGCCGGGGTGAGCATCGGTTTTTAAACATGGCAGCATAATTTGAAGCTCGGTTGTTCGCGTCCCCCTGTTGGCAGGCTTCTCCCCCTCGTTTCGGCGAGTCAATGAATGCTACCAAATAGCGAACAGCCGAGCTTCTTCTTGCCGTTGGGGAGAAAACCGGCCGGTCAGAGTTCGGCGGAGTCGCCGTAGGCGGGGATGGTGATGGCGGCGGTGGGGTGGAGTTGGCGGAGGACGCCGGCAAAGGCGGTGGCGGAATCGAGTTCGCCGTGGACGACAAACACGCCGCGTTGCGGGCCGGTGATCTGTTCGGCCCAAGCGCGGAGTTCATTCTTGTCGGCGTGACCGGAGAAGGCGTCAATGGTTTCAATTTCAGCGCGGACGGTATGCGCTTCACCGAAGATATTGACTTTCTTGTCGCCGCTGGCGAGCCGGGCGCCGAGGGTGTGTTGGGCGCACCAGCCGACGATGAGGACGGTGTTGCGTTTGTCTTCGACGGTGTTGTGGAGGTGGTGACAGACGCGGCCGGCTTCGGCCATGCCGGAGGCGCTGAGGATGATGCACGGCTGGTCGTGGTCGTTGAGCGCCATGGATTCTTCGACGCTCTGGATGTAGGTGATGTTGGGCCGGCTGAGGGGATTGGCGCCGGCGTGCATGGCGGCGGCGAATTGGGCGTTTACCGCTTCGAGGTGCCGGCGGAAGATGACGGTGGCGTTGACGGCGAGCGGGCTGTCCACGTAAATCGGCAGGGCCGGGATGCAGCGGGAGTTTTCGAGTTGGAACAGGGTGTAGAGCAATTGCTGGGTGCGGCCAACAGCGAAGGAGGGGATGACGATTTTGCCGCGGCGCTCGACGGCGCGGTTGATGATCTGGCAGACGCGGGCGTTCACGTCGGTGAGCGGTTCGTGGACGCGGTTGCCGTAGGTGCTTTCGGTGAGCAGGTAATCCACATCGAGCGGGATTTCGGGGTCGCGGAGGATGTCGTTGTGGCCGCGGCCAAGGTCGCCACTGAAGGCCAGCCGGATTTTGCGCGAACCTTCTTCAATGTCGAGGACGATGATGCCGGAACCGAGAATGTGGCCGGCATCCAGCCAGGTGGCGGTGACGCCGTTGATTACCGGCACCGGTTGGCGGTAAGCGACCGGCACAAATTGGTCGAGCGACGCGCTGGCATCGGCTTGCGTGTATAACGGCGCGACAAGCGGCCGGCCTTTCTTCGCCAGTTTTTTGTTCAGGAACATGGCGTCCTGTTCCTGAATATGCGCGGAGTCCACAAGCATGATCCGGCAGAGGTCGGTGGTCGCGTCAGTGGTGAAGATTTTTCCTTTGAAGCCGTCCCGGCATAAAACCGGGATGATGCCGGTATGGTCAATGTGCGCGTGACTGACGAGGAGCGCATCCACACTGCGGGGCAGGAAGGCGAGCTTGGTGTTGTAATCGATTGTCTTGTCGCGCCGGCCCTGGAACATGCCGCATTCGAGGAGGAGACGCTGGCCGTTGACTTCGAGCAGATGCTTGGAGCCGGTCGTGGTTTGGTCGGCGCCGTAGAAAAATAATTTCATCAGGGAGCCGGCAACACGATGACGCGTTTAGTCTGTGACAAAATCACACCATCGTGGACAACGGCCACGACATAGAATCCAAGGATGGTCTGGTTTTCGACAACTCGCGCCGGTTCGTCTTGACCGGGCAGGTGAATCAACGCGGCGTATTTGAGCGGGTGTTCGCTGACTTGCGAGATGCCGTCGAGTGCCGGGCTGTTGACGGTGAACGGTTCCGGATCAATGGATTCCAAGTCGAATCGTCGGTAGCTGATGAACGGATGTAAGCGCGGCTCTTGCGGAAGATACCGGAACATGTGGTTGTTGACGTTGTGGATGTTGTCCATGTCGGTATAACCGAGGATGGCAAGCTTGGCGAGCGACTCCGGGTACTCGGCGTAGCGGTTGTGATACCGGTTGATGGCATCGCGGATGCGGTGGAGACGGACACGGTTAATGCCGTTTTCCACGGTATTATCGAGCGCGACACCAAAGAGCCGGGCGCGCTCGGCAGAGCTGTGAAAATAGGGAGCGTTTGCGATACGCTGGCGGAGGAGCTGATAATCATCCTCGGCGGCGCGGTCGTTGAGGTGCTCATTGAGTTGGGCGTGCTTGAGCAAGGCAATGTCCAGCCACGGTGAGACGCGAAGGGTATGCGAAAGCAAGTCCATAGTGATGGCCGCACTTTGGAATTGCCCTCTGCTGACAAGGAGAATGGCTTCCCGGTATTTTTCAAAAAAACGATAAGCATCGGTACCGGCAGCATCGATCGCAGGATTGGTGGGCAGCGGGGTTTCGTGAGCAAGCCATGCCGGCGGCGTATTGGTCTGGGCATAGGCCGGCAGGGCAATCATGACCCAAACGAAGACACTTCTCACAGCCCAACCGCTGTTACGGATACGAACCATAAGTCAGGTGCGAGTAAGGTAGTCACTGCTCAGGTAAAAATCAACGCCAATAATCGGGCCACAGCTCACCAAACTAATTAAACTTTTGGTTGCCGGCAGCGTGATAGTCCGGGTATGAGTATCTGATACCTCGTCAGATTTGGAGATTGACCATGACACAACGCATTCTACTCACAACGACTTCATTTCAAGACACGCCGGGCGAGCATCACGCGATGCTGGCACAGGCCGGTTTCGAGATTGTCCGCGAACGCGGCCCGTTGCCGGAAGCGCGGATGCTGGAGCTGGTTGCCACCGGCAATTTCGACGCATTCTTGTGCGGCGACGACGCCATCACGCGCGCCGTGATGCAGAAAGCGTTACCGCGGCTGAAAGTCGTCAGCAAATATGGCATCGGCCTCGATAAAGTGGACGTGAAAGCGGCGACAGACTTGAAAGTCCCGGTCTGCTACTGCCCCGGCGTTAACCACACGACCGTTGCCGAACATGCGTTCGGTTTGTTGCTCGCCATTTACCGGGACATCGTGGCCGAGAATGCCCACGTCAAAGCCGGCACTTGGAAACGTCTGACCGGCCACGAACTGATGGGCAAAACCATCGCCATCCTCGGCATGGGCCGCATCGGCAAGGAAGTTGCCATCCGTGCCCGCGCCTTCAGCATGAATGTGCTGGGGTTTGACAAATTTTGGGACTTCGATTTCGCCCGGCATCACGACGTCGTGCGCGTCGAGACCATCGAAGCCGCGCTCAAGGCGGCGGATGTGGTTACTTTGCACGTCAACCTCAGCCCCGAAACCAAGCACATCATCAACGCCCAGCGGCTCGCGTTGTTGAAAAAAGGCGCCGTGGTCATTAATACCGCCCGCGGCGAACTAGTGGACGTCAACGCCGTTGTCGCCGCGCTCAAGAGCGGCCATTTGCTCGGTTACGGCGCCGATGTGTTGGAGCAGGAGCCGCCGCCGAAAGATCATCCGCTGTTTGCCTGCCCGAATGCCATTCTCACACCGCACATCGGCAGCCGCACCTACGAAAGCGTCGCCCGGCAAGCGTCGATGGCTGCGCAAAACCTGATCGCCGTGTTGAGTGGCCAGAAACCCATCGCCCAAGCCAACCAAGTTTAAGGACATATCATCATGAGCACACCTCAATCGGACATCGGCCTCATCGGCCTCGCAGTCATGGGCGAGAACCTCGCCCTCAACATCGAAAGCAAAGGCTTTCCCATCTCCGTATTTAATCGCACGACCAGCAAGGTGGACGCTTTCATGAACGGCCGCGCCAAGGGCAAGAAATTTGTCGGCGCACACACGTTGCCGGAATTTGTCACGTCGTTAAAATTGCCGCGCAAAATCATCCTGCTCGTCAAAGCCGGCAAGGCGGTGGACGAACTCATTGACCAGCTCGTACCACTGCTCTCGTCCGGTGACATCATTATTGATGGCGGCAACAGTCATTTCCCCGACACAATCCGCCGCACGCAGTATGTCGAAAGCAAAGGCTTGCTCTACGTCGGCAGCGGCGTGTCCGGCGGCGAGGAAGGCGCGCTCAAAGGTCCGGCAATGATGCCGGGTGGTAGCCCGGCTGCATGGCCGCACATCAAACCGATTTTTCAATCCATCTGCGCCAAAACGCCGGAAGGTGATCCGTGCTGCGACTGGATTGGCGAGAATGGCGCCGGGCATTTCGTTAAGATGGTTCACAACGGCATCGAGTACGGCGATATGCAATTGATCTGCGAAATTTATGACCTGATGAAACGCGGCCTCGGCATGACCAACGCCGAAATGCACGCCGTCTTTGCCGAGTGGAATACCGGCGAACTCGACAGTTATCTCATCGAAATTACCCGCGACATTCTTGGCTACAAAGATGAAGCCGGCAACGAAGTCGTGGATCTCATCCTCGATGCCGCCGGTCAAAAAGGCACCGGCAAGTGGACCGTGGTCGCCGCGCTCGATGATGGCATGCCGCTGACGTTGATTGGTGAAGCCGTTTTTGCCCGGTGTCTCTCCGCCGTAAAAGAAGAGCGTGTGGCGGCGGCGCAGGAAATCAAAGGCAAAGTCACCACATTCAAGGGCGACAAAGCGAAATTTGTGAAAGATTTACAGGCAGCGCTCTACGCCGCGAAGATTGTCAGCTACGCGCAAGGTTACCAGCTCATGCGCGCTGCTGCCAAAACGTACAAGTGGAACCTGAATTACGGCGGGATTGCACTTGTCTGGCGCGGCGGCTGCATTATCCGGTCGGTTTTCCTCGGCGAAATCAAAAAAGCTTTCAAACGCAATCCCGGCCTCGTGAACCTGCTCGTCGATAAGTATTTCAAGAAAACCGTCAGCAGCCGGCAAGCCGGCTGGCGTCGCGTCATCATCCAAGCCACCAAACTCGGCATCCCGGTGCCATGCCTCAGCAGCGCGCTGGCCTACTTCGATGGTTACCGGAGCGACCGGTTGCCGGCCAACCTGCTCCAGGCGCAACGTGATTATTTCGGCGCACACACCTACGAGCGTGTGGACAAACCGCGCGGCGAAGTTTTTCACACCAACTGGACCGGCCGCGGTGGCACGACAACGGCAAGAACGTATACTGTCTGATGTCGCCATAGTGCAGAAACTTTTCCCGTGCATCCGGTCTACGGAATCAGCGTCAAAACCTATGGGTGTGCGTATGACTAGGGGTGAACTGGGCCGACCGTCCCTTTATAGCCAAGCACGACGTCAGAATCATCTCGCCGACATTCAGGAGTCCAGTCATACGGGCGAAGTGAGACTTGATTCTTACCGGGACGCGTGGTAGTTTCCCGCCCCGTAACAAGTCTTAACCAAAGGCCATAATTATTATGAAAAGAATCGTTGTTCTATTTTTGTCCGCGTTGTTGGCGCGCACCGTTTGCGTCGCCGACGAACCGGCTATCGCCGCCGTGCCGGCAGTCGAATATAAAGCCGAGGACGTGGTTGCCCGCATTGGTAAAACTGAAATCAAATGGGGCCAAGTCGAACCGGCGGTCACCGCATTCCTGAAACAATTCAGTATGCGTGGTCGCACTTTCCCACAAGAGCAACTGGGCCGGCTGCACTACGATGTCCTCAATGAAATGGTCACCCGTGAACTCGTGTTGCAGCAAGCCGCCGGCAACGAACCGACCAACCTGACTGCACACGTCAAAGAACAAATCGAGCAGGCGAAGTTACAGGCCGGCGGCGATGAAAATTATACCAAAGCGCTGACCGATATGGGCATTACCCCTGATGAGTATGCCAAACGTGTCCGTGAAATGCTTCTGATTCAGGAGACCATTAAAAAAGCCGTGGAAGAAAAAGTCAAAATCACCGATGAGGGCTGCAAGAAGTTCTACGACGAAAATCGCAGCAAATTTATTATCCCGGAACAAGTGCGCGTCAGTCACATTCTAATCCTGTGCCCGCCGGAAGCCACTGCGGAAATTCGCACCCAAAAACTCGCGCAGATTCAAGCCGCGTTGTCACTGGTCAAAGGCGGCGAAAATTTTGCGGATGTGGCGCGGAAATTCTCCGAAGATCCCGGCAGCAAAGAACAAGGTGGCGATCTTGGCTTTTTCTCGCGTGGCCGGATGGTACCGGAGTTTGAAACGGCGGCATTCGCATTGGCGACCAACCAAGTCAGTGATGTCGTTACTACGCATTACGGCTACCACGTCATCAAGGCGGTTGAACGCAAGTCCGCCGGCGAGCGCACTTACGCCGAAGCGAAAGATAACATCGAAGCTTATCTGAAAAATTTGCAAGGACAACAAGCCGCCCAGCAATATCTGAAAGAACTGCGCGACAAGACCAAGGTAGAAATCCTCTTGCCGGAGCCGCCCCCACTTGCCGTTAGGCCGTCCGCCGGCACACTAGCACCATCAGCACCGCCCGCTGCGACACCGGCACCGGCAACCGCCAAGTAATAATTACCGGCAGTTTGAGGACCGGGGCAAGTTACCTTGCCCCGGTTTTTCTTTTATCCGCGCGCGGATTGACGCTGCTGGAAAAAACTCCTAGACTGGCCTTTCAGGATGAGCCGCACTGTGTTAGTTGAAATTGTTGGGCTGGTGATATTACTGGCCGTCTCCGCGTTTTTTTCAGCGACGGAAATTGCATTGTTTGCCCTCAGCAAGCTGCAAGTGCGCCGGCTCCGGCAAGATCACCCGGTGCCCGGCCAACTCATTAGCGAATTGCTCGACCGACCCCAGCGGTTGCTTTCAACGATTCTGTTCGGCAATACGCTCGTGAACATTGCCACCGCCGTGCTGGGCTACGATTTGCTCCAACGACTTGCACCGCACCATGCCAACTTATTAGCCGTGCCGGTGATGACGCTGTTGATTTTGTTGTGCGGCGAGGTCACCCCAAAGGCGATCTTGATTCGGCGGCCGGCATTTTTCGCGCCGAAACTGGCCCCGGTCATTAATAGCTTCGAGCGCGGCACTCGGCAGGTCCGGCGCGGGTTCGAGGCGTTGTCCGAATTGATTGTCCGGCGTATCGAACGATGGCCGTATTTTTCAGCCCGGCTTGCGCGCGATGGGGCGCCAACTTCCGATGAATACCGCACCTTGCTTACTGCCAGCGAACACGCCGGTATTGTGCGTCGGGAAGAACGCGACATGGTCCATAAGATCCTGGCGCTCGACAAAATGCACGTCCGTGAAATCATGACCCCGCGTGTGGATATGCAATACATCGAAGATACACTCACTCCTGACGAGATGGCAGCGACGCTCCGCCGGATCAAACACCGGCGCGTGCCAATCATCCATGATTCGCCGGACACTATCGAAGGCCTGCTGAACGTCAAAGAATTTTTAATGAACCCGCACCGGGGTCTCGATGAAGTAGTGGAATTGCCGAATTTCATACCGGACACGATGCGCGTTGGCAAATTGCTGAAGACGTTTCGCAAGCAGGAACATCCGGTCGCAATCGTGGTGGACGAGTACGGCGGGACACAGGGGATGGTGACGCTCGAAGATATTTTGGAGGAAATCATCGGCGAGATTGAAGATGAATTCGACACCCGCGAAATCCTGATTCAGAAGCTGGGGCCTGGCCACTGGCTCATCAACGGCAAGGCCCGGCTCGAATTGGTCAATAGCGAATGCAGTCTGACACTGCGCGCGGCAGGCAGTGAAACAATTGCCGGCTGGATCATCGCGCAACTCGGCGCATTGCCAAAAGATGGCGATGAGGTGCACGTGGATAACGTCCGCGTAATCGCCTGTAAAGTTGTGAAAAACCGGGTCCGGGAAGTCATGGTGGAGGTAGCCAACTAGTGGATATCTTCTGGCTCAGTCTTACGATCGGATTTGGATTGGTTGCCTGCGCGTTCTTTGCCGGCATGGAAACCGGACTAATTTCGCTGAACAAGGTCCGACTCCGGCATGAAGTTGAACGCAAACACCGGCAAGCCATCATTGTAAATAGTTTTGTCGAAAACACTGACCGACTCCTCGGCACAACTTTAGCCGGTTCAACGCTATGCAGTGTCCTGATTGCCGTTACGGCGTCGGCAATGGCGATGCGTTGGTTCGGGGAAGGCTTTGTGGTTGATCTGTCAACCATGCTGCTCAGTTCCGTCGTGGTGCTTGTAGTGGCTGAGATCACACCAAAGGCATTGTTTCGACAATACGCCCACCGGCTGTGTTTTACGTTTGCCGATGCGCTCACGGCTACTGCTTGGCTGCTCGCGCCGTTGGTGTGGTTGCTGGGCGTGTTGATGCACCTAATCGCTTACTTCAGCGGCCACAACGGCGAGAAACCGGCCAGCTTTTTCGTTACCCGGGAAGAATTGAAACACCTCGCCAAAGAAGGCGAAGCCGGCGGCGCGCTGACCGCCGAGGAACGCCGGATGATTCACGGCGTATTTGATTTCCCCTACAAGACCGTCCACGAAATCATGGTACCGCTGGCGCGGACAATCACAGTCGCGACTACGACCGGCATTGCAGATTTGTTTGACGTTTCGCAGCGCACCGGCTACGCGCGTTTGCCGGTACGCGATGGCGACCGAATCCTTGGCGTTGTCAATGTTTACGAAGTTTTGTTTAACGTCGCAACCGGTCAAACTGCGCAGGATTTGATGCAGAAGCCACAGTGCGTGCTTTCGACTGACCGAATCAACCGGGTCCTGCCAACATTACGCGCCAGCCGAAATCCGATGTGCATCGTCGTTAACCCAGACGGTCGCGCTATCGGCATCATCACCATCGAAGACATCGTCGAGGAAATTGTAGGAGATGTAGAAGGTTAGGCATGAGCGCTTGCCTTTGAATAATTACCACGTCTGCACTTGCAATCCATGCAGGCATCAATAGATTAGCGCCAATAATGCAAGGCCGGATTTTAGTTCCAACTAATTTGTCGTGTGAATCCAACTCGGTATTTCCGTTGGCACTCACCATTGCGCAGGCATTTCCGGAGAAACTCTATTTGCTGCACGTCATGGATCCAGATGCTGTCAACAAGCCGGAGCGCCTCGAAGATTTTCCTACACTAAACGATTTCTTTGCCAAAGACAGGGAAGGCTGGTTCACCCCACCATTGAAAGCCTCGGTTCCATCATCCAAGCTCTATATTTACAACGATGACACCGCCAAGGTAATCCTCGGCGTCGCCAAGGCAAAGGATGTTGACCTTATTTGCATGTCAGTCATCCGCCCCGGCGCTAACTTTGCCTGGTGGTCAGCCGGTAAGACGGTTGAGACCATCATTGAGAATGCGCCTTGTTCCGTTCTCTGCACGCGGGCTCGCGCTATCCATGAGGCAAACTGGCAACGCCCACGGTTCCGGCATCTTTTATTATTGACGGAACTTACACCCGGCGGCAGCGTGCCGCTTGCCAAGGTCATGCCGTGGGTGCAACGGTTCAACGCCATGCTCCACATCTTTCCGTTGGGTGACCTTGAAAAGCCCACTGAGCAAGCTACACTCCGCAATCTCTACCAGCAACACGGCTCTAACGCTAACGTGTTGATGTTCAAAGAACCGAAAAATCGCACTGAGAACCTCACCAAATTCATTGCCGATACCAAGGTGGACATGATTTTGATGTCGCCGCGCACACGCGCTAAATTTTCCAACCGGCTTTTCAACGACATCTTTGTGCACCTCCTCCGCACCACCGACGTGCCAGTCCTGTTGTTGCGCTGAGTTCGGGTGGACACGTTTTCACGTTGACCGGCAGTAGCAGAATGTGGAATCGTCTTGGAATGGCTGACCGCACATCCTACACATGCCTGCTGGCTGCTGACAAAGCCACTCAATTTAAGACTGACTTGGAACAGCGTGGATTCATGTTCCGCGATGTACCGTATGCGCATTTTGGCGCAGAACACCGTGGCGAAAAAATTAGCCTCGCGTTCTACAAATCCGGCAAACTGGTGATTCAAGGCAAAGGCACAACTGATTTCATCCAGTTTTATTTGGAGCCGATCTTACTCGGTGAGGCACGACTCGGCTACGAGCATATTCTCAATCCGGAAATGACCGTCGCACGGATTGGCGTGGATGAGTCCGGCAAGGGCGATTTTTTTGGGCCATTGGTGGTCGCCGGCGTTTACCTCAATGCCGGTACGGCGATGGCGATGCATGAGATTGGTGTCAAAGATAGCAAGCAAATCACTAGTGACAAGCGAATCGGTGAACTGGCCAAGGAAATTCGCGCCGCGACAAAATGGGATGTTCTAACCATTGGCAACGAAGCATACAACCGGTTGCAGGCCAAAATGGGCAATGTAAATAATCTGCTCGGTTGGGGCCACGCGCGCGTAATCGAAAATATGTTAGCAAAAGTGCCAGACGCGCCGAAAGCGATCTCCGACCAATTCGGCAACAAGGCGATCATCCAGCGTGCGTTGATGGAACGCGGTAAGAAAATTGAACTGATCCAACGCCACAAAGCGGAAAGCGATTTGGCTGTGGCGGCGGCTTCGATTTTGGCGCGCGATGAGTTCGTGTGTCGGTTACGACTGCTCGGCAAGGAGATTGGCATAGCGTTACCAAAAGGCGCATCGCAAGCGGTAATTACCGCCGGGATTGAGTTGGTGAAGAAGCATGGTGCGGAAACATTGGCACAAGTGGCAAAGATGCACTTCCGTACTTCGCAAACAGTCTTGCAAGGCGCCAACTCATGAGAAGCACAATCGTGATTGTGGTGCTACTGCTATTGGCGGTTTATGGTCTCGCGCAAGTCGGCACAATGTACCGGGCCAAGGGTGACTTGGAAACGTTCGTCCAGCGCACACTCGATTTCGTTGACGAGACCACAAAAGAGTCGGTTAAAACCGACATCATCCAAACGGCACACAAGTTAGGAATCACCGTCATAGCCAGCAATATTGATGTTGTATATGAAGATTCCGATGAACCGACGATTCCCCAGCGGCTTACCGGCCGTCTCGGTACACAGTTCATCAACAAACGTGTAGTGATCAGCCTCCGGTATGTGGCCTACGTAATGGGCTTGCCGGTACATAAGCAAATTACAAAGTCAGAATTCCGACAAGTCGTCGCGCCGGTCGTTCAACCAAATAAAGCCACACAAGAGTTACTGGACAGCCCGTAAAAACCCGGTAAGATTACGCCATGCCACTCTATGAATTTCATTGTCCCAAGTGCGTGAAAGATTTCGAACAGCTTGTCCGTTCCGCCAAGTGGGAAGGCCAGGCTGCCTGTCCGCATTGCGGCACGAAGAAACTAGTAAAGAAACTTTCCGTCTTTGCCTCCGCCGTTGCCACCGGCAACAGTGGGCCGATGCCGTGCGATACCGGTAGCTGTCCCGCACCGGCCCGCGCCAGACATCGTGGCGGGTGCGCTTGTTGCCACTAACGACTACTTGACTAACGGCCGGCAAGCCTTGAACTGCTCGGTGCCGGCTTCGCGAAGCAACTCAAAGATCGCGCTCTCCGCCGTCGTAATCACCGCGCCGCAATCGTGCATTCGTTGCAGCGCCACCTCCCGGTCAAGGTCTTTACGCGAGCAAATTGCATCCGCCGGCGCGTACACAAAATAATCCTTCATAAAATCAATCACCGTTTGCTGGACGCACACGTGCGCCTCGACGCCGCAGATAATCAATCGTTGCCGGCGCAACGCCTTTACCGCCTGAACCAACTCCGGCGCATCACCACACGAGAACGTCAATTTTTCCAAAGGCGTGACACCCGGTACGGCCGCAAGAATTTCCTGGCAGACCGGTCCAAGTCCCTTGACGTATTGCGCCGCCAGTACCACCGGTATCTGCATCACCCGTGCCGCGCTGATGAGCTTCACGATGCCGGCAATGGTTTCTTCCCGGCGTTGCATCACCGCCATCAACCGTTCCTGCACATCCACGACGACCAGCGCTGTGTTCTGCGGAGTCAATCGCCAATCACTCATTTCAACATCTCCTGAAATTTTACTTCGGTCAGCGTTTTCACGCCGAGCTTTTGGGCTTTTTCAAGTTTGCTGCCGGCATCGTCGCCGACGATGAGAAAATCGGTTTTTTTGCTTACCGAATCTGAAATGTTCGCGCCGGCTTGACGGAGTGCAGCCTTGGCGGAGTCGCGAGAGAATTTCACCAATGTACCGGTCACGACTACGGTCTTACCGGCGAATGGACCTCCGGCTTTTGGTTTTTGGCTGGCCGCTTTCGGTGTCACTCCGGCAGCTTTCAATTTGTCGAGCACTTCCCGGTTCCGTGGGTTCTGAAAAAAATCGCGAATGCTTTCGGCCATGACCGGTCCGATGTCGTCGCATTGCTGAAGTTCTTCGACTGTCGCGCCGGTAAGTTTGTCGAGGCCGCCGAAATAGCCGGCTAATTTCCGGGCGGCTTCTTCACCGACATGCGTGATGCCGAGACCGTGCAGCAATCGCCAGAGTTCCCGGTTTTTGCTGGCGGCAATGGCGATAACGACGTTGGCGGCGGATTTTTCTGCCATGCGTTCTAAGACGGCCAGTTGATCAATCGTCAAAGCGTATAAATCGGCCACATCACGCACGACTTTTTTCTCAACAAGTTGATCCACGAGGACTTCGCCGAGACCTTCGATATCCATCGCGCCGCGCATAGCGAAGTGCTGGAGCGTGCGCTTGAGTTGAGCAGGGCAGGCGATGTTTTCACAGCGCCACGCGACAAATTCAGGATCGCGTTGTACCGGGCCGCCGCAGGCCGGGCATTTATCCGGCATCTTGAAAACTTTTTCTTTTCCGGTGCGTTTGCCGGTGACGACTTCGACAACTTCTGGGATCACCATGCCGGCTTTGCGGATGATGACGGTGTCGCCGATGCGGATATCTTTGCGTTTGATTTCTTCTTCGTTGTGAAGCGTGGCACGGGAAACGGTCGAGCCTTGAACAAAGACCGGCTCCAACTCGGCAACGGGAGTAAGGACGCCGGTGCGCCCAACCTGGACGGTGATATTTAGGAGTTTGGTTTCGGCCGGTTTGATCCAGTGTTCCGGCTTAAAGACAATGGCGTAACCGGGCGCGCGGGCTTTGGCCGGAATTTTGGCCCGCTGGTCGAGCGAATTGACTTTGATGACGATGCCGTCGAGTTCGTACGGGACTTTAGTGCGGAGGTCTTTGGTTTCGTCGTTACCGGCGATGATGTCTTTGTCGTACCGGGCGAGAACTTCGTCCATGTCCCGGCATTTCCACCAGAAGTGCGCCGTGGGCAAACCGAGCTTGTTCAGTGTCTCCAGTGCTTCGGCGTGAGATGCGAATTCGTCACCGGTAACTGCATAAAAAACAGCGCTCAATGGCCGGGTGGCGACGATGCGAGCATTGAGTTGTTTGAGGGTGCCGGCGGTGGCGTTGCGCGAGTTGGGGAAAGTTTTTTCGCCGGCGTGCTGGAGTTTGTCGTTGAGTTTTTCAAATGCGTCGACCGGGATGTAAGCCTCACCGCGAACTTCTAGCGTGACTGGCTTCGCAAGCTGAAGCGGAATCGCTTTGATGGTTTTGACATTGGCGGTGATGTCGTCACCGGTTTGGCCGTCGCCGCGCGTAGCGGCTTGGACGAGGAGACCAGCTTCGTACTGGCAGGTAATGGAAACGCCGTCAATTTTGGGTTCGAGCACGTACTCAATGAGCTCGCCAGGTAATTGTTTTTTAATGTCGGCGTCAAATTTGCGGAGGCCGTCGAGTGTGTCAGATTTTTCGAGAGAAAGCATCGGGACAGCGTGCCGGACGCTTTGGAATTCTTTTAGCGGTGCACCGCCGACGCGTTGGGTGGGGGAGTCGGGCGTGACGAGGTCTGGAAATCGCTCTTCGAGTTGTTTCAATTCGGTAAAAAGCTGGTCGTAGTCGTAGTCGGAAATTTCTGGACGCGCCTCGATGTAGTAGAGGCGGTCATGCCGGCGGATTTGATCGCGGAGATCAGCGATTTGTTTTTTGGCGGCGGCTTGATTCATGAATATAAAAGCTAAGCATGGCAATAGTAGCCCCGGTCGTGTCAATGGCAAAGTCGGAAAACAAAGCGGACCGACCGGGAACAAATGATTGGTGCCATTCATCGGAAACAGCGTAGGCGCCGCTGAGAAGGACAGCAAAAAAGAGTGCCCGACGGAGTGGGAGCCGGTGGGCACGCCAAAGCGGACGAAAGATAAAGATAGCGAGAATACCATACTCAATGGCATGACCAAATTTTTGGACAACATGTTGGACGCCGGGTTTACCACTGACGTGGGGGGCATGAGCTTGGGAAGAGAAGTAAAAAATGCCGGCGGCCCACATCAGCGCAGGCAACCATTGAAAAAATCGGTTCATATGTAGCTCAATGCATTGATTCTAGGCTTTAGGACGATTCATGGACTACTTAGCGATGAGAATAACTGCGGTACAACGGCTTGGCAACATCGCGCTGGTAGATTTTGGGGTTGACCGGTTTTGATGGAAGGGAGTAGCACTAGTCGTTATGGTTGCTGAATAATCTCCACGTGAAACCGGATGATAGTGTATTAGCGGTGGTCATGCCGGCGGATTTGATTGCGGAGGGCGGTGATTTGTTTTTGGGATTCGGTGCGGTTCATGGGCAAGTCTGTAGAGCAATTACAAGGATTTTGCTCTTTGACGCAAGGTGAAACTGCGTTAGCATAATTGCCGTTTTGACGAGGGGGTATTTCATTTATGAAATTATTTGTCGTTGTTTTTATATTGTTCGCGTCTTTCCAGCGCATTCTTGAAACGTTTTCGCGGAGGCCCAAAGAGAAAGGGCAGCAGCAGATGCTTTGGTCGTTTTATGCGTTTGCGATTTTACACGTGTTGATTTTCGGCGGGGCGCTGGCGGAGTATGTGTGGGTACGCAAGACGTTGATCTGGCCGGTGAGCATTGCGGGGGTGGTGTTGTACGTGGGGTCGCTAGTGTTGCGGAACATGGCGATTCGGGCGTTGGGGAAGTTTTGGAGTTTGGTGGTGGAGATACGGGAGAAGCATCAGTTTGTGAGGGAAGGGCCATACCGGTTTGTGCGGCATCCGGCGTACGCGGCGATTGTGCTGGAGGTGTTGGTGGTGCCGCTGGCAGTGAACGCGTGGTGGGCGCTGACATTTGCGGCGGCAACATATGTGCCGCTGTTGGTGATCCGCATGAAACAGGAAGAAGTGGCGTTGGCTGAAAAATTTGGCGAACCATACCGGCAATACCAACGTGAAGTGGGGGCACTGGTGCCGAAGCGCGCCTCGTGCTGCAAGCACGCACCATGACGCAACTGTTTTATTATCTGATTTTGCTGAGCGCGGTGATGTGCATGCCGGTGGCCCTGGCGGTATTTTGGCGGAACAGGTATCAGGGCGCCGGTGTGCTGTTGTGCGCGGCGATGATGGGGTTGATGGGGTGGTTGATTGGGTTTGCCCAGTACTACCGGCCTTGGCCCGATGCCGCGGCCATGCATTGGGCGATGTGGACATTGACGGCGTCAATCATGCTGCACTCTCTGTGGTTTCACACGGCGTGTGCGTTGTCGGGCGTGCAAGAGCGGTACCGGTTGTGGATTGCTATCGGGTATGCAATGGGATTGGGACTGGTGGTTCCATTGTGGGACGGCTCCATGCTGGTGGGGTTGACGCACGCGCCGTTTATGGATCACTATGTTCGCTACAGCCGTCTCTGGTATCCAATCTTGGGGGGGCACTTACTTTTATGGCAGGCGTTCGGGGTATTGGTGATGACGTTGGAAGCACGACGCGCCATTGGCTACCGGCGAACTCAACTCATCTACTATATCGTGGCGTGGTTTGTCGTGTTCATAACGACGCACTCGATCATCTTGCCGCTGGAATACGGAGTGAACATTGCTCCGTTCGGTTTTTTCCTGTTACCGGTGAATCTGGTTCTATTGGCGTACGTGATGGGCACGGCGCGGCTCGCAGACCACAACGTCGTTTTGGCCCGGGTATTGTTGTATGGGTTGACGCTAGTATTGGTGGCTGGTGTGAGCCTGTTCTTTGTGTGGTCCATCACGTATGTGGCGCCCCAGTTTATGACGCCGCAGCAGGCAATGCTGACGGTGGCGCTGATGGCATTCATGGGAATCGTGTTGTCGATGGTGTTACCGCAGTGGTTGCCGCGGGCGGAGCAGGCGATGCATGACCGGCTGCTGGAAAGGCGGGCGGATTACCTGGAGAAATTAACCGGTATGTCCCGGGAGTTGAGTTTGATTCCCACTGTCGAGCAGGTGTTGGATATAGTTGCGCGCAATGTCAAGACGCACATGCAGTTGTCACGCGTGCTGTTTCTAGTCGAGAATCCCCTGTCTGGCTCCTTTCAGATGGAGACTGCGAGTGGATTGAAGGAGACAGAACCGACGGAAGACTTTTCCCTGGGCGACCAATCGCATGTTATCCGTTACATCCGGCAGAAAAAAGACGCCTTGGTACGGGATGAGTTGGGTCGACTGGTGGACAATGAAATGTTGCAGGAGCTGACAGCGGAGTTAAATCGTTTAGGAGCGGCGGCGTGCCTGCCGATGATTCTGGATGGAAAATTGATGGGCGTTATGTGTCTCGGTGAGAAATTGAGCAAGGAGATGTTTTACGCAAGCGATCTCCAGTTGCTGGCCAATTTGGCAGATGAGGTGGCTCTGGCTGTCAAGTACCGGCACATTGAAGAACAAGCGATTCACCACAACAAATTGATCATGCTCGGCACGCTGTCGGCCGGCATCGCCCACGAAGTCCGCAATCCGTTATCGTCCATCCGGACCTTTGCCCAGTTGCTGCCGACCAGAATCAATGACCCGGACTTCACCAATGAATTTAGCAAAATTGTGGTTCAAGACGTGGATCGCATCACTCGAGTAATTCAAAGCATGCTGTCATTCGCACGACCCGGTACTGTGAATATCGGTAATTACAGTGCCTCGGAATTAATTGACGAGGCTTTGATATTAACTCAGTCCCGGCTGCGCAGCAAAAAAATCCAAGTGGCCAAGCTCTCATCTGACCCGCTGACATTGTGCGTCGATAAACAACAGATCCTCCAAGTCCTGCTTAACATTATCAATAATGCAATTGACGCGTTGCCAGATGGCGGTGAAATCCGCTTTACCACCGGCACCCATCAAACCGAAGGTAAATCCGAACTACCAAACCAGCGTTTTGGCGTCATTGAGATTTCCGACAGCGGTCCCGGTATCCCAACCGCAGTGCGTGGGCGGTTGTTTGATCCATTCTTCACGACCAAGCACGATGGTACTGGCTTGGGATTGTCCATCTCGCAAAAAATCATCCGCGATCACAACGGCTACATCACCGTCTCCAGCGTCGAAGGTTTGGGAGCGGCTTTCCAAGTTCATTTACCACTGGATTGACCCGTCAAGTAGTCGGCATTTAAGTATTTACATTCCTGTCCATTTTTGTACACTCACAATTAGTGGAGAATTGGTTAGTTATAGACTGAGTTCTCAAGGAGGAACTTAGAATCTGAAATCATTGTTCCCCACCAACGAATTGGTATATGCGTTCCAAACATAGCCGGCGGGTGGTAATTACCGGCATTGGCGTAATCAGTCCTATAGGCATCGGCGTCGACGAATTCTGGAAGAACAGTCTTGCGGGCGTATCCGGAGTTGATCGCTCTCCCATCCTTGTCAAAGCTGACTGTCCATGGAAAATTGCTGGTGAAGTCAAAGAATTTCATCCGGAAGAGTGGCTTGGCCGTAAAGACACTCGTCACATGGACCGGTTCACTCACTTTGGCCTCGTCGGCGCCTACATGGCCATCAAGGATGCCGGCATCGATCTCGAAAAAGAAAACCGCGAACGCATTGGTGTCGCCATCGGCACCGCCTACGCCGGTTGGGAATTCGGTGCCAACGAATACGAAACATACCAAGCGAGAGGCTTCAAAGCCATGAGCGCCTACACCGGTATCGCCATGTTTACAGGCGCTTGTGGCGGGCAGATTTCCCTCCACCTCGGCCTTCAAGCTCCCAGCATCACCGTTGCCACCGGCTGTGACTGTTCAAGTTCCGCCATTGCCTACGCTGCTGAAACAATCATTGCCGGGCAGGTGGACGTTATGGTGACCGGTGGCGCTGAAGCGCCGGTACAACCTATCGTCGTTGCTGCCGTTGGCACCAGCCGGGCATTGTCAAACCGCAATCTCGAACCAGCTCAAGCCTCACGGCCCTTTGACCTCAAACGCGACGGCTTCGTCATGGGCGAAGGCTCTGGAATACTCATCGTCGAGGAACTTGAACATGCCCGCAAACGCGGCGCGCGCATTTACGCCGAATTGGCCGGTTGGGGTTCCACCTGCGACGCGTTCCACATGTGCCAACCATCCCCCACCGGCGAACAAGCCGTCCGTGCTATCGAACTTGCGTTATGCCGCGCCGGCGTCCGCGCCGACGGAGTGGATTATATCAATGCGCATGGCACTTCCACGCCGATGGGCGACGCTGCTGAAACCCGCGTCCTCAAGAAAGCCTTCGGTGAAGCAGCTTACCTGATCCCGGTTAGTTCCTCCAAATCACAAGTGGGTCACATGCAAGGTGCCTGTGGTGGCGTTGAGCTTGCAACCTGTTGTCTCGCCATTCGCGACGGCGCCATTCCACCCACTATCAATTACGAATACGCTGACCCCGAATGTGATCTCGACTGGGTGCCTAACATATCCCGTCGTCGCCGCGTCGATACCGCTGTCAGCACCTCTCTCGGTTTTGGCGGACGCAATACCGCTTTACTTGTGCGCCGTTACACTAACGGAAATGGCAATGGTTCTGGTAAACCTGTCGTGCCAGTCACCCACAACCGCGACCTGCCGACGGCAGGAGGGGAAACATGAAAACTGCCTTGCTGATCACTACCGCCACCGATGCCAGGCAATTCTTCACCGAAGCCCTTGGCCCACACTTCAACCTTGTCCTTCTCGAGCCTCCGGCCGAACCGGACCGCGCCCGCTTTGACGCGCTATTTGAAACCTGGTTACGGCTGGTGGATACAGTGTTGATTGATGCCGTTTCACTTGGCGAGTCTACGCGCTGGGCATTGGAATCCTTGGCCGGTGCGCGGTTGGCGGAACACCAGACTGTCGTCGTCCGCCTCACTGCCAACCAACGCGACAATTACCAACTCGAATCTGATTGGCTGAGTATTGCCGCCACCGGCGATCAGGAGCAGTTACGGCACAGCCTCCTGACTTTTCTAGAACTGCGCGAGGCACAATGCAAACTCAAACGCGCCAATGCAGCCCTCGGACGGCAATCCACTAAAACCGGCGGGGACTCACATCCAGCCGGCACGCCACTCGTCCCAGCCGCCGACCTGCTGCGTTACCGGGATGCTCTCCGTAATATCGGTCAGGTTCTTGGAAAGAATCTCAACGAACACGAGTTGCTCACCGAATTCCTAAATTTCGTGCGCGGGCTCCTCGGCGTCGGCAAGCTCGCGCTGTTCACGCGTCAGTATCACAACGATTTATTCACCGACCGGCTGACACTTGAAGACCGACAACTGACCATCGCCAGCAGTCACGGCATCGCGCCGAACGTCGTCGAGCATCTACGACTTAACCTCGATTTTGGCATTGCCGGTCGATTGAGCCGGGAAGCCAAACTCTTACGCTTTGCCGCACAGGCCGATGCGCTCGCGCCGGATCACGATCCGCAAATCGCGCGCGAGTTTGATTTGCTCGGTACGGAAGTCGCCGTGCCAATGTTCGACAACGACCAATTGCTCGGCGCGCTGGCCTTCAGTGGCAAAGTCACCGGCGAGCCACTTGTCAATGAGGAGTTGGAACTGGTTTATCATTTGCTCGCACAACTGGCGCAAGCCATCCGTAATTTGCATCTCCAAGCCAAGCTTGTTGGCCAACAGCGGTTCATGGGTGAAGTACTGGCCCATGCCCAAAGCGCCGTCATCGTCGTTGGTCAGGACGCTCGAATTCTCTGCGCGAATCGCCGCGCACGCAGGTTGCTGGAACTTGGTGAGGGTGAACTGGTGGGGCACCGGTCCAACTGCCTCCCGCCGTGCGTCGGCGACGTGTTATTCCAAGTCTTGCAGACCGGCGAGGAAATCCGACAACACGAAGTCCACCTACCGCGCAACCATCGGCCGTTAAGCGTCAGCGCGACACGGTTCTCGATGAGTCTGGGCGATGCGGAAGGGTTGGTAGCGGTGGCATTAGTGGAAGACTTGACAGAGGCGAAACTCCAGCAAGCTCATGAGCGCGAGCTGGCCGACAAGGAATTTTTCACGCGGCTGGCGGCTCGGCTGTCGCACGAGCTAAAAAATTCGCTCGTCTCAATCAAAATTTACGCGCAGTTGTTGCCGGAGCGCTACGATGATCCAGAATTTCGCACACAATTCCGAGGCATCGTTTCCAGTGAAGTCAACCGCGTGGATTTGCTCGTGCAAAACCTCACATTCTTCACCCGTCCATTGGTGCTGGTATATGAAGAAGTCAACACCGATGAACTGCTCGACACGTGTTTTCGCAAACTGGCCACAGAGTTCTCACAAAAACGGCTGTTACAAGTGAATCTTGCCGGCCAGAAAACGTCGCCCGGTGAAGCTGACTTGCCGGTTGTGACTTTGAGGAAAAACTTTGACATCCCAAGTCAGATTGAAGGTGACATCATCCGTCTGGAACAAGCTTTTGAACACATCCTTCGCAACGCGCTCCAATCATTGCCGCAAGGTGGTCGACTCACAGTCAGTGCCTCCGAAGCCGGCCCCGCCGACTTTCCCGACGACCAATTACCGGCGGATGGCGCGCTCCGCCTCGACTGGCAGGATACAGGCGAAGGCATCGCGCTTGACCAGTTGTCACACATAACCGAACCATTTATCACTACCCGCAATGTCGGCGTCGGCCTCGGCTTGACCATCGTCAAACGCATCGTTGAGCGCCATGGTGGTCGGTTGACAGTTGACAGCACGCTTGGTGTCGGTACGAAAGTCACGGTGATATTGCCGCGTAAATCACAGCCACACCCTGAAGACCATATCATTGAAGAGGCCACAATCCGTACCGTGGCCCCGGTTCCGGTCATGACGCCGGCGCCGGCAGTTTCCCAGTTGTAAACGGAGTCCCTATGCCCCGCGCCAAAATATTGTGCATTGACGACGAAGCCAGTCCGCGCGAGTCGTTGCGGTTTATCCTCAAGGACCGTTATCAGGTTGTCACGGCTGATACCGGCAAGACCGGCCTCGACACGTTACGAACACAAGGCCCATTTGATCTGGTACTGCTAGACATGAAATTACCGGACTTCAATGGACTGGAAGTTCTTGCCCAAATTCGTCAGAATGCGCCGGCGGTACTGGTCGTCATGGTCACTGCCATCGCCGAACCGAAACCAGCTGTACAAGCCATTAAACTCGGCGCTGCCGATTATCTGACCAAGCCATTCGATGTCGACGAAATTCGGTTGGTCGTCGAACGCGTGTTGCGTGAGCGCACCTTAACGCGCCCAGCCGCCGGCAGCGCGCCAGAAGAAATACCGCAAGAAATGATCGGCGCCAGCGGTGCCATGCGGCAGGTCTTCGCATTAATCGACCGGATCAAAGACGCCGACGCATCCGTGCTTATTACCGGCGCCACTGGTACTGGTAAGGAATTGGTGGCGCGCGCGCTCCATTTCAGTAGTTGCCGTAAAGACGGCCCATTCGTTCCGGTCCACTGCGCGGCGATTCCCAACGAATTGCTGGAGAGCGAACTCTTCGGCCACGAAAAGGGCGCGTTTACCGGCGCGGGGCAACAGCGCATCGGCATGTTCGAGGCTGCACACGGTGGCACGTTGTTTCTCGATGAGATTGGCGAGATGCCGCTGGCGATGCAAAGCAAATTGCTCCGCGCAATTCAGGAACATGAAATCCGCCGTGTCGGCAGCCAGCAAACCATCCATGTCAACGTCCGTATAGTTTGCGCCACCAATCGCGACCTCGAAGCAGAAGTAGAAAAAGGCACTTTTCGCGTAGATTTGTTTTACCGAATCAACGTCGTGCCGGTGAAGTTGCCGGCGTTGTGCGAGCGGCGCGAGGACATCCCATCGCTGGTGCTGCACTTCGCGCAACGGTTCGCGCGCGAGTTGAACAGGCCGACCCCGCAATTCACCCCACAAGCGATAGAGCGGTTTATCCATTACGAATGGCCCGGCAACATTCGTGAGCTGGAACACGCATTAGAACGGTTGATGATCATTTGCGACGCCGCGCTGATTGACGTGGCGCACTTGCCGCCGTTAATCGCAACGGCGGAACCGGAGTTGGTTGGCGCCGGGCCGGCAATTGAATTGGCTGCGGGTGAATTGGATTTGCCAAAGCTGACTGCGCACCTCGAACGGCAAGCGATTGAGAAGGCATTGCAGCGTAGCGGCGGCGTGATTAGTGAGGCAGCACGAATGTTGCGCGTGACCCGTCGGATTTTGCGGTACAAGATGAATCAGCTTGGCATAGCCGTGGCAGCGACGGAAATGAACGAGCAGAAATGACTTTGACTGTTCATTTTTGTTCATTTTAGCTTGCCGCCTTGCAGCAAACTGTCACCGGCGCTGGTTGGCATCCGTCTTGCTACTTGAGAGTGTTATGAAAATTCTGACATGCAGACAATGTGGTATAGTGGTAACTTTCACTGCCAGCCTCATCGTGACCGGTTCCGCTTGGGCGCTCGGTTGGCGCAATCCAGACCAAGACGCGCGGGCAACCGGACAGGGCGAGGCGTTTGTGGCACAAGCCGATGATGCATCGGCGATTTATTACAACCCGGCCGGCTTGACACAACAGACTGGCACGGACGTGACTATTGGTGGATATTTCGATTTTGCCGGCAGCAAGTTGAACAATACAGTAAACAATACAACCACGTCATTTCTGCCGCACTTCTATTGCGCGACAGATTTTGGTAAGACCAATTCACCGTGGCGCGTGGGTTTGGGTTTCAACGTCCCGTTCGGCAGCCAAGCCAGTCCAGACGGCTACTTCCAAAACCAAGTCACCAAAAGCAGCCTTGCAGTGTATAACATCGCACCGTCTGTTGCTTACCGGTTTAATGAGCATTTTTCGCTTGGCGTTGATTTGAACATATACCACGGTGATACGACATTCGAACAGGAAGTCGCTGCATATGGCAATGCCGTCTACCATTTTCAAGGCGATGGTAACGCCGTTGGCGCGACAGTTGGAGCGCTCTATAAGTTCAACGACAGGCACAGTGTTGGTGTGGTCTATCGCAGCCCGTTCACGATCGACTTTACAGGCTCTGCTTCATTACACTCTTTTGTTCCAAATACACCGGCGCATGCATCAATTAACTTCCCGCAATCGGTTGCAATTGGTTACGCGTACCGGCCAATCCCGAAGTTGAAGCTCGAAGTGGACGTGGAATGGACCAACTGGGATCCGTTGAACACTGTGCAGTTGGACGCCGGCCCGTCTCTCAGCACTTCGCAGGCGTATAATTACAAAGATAGTTTTTTTTACGAGTTTGGTGCGCAATATGAATTGAATGAACACTGGACGGTGCGTGCCGGTTACATATTCTCCGAGAATACCGTGCCAGATAACACGTATTCGCCGGTGGAACCGGACGCGGATCGGCATGTGCTCAGCGTCGGTCTGGGCTACAGCATCAAGTGGCTGCAGGTGGATGTCGCGTACCAGTATAGTTTTACTGATAATCGCACCGTGACTGGTTCACCCGGTGGAATTAGTGACGGCAATTGGACCAGCGATGGTCACATGATAATCCTCACCAGCACACTTAAATTTTAACATGACAACCACACTCGAACTTCTGCCATTGCCGGTCTTGACACCGGTTGCCAAGCCGATTACACCGGTATCAGTGACGGCAGCACGCAAGCCAGTATTGCTGATCGTGGACGATGAAGACGGGCCACGCGAATCGTTGCGGTTTGTGTTCAAGGATCGTGTGCAATGCGTTACGGTAAACTGCGGTCGCGCTGGGATTGCATATGCCAAATCAAATCCGGTGGATGTGGCAATTCTCGACATCCGGATGCAGGACATGACTGGCGTGGACGTGTTGCGAGAATTAAAAGCACACGACCCAAGCATTGAGTGCATTTTGCTAACCGGTCACGAAACATTGGAAACGGCGCGAGCAGCGGTACACTTGGGCGCTTCCGAGTATTTGAACAAGCCGTTCGATGTTTTTCACATCCGCGAAGTTGTGGATGGTTGTCTGGCGCGCCGGCAACAAAAACGTCAAGCAACCGAAAAAATACAGACACTCCAGAAACTGAACCAAGATTTGTCCCATGCCGTCGCTGATCAATCGCGCAACACCACTGCCTCCGTGTTATCGGCCGGCGTGGTACATGAGTTAAACAATCCGCTGAGCATCATTGCCGGCTACATCCAACTCCTTGACCGAGATCTCGTCAAGTTGAGCGAAGGCGATGCCAGCGCCACCCATAACATCCAGCACCGGTTTTCCACAATTCAACGTGAAATTCAGCGTTGCAAGGAAATCGCTGAACGGTTTCTCCGATTCTCGCGGGCACCCCGGCTCCAAACTGAGATCATCAACGCCGTACCGCTACTAGAAGACACTGCATTGCTCCTGCGTGCCCATCCGTCGCACGGCCAATGCCGGATTATTGCCCACGCTATTGAGCCGGCGCTTGCCGTTCAGGCTAATCCGGTTGAGCTTATGCAGGTACTCATCAATATTGGCATCAACGCACTGCAAGCGATGAATGGCCAAGGTACACTTCTGTTTACCGCCGAACGCTCTCCCGCGCCGGTAAATCCGATCTTCCGCGCACCGACTTATGATTCGCACCGCCCATTCGTCCGCTTTGCGATAACCGATACCGGTTGCGGAATTGCACCTGAAAACATCGCAAATATTTTTACTCCTCATTTCACCACCAAACCCGATGGTACTGGCATGGGCTTAGCTATCGTGGCAGACATCGTTAGCAAGACAAGTGGAGCCATTGAAGTTCTTAGCTCTGTCGGCAATGGTACAAACTTTAATCTCTACCTGCCATTCGCCACCTGACCGGTAACCGGACTTACTTCTTGTCCGCTGTTTCAGATTGCGGCCGAGGCTGCCGGACTTCCTCGGTTTGTTTCACAAGCGCGTTGTATTTTGCGACCACGGCGTTGCGATCCTCGATGGCTTGATTGAGCCGTTGTAAAAAAGCATCCCGTTGCGATGCGACAGTTTTAAGAATTTCATTTTGTTGTCGAATGTTTTCGTTGGCCTGCGTCAACGCACTTGTCAACCGCTGGTTTTCGATGTGGCCAGTGGTAAACTCAGTACGGTTGCTTTGCAACGTGCTCCGCAACTCAGTCAACCGCGCGTCCATCTGTACTAGCTGCTGATCCAGCACCGCAACAGAATTTGTGGCGCGTTGGATTTCCGCTGTCTGGTTGGCAATGGTTTGCGATAACGCTGTCAACATTCGATGTTGTTGCACTTGATCGTGCCATTGCCAGGTGCATAAACCGCACAGCCCAAGCGCTAAGATGATCAGCAGATGTTGGAGAAAGTTTTTCATCAACGAGCAGCCTCCACGGTTTTTACTGCAATCGCAACTTTGCTGATACCGGCGCGGCGGACAAAATCGAGCACGCCAATGATGGAACCGTGCGTCGTCTCCCGGTGGCCTTGGATGTACACTGGCCAGTTTGCATTACCGGCCAGCTTGCTTTTTAGAAACTGGCTTAATTCCGGAAATGTCGCCGGCAGGCCATCAATGGCAACCTGCCCAAACCGGTCCACCGTCACTGTGGTCATCGCCGGCTTCGTGGTAGCAGTCGCCAGGGTTGCCGTCGGCAAATCGGCTTTGATGCTTAACAAATGCTGACGCTGCAAACTGACCAGCATAAATGCCGCCAGCAGAAAAAACATTATGTCAATCAATGGAATGATTTCCAACCGGCCGTGTTTTTTTGGAAGTGGCGAGATAATTTTCATGGTTGTTGGGCAACAACGGTGAAGGCCACTTTTTGGATACCGGCTTTGCGAACGAGATCAAGTACGCCGACCATATCGCTGTGCCGGGTTTCGGAATCACCACCAATACAGACTGGCAACTGCGGATTCAACTGCGTCCGATTCGACAACACGCCGGTCAGCTCCGCCGGCGTGACCGGTTTCTTTTCCACCCAAATCCCGCCGGCCTTATCCACTACGATGTGTAACAAATCTGGCCCGAAATCCGATTGTGCCGCGATTGCCGGCGGCAAATCCACGTGAACATTCTCCACCTTTGTCATACTCAGGCTGACCAACATGAATGCAGCCAGCAGAAAAAACATGATGTCAATCAGTGGAATGATCTCAATCCGCGTGCGCTTGCCGGGAATTGGCGAACTAATGTGCATGCCAGCGTCTAGGCTTCTTCCTCGACCTGCTGCCGGCGCCGGGTGCGATTCAGTAGCACCTCGACATTCGACGCAGCTGTCTCCAAATCGTATTGCAACGCCGCCACTTTACCGCTGAAATAGTTCAACGGCACCAGTGCCACAATCGCAATGCACAACCCACAGGCAGTTGCAATCAATGCCTCACCGATGCCGCCAGTTACCTTCCCAACCGCCAACTCCGCGCTGCCGAGTGATGTAAATGACCGCATGATGCCGGTCACTGTGCCAAGAAGCCCAAGTAACGGTGCCAACGTCACCAACGTGTCCAACACCGGCAGGAACCGGCCTGCCCGGCGCAACACCGCCCCACCCGCCGCCTGCATTGCGATCTGCAACGACGTTTCGTGATCATTCAATCCGTGATCCACCATTTGCACGACCGGATCGTCCGCACCTTTAGCCAACTGCGCCGCGCCTTCCACGTCACCTCTGTGCAGCGTGTCAAAAATCTGCCGCAACCGGGCCGGCTCGCGCAACCGCGTCTCGCGCCACCACCAAACCGTACGCTCCCCGACAACCGCGACCAACACGACCGCGCACACCATAATCGGCCACATAACCGGGCCGCCCCGCTGAAATAATTCCACCACAATACTAGCTGTCATTTTTTCAATCCTCTCGTTACCGGCTCACTGCAAGCGAAACACAATCGGTGATTCGAACATTCGTTTGCCAAGCGCCGGGCCAAAATACCAAGTCTGCTTTACCGCCGCAACCGCCGCCGCATCTAGTCGTCGGTAACCTGACGACTCGCGGATGCTCACAGTCGTTACTTTACCGGTTGCGTCCACCTCAATCAACAAAACCACCGTGCCTTGCTCCCGCGACCGCATTGATTCCAATGGATACCCCGGTGCGGGACGGGAACCTCCGCCACCGGTCGCTCCGACTGATTCCACTTTGGCCGAGCTAAGCGGCGCGACGCCGTGCATCGGGTTAGCCGGTGGCGCCTGCGCTAGGCTGACAGGCACCAATACATTACCGACCGTCGGCACGGCAAACACCACGGCCGGCGTATCGAGCGTTACTGCCACCATTGGCCCACCCACGCTGGCTTCACTGGTTCCATCGCCCGGCGCATCAGCGGCCAGCGTTTGCACTGGTATGATTACCGGTTCAATAATGGTGGCAACTGCTTCGGTGGCCGGCACCGACCTGGTTTGAATGACAATCGGGCGCGACTTCAATCCGAGCAAGCCGATGAACAGAAACGCTGCACAAATGGAATTGACCCAAGCCAACACCCGGTTGGCCTCAACGGCATCAGGCTCGAAACAAAACCGTGTCAGCGCGGCGACACGCTCATTGGGCTGGTTATTCATCGGCTGAGTTCTCGCAGCTTACCGGGATTCCGCGCCGGCACAAGCGCGAAACACAAAACCCCTGCCGACCGAAGCCGGCAGGGGTTGAGGTGAGTCTGCGAAGTGGTTACTTCACAACGACGTTGCTGGCTTTCGGCCCTTTTGGAGAGTCAACCAGTTCAAATTCCACGGTCTGCCCTTCCTCAAGATTCTTAAACCCGTCACCGCCCACCGAGGAGTAATGCACGAACACATCCGCTCCTCCTTCTTGTTGGATAAAACCAAAACCTTTTTTCGTGTCAAACCACTTCACTTTGCCTGTTGCCATAACTTGTACTCCGTTGCCTTTCTTCGTTGATGTCTGCGTGCACAAAAACAAACCGCCCCGAGCACTTCGGAGCGATTGCGCACTGTCCAAAGACTACCTTGTGAATCTATAAAATACCGGCAGCTTGTCAATACCGGATTGAACCCGTACATAAATCATGACGATTATTGCCGGCAACAGCTTGTTTTCGTGGTAAGTTAAATGTGTCCTCAACAAAAGAAAGATATCATACCGATGTATCGACTACACGCCGGGCCACGATTTGAATACCGCGAACAGGAAAATCAGCGAGTACGGAGTTCGCCCTGCCTTTCGGAGAAATTTCCAAAGCTGAAGGCGTTAACCGTAGAGCTCGGGCACTACGACTCAACAGGGACGTCAAAGAACAGCCAGATTAGGTTTACGCCAAATCTCGACAATGCCCGGTCGATCTTTCGCATTGATTGCCCTAATGATGCGTGTATCGGTGGGGACTTCGATCTCTCTGCAACCATTGCCAAAGCCGTCGCGCAGCGCCAGACCACGGTCAAGACCGAATTGTGCTGCCAAGGCTGGCAAAGCAAGACCACGATCAACACAGTGCATTGCCACAACATCATGCGCTGCACGCTCAGCTTAAAATACTGACCCGCGCCGCCGGCCGATCAGAGCAATTCAATATTCCGCGACGGCGCGCCGTGGCGTTCGAGCGCTGGGATGTAATTATAAATCGGCAAATCGGGCGGCATGGCCGGGTCCCAACAGCCAAACACGCGACCAGCCACGGTGCCAAAGAGCGCGTTGCCAACTGGTTTGAGGTGAGCCGGGTCGCGCATGATAGTCCGGTAAGTCGCCAAGTCCTCTTTTTGCCACGCAGAAAACCACGAATATTGGTCAATCAGACCTGACTCGGTGGCAATGGCGACTTGGCGAACGACATCCATGTAGTTTTCGAATCCCTCACCAGCTTCCGGTAAGAAGGCGTAGTAGGTTTGGAAGGCAACAACGGCACCGGCAGCGCACAGGATGTCTTTAAGCTTGCGCAAATTCGACTCGAAGTCGGCTAGAGCGTGCCGTTGGAAAAAATCATTGCCGCCGATGGTAATAATGACGAGGTGTGGGTGAATCGGCACGACATCGCGATAGATGCGCTTAAGAAGGTCGGCGGTCGTGTTGCCACCGATACCGGCATTCATCGACTGCACGTGTTGGCCGACAGAAGCGCGGAAGATGCAGGACAACCAGCAAGGCCAGCCATGCCGGCCTTCGCAGCTCCACCCAATTTCAGTATTACTCGAACCAAACGCAACGACGCGGAAACTTTCTTGGCCGCGTTTCTCACGCCAGTGTTTCATTAACAATGGAAGTTGATGCATGATTGCGAGATTACTGATTTCCGCGCAGCTTGCCGGTAATCAGCGGGATGATGTCAGAGATTTTGATGCGTTCTTGCTGCATGGTGTCGCGGTCGCGAAGCGTGACGGTGTCGAGCAGCTCCGGGCCTTTTTCGCCGAGCGTATCGAAATCCACGGTCACACACCACGGCGTGCCTTGTTCGTCTTGATACCGATAGCGTTTACCGATGTTGCCGCGGTCGTCCCATTCGGTGGTGAAGTGCGGCTGGAGCAGATTGAAAACTTGCCGGGCTTTTTCGACGAGCGGCGGTTTGTTGCGGAGGAGCGGGAAGACAGCGACTTTAACCGGCGCGATGCGCGGGGCGAATTTCATGACAATGCGAACATCGCCGGGGGCAACTTCTTCCTCGGTGTAGGCGGCGCAGATTAGCGCGAGGCAAATCCGATCCACGCCGGCACTCGGTTCGACGACGTGGGGAATGTATTTTTCCTTCGTCTCATCGTCGAAGTATTCCATGCTCTTACCGGAAACTTTTTGGTGCTGGCTGAGGTCGAAGTTGCCGCGGGCGGCAATACCTTCGAGCTCTTGCACGCCGAACGGGAACGCAAACATCACATCCACGCACGCGCTGGCGTAGTGCGCCAATTCTTCCTTCCTGTATTCGTACACGCTGAGCTTGCTCGCCGGCAAGCCGATGGTCTCGTACCATTTCAGGCGTTCGGCGACCCACGTTTTGTGCCAGTCGGCGTCGGTGCCGGGCTTGATGAAGAACTCCAATTCCATCTGCTCGAATTCCCGGCTGCGGAAGGTGAAGTTGCGCGGGTTGATTTCGTTGCGGAACGCTTTGCCGATCTGGGCGATGCCAAACGGAATCTTCTGGCGGGAAACGCTCAGGACATTTTGGAATTGAACAAAAATCACCTGGGCGGTTTCGGGACGGAGGTAGACCTTGTTGGAGTCATCCTTTACCGGCCCGGCATGGGACTCGAACATGAGATTGAATTGCCGGGACTCGGTGTAGTCGTGCGGTCCGCCTTCGGAACACTTGGTCTCCGGCAGCTGGTCGGCGCGCCAACGACCTTTGCATTTTTTGCAATCCACCATGGGGTCGCTGAAGGACGTAACGTGGCCCGAGGCTTCCCACACGCGCGGGTGCGTGATGATCGTGCCGTCAATGCCGACGACATCGGTGCGCCGGCGGACGGTGTCGTTCCACCACGCGTCGCGGACGTTGCGTTTGAGTTCGGCGCCCATCGGGCCGTAGTCCCAGAAGCCGTTGATGCCGCCGTAGATTTCGCTGGATTGGAAGACAAAGCCGCGCCGTTTGCAGAGCGCGACGATCTTGTCCATGAGATTGACTGGTTTGGTGTCCGCCATAGTGAGGCGAACTATGGCGAAAGGTTTCCGGCAAGTCAAGGTTACGGCGGTTTTGTGCTTGCGTTGGTTGCACCAGTCGAATACCAGTACGACAAAATTGTCGTAGAAAACCTATGAGCCAATGTCTAAAACTTTTGCTGAGTATGCTGCTGGTCACGACATTATTTGCGACGGGAAGCCTTCTGGCAGCCGCACCAACAGCACCAGTCAAAAAGGAAAAGAAGGTTAAAGTTTATGCTAAAATTGCCGCCTTAGATACCGTCAAAAACACAATCACGATTACAGATACGAACGGCAAAGACACGCAATACACCGTGTGTCAAGGCACGACGATATTCTTGGACGGTAAATTCGTTAAATTTACCGATCTGATTGTTGATCTAAGAGTTGACATCAGTGCCAGCGGGGGCAAGCTTTCGCGCATTGACGCCTTCACACCACCGGAGGAAAAAGCCGATAAAGCTCCAAAACCAGCCGGTCCTGCCCCCAAGGAAAAGAAAACTAAAACTCCTGCCAAAATTGCCGCCTTGGATATCGTCAAAAACACTATTACGATTACAGATGAGGACGGTAAAGACACACAGTACACGGTGAATCGTGGTACGACAATTTCACTGGACGGCAAATCGGTTAAATTTGCCGAATTGACGGTTGGCCTGCGCGTGGAAATTAACACCAGCGTTGGAAAATTGACCCGTCTGGAAGCCTCCACGCCGCCGGTAGAAAAATCGGACAAGAAAAAGTAGTCCGGCAAGGCACGGTTCTTGGTCGGTAGCGTCGCGCACTATTACCGGCGCTGATGTCGGGCGAAGCTGGCTCGCAACTCATCTGGTGTGCAGGTAGCCGTGCCGACTTTGCCAACGACTATACCGGCTGCGTGATTCGCAATTTCCGCCGCCTCGACCGGCCGGGCACCGGCTGCCAATGCCAGAGTCAGCGTCGCAATCGCCGTGTCACCGGCGCCGGACACATCAAACACTTCCTGCGCCACCGTCGGGATGTGATGCGGTTTCTGACCGGATCGGAACAAACACATGCCATGTTCGCCTAGCGTGATCAGTAGATTTTCCGGGCGCCATTGCCGGAGTAATTTCGCACCGCATTTGAGTAATGGCGCATCGTCCAGCACATCATCGAGCGCGGGCGGATTGGTCAGGCCGGCGGCGGCAAACGCTTCGGCCCGGTTGGGCGTGATCGCGGTCAGCCCGGCATACCGGAGCAGATGCTTAGCGTTCGGGTCTGCGGTGGTGATTTTGCCGGCACGTTGTGAGGTGCGGTGCATCGTATTCAACACCGGTTGCGTCAACACACCTTTGCCGTAATCCTCGAAAATCACTGCCGCACCTGCCGGCAGCTGCGTTTGAAAATTCCCGAGCAACTGTTGCTGCAAGGCCGGGCTGAGTGGTTGCGTCTGTTCCTTGTCGAACCGAACGATTTGTTGGTGCTGTGCGACAACGCGGGTCTTGACAGTCGTGGGCCGGTCGACGTCCACAACCAAGCTGTCAATTCCAACGCCTTCTTCGCGCAACAGTTCGCCGAGCTGTTCACCGGCACCATCTTTACCGATGCTCCCAAACACGGTCACGTTACCGGTCAAGGCGCGGAGGTTGCGCGCGACGTTGGCGGCGCCGCCGGGAAAGAATGATTCGCGCTGGACTTCAACGACCGGGACCGGCGCTTCCGGCGAAATGCGCACGACCCGGCCCCAGATGAAATGATCAAGCATTACGTCGCCAACAACGAGGATGTGTTGGTGGGCAAATTGGCGAAGGATTTTGTTGAGCCGGTCAGTTTTCATGTGAGTTGTTCCATTACTGCAGCGGCCCAAAGCGGGACGAGCAGTTCGTGATGGCCAATGAGGTAGTAACCGTGGCCGCCTTTGTGTGTCGGTCGTTTTACGACGTTTTCGGTCGGCCGGTAATGGCGTTGCATGTCGAATGTCGCGGTCGTGAAATGATCCACGGTGTAACCGAGGTTGCGGACGATGGTCAACGCCTTCAGAAAAACTTCCGGCAGAATCACCGCCGAACCGATGTTAATCACGACGCCGCCTTCGAGTTGCGCGACAACTGAGGCAAACTTCTGGAAATCAAGGTAGGTCGCTTCACCAAGAACCGCACCATCAGTAGTCGGGTGTTGGTGAATGATGTCAGTGCCAATGGCAATATGAACGGTAATCGGGATATTGCCAGTCACGCCGGCATGCAGCAGACTAACTTCTTTACGCCGGCACGTACCTTTAACAATTGCCTCGCCGAGCGCGCGGCCGGCGCCGATGCCCTGCTGAACGCCGGCAGCAAGCGCGGCATTCATCAGCCGACCAGTCTCATCGCCCATACCGAAGCTGCCGTCATCAAGACCGCGCTGGACGTCTTCACTGGTTTCGCCGATGAGCGCCATTTCGAAATCATGAATCGCGCCGGCACCATTGAGAGCGATGGCGTTGACGATGCCGCACCGCAATAGTTCGATCAAGACCGGGTTGAGGCCGCACTTGATAACGTGGGCACCCATCATCAGAATTACCGGTCGGTGGTTGCGGACAGCGGTTGCGGTTGCGGATACGACGTCGCGGAAATCGTTGCCGGCAAGGATACGCGGCAACGAATCAAAAAATTGCGCAAAACTGCCGCCGGTTTGCCAGACTTTGGCAAGGTTGCCGGCTTGGACCTTGTTGTCTCGTTCCCGGAGCGGATAGGTGCGGATGGCGGCGAAATCAAGAGGGGGGAAATCCATATCAACGCTGGGCCAGAATTTGTTTCATCAAAGTTGCCGGTTCAATTCCGGCAAGCACAAGCTTGATGGTGCCATATTTCATCTCGGTGACCAGCATCAGCGGCAACTTGCGCGCATCGTCGCTAATCCAAAACCACATCCGACCGCCGCTGGCGGCAACGATGTTAAGAGTTGGGTTGGGCTCAATGCGCAATGCGGGTATATCGCCGGTCGCGCGAAAGTAAAGCGTCTTGCGTTGGTCAGGGCACGCAGCCACATCATAGTGTTTGCCTGTCAGATTGACCGGCAGTCGATTATCATGGTTAAGCAGTAATGGTTGAGTGCGTATAAAATAAAAAACCGATAGCACATCCTGTTCAGGACCAGTCAAGGCTACCGCGCTCAGTTGGCCATTGATAAGATTGGTCGTAACGACTTGGCCGGCAGTGTAGTCATACCGGGAGTCTTCAGCACTGCGGTGCTTGCCTTCGCGGCGTGTCTGACTAAACCGGCGCGTGAAAAAACCAGTCGTGTCCAACCAAGTCTCGATTTTACTTTCGACGTGGTAAAGTAAATCCACAAAACCAGTTGTCTGCGCCTGCCCAACAATGTGATAGCAGTCCTGACCATCAATCTGCTCAATGCCGGCCACAGTCAATGTCGCATGCCCGGCTATAAACGGCCCCCAGAGGATGTCATACGTTAATTTTTCGCCAACGTGAAAAGGCGACAGCCCAGTGGCACGGACCGGTAATACCATGGTCATCACAATAAAAAGCCACGTAATCGCAAGTTTCATTCCGATTTAGGTTAGTATAGAAACTGTCGGCGCGCCATTCAATGAAAAAGCCCGGCAAGACTTGCGCTTTTCCGGGCGTCGATTAAACTACGCAAATGTATAGATTTTATTATTTTGTATTTTTGTTGGCGACGGTGTTGCCGGCACGCGCGGACGATTTTTCCGCTAGCAACAGTCTAGCCCGGCTTGACCAACTCAGCGCGTCGGTGCATGCACTGGAACAAAACGCTTCCAACGGCAGCATCCGGGCCGATTGTCTCACGGATCATCTGATTAAAATAGACAGCCTCACCACGCTTGTGCGCGGACTGATTGATGCCCGGACTGATCATTTGGCGGCCGGTAACACCGCCGCGGCTGAAGGTGATATGGTAATGATTCAAGCCGCTTGTGCCCGCGCCGAAAAAGCCGCTACCGACGCAGCAGATTGCCAAGGCGCCGACCAATCCAAAAATCACCGCGCTTCATTAGCCGCTGGCCCAGCCGTTTCAGCGCCGGCAACCAACCGCGTCGCACCGCCACCGGTTATTCCGATTGATGATAAGGCGACCTGCTTGAAACAACTCAAATTCGCCGCCTTACTCGTTCAGGTAATGGACTTAGACACCGTGACCAACACACCGATGCAGGCATTGACTCAAACAGCAGTCGAGCCACTGAATGGTTGGCACGCGGAAGCTTGTGTGACGTTAGATACATTTTGCGTTGTGATCGCGCGCGTTCTGAAACTCGAAGTCGCCGAGCCAACTGAGCCAACTAGCTACGTTCAAGCGGTCCGCGACAGCGGTTTGCCGGTGGAGCCGCTACTGCATCACCGGGTCTTATTTGAATCCGAAGTCCGTTTGTTTTTGTCACAAGGTTACGCCGCGCCATTGGCAAGTTCCCGGCGGTTGCAGCCAGATTAGTGGGTGTGAAATAGCGTTGACGCATCGCATTTTTTAGTGGTATATGCCAGTCACGTTCATGCAAGGAGGACGTGACAAAATGATGACGATTTCGAAGCAATTGATTCTCGCCGGCGTTAGCGCGGCAGTTCTCGCTGGTTGTGCCACCGACCACAAAAATCTCAGGCCAGTGACCGGAACGACACCCCAAAGCCAATTTATTAAGGGACTCGATGTTATCGAGCAACCGGCGCTTGAGCCTGATTGGGCCGACTACGTGAAAGAAAAATATCCGTATTGGCGCCAGCATTACTGGGTTGATCGCGGGAATTGGGGCAACCGCGGCTATCTCGTCGGCCACCCGGTGACCAACGAAGTGCCAACAGTCGAAGCCATTCAGCCAATGCCGCCGGCTGTAGCCATCAAAGATTTGCCACCGGCTATCGTTGAAACCGCGCCGCCCAAGATTGAAACACCGGCCAAGCCGACTGAATACGTGGTCAAAAAAGGTGATTCGCTCTGGAAGATTGCCGGCAAGGTCTATCACAACCCGCTCAAGTGGGTGAAAATTTACCGAGCCAACAAGGAAAAAATCAAACACCCGAATAAGATCTTTGCTGGCCAAGTCCTGAGCATCCCGCAGGACTAACCAGTCGATGGCGTTCACACGCCGACAATTCCTCGGTGTCTCCGCAGCGGCGCTGGTCGCTCCGTTTTTTTGGCCGGCTCGCGTCTTGGCTAACTCGCGCAGCTTACCGGAACCGACTCCGCAAAAATTACCGCGCTGGCGCGGATTCAACTTGCTGGAAAAATTCACCGCCGGCAAACAGCGTCCGTTCGTCGAACAGGATTTCGCGTGGCTGGCCGGATGGGGATTCGATTTCGTGCGATTACCGATGGATTACCGGTGCTGGGCAGAAACGCCGACCGCAGAATTCAATGAAACGGTGCTCCGCGAAATTGACGCCGCTGTTGAACTCGGCCGGCAATACGGCGTCCACGTCAATCTCAACTTCCACCGCGCCCCCGGTTACACCGTTGCGAACCCACCTGAACCACACAGCCTTTGGACCGATCCGGCAATGCAGACGCAATTCGCCCGGCACTGGGGCGTCTTCGCCAAACGCTACCGAGGCATTCCGAACCGGCAACTCAGTTTCGATTTGGTAAATGAACCGAACGGCGTGTCGAATGCGGACTATGCCGCGGTAATGGCGCAAGCGGTCACAGCGATTCGGGCGGAGGATCCGGCGCGGTTGATCATCGCCGATGGCAACCAATATGGCACGCAGGCGGTGTCGGAACTAGTGCCGCTGGGTATCGCGCAAAGCACGCGCGGGTATGAACCCATGTTGATCAGTCATTACCGGGCCCCATGGATGCCGGGTTCTGATCAATATCCGGAGCCGGTCTGGCCGATTCCGGTGGGCATAAACAATCATCTCTACGGTGAAAGCAAATCCGAGTTGCACAGCCCACTTGTGTTGAACGTAAATGGCCGACCGGCGGAACGACTAGAAATTCGTGTGGCACATGTGTCAGCGCAAGCGGAATTGATTGTGCGGGCTGACGGCAACATCGTGTTACAGAAAATGTTCACACCCGGCCCAGGTGCCGGTGAATGGAAGCATTCTGCACCGAACAAGTGGGGCGGGTTTGAGGCGGATTATGATCTGTCATGTCATGCGGAGTTGCCGGCAGGTACACGTCAGATCCAAATCGAACTCGGCAAAGGCGATTGGCTGACTTTCTCGGAAATTCACCTCGGCCAACTCGTGCTTCGCCCGACCGGCACCGAGTGGAGCATGAAACAGGAACCGTTCATCGTGAACGAGTATGGCGTGCGACCGGTAAACATGCGGTTCAAACACAGCCGGGAAACACTTCAGAAGAAATTAATCGCACCGTGGCAGAAACTGGCGGCGCAAGGTGTCGGCGTACACGTCGGCGAATGGGGCGTGTTTAACCATACGCCGCATGCCGTCGCGCTGGCGTGGATGCGCGATTGCCTTACAAATTGGCAGGCGGCCGGCTGGGGCTGGGCGTTGTGGAATTTGCGGGGCAGTTTCGGAATTCTTGACAGCAACCGCGCGGACGTTAAGTACGAAGAGTTCAACGGCCACAAGCTCGACCGCCAGATGTTGGAATTATTGCGCGAGTTTTAGGCGACTGTCGCATTGCAATTTTTCTCCATTGCAGTATGGTCGCAAGGTAATTATGCCATCTGAAACCATTCACTTTGAGAACGCCCGCCTCGCACAGGCGCTTTATTGCAACGAACCAAAAAATCTCCGGCTCGTCGAGGATCTGCTCAACCTCCGCGTCAGCGCCCGCGAGAACTGGATCAATGTTGAAGGCGATCGCGAGAACATCGACAAAGCCAAGGAATTCTTCAACGAACTCCAACGCGTCGCGGTGGCCGGGGCCACAATTCGCCGGCAAGAGTTTAGCCGCGCCGCCAGCATCGTCGCGCGTGGCGAACCGCTCCGCATCAAGGAATTGAGCGAACAACGCGTGGAAGTCTCCAAACGCAAACGCTCCGTTTCGCCAAAAACCGTTAATCAGAAAAATTACATCGACGCCATCCGGCAAAATGACATTGTCATCGGCATCGGCCCGGCTGGCACCGGCAAGACCTATCTCGCGATGGCGATGGCCGTCAACGCCCTCCGCGAAGACAAGGTCGGCCGCATCATCCTCTGCCGACCCGCCGTCGAAGCCGGCGAAGCCCTCGGCTACCTGCCGGGCACGCTCGAAGAAAAAGTTTCACCCTATCTCCGCCCGCTCTACGACGCGCTCTATGACATGATGGACCCTGACGAAATCCAGCGCCATACCGAGCGCGGCGTCATCGAAATCGCACCGCTGGCGTACATGCGCGGCCGCACACTCAACAACGCCTTCGTCATCCTCGACGAAGCCCAGAACACCACGAGCGAGCAAATGATGATGTTCCTCACGCGGATGGGCTTCGACTCGAAAGTCGTCGTCACCGGCGATATCACGCAAGTGGACTTGCCGGGACACAAAACTTCCGGCCTCATCGAGATCCAAAACATTCTCAAAACCATCCCGGGCCTCGCGTTTGTGTATTTCGACGGCCGTGATGTCGTCCGTCATGAGTTGGTTCAAAAAATCGTCGCCGCGTACTCGCAATTCAAAGATGAACGCGAGCAGCGCCGGCAAGCCAGCCACCCATGATCCCCGACGTGCGTAACCGGCAACGGGCGCACCCGGTGAACGTCGCCCGGCTCCGGCAACTCGCCGGCACCGCTGCCGCCGATTTCCAATCGCTGAGCATCGTGTTGGTCGGTGACACCGAAATGGCGCGCCTCAATCTCCGCTATCACGCCGTTACCGGCACGACCGATGTGTTAAGTTTTGATTATGGCGCCGGCCACGGCGAGTTAATCATCTCAGTCGCACAAGCCGTCGCACAAGCTCGGCACTACCGCACCACACCCAGCCGTGAACTCGCGCTCTATGTTGTCCACGGCATCCTGCATCTGCAAGGCTACGACGATCTCACGTCCGACAAGCGTCGCCGCATGCGCGCAGCCGAACGCCGGTTACTCGACCGGTTAAATTTTCGCGGGTTGGTGCCGGCATGATCGCCGGTTTTGGCCGGCTAAATTGGGAGGAGTGAAATAATCCATGAGAAAAGTCATCAATAACCTCGTAGCCATGTTAGAGGTGGTCGCGTTGGCACTGTCGGTCGGGTGCAGCAACCCACGCGAAACTGAGGTCGTACAACATGTCAAAGACTACTGCAAACTGACGCAGATTGGCGCGGACGTTTATCTTTGCCGGATTTCACCCGCAGTAAAAAATCGCGGCCTAGTGGCATCAAAGACGGTCTTTGAATTCAGAAACAGTAAGATCGTGGTTTTCCCCGACTCGCTCACCGAGGCCGATAAACTCAATGGGCTAGAATGGAGAGGGCAGGTTCGCCTGGAGGTTAAGGCCGTTCGGCGTTACAGTCCGCAGAATCATTTTGGGATCGCGCCCGATAAAACATGGGCCAATTGGGTTGCTCCGATGGCCGCAGGGGATTTCCTCGTCCTGAACGTGTCCAAGACCAAAGGTGAGTGGAAGGTGGTTCCAACAACTGGTGATTGTGAGTTATTCCCCTATATTCAGGGCGATGGGGCATTCAAGCATGTGGAGGCGGCGGATCTGCCGAGGTAGTCTAATTATTCCGCAAGCTGGACTTTTGCGGGTTGTTGCCGGTACGTTACCCGTATGAGTCAGTTTTGGAAATCGCTGCGGAATTCTTTCTTTGCCGGGCTGTTGGTCGTGCTGCCTGTCGGCGCATCGCTCGGCTTGTTGTGGTGGGGCGTGACGCTGGTCACGGCGTGGTTGCCGGCACATTTCAGCGCGCCACAGCACCGGTTGCTGGCGGTGGTGGTGCTAATCGTGTTGACCATTTGTGTGGGCTGGCTGGCGCGGCTCGTTGCCGGTAAACGGTTGATCGACGTGGCTGAAACACTTATTCACCAAATACCGCTGCTGAAGCGGATTTATCCGTTCATGAAGGAAATCAGTGATACGGTGCTGTCGGGAAAGAAAACGATGTTTCAACGCGTGGTGCTGGTCGAGTTCCCACGGCCGGGCGTCTACTCGATTGGTTTCGTGACCGGTGCTACCGGTGGCGAGGCGCAGGCAAAAATCAACGCGCAACTCCTCAACGTGTTCGTGCCGACAACACCACTCCCGACAAATGGATTTTTGATTTTAGTGCCTCACGATCAGGTTGTGAATCTGGAGATGAGCGTGGCCGAGGGAATGAAACTCGTGATTTCCGGCGGCACAGTCGTTCCGCATTATCCCGCCGATGGAAACCGAACGCGCTGATGGAATCGTCCTGCGGGTGCAGCCGGTCACGGAATCGAGCCTGTTGGTGCTCTGGTTCACGCGCGAATTCGGCAAACTGAAAACGCTGGCCAAAGGCGCGCGCCGCACCAAAAGTCAGATGCGCGGCCGGCTGGATCTGTTTTACGAAGACGAAATCACCTTCCTGCGCAGTCGGCGCAGCGATTTGCATTTGCTCAACGAATGTTTTCTGGAGAACCCGCACCCAGCCTTGCGTGCCAGTGTGCCGGTCCTGACCGCGGCCTCGCACGTGTGCGAACTGGTGGACGCGCTGACCGTAGTGGAGGATGCGCATCCGGATTTGTTCAGCTTGCTGGCGGAAATGCTGACGAGCCTGGAAACGTCGGTGACGCCGGCGCAGTTAATTTGGTTTGAGCTACAAGCGTTCGCAGTCACTGGCTGGAAGCCGGTTTTCGACGGTGAGACCGGCACAGCGAAAGTGATGAGGTCGCTTGCCGGTGCAACTGCCGCTGCCGCGAGCCGGGTGCGCTTGACTGCCGAACAAATCCGCGCTGCGCAAGATTTACTGAAAGAATTCCGGCAAGCCCATCTCGGCCGGCCACTGCGTTCCAAACTCAACCGCGCAGTTTGATCACCGCCGCTTCAAGCGTGGCGCAATCGTTGATGGAAATGACTTCAACATCCTTGTTGATACGTTTCATCAAGCCAGCCAGCACGGTACCGGGTCCGAGTTCGATAAACCGGGTGAATCCTTGTGCGACCAGCCATTGCATGGACTCGGTCCAACGCACGGTGCCAGTGACTTGCCGGGTCAGTAAATCTTTGATTTCTGCTACCGAGCCGCCGGGGCGCGCACTGACGTTGGCCACCACCGGCACACGTGGCGCAGACATTGTTAAGTCGGCCAATGCGGCGGCAACTTTCTGCTGCGCACCGGCCATCAACCGGGAATGATACGCGCCGGCCACCGACAACGGGAGCGCCCGTTTCGCGCCGCGCGCTTTGGCCAGCTCGACCGCTTTGGCGATTTTATCTTTCGCGCCGGAGATGACGGTTTGACCGGGGCAGTTGAGATTGGCAATGTCTACATCGGCTTCACGGCAAACTTCCACAAGCACGGCGTCATCAAGATTGATAATCGAAGCCATACCGCCTTGCGTCGTGTCGCACGCTTCCTGCATAAACTTGCCGCGCGCCTGCACCAGTTTCAAGCCATCTTCGAACGCCATCGCGCCGGCGGCGGTCAAGGCCGTGAATTCGCCGAGCGAGAGACCGGCTGTTGCGGTGAATTTCAAATCCGGGATTTGCGATTGCAACGCGGCGAGGCAGGCCAGGCTCGTGAGAAAAATGCCGGGCTGGGCATTGTCGGTCTGGGTTAACACCGTGTCTGGACCGGTAAAACAAATCTGCGCAAGATCGCGGCCGAGAACGGCATTGGCGTTATCAAAAAGCTGCCGGCAGACGGCATATTTTTCACAGAGCGCCTGCCCCATGCCAACGATTTGGCTGCCTTGTCCGGCAAATAATAGTGCAGTCTGGCTCATTTGCCGGCGTCCGCAGCGCGCGCTTCGTCGGCCAATGGTGTGCTCAGGTATCGTTCGCCGGTTGAGGGCGCGACGGTCACGATGACCTTGCCTTTGTTCTCCGGGCGTTGCGCGTACTGGATCGCCGCCCAGACGTTTGCACCGGAGGAAATGCCGCAGAGAATGCCTTCTTCCTTGGCAAGCCGCCGCGCCATAACGAACGCATCGTTGCTGGCGACCTTGATCACGTCGTCCACAATCTTGGTGTTGAGGTTGGCTGGGATGAAACCGGCGCCAAGGCCCTGAATCTTATGCGGCCCGGGTTTGCCGCCGCTAATGACTGCCGAATCAATCGGCTCGACGGCCACGCACTTGAAACTTGGATTCCGGCTTTTGAGGACTTCGCCGACGCCGGTCAACGTCCCGCCGGTGCCGACGCCAGCCACGAACGCGTCCACTTTGCCGCCGGTGTCACGCCAGATTTCCTCGGCGGTGGTGCGACGGTGGATTTCGGGATTGGCCGGGTTGCTGAATTGGTCAGGCAGGAAAGAATTCGCGGTATCGCGGTGCAACTGTTCCGCGCGGCGAATTGCGCCCGGCATGCCTTCCGGCCCCGGCGTCAACACCAAGTCCGCACCCAGCATCCGCAACAACGTCCGCCGCTCGACGCTCATCGTCTCCGGCATCGTCAACACAAGCTTGTACCCTCGCGCCGCGCAAACAAACGCCAGCGCAATGCCGGTGTTGCCCGAAGTCGGCTCGACAATCAGCGTGCCGGCTTTGATCTTGCCGGCTTTTTCGCCAGCCTCGATCATCGACACGCCAATGCGGTCCTTGACGGAGCTGACCGGGTTGAAAAATTCGCACTTGAGCAAAACTTCCGCACCCAGCCCGGCGGTCACGCGGTTGAGTCGCACCAGTGGTGTGCGGCCCATGGTCTGGCAGATATCGTTAAAAAACTGGCTCATATCGTTCTCCTTTACCGTTTCACGTAGTCAACCGCTTGAGCGCTTCGACGTATTTCGCGCTGGTTTTCGCCACAATTTCCGCCGGCAACTGCGGGCCGGGCGGCGTCTTGTCCCACGTCAGAGTTTCAAGGTAGTCGCGCAAAAACTGTTTGTCAAAGCTTGGCTGGGGACCGCCCGGCTTGTAACTCGCCGCCGGCCAAAACCGGGAACTATCCGGCGTCAGCGCCTCGTCAATCAGGATCACCTGGTCGCCGGTCAAGCCGAACTCAAATTTCGTATCGGCGATGATGATGCCGCGTTGCCGGGCATAATCGCGGGCGAACTTGTACAGCGCTAGCGCATACCCTCGCACCTTGTCCGCGAGTGGCTGGCCGAGAATTTCCGCCGAGCGCGCGAATGAAATATTTTCATCGTGACCGACTTCCGCTTTCGTGGAGGGCGTGAAAATTGGCTCCGGCAACTCGCTCGACTCGACCAATCCCGCCGGCAACTTATGGCCGCAAATGGTTTGGCTCTGCCGGTATTCCTTCCAGCCCGAGCCAGCTAGGTAACCGCGCACGACGCACTCGACCGGCAACGGCTGGCACTTCTTCACGATCATCGCCCGCCCGCGCAATGCCTCGACGTTGCCGGCGCGCTTCGCGATGGAGGCAAAATCGCTCGTCAGAAAATGGTTTGCGACGATCTGCTTGGTCTTGCCGAACCAGAACTCGCTGAACGCCGTCAGCACCCGGCCCTTTTCCGGGATCGGGTTCGGCATGATCACGTCGAACGCGCTGATCCGGTCGGACGCGACGAAGAGCAAGGCGTCGCCGAGATCAAAGATTTCGCGGACTTTGCCGCTGCGGATTTTTTTTAGCCCGGGGATTTCGATGTTAGAGATGGCTTGAGTCATAGTGGTGCGGGAGTATGCACGGAACGCAATTCAACCGTCAAGCCGGCGGTAGCGCGGTGTGTGTAGAATCTTCACAGCTTTGGCAGTATGCTCCGGCGCGGTGGATTAACGGATGAACAAGCTTTGCATTTTTATTGGGATGACGGTTTTCGGCTGGGTCGGCTGGTGGCTCGGCGAGTTCGTGGGATTCACAACGGCATTTATTCTGAGCGGTGTTGGCAGCATGATCGGCGTCTACATCGGCTGGCGGATTAACCGCGACTATCTGGATTGAATCGGAATCGTGCCTGCTTTGGGAACAAACCGGATTGTGCGCCGGATAAACTGTCGCTCCCAGCGGCTCTTGTCCGGCCAGAAGGCATAGTACAGCGCCGCTTCCTTCCCCGCCTGCGTATCCGAGCTGCCAACAATTGTCGGATACCAGAGTTTCGTTTTCGCTTCACATTTGAGGAGGTCAACGGGCGGCTCCCACCGGATCAGATCACGGCTCGAAGAATAGACCAGATTCCCAGTCCACGTGTGCCAGACCATGAACCAACGTTGCAGTTCCGTGTTGTAGTGAACCGACGGGTTCCCGCCGGGGCGCGTGACCAATCCCTCGATCGGCGAAACCTTGCCTCCCAAGCCCGGTTCATTAAAGCCGCCGTTGTACCACTTCTTCCAGCTGCCCGGTAACGCCTGCTTGTCATCCGACACCGCCATGCAAATGTAATGTTCCTGGAAAAAACAAAACCAACGCCCCTTGTCAAACACCACGCAATGGTCGCCACAGCCGCCCCACGCTGGCAGGTCCGGCTTCTGGCGCGCTGACGTTAGAATTTGCCCCTTCTTAGACCATGTCGCGCCGCCATCGCCTGAGGTGCAGAGCGCAACGGACTTCCACGCCACCCCATTGGTACTCCGGCCCGTCTGCCACTGATGATCTTCCGCATGGTAGAAGCCAATGTAGTCGGCATTCGACAAGGCCACGACGGAATACAACCATGCGCCGCCGTTATCAAAGGCGGTAGCCGGCTCGCCCTTGGCAAGGATTGGTTTCGCTGGCGACAACCGCATCGTGTCCACGGCTGCCCCCACCGTCCGGTAACTGGCTGACCCGGCCCAGTACATCTGCAACCCCGCCTTGTCAGGCAACACGGTGATGTGACCATCGGGAAACCACGGATAGATCGGCACGCCCGGTTTTGGATTAGCAACCGTGACCGGCTCGCCCAGTTCAACCTGAAAGTCGGCGGCAATGGCGGCCGCCACTGTGAGCAAGGAGACTGCGGTCGTCAGCATAATGGCCTCTTTGAGTTTCATAATTGTTGGAGGAACCCGCACTTCATCTCCGCCAAGCCTTGGGCGGCGGGGTCGCCGCCCACTCCGTGCTCACTCGGTACGGAAACATCCCCAAATCCGCCCCCTCCGGCAGCTCCACCCACAGCAAGGGCGTCTCCGCATAGTAATAGACCCCGTGCCCGCTGGGGGTCAACTCCGGGTGCGACAGAAAATCATTCCGCGGCCAGATCGCCCAGTGCCCGTAACAGAGCCCGCCCCCAAGCGTTTCCATGTACGCCTTGAGCTTGGCCGCCGGCCAGGTCTGACAGACCGGCCCGCGCACCAACAACCGTCGCCGCTCCGCCACGGGCAGTGCCACCAACTCCGCCAGCGACAGCGCGATGCCGTCGCGCAGATGCATAAAGTCGCAAGTGGGATCGACCATGCACCACTTCTGCCAACGTTCGATCCACACCTCGCAAACAAAGTGACCCGACGCCTGCCCCCGTCCGGCATAGCTCCCACAAATCCCCCGCGCTGGGATGCCCAGCGCCAATGCCGCGGCGATAAAGGTGGCGCTGAAGTGAGTGCAAAACGCCACCGGGTTGGGCAGGTACTGCCCATGACCCGCCCGCCGCCAAGCCAAGATTGTCAGCGCATCCCACGGACAATACTCGGCCACCTCAATGCCTCGATCGCGATGATCGATGTACTGCCACTGCATACTCACCCAGCTCACCAACGCCCGGACTTGCCGCCATGGGTCGACAATCCGCCGGACCCGCGCGGGGATCACGCGGCGCACTGCATCAAAATACGGACAATCGATCTTTTCCCAAACCATGCCCGGCGGCTGGGGATCACGCAGAGCCGGGTCGTTGAGCCGGATGCGCACCACGTACTCCCCGACGAGCGCGTGGTGCACACCCATGCCACCGCCTCCGCAAAGCCCGGGGCGCTCAGCACCGCCGGCGCGCCACGTCCGCCCGCCATCCAAACTCAGCGCGCTGTCTGGCGGCCGACCGCTGACGAACGCGCGCGGCTCCAGCCCCACCATCCACGCATCCATTGCGTCGCAATCGGCCCAAATCTCCACCACGTTCCGCCCAGTCTTTAACACGCCCGCCGCCAGCTGCACCTCCACCCAAGCGAGGTAAGCTCCCGAAGGCAGCAGAAGATCAGTCTCGTCCTGCGGCTGCGCTTGGCCCGAGCCAACAACCGCCTCTCGGCACTTTACCGGAATCAAGTACCCGCGCCCGTTGACCCGCACGCGCAACGGTGTCTGATTGCCTGGGTGCGGCTTGGCCAGCACGTAAAGAGTTCCCCCCGTGCGGGCGCCCGCCGGCAGGTGCAACACCTTCCGGATTCGCCGCCGGGTACAGACTTCCTCGTTTTCCAAGTGCAGCAGCCGCCCCGTCTCGCTATAAAAAAGTTTGCTCATTGTTTTTTCTTTGGTGAACTGGTCAATGGCCTGCGTGCTGGACAACGCTCAACAAAGTTGCTCCGTCCACCAGCAGGCCGCCGTCATGAATTTATAATCGTCAAATAGGTTCGTGAATAGCTTCATGATGTACCTCTCACAGTCCCAACATACATCTTCATCAACACCACGCGACTTCATTGCGGCGGATTGTTCTGACTCACGATAAACGTTGTCGTCCGCTTTTTGAGATGCACATCGATTTGCATGATGCTCAGCGTGGAATCTGGCAGCTCTGTAATCCCCCAAGCGAAGTCGGTTTTTTCGAACCAGATCAAAATCCCTTTGGTTTGTGACCGTTCGACTTGTGTAATGCGCTTTACCTTCAGAATTTCCCCGCCGGCGAGGGTGACTTGGGTTGCACCGATTTTGCCGAACGCCTTTGCTGGCGCAAAGTGTTCCACCATGCCACTGTCATCGGCATCTTTTCCTATCAGATAAAACATCCCGCAATACTTGGCTGGAATCTCCTGCAATTCGATTCTGACCGGTGGTTCCACAGAATTCGTGCTGTTGTTTGCCGGGAGGTTGTCTGGCGCTATCGGCATGCCGGCCGGGTGCAGGGGGCCACCATCAACCGGGCATCGCCATTGCGCTTGCCCGGCGGCTGGGTACGACAAAACCAACAATAGTAGACTCGTTACGCAAACAGTAACGATTGGCTTGATCATGCAGCGATTGTGAACTGAATCGTTACCGAGTCAACCCGAATCAGCCCCGCCGGCGGTCAGCGAGTGGCGGTTGTGGACCAATTACCGTCTGGTTGCCAGACCGATGGCATCAGGATTCTTGGCGTTGGTCCAGCGGTATTGTTCCGGATTTACCAGTTCGATTGTATCGGTGTCACCGATATCCCACGTTGCCAAGATGGAATTGCCTTCGACATTCCAGCTCCCTGAGGTTTTCTTGGGACCGTCCGGGCCGGTAACTTCACACTGCACACTTCCATCAGCGTAAAAGGTATAGAATCCCGCATAATCGTTCAGCGACTTACCCAGCCAATGGCCAATGATGAGATGGCGAATATTGGGCGGGGCCGTGGCGATTCTTCCGGAGCGCCTGTCCGTGCAAACCACCACTGTTCCGGCGATGAAATCGTGTAACGCTCGTCGCTTCCGATTCGTGAGCAGGACGAGCAGCTCGCCCCAGATCCAAATGTTCTGAATCCACTGCACCGGCTTCGACCAAACCGGGGCCAGTTCCGCCATCCGCTTATGACGTTCCATCAAACCGCGGGAGTGGTATTCGGCATCAGTCATCTGAAGTGTGGCAACAATAAAAGCGATCGACACCAGCATGCCCAGACCCCATTCCGGCAAATGCCTGAGAATCGCCTCCCGATAACCGACTGGCCCACCGTCAACCTTCCGGATGCGAATGCCCGCCAGCAGCTTGCCCGGCGTACCGCCAAAACGCTTCACTAAGTAAACGTGGTAAAACAGCACGAACAAAATATTGGGAACAAATGCATAGAGCCAGAACAGCCGAAACTGTGAACTGCCCCAAAACACCAGACCCAGCAATGGTGCCATGATGATACTGTCCAAAAGCAGTGACGCCAGTCGCCGCCAGAATCCAGCGTAACGAAGTGAATTGGTGTTCATGTTCAGAAATCATCCGCCGACGGTGATGGCGGTTTCGGCGCTCCATTCGCCTACGCGTTGGTCGCCGACGCGGTAGCCGGCGCGATATGTCCACTTGACCGGCGCGGCCGGCATGGGCGTGGGGTCGAGGTAACCGGGCGTGGTGTCGTAGGTCAACAGGACAAAGCCCTTGCCGTCGCCGCGATCCACTTGGATTTCAATCATGTCGAGGTAGGCGCTGTGACCGCCCCAGCCCCAGACGACATGCACGCGGTCGCCGCTGTATTTCAGGCTAATGACCGGCTGGATGGTGGCCAGGTCCGGCGCGACATGGTTCGGGCTTTCGATGCCGAGACCATCGCCGAGGGAGACGGTGTAGTTGGGATGCGCCTTGATCTTTTTGACCAAAGCGCGGAACCGGGTTTCGATGCCCGGGGCAACGACCGGCACGGCGGGCGGAAACGGCGTGGGGGTAAAAACGTTGGGTGCGCTGGTTGCCGCCGAATGTTCGCCGAGCCGGGCGGCCTTTTTCGCTGTGGTCATTGCCAACGCGCTACTCTGCATCATCACATGGCATTCCCAGATATAATTAAAGTAGTTGCAATCGGCGGCTTGGGCAGCGATTTCGGCCGGAGTGACGTCCACCGTGGCGGCATATTGACCGATGTTGGTTTTGAACAACGTCATCTGCGTGATAAAGTCCACGTCGTTCGGTTTAACGAAGTCGGTTTTAGCCATTTTAGTGTCTCCCAACGGTTGATTTCTGCATTTCTGACCTAAAGTCGTACACTACTACCCTTTCCGGGTCGTTTTCAAGCAAAAATCGATGAGGTAAAACATTTCTACCGCACGGCAGAATTAATTTACCGCACGGTTAGATAATAATACCTTGCGCAAAAATATAATATCCGCATGGAAAAATAATTTTACCGCAAGATTAGGCACTTTTACCTCAAGGTATAATATTATGACCGTGAGATTTTATTATTCTACCGCATAGCGGATTTATTTTACCGTGAGGTTAAATAGTTTTGCTACGCGGTAGAATAAATTTACCGCATGGTAGAATGGTTTTACCTCAATCTAAAATGCGCGGAGGTGATGCGGGAACATTAGTAATAAAGCTTGCGCGGCGATTCAATGCTGCTTATCTTTAAGTCCAGAAAGGAATTATTCTATGAAATGTTGTAAATGTGCTTGTGCCTCGCGGTTGGTCGGGTTGTTGGGGGTCGCGCTCGTCATCGTGGCGGCGATCTTGAAGTTCACCGCAACCCGTTCCTTGATCAACGTGTTCGGAATCCAGACTTGTGTGTCACACCTAGTGTTGGCGGCGAACACAATGATTCTGATCGCGCTCTTGTTCCGCCGCTCCGGCGATTGTGGCTGTAAGTCCGGCGAGAGTAGCGATTGCGGTTGCGAGAAGAAGTAATTCGTAGTGTCTGAAAACAGTCGCGCCCGGCATTCCTTACGGATTGCCGGGCGCGCTGTTTTAATTGGACGAGCTTAATAGTTCGTCGCGGCGACTTCGAAGAAGGACTGCGGGTGGGCGCAGACGGGGCATTTGTCTACGGCCTTGGTGCCTTCGTAGGTGAAGCCGCATTCGCGGCAGGTCCAGCGGGTTTTCTCTTTCTTGGCGAACACGGTGCCTTGCGTGAAGTTTTCCAGCAACGCCTGATACCGCGCTTCGTGTTCCTTCTCGATCTTGGCGAGGCCGTCGAATAACCGGGCCAGGTCGGCGAAACCTTCGGCGCGCGCTTCCTGCGCCATGCGCGGATACATCGCGGTCCATTCCTCATGCTCGCCGGCGGCGGCGGCCTTGAGGTTGGCGAGCGTGTCACCCAATCCGCTCAAGGCGCGGAAATGGAGCTTGGCGTGGGTCTTTTCCTGTTCGGCCGTCTGGAGGAAGATTGACGCGATCTGCTCGTAACCTTCTTTCTTCGCGACGGACGCGTAGTAGGTGTATTTGTTGCGGGCCTGCGATTCGCCGGCGAAGGCTTCCCGCAGGTTTTGTTCGGTCTTGCTACCTTTGAGTTCGGGCATGGTGGTTCTCCTTTATTTCCATTGGTTCAACAGTTCTAACATTAAACGGACGCCGAAGCCAGTCGCGCCCGCGGTAAGGTAAGGGCGGTCGGAGGTGATGTTGGCGGTGCCGGCAATGTCCACGTGCGCCCACGGCACTTTGCCGGCGTATTTCTCTAGGAACACTGCGCCGCCAATCGCCGACGCCCAGCGCCCGCCGGTATTCTTGTGATCGGCCACATCGCTCTTGATGTAATCCCGATAATCCGCCCACAACGGCAACGGCCAGCAGCGTTCGCCAGTCCGCTCGCCAGCCGCCTGAATTTTTTCCGCCAGCCCGGCATCGGTGCTGAACAAGCCCGCCGCCAGATGACCCAGCGCCACGACGCAGCCGCCGGTCAGCGTGGCGAAATCCACAATCGCCTGCGCGCCGCGTTGCCGGGCGTACACGATGGCGTCGCCCAGCACCACGCGCCCCTCGGCGTCGGTGTTGACGACTTCGATGGTGACGCCGCGCGCGTCGTCGCCCTTGTAACTGGTGACGATGTCGCCGGGCCGGTAACTGGTCGCGCTCGGCATGTTCTCCGCCGACGCGATGACGCCGAGCAGGTTGACCGGCAACTTCAACAGCGCCGCCGCCCGCATGATGCCCAACACCGCGCAGCCGCCGGATTTGTCGAACTTCATCTCTTCCATCCGGTCGGACGGCTTGAGCGAGATGCCGCCGGTGTCGAACGTGATCGCCTTGCCCACCACCGCGACCGGTTTCTGATCGGCCGGCCCGCCGTTGTATTCGAGCACGATCAGGTGCGGTTCCCGGCTACTGCCACTGCCCACCGCCAGCAACCCGCCGAAACCGCCCTGCTCCAGCGCCGCCTTGTCGAACACGAGGCAGGTCAGCTTGAATTCCTCCGCCAACGCCCGCGCCCGCTCGGCCATCACCGCCGGGTAAACGACGTTGCCGGGCAGGTTCGCGATGGAACGGGTGAAGTTCGTCGACTCGGCAATGATTTGCGCGCGCTTGACGACGAGCTTGGCCGCCGGCAACTCCACATTCGTGGAAATCGTCAGCGCCTTGAGTTTGCCGGGATTCTCGGCTTTGTACTCGGTAAATTTGTAACCGGCCAAGATCGCCGCCTCGACCACCGCCTGCAACGCGTCTTCCGTATCCGGCTGGAGTTGGATGCCGGCGTGGTCGAGCCCGAGCGCGCTGAGGCGTTTGACGGCGTTGCCCGTGGCGCGCCGGAGTTTTTCGAGATTGAACTCGGCGCGTTTGCCAAGCCCGACGAGCAGCAGCCGCGCCGCGCGGACGCCAGCCTTGCCGCTGGTCTGCACGAGCATGAGCTGGCTGTCCGAGCCGTTGAACTCTTTGCCGGTCAGGCGTTGCACGACTGGCTTGAGGCTGACCGGCACAACAGGGCGCTCTTTCTGAAACGCGAAGACGACGGCGGCCGGCAATGGTTGCGAGAAAACAGACTGGGAGACGAGGCGGATATTCATGAGCTAGGATTATAGACGCCGAGACGCGCACCGTCAACGGGTGGCAATTTGTTCTGTTATCTCACCGATGGCTTCGGTAGGCTGCCGGCAATGCTTGCGAAACGAATCATACCGTGTCTCGACGTGGATCGCGGCCGCGTGGTGAAGGGGACGAAATTCCTGAACCTGCGCGATGCCGGCGACCCGGTCGAGTGCGCCAAGGAATACGACCGGCAAGGCGCCGATGAGCTCGTGTTTCTCGACATCACCGCCAGCCACGAAGGCCGGGCGACGATGATTGACGTGGTGGCGCGGACGGCGAGCGAATGTTTCATGCCATTGACAGTCGGCGGCGGGATTCGGACAGTCGAAGACATGCGCGCAATGCTCAAGGCCGGCGCCGACAAGACCAGCATCAACACGGCGGCCATCCTCACTCCCGATTTGGTGCGCGCCGGTGCGGAGCGGTTCGGCAGCCAGTGCATCGTGGTGGCCATCGACGCCAAGCGGACTGGCCCGAACCAATGGGGCGTGTTCACGCACGGCGGCCGGAAGCCGACCGGTTTGGACGCGATTGCGTGGGCGCGAAAAGTGGCCGAGCTTGGGGCCGGCGAAATTTTATTGACCAGCATGGATGCGGACGGCACAAAAGCGGGCTACGATGTGGCGTTGACCTGTGCGATCAGCGAGGCGGTGACGATCCCGGTGATTGCCAGCGGCGGGGCCGGCACGTTGGCGCACATGGCCGAGGTGCTCACCACCGGCAAGGCGGACGCGGTACTGGCGGCGAGCGTGTTTCATTTTGGCGAGTATAAGGTCGCCGACGTGAAGGCGTTTTTGAAAACGAAAGGAATCGAAGTGCGATTATGAATATTGTTGATGAATTAAAATATGACGCGAACGGTTTGATCCCGGCGGTGGTGCAAGAACATGGCACCGGCCGCGTGGTGATGGTGGCGTGGATGAATAAGGAATCGCTCGCCAAGACGCTCGAATGCGGCGAGATGGTTTATTGGAGCCGGTCCCGCAAAGAAATCTGGCACAAAGGCGCCACGAGCGGCCACACCCAAAAAGTCAAAGACATGGCGTTCGACTGCGACAAAGATTGTCTGCTCTTCCAAGTTGAGCAGAAGGGCGCGGCCTGTCACGATGGTTTCAAATCCTGTTTTTACCGGAGCTACGTCAACGGCGAAGTGAAAGTCACCGAGCCGCGCCTCGTGGACCCGGCCACCGTGTACAAAAAGAAATGACCATCACGCCGTCCAAAGCCGAATTCGTCAAGCTCGCGCAGCAGGGCAACCTGATCCCGGTCTACGCCGAGATTCTGGCCGACGCTGAGACGCCGGTCTCGGCTTACCAGAAACTCAAAAAGACCGGGTCATCGTTCCTGCTCGAGTCGGTCGAAGGCGGCGAGAACATCGGCCGGTATTCCTTCCTCGGCGCGAACCCGCGCACGGTCATCCGCGTCGCGAAGGGCAACACCGACGCGCTCCGGCAAGTCGAAGCGGAAATGGCCAAGTTCAGGCCGGTCACCGTGCCCGGCCTGCCGCGGTTCACCGGTGGCGCCGTCGGATTTCTCGGCTACGAATACATCCACCAGATTGAGCCGACCGTCCCGCAACCGGGCCGCGACGAACTGGGGACACCGTCGTTGTGTTTCATGATTACGGACACAATCCTGATCTTCGATCGCGTCAGCCAGACCATCAAAGTTGTTTCGAACGCCCACGTTGCTACCGGTCAAGCCGCCGCTGCCTACGACCAAGCTGTTGCGCAAATCGAGCGCCTCCTTGCACAATTGGCCCAGCCAATCCCGCAACGACCGCTAGAATTCCAGCGCGACCCGGCATTGCCGGCGGTGAACTCCAATCTGACCCGGCCGCGCTACACGGAAATGATTGCCAGCGCCAAGGAATACATCAAAGCCGGCGACATCATTCAGGTTGTGCTCGGCCAGCGCTTCGAGACCAAGACGAAAGCCGCGCCGCTCGACATTTACCGTGCCTTGCGCTCGATCAATCCCTCGCCGTACATGTTCCTGCTCGATTTTGGCGATTTCCAACTGGTCGGCGCATCGCCGGAAGTCCATGTTCGCTGTGAAGACCGGCACGTGGAGATCCGCCCGATTGCCGGCACGCGGTGGCGCGGGAAGACGACGGAAGAAGATCTCCGGCTCGAAAAGGAACTGCTCGCCGACGAAAAAGAACGCGCCGAACATTTGATGCTGGTTGACCTCGCCCGCAACGATATCGGCCGCGTTTGCGATTTTGGCAGTGTGAAAGTGGACGAGTTCATGATCATCGAACGTTACTCGCACGTCATGCACATCGTCTCGAACGTCACCGGCAACCTGCAAGCCGACCGAAATTCCTACGACCTCATGCGCGCGACCTTCCCGGCCGGCACCGTCAGCGGCGCGCCGAAAATCCGCGCCATGCAAATCATCAGCGAACTCGAAGCCACGCAGCGCGGCCCATATGCCGGTGCGGTTGGCTATTTCAGCTTCGGTGGCAACCTCGACAGTTGCATCACGCTCCGCACCGCGCTCCTGAAAAACGGCACGGCCTACGTCCAAGCCGGCGGCGGCATCGTCGCCGACAGCGATGCCGACTCCGAGTTCAACGAGACGGTCAACAAATCCAAAGCGATGCTCAAAGCCATCGCCCTGGCCGAATCCTTCCGGTAAGTGTCTTGGCAAAGCAAACAGATAAAGTCTGGCAATCGGAAAAACTTGCCCGGCAATTTCTGACTGGTGTGCGCGGAGCGATTCCGTTGGCGCAAACACAAATCGAAGTGATGCTCCAACTGCTGGCGACACGCCGGCAGCCAGTGCGGCGATTTCTCGATCTCGGTTGCGGTGATGGTGTGCTCGGCGCGGCGATTCTGGAAAAGTATCCGCGCGCGACCGGTCTGTTTGCGGATTTCTCAGAACCGATGTTGACGGCGTGCCGGTCAAAGTTGGCCGGTAAGCGCGCGACGACGCGGCTGATTGATTTCGGCAAACCGGCTTGGGTGGCGGCAGTGGCGGATGCCGGGCAGTTTGATGCAATTGTCTCTGGCTTTTCAATTCATCATCAACCCGACCGGCGGAAGCGGGCGCTTTACCGGGAGATTTACCGGCTGCTCGCGCCGGGCGGTTGGTTTATCAACGTCGAGCATGTCGCACCGGCAACGCCGTTGACGACCGCCTTATTCGATGACGTGCTGATCGAGTCAATCCACCGGCAGCAACCGCAGCTCAGTCGGGCGACGGTGCGCCGGCGATTTGTGAAGCGCGCCGATAAAGCCGCCAACATCCTCGCGCCGGTCGAGGAACAATGCCGGTGGTTGCGAAAAGTCGGGTTCACGGACGTGGACTGCTATTTCAGAATCTACGAACTCGCTGTGTTCGCCGGCCGGAAATAATAAACATGGTTGCCTATAACGAACTACTCCGTCCGCAGTTTCATTTCACCGCACCGACCGGCTGGTTGAACGATCCGAACGGGCTGGTGTTTTACGCTGGCGAATATCATCTTTTTTATCAGCACAACCCACACGGGACAAATTGGGGCAACATGACGTGGGGCCATGCGGTCAGCCGCGATCTGGTTCACTGGGAACCGTTGCCACTCGCCATTCTGCCCGACGCTCGCGGGCACGCGTTTTCCGGCTCAGCGGTGGTTGATTGGCAAAACACAGCCGGGTTTAGGCGCGAAGCACTCCTCGCATTTTACACCGCTGCCGGCGACCAAGTGACGCCACCGCAGCCATTCACGCAATGTCTTGCCGCCAGCACCGACCGCGGCCGGACGTGGATGAAGTTTGCTGGCAATCCGATCCTGAACGAGATCGCGCCCGGCAACCGCGACCCTAAAGTGTTTTGGCACGAACCGAGCCGGCATTGGGTGATGGCGCTGTACGTCGGCGCGGCCGGCCGGCACACGATTCAGTTTTTCACCTCCACCGATTTGAAGCAGTGGCAATGGCGGAGCACGCTCGACGGGTTTTATGAATGCCCGGACATTTTTGAGTTGGATGGCCGGTGGGTGTTGTTTGGCGCGGATGGCCGGTATGTGGTGGGCACATTTGATGGGGAACGGTTTACCGTGGCCAGCGGTAAACATAACAGCGATTGGGGAACGAATTTTTATGCCGCACAGACTTTCAATGACATTCCCGCGACCGATGGCCGGCGGATTCTCATTGGCTGGATGCTTGGCGGCCAATATCCCGGCATGCCGTTCAACCAACAAATGACTTTTCCTTGTGAGTTGACGCTGCGCGATGGCCGGCTCTGCAAATGGCCGGTCCGCGAGATCGCCACGCTCCACGAAAAATCCGCTGACACGCCGGAACTTGAAGGTGAACTATTCGACATTGAAGCTGAGATCGACCCCGGCAATGCTTTGGAATGTGGCTTTGACGTTCGCGGCCATTCAATCCGGTATGTCGTGGGCGATCAGGAATTATTCAGCGGCAAACAATCGGTGCGTTTGCCGCTGGAAAATGGCCGGTTCCGCCTGCGCGTGCTGGTGGATCGCACGTCGATCGAACTTTTGGGCAATGGCGGTCGCGTGACATGCTCAACCTGTTTCTTGCCGGATCCAAACAATCAGCGGATAAAATTTGTCACGACTGGCGGCAACGCCCGGTTGATTTCATTTGTCGCCCGGAAACTACGATCCGCTTGGAGTGGCAACGACCACCGGTAACTACTTGTTCTTATCGAGCCAATCGCGGATGTCGCGCGCCATGGGGGAGTTCGGGACGAGCCGCAGGTAGGCGTCGTAGTGTTGCCTGGCTTTGGCACGGGTGGCCGGGTCGCGGGCGTACAATGTCGCGGCAGTCAGGCGAACAGCCGGCTCGTTCGGATTGATTTCCAAAATCTTTTCGTACTGCGCCAGCGCATCCACGATGAATCCTTGTTGCTGCAACAAAATTGCGTAGTTGAACCGGGCATCCCGGAAATCCGGCTGTGCGGCGAGCGCCAGTTCGTAGCTATCGAGCGCCTTGTCGGGTTGGTTCGCGTCCCGGTAGGCAATCCCCAGATTGTAATAGGCTTGGGCGAACGTCGGGTCGGTAGCGACGGCTTTGGCGTAGGCGGCGATGGCGGCCGGTAACTTGGCTTGTTGCTGCTGGGCAATACCGTCGTTGAAAAATGTTTTGGCGGCGGCGCGGTCACCGGCCTTGAGTGAGGTGGTGGCAACCGGGGCACGCCGTTTCACGACCGGTTTGGGCGGGGCCGGCGGCGGTGGCGGTGTCACCGGTTTCGGTGTTTCAACCACTGGTAAAACCTGGAGTGGCGCGGCGGTGAGCAGCGGCGGTTCCGGTAATTTTACCGGGGCCGGCGGAGTGATAGGCTCGACCGGTTTCGGTGGGGCGACCGGTTTGGGCAGATAATATTGTTCGAGGATGGCGAGATTTTGCCTGGCAGTGGCATGCTGCAGGTCGAGGCGCGCGGCGGTTTCCAAATATGTTTTTGCCTGTTTCGCATTGCCGAGATGCGCTTCGATTACGCCCAAATCGTTTTGGATTTCTGCAGTGTTCTGGTCGGAAATTTTCTCAATGGCTTGTTTGGCTTTGAGCCAGTCGCAGGCTTGGAGGTAGGCGCTGCCGAGCTGCCGGTAAACGCTGGGCGGACAGTTGGCGGCTTGCGCGAGTTGCCGGAGCAATGGGATGGCTTGCGCCGGTTGCTTGGCTTCGAGATAAGCCGCAGCGAGGTTGTACCGGGCAGCGGCGTGACCGGCATCAATCTTTAGCGCTTCTTGAAACGCAGTGATGGCCGTTTCGATATCGCCAGTTTGCAACCGGCTCGCTCCAAGAAAATTCCACGCCTGTGCGGTCGGGACACCGGTTTTGATTGCCTGGTCGAAACAAACGGCGGCGCGGGCGAAGTCGTCGTCTTTGAAATACCCCAAGCCGGCCTCGAAGTTTTTCGATGGCGACCGGCTACAGGCTGTCGCGCCGGTAATGACCACAATGATTAACAATTTTCTCATGTGCGAAGCAATAAAGCTTACTGAGCATCTTATAGTTGCCGTAGATTTACGCAACAAAAATGACATTTTTACCGAATCCTGCAAGATTCTAATGTGTTTTATTCACCGTATCATCTTCACTTTGTATTCAGGGAAAACCGTCAAGAATGATTCGCCTAGATTATACCTGTCGTCCGGCTGAAGTATTGCAAACGCCAGCGTTAGGTAGGCCAACTGAGTCACAGCATCAGCGCTAGGTTTTTCACTTTGAATCTGCGCCAGTAACGTCACCCATGCAGCATGACGAATGAACAACTTATCCTTGATTGTGTCGCAACATCCCGAAAGACGCTGGCTCAAAGTCGGATTAACAATAGTCACCCACTGCCAGATTGCATTATCCAAATAGAGGCAACGGCCGGTTCCGCTTTGCTGTCGCAGCATCGTGCGCGCTACGGTCGAATTAAACAAGCTGAGCAACAGTTCCTTTAGCTTCTCGGGATCCACTGCATAGGAAACGGCCGGCTTACCAAGCCAAGCAGTTCGTTTGCAGAATTGTTTGATGCCGTGCCGCAAACTTTCTTCTGCGTAAAAACCAGAGAGAATCTCAGCATTGTTCAACAGTGGACAGAGTGGGCCGTCCAAAGTGAAGGGATAGTATGGTGTGGCTTGCAATTGAACATTCATCAATTGGTCGTATTACCGTTTCGCTATCGTTACGTCACGTTTAATCAGCAAAAAACGTTACTGATTACAGGAATCGCACCCGAGATTCGATTGTTCGTGCTTACGACTGGTTTTGGCTTGCCGTTACTAGGTAGTTCCCCCCACCACAAAATACATACTTCACCCGATTGTTGTTCCAACGAAATCAGCTATGGTCACATCAGAGAAAAGATTTAGGTGAGGTTGGGTCGAATGCAGAATAGCGGTGGGGGCACGGTGAGCCCCACCGCCGTTCTTGCAAGGAGATGAGCATGAACTACAAATTGAGCATCGAGAACGAGACCTATCCGGTTGAGGACATCCACTTCCTCAGGGAATCTACGCTCACACAGGAACCTGTCGGCAAGCCCTTTTCATTTGTGTCTCCGGTGCGCTTGACGATTGGGCAGCGTTGTGTGTTGCGCGGAGACTCGTGCGGTTACCAACTTTTGGTCAATGCCTGTTTAGGATTCACATATACACCGCGGTATTTTGTGTCGGGGATCATTGCAGCCAAGGAAGCCATCGTGGCGAGCGCTTCGTAAAGTAATCGTAAAGTAATTATGGAAAACTCTGAACCTGATTCTAAAGCTGTTGTGATGATCTTATCGTTCATTATTGTCGGAGCAGTATGGTTGGGATTTGTACTCATGCGGTATTTTTGAGCGGTAATAATTAATTAACTTTGTATGAGATGAGATTGGATGAACATAAACACGACAAAAGGACAGATCATGCACCGGCACCAACAAGCCTTGACACTTGACGAGCTGATTCGCTTGGTTTCAGAATATGCCAACAATGATCATGAAGTAGGTCTGGCAGTCGCTGACTTGATGCAACGCGGCGTGGTGGTCAGGGCACGCCCCTCGGCAATCAGGGCGATGTTGCGCACGATGGTACATTTTCACAAGAATTAACGAGCCAAAAGCGGTAATTCCACAGATGGTCAGAAAAAGCGTGGTCGTGTTACAATCAACCTTTGAAAATCACGCACTTTCGCAGCACATAGTTGATCATCAAGGACACCGCGATGTTGGCGCCAAACGCCAGTGTCGTCAGCATACCGCAGTGATTGATTAGAAAAACCATCAGGACACTTCCGATAACCAAACTGACGCCTGAAACCGCATAAAACATTAAAATTTCCAAGATGCGGTTATGTCGGCCTGCTTCAAACACCCAGTAAATGTTAATCACATAAGCGGTAAAATTGGAAAAAATGAAGGCGATGCCGTTATTGAACATGGAATTTCTGGCACGAATGGCATCCGAGATCCACATGGGATGCAGGCCCAATAACTTGATTGCAGGATCTTGCGGACTCAAGGCTGGCAACAGGATGAGTGCGCAAACATAGAAAATAAAGATGTGTACTCCTGTCGCAATCCCGCCTGCGATGGCATATTTAATGAACTGCACCACCGGCGTGTGCTGGCGACCTGTGAATTGCTCAATCAGACTCGGGTCGCTCACTTTGTTTATTTCATTCATGATTCAATATCTCACGCAACTATACGCACTTGTCTTTGTGAGTTCCTTATTGCCACGCATTGTAATTTTACAACCAAAAAAATGAAACCGAAATTTGTAGATATTTTTGACCGCATTCTGAGATTCCACATCTTCTACTAGTTTTAATGAGGGGTGGCCAGTTCAGCATTAAGGAGATATCGGATATTGGGAATTTTACATTCGGGTTCACTCACCGAAGTTTTAAAACTTAGTTTGATTTGCTTGCCATCGTGAAAAATTTGCCTAATATTCATTTGAAAATTACTCCGATAGCAGTCTTTGGTAACACGGTTTAGCAATTGTTGTATGGTGGCGCGCTTTCTTTCAGGTTCATTGTGTGTAAGATTATCTACGTATCTTTTTATTGGAGATTTAGGAGAAAATGACTGAATGGGACATTCAACCACGAGCGACCTGTTGCACCGGTTGCCAGCAGGTGTTCGCGGACAAGCAAGCCTATCATACCTTGTTGGCGCTGACGCCAACTGGTTATGCACGCCGTGATCTCTGCGGCACGTGTTTTTCGGCAGCGGAACGTACCGGCGTGCTGTCGTACTGGCAGGGTGAATTCAAAATGCCGGCACCACCGCCGCCGGACCCGATCCAGAGGGAAAACGCTGAAACATTACTACGAAAGCTTGTTGAATCCACTGATCTCAATCACGCACCGGCCCGATATATCTTAGCAGTAATGTTGGAACGCAAGAAACTACTCAAGCACCGCGACACTGTGACTGACGCACAAGGCAACGAATTGCTGATCTACGAGCACGCGCAGAGCGGCGAGTCGTTCACGGTGCCGGATCCGCACCTGCGGCTTGACCAACTCGCCGAAGTGCAGAAGCATGTTGCGGAACTGCTTGCCCCGTCCGCCAAAAAGCCCACGCCTGAACCTCCGGCCGTCACCGCTGAATAAAAAATATTGGCCTTGAAAAAGGCCGGCGGGCGCGCCATTGTGGCGCACATCAGGTAACGCTGTGAAGGGTACTTTTCTCGACAAACTCATCGGTCGCATTGACCGGGTGGATCCGCAAAGCCTACAAAGTTTCGTGCTGAAACTTTCGCGGGAAAAAGGTTTCCTCGAAACGCTCTTCAACACGATCCAGGAAGGCATCATCGTGGCTGGGCGCGACGGGAAAATTAGTTATCTCAATGCCGCTGCTGCCGAGATGCTCGGGCTCGACCCGGAACGCGCTGTTGGCGATCTGCTCGCCAAGCATTTACGCGATCTTGATTGGACGAAAATTATCGCGGCCGACAAAAATGAATGGAGCAAAGTCCTCGCGCGCGAGCTGGAGGTGTTTTATCCCCGGCAACGCTTCCTGAGTTTTTACATCGTGCCGCTAGTGGACGAAGCTGCCGACTTGGTGACCGGTCTTGCGGTGATTCTCCGGGATGTCACCGAAGCCCGGCAACGCGCCGCGACAGCGCTCGAATCGGAAAAGCTTTCCGCGTTAACGTTGCTGGCCGCCGGTGTCGCGCACGAGCTTGGCAACCCGCTCAACTCGCTGAACATCCACCTCCAGCTCATGGAGCGCGAATTGAAAAGCTTGCCGGCAGCAAAGGCGGGCCGGCTCCGGAAAGATTTGGGCATCGCACGTGAGGAGATCGTCCGGCTCGACCGGATCATCAGCCAGTTTCTCCGCGCCATCCGCCCAACCAAACCGGATCTACAGCGTGCCGCCGTCAACGACATCGTGACCGAGTCGTTGGCGTTGCTGGACCGCGAGGTGAAAGACCGCGACATCCTTGTCGAGTTGGAACTCGCTGACGATCTGCCGCATTGCCTCGTGGATCGGGCGCAGTTGCAGCAGGCGTTTTACAACTTGATCAAGAACGCGCTGCAAGCAATGCGCGCCGGCGGCATTCTGCGCATTCGCACCGAAGCTGGCCCGGACCACGTAGCGGTGTCGTTCGTGGATACCGGCCATGGCATTGCGCCGGAACACATCGGGCGCGTGTTTGAGCCATATTTTACTACCAAAGCCAACGGTACCGGCCTCGGCTTGATGATCGTGCAACGGATCGTCCGCGAACACGGCGGCACGCTCGACGTCGAAAGTGATACCGGCCGCGGCACAACCGTCCGACTGAAATTGCCATTGACCGAAAAACGCACCCGGCTGCTCGAAGCCGGCAGCCACCATGAACGCCAATAAACGCCCAACAATTTTGATTGTGGATGATGACCGGCCGCAACGCGACGGCTTGCAGCGCGCGCTGGTCGACCGATATGACGTGCTTGTCGCCGACGAAGCGCAAAAGGCCGGCGCCATTTTGGAGGCGCAGCCGGTGGATGTGCTGCTCACCGATTTGCGAATGCCGGGCGACGACGGACTGAAATTGCTCCGCCGGGCCGGTTCGCTGAGCAATCCGCCGGTCAGCATCATGATGACGGCGTACGGCTCGATTGAAAACGCGGTGGAGGCGATGAAGGCCGGCGCGTACCACTACATCACCAAGCCGGTCAACCTCGACGAATTAGAACTGGTGATCGGTCGCGCGTTGAAGAGCCGGCAAATCGAAGTCGAGAACGCCAATCTGCACGAACAACTCGACCGGAAATTCGGCCTCGAAAACCTGATCGGCCAGTCGCCGTCCATGCTGCAGATGTTCGACATCATCAGGCAGGTTGCGCCGACGCGGGCATCGGTGTTGATTACCGGCGAGACCGGCACCGGTAAGGAACTCGTGGCGCACGCCGTCCACAACCTTAGTCCGCGCAAAACCGGACCGTTTGTAGCCGTGCACGCGGCGGCTTTGCCGACGACATTGCTGGAGAGCGAATTGTTTGGCCACGAGAAAGGCGCGTTTACCGGCGCGGTCGAGCGCCGGGCTGGCCGGTTTGAAATGGCTGATGGCGGCACGATTTTTCTAGATGAAGTTGGCGAACTGGAGCCGGCCATGCAGGTGAAACTGCTGCGGGTGCTCGAAGAGCGGAAATTTGAGCGCGTTGGCGGCAACAAGACCATTGAGGTGGATGTCCGGCTGGTGGCGGCAACGAACCGGGATTTGAAGACGCTGGTGGGCGAGGGAAAATTCAGGGACGATTTATTTTACCGGCTGAGCGTGGTGACGGTGAACCTGCCGCCTTTACGCGAGCGCCGAGACGACGTGCCGTTGCTGGTTGCAACATTCAACCGGCAATACAGCGAAGAGAACAACGTATCCGTCCGCGAGATCACGCAGGAGGCTGTGAACCTGCTGATGGCCTACGACTGGCCCGGCAATGTGCGTGAGTTACGGAACGCGGTAGAGCAGATGGTAGTGCTGGCACGTGGTGACCGGCTGACGGTCCGTGATATCCCGGCAGCGATTCGAAGCGGTGCTGATTTAACGAAGATTTCTGTGGTGCGGCCCGGCATGACGATGACAGTGGAAGAGGCCGAGCGGCAATTGATTGTACAGGCATTGAGGGAAACCGGCGGCAACCGCACGAAAGCTGCCGACAAAATCGGCATGAGCCGGCGAACCTTACATCGGAAACTTAAGCGCTACCGCCTGGAAGATGCGTAATGGCGCATCGACGTCAAAGTCCTGTCATAACACTGGTTATGCAAAAACTTGACCATAGCTAACCCATGCGTTATATTATTTTTTCTTATGTATAGAATTATTGCCATGGTGGGAATGGTTGGATTGCTGGCGGCGTGCCGTTCAAACGAAACTATCTACCTTTCACCGAAAGCCTTCCAAGAGGTATGCAAGGACGTCGCCGAATTGGACACTAGCGGTGATGCTTCGAATACACAAAAAAATGTGATTGGCACTGGCATGCAAGTTAGTGTGGCGGTCGCGGAAGATGCCTCTCTAAATCGGGTTTATCCGGTTCCACCTGGTTGCATGTTAGATTTGGCAGCAGCCGGACGGATTAAGGTCTGCGGATTGACGACGGATGAATTAGCCACGAAAATCAAAGCTACACTGGAGCGCGATTATTTTACCCACGCAACTGTGACGGTGACAATCGAAGGCACACAAGGCGGAGTGACTGGCAGTTTTACAAATGGCGTGGTGTATGTGTTGGGAGAAGTAGGACGACCTGGGCCATTGCAATTGCCTACGATGGACGAATCATTCACGTTAACGAAACTGATAATTGCTGCCGGCGGTTTTACAACGTTTGCACGCGGTAACCATGTGCGGATTATCCGGTATTGCGGTGGAGCAGAACGTAAATATGAAACCCACGTGGATGTGGAGCGAATTATGAAGAATGGTGAATTTGAGGACGACTTACCTGTCCGGGCCGGTGATTGGGTGATTGTGCCGCAGAAGTTTGTTTCATTTTTCTGATGCATGTTAAGCTGATGTTTTATGGCGAACCCTGTTAGCGAGAACAATACCGAGTCAGTTGATATCAAAGAGTATCTGGCCGTCTTGCTGAAACGCAAATGGCTGGTATTGGTATGCTTTCTCTTGAGCATGGCGGGCATGACGGCATTTTTGTTCACACGCCAACCGATTTACCGGGCTGCCGCCAAACTGTTCGTTTCGAATATGGCCGGAGTTCCGACCACAGATATTGTTACCGAACCGGATCTTTCGTTTTACACGACTGCAATCGAAGTCATGCGCAGCCAGACCATGCTGCGTCGGGTGCAAACACGAATGCACAAGATCCCCTCGGAAATGCGCGAAAACCTTGCAGACATGAAAATCGCCAGGCTTATGGGGGCTGACATTATTTTAATCACCGTGGACAGTCCGTCGCGCGATTTTGCCCGCGATTTTGCTAATGCGTTGTGTGATGAGTTTCTCAAATTCCGCGAAGAAGAACGCGCCAAACGCCAGGAGTCAGCTCTCCTCGGGTTGACGCGAGAGATTAACCGGCTATCTCAAGAGCTTAAATCCGCTAACGAACGCATTGTGGCGTATACCCGCCAAAATGGCATTCCAATGCTGGAACAAGATCCACAATTGGGACAGACCAAATACTTGCAAGTAATCCAAACGCTGAATCAAGCAGCCATCGATCTTGCCAACGCCCAGACCCGCAAGACCAGCTTGGATGCCCAAGCAGATCCTTCAACCATCGTGGCCATGCTTGCTGCTGAATCAAAAACCGCGCCAGCCGCCGGCCTGCCTGACAACAAAGTGATAACTGACAACCAGCCACTCGGCATCGGTTCGGTCATGGATATTCAAGTCGACCAAGCAACAGGCTTAAACACCCACGCAACTGTCGGTCCAGACGGAATGATTAATTTTGGCCCACTCGGCAAGGTTCAAGTTACCGGTCTGACACCGGCAACTTTGGCAACAAATCTCCAGATGCGCCTAGCCAAGGAGGCACAAATCGCCTCGCCGGTCCGCGTTGTCAGCTTTGCCCCAATCACAGCGATGCAGCTGAACGTTCCGAACCTGACGCTGCCGTTAGACACAATGCCTAATGCGGTAATGGGCAGCTCATTCCTCGGCAATCTTCCTGAAACTCGCGCCGAAAGACTTTTTGGTTTGGAAAATCAATATCGTGAACTCAAAGAACGCTTGGCCGAAATGACAAAGAGTTACCGGCCCAAGCATCCATCATTGCTACAGGCACAAAAAGCGTTGGAAGATGTTCAGACACGGCTCGATACCGAGATCTCATACCTGCGCGAAAAGGCGGACGCCGACTTGCGCTTGGCCAAAGAACGCTATCAAAAACTTCAAGAATCACTTGATCCAATCAGGCAAGATGCCCTGAATGCCAACGTGCGTTTGATGGAAATCAGTGCATTGCGTAATGATGCAGAGCGGGTGCGAACTCTCTACAACACATTACTCAGCCAACTCTTGAAAATTGATGTCCTCGACCGCACTAGCAAAAACGTCACCGTTCTGGAATATGCAATTGTCGAAGACGACCCGGTCTATCCGCAAAAAATCAAAGGCTTACTTATAGCGGCTTTTGCCGGTTTGGGCCTCGGATTAACACTCGCCTTCTTCATCGAATACATTGATGACTCCATCAAGCTAGCCGAGGAAGTTGAGCGTGAACTGCAAATACCATTTCTTGGTATGATTCCGGCCGCCCAGTGGAGCGTTAACGATCTCGTTGCTCACCGACTCGATAAACTCAAACAACAAGGTGGCGTTGCCGAAGCCTACCGGGTGGTTCGCTCTGCTGTAATTTTCTCAATGCCGCGCGAAAAATTGCGCTCGATCTTGTTGAGCAGCGCTGTGCCGCGCGAAGGCAAGACCACCACCTGCGTCAATCTCTCAATTGGCTTCGCCCAAAGCGAAGAACGCACCTTGCTCGTCGATGCTGACCTGCGCCGTGGCGAAATCCATAAATACTTCGGCTTGCAACGCGGAAAAGGACTGACTGAAGTTCTTACCGGCGAGGTCACGCCTGATCAAATTATTCAGCACACCAGTGTTCCCAGACTCGATATAATCACCTGCGGCACCTATCCAACTAATCCGGCCGAGCTGTTACTCAGCCCGCGGTTGAAGGATTTCTTAGATTGGGCACACAAAAATTACGATCGCATTATCTTCGACTGCCCGCCAATCATGGGCATTGCCGACAGTTCAATTCTCGGCGCGGCAGTGGATGGCATGCTGTTCATCATCTGGGCCGGCCGTACTTCACGTCGGTATGTCCGCGTCGCTAAACTTACCGCCGTCAGTCGCGGTGCAAAAATCTTCGGATTCGTACTCAATAACCTCGAACCCGGTCGCGTGGGTTACTACCACTATTATCCGTACTACTACAGCTACTACTCCCACGGCTACAACTACGCGCGCAAGAACGAGGACAAGGGTAAAGGCGGCGACATCAAAGGTATCGAAGTTCCGACCCCTGAGGGTGGCGAAGAAAACATCGACGACGTTTACTGACCGGCCAGTTGCCGGCTCCGCTTGGCCGCAGCGGTAACGGCTTCAACAAAAATCTCAGGCAACTTCTGCGCCAACAATACCTCTACTGCCGCTTCTGTCGTACCGCCCGGCGACGTAACTTTCCGTCGCAACTCCACCGGGCCATCTTTGCCTTCCAGAAGTAATAACGCCGCGCCGAGTACTGTTTGGAATGCCAACCGTTGCGCGATCACCGGCGCTAGACCTTCCGCGATACCGGCGGCAATCAATGCTTCGGCAACCAAAAATATATATGCTGGGCCGCTACCGCTGAGTGCGGTCACTGCATCCAAATCCTTTTCTTCAACTCGCACCACCGTGCCAACAGCCTGCAAAATTGTTTCCGCGCTCGCTAAATCGTCCAGTAATGCAAACTTACCAGCGGCAATGGCTGCCGCACCGGCCCCGACCAAGGCCGGCGTGTTGGGCATCGCACGAATGACACGCGGCCGGCCACCGAGTTCCTTTTCGATCTGGGCTGTCGTGATGCCGGCGGCGATGGAAATAAAAAGTCCGGCCGGCTTGATGTCGGACAGCGCTGCGTTCATTTGCTGTGGCTTGACCGCGAGAATAATGATGTCGGCTTCGGGCTTGCCGGTGCGGATGCCGAATGTTTTGCGAAGCTCTTCCAGCCGGTCCGTACGGATGTCGTGCGCGATGATTTGAGCGGCCGGCACAATTTTGGCCGCAAGCAAGCCGCGAATTAATGCTTCGGCCATGTTGCCGGCACCGAGGAACGCGATGGTTTTATTCTTGAGATTCATGTTTTTTCCGTCCTCCAAAAATAGCGGTGCCGATGCGGACGATGGTAGCGCCTTCTTCGATGGCAACTTCAAAATCGTGGCTCATACCCATCGACAATTCCGGTAAGCTAAGCTGATCGCGCAATGTCCGCAGTTGTCGGAAAAACGGACGCGTTTGTTCCTGGTCGGCAACTGCCGGCGGAATGGCCATCAACCCGCGAACATCGAGATGGGTGAACTGGTTTATTTTAACCAACGTCGCTGGTACGTCTTCTGGGCGCAGTCCATGTTTACTAGCTTCGCCAGCAATGTTGATTTCAAGCAAGACTGGCTGGGTCTTGCCGGCGTGAGCTGCCCATTTATCAAGTTCGCCGGCTAGCTTAATGCTATCTACGGATTGAATCACATCAAACAGCGCTACGGCAGCACGGGCTTTGTTGGTTTGCAGATGGCCGATGAAATGCCAGCGCGCACGACCGGTCACAGCCGGGATTTTGGCTTGCGCTTCTTGAACTTTATTTTCTCCAAAGACAGTCAATCCGGCAGCAACAGCAATATCAACCATTTCTGGCAAAACGGTTTTAGTGACGCCGAGCAGCACCACGTCACCGGCATCGCGCCCGGCGCGCCGGCAAGCAGCAGCGATGCGCTCGCGAATCTGTTCAATGTTGGCAGCCAGTTCATTCATGCCGGCAAGTCTAAGAAATTGGTCGGGACGGCGAGATTCGAACTCGCGACCCCTTGCACCCCATGCAAGTGCGCTACCAGACTGCGCTACGTCCCGGTGTGTTGACAGTACCACAGGCGTTCCGGGCACGGCAATATAACTTTGCCTCTTGAACTTTTCCACGCGCGCTTTACACTGCCGACATGGATCCGCTTCTCAAGCTATTAGAAGAACACGCGTTGCGCACACCCACCGACCTTGCCAAGATGTTAGACATATCGCCGCAAGAAGTGGAACGGCGCGTCAAGCAATACGAATCTGACAAGGTCATTCTCGGTTATAAGGCGGTCATCAACGACGACAAAGTAGATACCGACTTAGTGAAAGCTGTAATCGAAGTAAAAGTGCAACCGGAACGAGAAGGCGGATTCAACCGTATTGCCAGCCGACTGGCCAAGTTCGATGAAGTCACGAGTTTGTTTTTGATGAGCGGTGGTTACGATTTGTTAATTTTTGTCGAAGGTCGCAGTCTACGAGAAGTTGCGCAGTTCGTCGCCGAAAAACTCGCAACGCTTGAAGGCGTTACCAGCACCGCGACCCATTTCATGCTCAAGACCTATAAAGAACAAGGTGTTTTGATGGATACTAGCGAGGAATTTGAGCGGCTAAAAATTAGCCCGTAACCGTAAGTTGAATTTTTTGTCAACTATGCTATAGTGAGTTGTAGTAGTTGGAAGTTGTACCGCGTAACAGGTATGGATTGGTTCGGCCTCGTGATGGGCTGAAATGGTTCACAAAGCGAAGGCTTTGAGTTACCGGTGTAGACAACCTAAACCTCATGAAGGGTGAAAGGAGTCGTATGATAAATCAGTTGCCGTTTGTTGGCGTGGAATTCGTGGATAATCCCGAACCACGCTGTCCTTGTGTCTTGCTTCTGGACACGTCTGGTTCGATGCGTGGACAGGCAATCGCTGCTCTGAACCAAGGCGTTGAACTACTCGCTGAGGAACTAAACGCTGATCCGTTAGCACGAGAACGCATTGAGCTTGCCGTCATTACTTTTGGTGACGAAGTTCAAGTAATCCAAGATTTCGTCAGCCCAGCGGCATTCATGCCGCCACGGTTTGAAGCTGACGGTAACACGCCCATGGGCCGGGCGGTCTTGGCAGGCTGCGAGGTTTTAGAAGAACGCAAGCACGCCTATCAATCCGCCGGGGTCAACTACTTCCGGCCATGGATGTTTCTCATCACCGACGGCGAACCGACGGATTACAACACCGATATGTGGCGCAAAGCTGTCGAATTGACCAGGCAAGCCGAAGCCAGCCGGAATTTTATCTTTTACGGCGTGGCAGTCAATGACGCGAACCAAAGTAAGCTCAACGAGCTATGCCCACCGCATCGACTGGCGCAAAAACTGCGCGGATTGAACTTTGGAGAGCTGTTCTCGTGGTTGTCCTGTTCGTTGCGCAGTGTTTCGTTGGTTAATCCCGGCGTAACGCGTCCAATTTTACCACCAATAACTGACTGGGCACTGGTTAAAGCTTGATTCAATAACTTGCCTACACAGCTCATCAATTGCAATTGGTGAGCTGTTGTAGGCTGACATTGTAATGAAGGAGATTGCAGTTGAATAGTGTGTACGACGATACCGGCCGCGCGTTTCGGGTAGGCCAGCCATGGGCACACGGTGGCGAAGGTGTTGTTTCGTGTCTGGAAGAAAGTGATGGCTTGTGCATTAAGACTTTCCTGAATCCGCTAGACAGAGCTCAGGAACAACGACTACGACTGTTATGCACAAAAGCCGCTAGTCTAACAAATGTTGCAGCACTGCCGCGCTCCCTGGCTTATGCCGATGCAACTCGGACAAAAGTCATTGGTATTATTATGCCACTGGTACGTGGCCGATCAGTGTTCGAGCTGTACAACACCCACACACGACTCACAAGTTTTCCAAAAGCGAATTTCCGCTTTTTTATTGAGACTGCCAACAATCTGGCTGGCGCATTCGCGATGTTGCACAAAAATGACATCGTCATCGGCGACGTGAACGAGCGTAATATCGAAGTCCTGCCTGACGCCACTGTGCGGCTCATTGATTGTGACAGTTTTCAGATTGCCGATCATGACCACGTTTTCACTTCCAACGTTGGCACGCCACTGTGGATTCCACCAGAATTACAAGGCAAGGATTTGACCGGTATCCAACGCACGCCCAATCATGATCGATTCGGATTGGCACAATTGATTTTCTTGCTCCTTTTTGCCGGCCGGCACCCGTTTGCCGGTGTCCCCAGAGGGGCAATATCGCTTTCACCTGAAGAAGCTATCCGCCTCTATGCATTTGCCTTTGCACCGGAGTGTCTCGGCTTGCCATTAGCACCACCGCCAGCCTGTCCATCGCTTACTGCCTTACCCCCTGGAATTCAACATAGCTTCCTGCGCGCCTTCACCAAAGGTTCCGAACTGCCCGGAGCGCGTCCCACTGCCGACGAATGGCAGGCACAGCTCACTCAGTTATGCACCAATCTGACCGTATGCACCCAACAGCCTAATCACTTGTTTTGGAATGGTATCAATTTCTGTCCGTGGTGTGGCATCATCCGCGAAACTGGTATTAACATATTCCCAGTACCGGCGACTAAAACTGCATCATCTATCGTGGCGCCGGTCACTACCGATTACCTGATATCACTTCACAAACTTGTCGCCTACCCATTCCAAGCACAACGGCCATCATCATTCGTTGTCACACCGGCACCACTGCCGCCGGCCCCGTCTGGCTTCTGGAATTTTATCAAACGCTTTGCCATGCCAATCCGCTGGCGCTACCGGTGGCTCACCCACGCGCTACGCGAAGAACAACGCATCCACATTTCAGCACGTGCCGCCGTGCGCCGGTCACTCCATGAACAAAACGCAATCATCGCGGCTTACCACGAAGAGTTCCAACACGCCCGCGCCGCGTTATCGACCCGAATTCCTCCGCTGAGCGTACTAGAGCAAACCATTCAAAATTCTGACCAACACAGGTATTTTCAGCAACAACTTACAATTTGCGAAAACCGTCTCCACTCCGCACAGCAGCATTGTGCCCAGCGTTTGCAAACCGCCCAAGCCGCTGCGGAAGTCGCCGCCCAACAACGCGACCAAGCCAATGCCAACATTCTAAACCTCATCAAACATCTGCGCAACGACTCACGCCAGCCGCTCACCAAACTAGTGCCGGTCTTGTCGACAAACGCCGGTCACAAATAATAAATCCGACTACGGTTTTCGGCCAACAACCGCGCATTGTGCGCATCACCGGGATCGGTGTTGGCGCTTACGAATACCGGCGGTGTGATGTTGCGCTCCACGAGCAGCTTTACCGTTTCGCAAGCCAGCGCGTTAACAATGGCGCAACCGGTCACCGACGATAGTGGTCCGACTTTATGCGCAAACCCCGGGATCTCCACCGCCGCATCGCCATAGGGTGCGCCGTTGTCGATGATGATGTCGCACAACTCCGCCAGTTTTTTTCCGGATGGGTGCCGGCTGCCGACGCCGTGCGTGTACGCTAGCGAGGTGATGGCGATGGTCTTGATTTTTCGTTCGCGCGCCAACAATGCCATATCAATCGTGACCGCGTTGCGCCCGGACGTCGATGCAAGAATGAGCACGTCCCCCGTCTTGGCCGGTGAATTCGCCAGCAATTCGGTACCGAGCCCGACCACGCGTTCCAGTTTGGAAGTCATCGGTAACGGTTTGACGCTGAGATTCATGCCGTGGGGATAAATCGGGTTGACGAGCATCAGTCCTCCCGTCCGGTAGACCATTTCCTCAGCGAGCATAAATGAATGCGACGCGCCAAACGCAAACAAACTCTGACCGGCTTGGATCGCATCGACTAGCAACCGTGCGGCGCGGTCGATGCCGGCCACGTCCAAGGCGCGCACCGCGTCCGCGGCACATTGCAGATAAACCTTGGCAGACATATCAATAACCTCGCTCGTTGTATTGTTGTTCGGCCTTTTTCAAATCTTCAACACCGGTTGGACGATTCAGACTTTGGAAAACCGTGGCAGGCTTGCCCGCAGCGGCCATCTGTTCCATCACCCGGCCCCACAGCATGTGACCAATGGTCGCACACGCCACGCCGGAAACCGGCAGCAGCTTGTGTGCATAGCCTGGAATCTCGACGGTTGCGTCGCCGTACGGCGCACCGTTGTCAATGACGACATCGACAACGTCGCAGAGCTTTTTACCCGACGGATGTTGTGACTCGACTTTTTTGGTGTAGGCCAGCGAGGTGAGTCCGATGGTTTTCACGCCGCGTTCCCGGCAGGCAATGGCGAGTTCGACCGGCACGCGATTTTTGCCTGACACCGATCCAAGGACAAGCACGTCGCCCACCCGAAGATTACTGGTCTGGACGCCGAACCGGATCGTTTCGAGATCGCGGTTGGGATTGGCACGATTTTGATTCAGGGGCGATTTATCGGCCAGATCGATTTTGCAATGGAAATGCTCAATTGCTGCTAGCCCGCCGGCACGGTGGATGAAGTCGCCCTGAATGCCGTGGCCGATTTCCCAGCAATACACGACCCCGTTGTTTTGGAGCGCGTGGACCACGAGCTCGCTGGCGCGCTCAATGGCTGGCAGTTGTGAGTTTTCCAGGTGCGCTAGCACACCGCGCACCGCTTCGAGGTATTTCATGGGGATCATTTTGTCAGTTCCTTTTTTAGTGTAGCAAATAGCTTTATGGTCGCAGCCGCATTGCTCAACCCATGTGCGGCCAAGCCCGCCACGGGCGGCAGGGGTACGCGAATCAGTTTGCCACGCGGCACGATGGGCCGGACTTGCCGGCAAAAATTACGCCAGTAAATATCTGAATACGTTGCGACACTGCCGGCGCCAACCAGCGGAAATTCTTCCCCCGCGATACCGAGATGCTGGACGAGGTCTCGCACGGTACCGGTGATCGCCGTTGCGGCATCGCGCAACAAGCGCTGCGCCAGCCGGTCTCCAGCGCGCGCTTCTTCGTCCACGATTTTCGACAGCGGCGCAATCCGGGACCGGTCACGGGGCTGCAAACTGAACTGCACCAATTCCGCAAGCCCACGGCAGCCGCAGGCACGCAACACGCGCCGGCGCAACCGCGTGGCCGGGCGCGCCAGTTGAATCTCGCGTGATAATGACCGCAATGCCTCCCGGCCAATGTAATAACCGCTGCCGCTATCACCCAGCACCGGGCCGAGTGTATCCAAGGAAGTTTCCCGGCCGGTGCAGGTACGCATTGCCACGCGCGCCCCCGTGCCGGCAATGACCACCAAGCCGAAGGATTGGCCGGCCGAGGCTAGGGCCGACATTGCTTCCGAAGCCGGAAAAATGTGCGCGCAATTCCGCCACCCTGCCGGCAGTTCCCTCCGCAATGGTCGGTCAATCGAAGCCACGATCCGCAACGGAACCGGGGCTCGCCGGTGTAACACCTGCTTGATCGCCCGGCGCATGATGTCCGGATGCCGTCCACCCATTGCCCAATCGTGAAGTCGGCAGTGTGCCACCAGCGTGCCATCGGCACCCGCCAGCAGCGCGTCGCATTTTGTGCCGCCGGGATCAACCGCCAATATGTAGGTGAACTTCTTCATGAAAGCCGATGCCGGCCTTCTAACACAACCAACCGGCAAATGGCGACTTGATTTTGGCTGGAGAGTTGTCACACTCACGCCATGAAAACTGTTCGCTTTGGAATTATCGGTTTGGGTTTGATGGGGCGGGAATTTGCCAGCGCAGCGGCGCGTTGGTGTCACTTGCCGGACGCGGATGTGCGACCGGAAATCGTCGCGATTTGCGACAAGGCAACCGCGTTACACGGCTGGTACCGGGACAATTTCCCATCCATTCAGCAGAGCACCGATGATTACCGGGCCTTGTTGGCCAACAAGCAAATCGATGCGGTGTATGTGGCCGTGCCGCACAACCTCCATCGGGAAATCTATTGCGCCGTTATCGAGTCCGGCAAACATCTGCTTGGCGAAAAACCATTTGGCATCGACAAAGCCGCCGGTGACGCCATTGTGGCTGCTGCCAAACGCAATCCGCAAGTGCTGGTACGCTGCTCATCACAATCGCCATTCTTCCCGGCAGTGCAACGAATCGGCGACATGCTTGACCGCAACGCGTTTGGCCGGATCATCGAAGTTGAAACCGGCTTCCTCCATTCCAGCGATCTCGACGCCAATAAACCGCTAAATTGGAAGCGTCTGATCGAGTTGAACGGCGAATACGGTGTGCTTGGTGACCTCGGCATGCACGCCTGTCACCTCGGCTTCCGCGCTGGCTGGACGCCGCGCAACGTCCGCGCCGTGCTCGGCAAGATCGTCAAGGAACGCCCCGACGGCAAAGGCGGCCGCGCGCCGTGTTTGACCTGGGACAATGCGACATTATTGTGCGAGGCAGTCGAGTCGGTCAGTGGCGATACGTTTCCGTGGACGCTCCGCACACATCGAATTGCGCCCGGCCAAAAAAACAATTGGTACATCGAAATCCTCGGCACCAAAGCTTCCGCGCGCTGGACAAGCGTGACCGCCGACATCGTCGAAATTATGGAATATACCGGCGGGGAACAGGTCTGGGGCCAGATTCAAACCGGCCACGAGACGACGTTCAAAAGCATTACCGGCGGCATCTTCCAGTTTGGATTCAGCGACGCGATCCTCCAAATGTGGGCGGCGTTTCTTTACGAAATCGCCCACGGCAAGCCGGTCAAGAGGTTTGCCGGCTGCGCCACGCCCGACGAAGTGGCGCTCAGTCACCGGCTGTTCACTGCCGCGCTCGAATCGCAACGCACCGCGCAGACCGTTGTCGTTTGACCCACTGGGTTAGGCAACGCGAATCTTGCTTGGATCGAACAGCGGCTTGGGAAATTGCGGGTGCAGTTTTTCCAGCGTGTCGCGGATAATGTCGGAGACGGCGAGGTTGCGGAACCATTTCTTGTTTGCCGGTATGACAAACCACGGCGCGTGTTTCGTGCTGCACTGACTGAGCGCGTCTTCATAGGCGCGCTGGTACAGATTCCATTGCCGGCGCACGTCGAGATCGCTCCGGTCAAACTTCCAATTCTTAGCCGGGTCCACCAGCCGGGCTTTGAGCCGGTCGCGTTGTTCGGCTTTGTCAATGTGCAGAAAGAACTTCAGGATCGTCACGCCGCTCTCGGTGAGCATCTGCTCAAAATCGTTAATCTGGTCGTACCGGCGTTTCCAAACTTCCTTGGGAACAAGTTCCCGAACGCGAACGACGAGCACATCTTCGTAGTGGGACCGGTTGAAGATGCCGATCTCTCCGCGCGCCGGCACGACGTGGTGGACGCGCCAGAGGAAATCATGTCGCGCTTCCTCGGCACTGGGAACTTTGAACGATGTGACCCGGCAACTGGCCGGGTTCAAGCCCGACATGACATGCCTGACCGTGCCATCCTTGCCGCTGGCATCCATCCCTTGCAGAATAATCAATACCGCGTGCCGGCTTTCAGCGAAGAGGCGTAATTGCAACTCATCCAGCCTAGCGGTGTTTGCTTCGAGCCGCTTGGCAACCTCGGATTTTTCCCAGCCGTATGTGTGGTCGGGATCGAACTTGTCAAATGTCATCGCCCGGCCCGGCGTCACCAGCAATTGCTTGCGCAATTTCATGTCACACCGGATTTGCAACAAAGTCCCCGCCCCGGCAGCGTTTCAAGTAATTCAGCGCGTGCACTTGGCCGGTCATTTCCAGATCGTCTTTGTAGACTGGATCGTGCCAGCCTTCGATATCAATCGAGCCTTTGAACCCGGCCATCCGCAAAATACTGATCACGTCGGTCCAGTTCGTGTCGCCAAAGCCGGGTGTACGATGCCACACCCATTGCTGGCCACCGCGCAGGCCGGTCGTGCGCAACTGCGTCCAGTCCACCGTCGCATCCTTGCCGTGGATGTGAAAAACTTTGTACGCCCACTTTTTCAATTGCGGCAACGGATCGATCAGGCTGACCATCTGGTGGCACGGCTCCCATTCGAGGCCGAGGTTTTTCGCCGGCACCTCATTGAACATCATTTCCCAAGCAGTCGGTGCGTTCGCGATGTTCCAATCGCCGTGATTCCAATCGCCGCCCATGTCGCAATTCTCGAATGCCAGCCGGACGCCTTTGTCGGCGGCGCGCTGGGTGAGCGGACCAAACACTTTTTTGAATTGCTTCAGCGAATCCGGAATCGGCTTGTCCACAATCCGTCCGGCGAAGCCGCAAACGAGATCGCAACCGAACAACGGCGCCGCGTCGATGCACTTCTTCCAATCGTCGGCCGTGGCCGCATCCACGAGCGGGTTGCCATAAATACCCAGCGTGCTGACCACGGCATCGCTGCCGGCTTCATTGAAAACGGATTTGGTTTCACCGGCCAGTTTTTTCAAATCCACACCGCCGAGCGTCTTCCAGAAATTGATCTGAAAACTTTCAAACCCATGCGGCAAAATTTGCCGGATGTAGGCCGGGGTTTGCGCGCCTTTGCCGGCGAGCGTGCCAATGCGGATATCGGAATGATTTTTCATAATGAAATTTTAAGCGCTCCTCGTTTGTTTTTACGATTTTTTTGAACTGAGCAAGGCTTCTTCGGCTGATTTTGTCCACTGTCCAAGTTGTATGGCCGGGGTGAGCTCTGGCAGCGGTGTGAGCTTCAAACCTTTCATGGATGGATAAACCATGATCTTGCCGGGCATCGTATTCTTCTCAACCGCGCGGATACCATCAATGGCGCCGTCGAGGCCGGTCACGGCGGCGACGGACAGATTGGTGTCGAGTTGCCGGGACACAACCTTACGCAGCACCAGTTTCAAATCGTCGAGCGTCGAGCCGCTGGTGCCGATGAAGTAAAGTTGTTTGGCAATGTAAGCATCGAGATCAAGCGTGGCGGTCTTGTCGGCTGGGATGCCGGCAAAAATGTTGATCAGCGCGCGCGGTGCGGCGGCCGGAATCGCCTGTTCAACCAACGCCGGCACCGGGGCCATGAGGACAATGTAGTTGAACGCCTCGGTCAGTTTGTCCTGCTTCGGATTGTAGCAGCGCAAGATCAGCTTATTTTTTATGGCGACCGGCTCGGCCAGGCTGCGCAATTGCGCCAACCGCTCGGGACTGAGGTCACCGGCAAACACCGTCACACCGGGCACGCCTTGGCACAAATCGCGGATGACATGCATCGTGCCCATTGGGCCGGCGGCGCCGATGATGTTGATTTTGTCGTTCGGTCGGATTTCGGCGGTGGCCGGGATGGCAGCGAAAGCGTCGGCGACATTGGCGCCGGTAGTGCCGGCCACGCGGATGCCGCCATAATGGATACGGCCGACTTGGGAAACGACCGGACGGCCAAACTTGCCGCCGCACTGGCAAATAATCAACAATCCTTTGGTGCCGACGTTGGCGAAAAGTTTTTCGACGATTGCCGGATTGCTGCCGAAATACACCACGTCGTCGAATGCACCGGTCGGGATGGCGTCCGGTTTCACGCGCGTGACATTGCCGGCATCCACCATGCCGTCGCCGACGACGAGCACCTTGCCACCGGGCTTGAAGTTGCGGCGCTGTTGCTCAACGTAGGCTTCTTCCACGCACGCCCACGGTTCGCACAACGCGAGCGCCGAGGCCGATAAATCTTCCGGCACCGGAATCAACATTGACTCGCCTTCCGGCGAAATGATGGCGCGTTCGTCCATCAACACATATTCTTGCAACGCGCCCTCGAAGTTGTAGCCGAACGCGCCGGCTGAGCTGGTCGTTGGCAACCACCGGTAATCCGCCTGTACCAAATACCGGCCGCCGATTTTCGCCTTTTTAACATTGGGGCCAACCGCCACAACGCGCACGACAGTTTCATGGCCGGGCACGGTGGGCTTGTCGCCGGGAACGTAATTCGGCATTTCCGCGAGCGCAGCCGGCACGACACCGGTCTTCACTTCCGACTTGCGGGCGTGACCGGCAAATTGCTTGAGCAATTTCAAATCAGAAAAACACAACCCGCAAACTTCAACGCGGCAAAGCGCTTGGTATTGCCCGGGCGTGAAGACCGGTTTGGCGCCATTGATTTTAAGTTGATCGGCGCCGATCAATTGGACGGCACATTGGGATTTGGGGATGGTGTTCATTAGATTGTTTCCTCGCGGTCGGGGGTGAGTTCCCGGCCAAGCTTTTCGAAATAGTCGTTCTTTTCTGCCACAGATGCAAATTTTTGCCGCGCCCAGTCACTGAGATAGCCGCGCCCATGCCGGCGCTGGAGCACCGAATGGGCGTAGGCGATGTGCGCGCCTTTCAGAAAGACCGGCACCAGTGGTTTCAGTTCGGTACTGGCAAAGTCGTCCACAAACTTGTTGCCGGGCGCGTTCATTTCAGTGCCGACAATGATCGGAAAATGTTTTTTCTCGGCCAGCGCAACAATGGCGTACAGATTTTGCAGTTTCTGGTCTTTGACGCCGGGCAAGTAGTTGCGGTCCGGGATGATGTTGATGGCAGCAGCACCGGTTGCTTGTGCCACGGCAAACAATTCCTCGATGCATTTTTCGCCGTCGTTGGTGCCGTCGAGCCAGGTCAATGACGGAATCGCGCCAGCTTCGAGGACAAACTGATTCATTTCAGCCATCAGCGGGAACGAACCTGCACCGGCTTGGACGTAGCCGACGCCGCCTTTTTTCATCGTCTTAGAACGAATCAGCGCCTGCAATTTACCGGCATCGGCCGGGCAATCGCCAAGTTTCGCTCTCCAAAACGCCGCGTCACCTTTTTTTGAGTACGCCTCACAAATGTGGCGTTCGGTGGCGTTGCCGGCCGGCGTCAGCGGTACCACATCGCGGTCGTAGTCGAGCGTGACCGGTGCGGTGAATGTGTTGACGCGCGCGACGAGTTCCCGGTTGCGCTGGGTGGCTGTCGCGCGCATCTGCGCGAGCAACGGATGCTGAACGGGCCGGGTGAACCCGACGCCCATGTGATACGCAATGCCAGGTTCGCCGGGGGAATTGATCACGCGCGTCGCAAACTCCGGCACGAACACGCGCGATTCCATGCTGACGCAGCGTTTGAGTCCGCATAGCCTGCCGGCTTCCCAAAATTCTTCCAACCCATCGAGCACGTCGAAGTCCACGATACCGGCAGCAGCGAGGCCGTGTTGCCGGGCCAGCACCGCGAAATGGGTCGGGGAATAGCCGTAAGCGTTGTACGAAAAAAACGTGTGGCTATGCAGATTGACGTCCGTCCCCACAGCCGGCCACTTGGCGTGTGCGCAGACGTCAAGCAACGCCTGGCGGCGCTCGGCGGGATTGAAACTGTCGAGGGCTGGGTTCATGCTGTTAGTTTCTGAAACCGCGCGTACGCCTGCGCCCATAGACCGGCATCCTGCGGCGTGTACGTCTGAACCGAAAACGAATTCCGGACAACTTGCCGGAGTTCAGCGAGGCCCTTTAACTGGCCGAGCGCGATCGCTTGGATGAGAATGTTGCCGGTCGCGGTTGCTTCGGCTGGGCCGGCAACCACCGTGCGGCCAGTGGCGTTCGCACTGAATTGGTTCAGCAACAGATTCTGACTGCCTCCGCCGACGATGTGCAGCGTCGTCACCGGCTGGCCGGTGATGGCTTCAAGTTGTTCGAGTGTGCGCCGGTAAAGCAGCGCGAGACTTTCGAGAATACACCGCGTGAACTCACCGGGCGTGGTCGGCTCTGGCTGGCCGGTCTCGCGGCAGAACGCGGCAATTTTCTCCGGCATGTTGCCAGGCTTGCCAAAGCGTTCGTCATTCGGATTAATCAACGACCGCAACGGCGCGCATTTTTCCGCGAGTTGCCGAAGTTCGTTGTAATCGTGCTTGCCCCATTGCCGGCGACATTCCTGCTGAATCCAAAGGCCGATGATGTTTTTCAAAAACCGGATGCTGTGGCCGTAGCCGACTTCGTTGGTGAAATTGTGTTGCCGGCTCTGGTCAGTGATGAGCGGTTTCTTCAGTTCGACGCCGAGCAGCGACCACGTGCCGGAACTCAGGTACGCCCAACCTTTGCCGGAGGCCGGCACCGCCGCGACAGCCGCGCCGGTATCGTGCGAACAACTGGCGACGACTTGCGCACCGGTCAACCCAAACTCTGGCAAGGCCGGTCCGAGCACTGCACCGGCCGGCACGATTTCCGGGAAGAGTTTTCTCGGCAGACCAAGCTTTTTCAGCAACGGCCGCGACCATCTTTTATTTTTTGGATTATAAAGCTGGGTCGTGCTGGCGAGCGATTGTTCGGATTTTGCAACACCGGAGAACAAGTAGTTGAAGTAATCGCCGATCAAGAGAAAACTGTCGGCGTTTTTGAACAGCCATGGCCGGTTACTAGCTTCCCAGTGTAACTGGTATAACGTGTTGAATGCCATAAACTGGATGCCGGTTTCAGTGAAAATCTCTTCCGCCGGCACCGCTGCGAACGCGCGCTCAAACGCGCCGTCGGTCCGAGTATCCCGGTAATGATATGGCACGGTCAGCATAGGTTCCTGGCCTTTGAGCCAGACGTAATCCACGCCCCACGAATCGGTGCTGACACTTTTGATTTTCAGACCGCGTGCCGCGACTTTGCGGAGACCGTTTTTTAATTCATAAAATATTCGCAGCACATCCCATCGCCACGTGCCGGTGATGACGACCGGGCCCGTCGGAAATCGGTGGATTTCTTCGAGCGTCAGCTTGCCGGCATCAAGTGTCCCGAGCATTACCCGACCGCTCTCTGCGCCAAGGTCGCAAGCGATGTAGTAACATGCATTCATGTTTCAATATTTACCATAAATCGGACCAAAATTGGCGCAGGCGCGAGCATCGTCACCCAAAGCTGGCCACACGCTGGGCCGGTAAATCTTTTCTTCCGTCACATTGTGCATGTACACCGGGATCCGCAGCATGCTTGCTAGCGTAATCAAGTCTGCGCCAATGTGGCCCGAGCTGAACGCGCCGTGATTCGCGCCCCAGTTGTTCATCACCGTGTATGGATCGCGGAACGCGCCGTTGCCGGAACAATTCGGCACGAACCACGTCGTCGGCCAGGTTTCGTTGGTGCGTTTGTCGAGCGCGTCGTGAACCTTGCCCGGCAACTCGACCGTTTCGCCTTCGGCAATCTGCAAGGCCGGGCCGATGCCTTTGATGATATTTAAGCGCGTCATCGTGACCGGCATCCCGCCGCGCGTCCGCAGTCGCGTCGAGTAACCGCCACCGTGGAAGTATTCGAAAATCCCGTTGCACCACTCGGTGGCCGCGAGACACTTACCGGCGTCGTCGGGCGTGACTTGCCACCACGGCTTGATTGCTGGAACGCCGTTGATTTCCTGCTCGCCGGTGCCATCGAGCGCGGCGGCGCCGCTATTGATGAGATGCAACATCCCGGCGGACACCTTACCGGCGAGCGTGTGGCAGGTCACGCGCTTGACAGCTTCGGGCGACCAGAAGGTGCGCACGTCGGCGAAGATTTGCGCGCTGCCGGTCAGCAGATGGCTGAAGAGCATGCAGGCGCCGTTGAGCGAATCATTTTCCGTGGCGACAACGTACGGCTGCCGGATGCCGGTCCAGTCGAACGAGGAATTCAGCGTCGCTTCGAGGAAGTCGCCGTTGGGCAAGTGATCGGTCCACTGGCGCTGGCCTTGGAAGCCGGCTAGGATGGAATTATGGCCGAGCGCTTCCTCGCCAAAGCCCAATTCAGCCAGGCGCGGGTTGCCGACCATCAAGTCGCGGGCGATCATCGCCATCTTGACGCAGTATTCCCATTCCCGGTCTTTCTGCGCACGGGTGTGCTGCTTTTTCGGATCGTTCATGTCGCGGCCTTCCTGGCAATTTTCCCGGACCCATTTGACCGCCTTCGTAAATTCTTTCGGGTCGTAGATGCTGAGTTCGATCCGCCGGACAAACTCCACCATGTCCACGAACATCACGCGCATGCCGAGGAACGCCTCGAAAAACGACACATCTACAATCGAGCCGGCAATGCCCATCGACGTCCCGCCCAGCGAGCAATACGATTTGCCGCGCATCGTCGCGACGGCCAGCCCGGCTTTGGCAAACTGGAGCAACATCGCCTGCACGTCCGCGGGAATCGTCTGGTCGCCGCCGTCCTGCACATCGCGCCCGTAAATATTGAAAATCGGCAACCCTTTTTGGTTGTGGGCGGCGGCGAGCGCCGCGAGATAAACCGCGCCCGGCCGCTCGGTGCCGTTGAACCCCCAGACCGCTTTCGGCATGAGCGGGTCCATGTCCATCGTTTCGGAGCCGTAACACCAGCACGGCGTGACCGTCAACGACACGCCCACGCCTTCCTTCGCGAACTTCTCCATGCACATCGCCGCCTCGGCAATCCCGCCGATGGTCCGGTCGGCAATCACACATTCCACCTTGGTGCCGTCGGCATGCCGGAGGTTCTGCGACAGAAATCGCGCCGCCGACTTCGCCATGTTCAGCGTCTGCTGTTCCAACGACTCGCGGACGCCGCCCAGCCGGCCGTCAATGGTCGGACGGATGCCGATCTTCGGGTTCGCGCCAACGAGCCGATTTTTAGGTCGATTCATTTTAAAGGTTGTTACCATCGAAAACTCCTTTTCTGTGAACTCCCCAAACCATTGACACTTGGCGACAAATTCCGACCCGCTCAGCTTTCCAGATCGAGCTTGATGTGCAGGTCGCGGAGTTGTTTCGGCTCAACCTCGGCCGGGGAGTTCGTCATCAAATCCACGGCCTTGGCCGTCTTCGGGAAGGCGATCACGTCGCGGATGTTGCTGGTGCCACAGAGAATCAACAGCAGCCGGTCAAAGCCCAGCGCGATCCCGCCATGCGGCGGCGCGCCGTACCGGAACGCCTGGAGCATGTAGCCAAACCGGGATTGAGCCACGTCGGCCGGGATTTTCAGCACGTCTTCGAAAACTTTCTTCTGCACGTCCGCCTGGTGGATCCGGATCGAGCCGCCGCCGAGTTCGACGCCGTTGAGCACGATGTCGTAATGCTGGCCGCGCACTTTCGTCGGGTCCGTTTCCAACAACGGCACGTCTTCCGCCACAGCGGCCGTGAACGGGTGGTGCGTCGAGTTGTACCGGTTGGCATCGCGGTCGAACGTGATGAGCGGGAAGTCCACGACCCACAGGAAATTCCATTGGTCATCGCGCACCTTGAGCTTGCCCTCTTTTTTCAACACGTCGGCCACGATCAGCCGGATGCGGCCGAGCACTTCCCAGACGATTTCGCGCTTGTCGGCGCCGAACAAGATCAGGTCGCCTTCCTCGATTTTGAGTTTGCTGGTCAGCGCGGCTTTCTCGGCATCGCTGAAAAACTTCACGATCGGCGATTTCCATTCGCCGCCTTCGACTTTGATGAACGCCAGCCCTTTCGCGCCGAAACTTTTCGCCGTCTCGGTGAGCTGCTCGATCTGGCCCTGCGTCGCGCAGGCGTACCCTTTGGCGTTGAGCGCTTTCACCACGCCGCCGGGGGCGTCCGCCGCCGACCGGAACACCTTGAACTTGCTCTGCTTGAAATCGTCGGTCACGTCCACCAGCTCCATGCCGAACCGGGTGTCGGGCTTGTCGCTGCCAAACCGGTTCATCGCCTCGCTGTATGGCATCCGCGGAAACGGCGTCGGGATTTTTTCGCCGCGCGCCACGAGCCAGACCTGGGCGAGCAAGCCTTCGATCAAGGCGTACATGTCTTCCCGGTCGATGAAGCTCATTTCCAAATCAATCTGCGTGAACTCCGGCTGCCGGTCGGCGCGCAGGTCTTCGTCGCGGAAACATTTGGCCAACTGGAAATAGCGCTCGACGCCCGCCACCATCAGCATCTGCTTGAACTGCTGCGGCGATTGCGGCAACGCGAAGAACTTGCCGGGATTGACCCGCGACGGCACCAGATATTCGCGCGCGCCCTCGGGCGTGCTCTTGAACAGGATCGGCGTCTCGACTTCGAGGAAACCGTGCGCGTCGAAATAATCGCGCGCCACCTTCGCCACGCGATGCCGGAGTTTTAAATTCTTCGCCATGCTCGGCCGGCGCAAATCGAGATACCGGTATTGCAACCGCAAATCCTCGCCGGCTTGCGCGCCACCCGACTCGTCGAGCTGGAACGGCGGCGTCTCGCTCGGATTCAGGATTTCGAGCTTGTCCGCCAGCAACTCAACTTCGCCGGTCGGCAATTTCGGATTGATCGTGCCTTCCGGCCGTTGGCGTATTTTGCCTTCAACGGCGATGACGAATTCGCTGCGCAACGACTGGGCCAGCTCCCACGACGCCTTGTTGTGTTGCGGGTCAAACACGAGTTGCGTGTTGCCTTCCCGGTCGCGCAATTCGATAAACACGATGCCGCCGAGATCACGGCGCGCATGAACCCACCCGGCCAGGCTAACTTTCTGTCCGATTTGCGTCGCGCGCAATTCCCCGCAATTATTTGTCCGCTTCATGTCAACTTCCCCTTCAATTCAGTAATTGCGACCGACGCTTCGACGCCGTTCGCGAGATTTTTCAACTTCACTTGGCCGGTGTTCCATTCTTCCGGTCCGATCACGACGGCATACCGGGCGCCGAGGCCCGACGCCGCTTGAAATTGTTTGCCAACCTTGGCCGGCGTCAACGTATACTCCACCGCGTGACCGGCATCGCGCAAATCGTGTGCGAGCTTGAGCGCCGCCGGCCGCAAGACCTCGTCGGCAATAATGAGGTAGCAATCCACGCCGGCTTCCGCTTTCGGCAGCAGGCCACGGTCCTTTAATAATTCACCCAGCACCACGTCACCCATACCGAAGCCGAGCGCCGGCAAGTCTACACCGCTGACCAGCTTCAATAAATTGTCATACCGGCCGCCGCCGGCAATGGCGCGCAGTTCGCCTTTGCGGTCGTGAATTTCCCAGACGATGCCTGTGTAGTAAGCCAGCCCGCGCACGATTTTGAAATCCACCTGACAGTAACCAGCGAGGTCACCGAGTTTGTCGAAAACGGTTTTCAGGTCGCCGTCCGGTGTCGTCTGACCGGCAAAAGCGAGGATTTCATCCACCTTCCCAGTGACGGCCGCCAGTTTCTCGCGCGTCTTTTCGACCGGCTCGCGTTCCATCTTATCGATTGCCTGAAACGCGGCATATTGCTGCTCAGCCACGATCCCGGCATCGGTAAACATTTTCTGCCACGCGCGCCGGTCGGAAACGCGAACGACGAAATCTTCCTGCTTCAAGCCGAAGCTCCGGAGGGTATCGATGGCCAGCGCAATGAGTTCGGCATCGGCCGCCACGTCACTTTCGCCGATGATGTCGGCGTTAAATTGGAAATGTTCACGAAGCCGGCCGCGCTGCTGTTTTTCGTACCGGAACAATTGCGGGATCGCAAACCACTTGATCGGTTTCTTGTAGTCGCGGTGATGCGCGCCAACCATCCGGGCTAGCGTCGGCGTCATTTCCGGGCGGAGCGCAACGGCGCGGTCGCCTTTATCCACGAAATTGAACAGCTGGCCGACGATTTCATCGCCGGATTTTTGGGTGAACAATTCGAGCGGTTCCAGCGGCGGGCCATCGTATTCCCGAAACCCATACCGGCGCGCGACGTCACGCCATTTGCCGAAGATGGACCGGCGCAGGGCCAGCGTCTCGGGATAGAAATCGCGGAATCCGGGAAGTGCGTTCATTATGAAAAGCCGGTAAGGTGCCGGCGGTTGCGCCGGTTACTTCGGCGTCGCGATTTTTGCCGTGAGGCCCAACACCTGCTCGCGCATTTCTTTGCCGGCCTTGAATTTCACCACGGCGCGGGCTGGAATCTGCACATCCTTGCCGGGGTCGTTTGGGTTGCGGCCGACGCGCGGCTTGCGCAGCTTAACTTCGAACACGCCGAAGTTGCGCAGCTCGACGTTCTTGCCGGCGATGAGCGCCTCAGTGATGTAGTCGAGCGTTTTCTGCACGACGGCCATCACGTCCTGTTGAATCAGGCCGGTATCGTTGCTGATGCGAATTACTAAGTCTCGTTTGGTCGTTGACATGGGGCTTCTCCTCTTAAACCGGGCGCACTTTAGTAACCAGCCGGCGCGGCGTCAAGCCAAATGGCTTGCACACCAACGACTTTCACAATGCACCCAAAAGCTCACCAACCGCGTGCCGGACGCTGGCCGTATCGTCGCCGCCGAACCGCACCACGCGAACCCGGTCGCCGCGCGGTTCCCAAATCGGCACCGAGGCCGGCCCGAACACTGCCACCGTCGGCGTTCCAACCGCCGCTGCCAGATGTGTGATCCCGGAATCGTTGCCGACAAATACCGCGCACCGTTCCAGCACACCAGCAAGTTCGACGAGTTTCAAGCTGGTCGCCAACGTCACCGGGCGCGGCTTGATGCCGGCAGTGAATTTGTCCACCACACACTCGTCGGCCTCGCCGCGCACAACGACCAGTTGCAACGCCAATTCATCAACAAGCCACCGGGCCAATGCCGCAAACTTTTCCACCGGCCAATTTTTCTTTTCGCTGCCGCTGCCGGGATGAATTGCCGCGATCCGCTCCCGGGCAAGCGTTGCCAGAAACTTGCTGGCAACTTGCCGGTCGGTGTCGTCGGGGAACACGCGTGGCACCGGTTGCTCGACGTAAATCGCCAACGCTTCGAGTGGTTGGCAATAATGCTGCACTGCCGGCAAATCGCGCGGCTTCGGTGACGCTGTAATAAAGTGCTTCACGCCACACCGGCGAATATTGTCGGCACAAACCTCATCGGGATCGAACAGATACGAAATGACAACATTGAACGAGCCGAAATAATCCATCCAAACCGGGTCGAGTATGCCGTTGGGGACAAAAAAACCGGCCATCGCGCGGTCGGTAATTGAGCGGAGCGCATCGGCATACCTGCGACCGTGCGCCAATTCGGCGATGTGCGGGTAGCCGAGGATTTCGAGATGCGCATCTGGCCAGCGTTCACGCAATGCGCCAATCGCCGGCAGCGTGCAAATAAAATCACCAATCGCCCCGCCACGGATTACGAGGATACGCGGAGTTTTCAGATGGCCTCGAAGATCAGCAATTCCGAAGTCAGTGCGCCTTCCAGTCGGATGGTCAAACCATCATGCATGAGTGTGACGGCGTCCATTTCAGAGGATTGGCCGGTATTATCGAAGGTGACCCGGTAACGTTTGCTCCGGTCGAGGCCGCGCAGCCGCAACCGGTATTCTGGTTCGGCCGGAGCGGAAAGTTGGAACAAGCCGCAAATCGCGCGCGAGTGGTCGCGCGCGGCGAGTTCGAGCACGCCCCAGCCTTGCGGGTCGGGCGCCGGCACGGCCGGCGTGTGATGATAAATCCGGCCGGTCGCCATGAACGGCCGGACAAATTCTTTGTACAGGCTGAGGAAATGTTTCATCCGTTCCAACAACAGTGGATTCCATTCCGAGCCATCCGGGTGCCCGACGCCAATCGTGGGGCGGACAAACAACAGGAGCCGGGACTGAAAATCGAAATCAGCCGTGCTGTGACCGTATTGACCAAAGAGCAACCGGTCCACGTATTCTGGCGGCAAGGCCATGGTCATGCCGTTGGTGATGGAAAACGATCGCGGCGCGATCTGCCAGTCGGTCACCCACGTGTGGCTGAACCGACGCACCATGCCGAGGTCGGTGCGGGCGCCGCCGCTGGCGCAGTTTTCCAGAATCACATTCGGGAACCGGGCGCGGACCCGGTCAAACATTCCATAGAGCGCTTCGTAATATCGCCAGTAGCCGTTCTCGACAAAACTGTCGCGCACCGTGCGCATGCCGGCGCCGATGCTGGTGTTGTAATCAAGCCGGTAAAAGTCCAACTGGTTTTCCTCGATTACCCTGCAAATGGTCGCCTCCAACCATTGCGCGGCGGCGGGGATCGTCAAATCAATCTGGCCGGCAAAGCGTTTGCTGCCGTCGTACGCCACTGCCAGCCACTCGGGATGCTCCTTAATAATACGGCTTTCATCGCCGAGTCGTTCGGCTTCCATCCACAAGCCCCACAACATACCTTTGCTGTGAATTCGATCCCGGAACGGCGCGAGGCCATCGGGGAACCGCTGCAGATTCACTTCCCAATCGCCCACAGCCGGGTACCACTTGTCAGTAGCCGGCGCGTACCAACTGGCGTCGATAAAAAACACTTCGGCTCCAAAATCAGAGGCGGTGTCGATGGCATGATTAATCGCGACCGGCGTCATGTCCACTTCCGGGCCGATGCCGGATTCGATCCAGCCGCCGCGCCCGCGCGGTTGCGGCAACATCACACTGCGGCGCATATGATCGTGCATAGCCTGAACCGCAGCGTCGAGTCCACCGAACACCATTCCGAGATGCATTTCTGGACTGATCACGGTTTCGCCAAGCGCGATGACCCGCTGCGGAGCCGGCGCCGACGGGCCGCCGCGGAAAAAAATCTTGGCTGTGCCATCATTGGTGAAGACCGGCACGATGGGTAGATCGAGATCAAATTCAAAACTGTACCCGCCCGACCACGCCAATTGGCCGATGAAATGTTCGCCCATGGCATTGTTGCGCAGAACAAACCACGGATGCCGGTGCCGCCCGCGTCGGTACCGGCCCTCGACCCGGTACCCCACCGCCGGTAGGTCATGCCATTGGAAATCACCTTCGTTGCCATGGTCAGGATTGTCGAAGTAGCCGAGCGAGTAAAGCCCGGTATTCCGTCCGCCAAGATGCGACTGCCAACGCTGGAGTTTTTGCAACATGCCACACCACGGATCCATTGCCGACAACCCGACCGGGTTTTTACCAGCGTAGCTGACTTCCAACCAGCGCGTCAGCACCGGCGTGCCGTCGAGCTTCGTGTGGACGCACACAGTGACCGGCAACACGGTGTGTTTGAGCGTAATGACTGTGTGACGTTCGCGGGCCGCCGGCAACTCCTGAAAGCCGCCCCATTCCCAATCCGACGCCAATAATTGTCCGCCGATTTCCAACCAAAACGCCTGCGGCAAAGTATAATCGCTGGGCGAAAGACGGTTGGAATAGAAATTGACCGCGCCGGCGCCATTCCAACCGGCACCGAAGAAATGGCCTTTGTGCCAAGACTCCTCGTACACCGTCATCGCAGTGCGGTAACTGACCGTGTGAAAATCCGCGCCATCCGTCACGATGACATTCGACCATTCACTCTGTGCTGATTGGCTATCATTCATTTGGCTTTCCTCGTTTTTGCAACGGGCGATGACATGCGCCCGGTTGACATAACAAGACTCAAGATTACCGGCGTGCTGGTGAAGATTCAATCTCCGAGTCGAATGGCCGGGCCGATTCCGGTTTGACAGGTTGCGACGGTAACAATAGCCTCAGCAGGTAATATGAATCGTCGAGGGGTAATCCTTTTCATGGTGATGTACTGAGTCGTGAATTTGTGCGCGAGCCTTTGCTTCAAGCAAGGTGGCACCCAGGCCGGCAGCCGACTGCTGTATTTCATCGTTGGCAACGGACTGGGCATCACCAGCACCTGATTTCTCATGAAGGTGTACGCACGGATGAACGTGAATCTGGCAACCGTGATTACCGGCAGCATCGCGTTTATCCTCTTTCAGGTCGTGCTGTGGTGGCTCTTTCACTCACCGCTGACGCGCTGGCAGTGGGCCGGCATTCTGATCATCATGGTCGGCATGGCAATGGCCACTTGGGGCGGAACTCCGGAGCCGGCCGACAAGTGAGCACCGGCATTTATCTGGTGATCTTCTGGGTGATGCAGATTGCCGCAAGTGTGGCTTTCAAGTACGGCAGTGCCGGCGCGCATGATCGATCCCGGCGTTGGTTGTTCGGCTTCGTTTTTGGCAATGTTGTCGGCGCCTCTAGTATTTATTTCCTGATGAAAATTTTTGAGCGTATGCCGGCAAACCCGAATCTGGCTGCCGTGTTGGCAGGGACCGGGGCCGCGATTCCGGGTCAGATCGTGTTGGCGGTTGCGTTCCACTCGCGGCTCCGCTGGATCCAATGGACCGGGATCGTGCTCGCCACGCTCGGAACCGTGCTAGCCGTGCTCGGCGGTCCGTCCGCCATTCGACCGTAGCAAGGTGCCGGCGAATAGGTGAATCCATCAACAATCAACAGCAAGGGAGTACAATGAAAAACCAAAAACGAGTTGGTTTTGTGGCAGCGGCAACCGGCGCGGCATTGGTTGGCGGCGTTGTTTCGGCAAAGGAATTCGTCATACCGGCAGAAATGCAACAGAAGGGTCAGTGGGCCGAAGAACATCTGCTGAATTCACAGGCCTCCCAACTGCCATTTTCATTTGTTTACGGCGAGCAAACGTCCGAACAGTTACTGGCAAACTGGCCGAAGCAGACCGGCCAGAAGAAGCTCGACCGGACACGCACGCAGCACACGTTGACGTGGACCGATGCAAAGTCGGGCTTGGAAGTCCGGTGCGTGGCGGTGGATTACGCGGATTATCCGGCGATTGAATGGACGGTGTTTTTCAAGAATACCGGCGCCGAGTCCACACCGATCTTGAAGGCGATCCACGGAATCGACACAGCATTTCAGCGGAATGCCGACGGCGAGTTCGTCCTGCATGGGAACAAAGGCGACTGGAACGTTGCGGAAAGTTATGAGCCATACCAGCTTTCACTAGGCCCTCGCGTGATCAGACGATTTGCGTCGACTGGCGGGCGACCGACCAATGGTGCCAACGGCTGGCCGTACTACAACATCCAGATGCCCGGCGGCGGATTGCTCCTCGCCATCGGCTGGCCGGGACAATGGGCTAGTTCATTCACCCGGGACGACAAGACCGGATTGCGGATTGTGGCTGGCCAAGAGTTGACAGAGCTCTCGCTAAAACCAGGTGAGGAGATTCGCACCCCGCTCATTGCGCTCGTATTCTGGCAGGGGAACGATGTCGTCCGGTCGCAGAACCTTTGGCGCCGCTGGTTCATGGCGCACAACATCCCTAAGATCAACGATCAGCCGCCGGCACCGATGGCGCAGATGCAGTTGTGTCGTAACTTCCATGACAATGCCGCGGTGATGCCGGTGGAGGCAGATAAGTTTGCCAAGGCCGGTATTGCGATTGACATCTACTGGCGCGATGCGGGCTGGTATCCCTGCGCCGATGGTAAATGGGAGAGCACCGGCACTTGGGAAGTCGATCCCAAACGGTTCCCAAAAGGGTTTCGGCCCATTGCCGATTGGATCCATGCGAATGGGAAGAAACTGATCGTCTGGTTCGAGCCTGAGCGGGTCGGTGACAAAAACAGTTGGCTGGCGACCAATCATCCTGACTGGTTGTTGAGTGGGACCTTGCTAAACTTGGGCAACCCGGCCGCCAGCAAGTGGGTGATCGAACAAATCGACCACTTCATCCAAGAGAATGGCATTGACTACTACCGGCAGGATTTCAACATGGATCCTTTGAAGAACTGGCGGGATAATGATACCGCCGGTCGGCTGGGCATCACCGAGAACCTCTATGTGCAAGGCTATCTGGCATTCTGGGATGAGCTACGGCGCCGGCATCACGACATGCTCATTGACTCTTGCGCTTCAGGTGGCCGGCGCAATGACTTGGAAACCATGCGCCGCGCCGTACCGCTCCTGCGCAGCGATTTCCAATGGCCCGGTTCAAAAGGCGTCGTGGAGGGAAATCAAGGGCACACCTATGGCCTTTCGTCTTGGCTGCCGTACTACGGTTCGGGCGTGTACTCGATTGAGAAATATCCCGCCCGCAGCTTCTACATGCCCGGGTTTGGCGTCGTCCCGCCGGCCGATTGGGAAAAGAATGACGCACAGCGCAATGCCGTGCGTCAGGCCTACGCTGAATGTCGCCAGATCGCCTCGCTGATGTTGGCTGACTACTACCCGCTCACGCCGTACAGTCTCGGCCTTGATCAATGGATTGGCTGGCAATTCGACCGGCCAGAGACCGGCACCGGTGTGGTGCAAGTCTTCCGCCGCGACAAATGTGCAGACACCGCAAAAGTTCTCCACCTCTGCGGACTCAATCCCACCGCCAAGTACGAGCTTACGGATTTCGATGCCGGCCAGATTGGAACTCACACCGGCAATGAGTTAATGGAAACCGGTCTCACGGTGACCATCAACGACAAACCTGGCGCGGCGATAATCGCCTACAAACGTGTGAAGTGAACCAAAGAAAATCAGCAATCATTCAGGCAAAAATCAAATACTTCAATCCCATAACCGCTAAAAAAATGAACGCGCCTCGTTTTAAGTGATCCCGGGAAATAATGGCAAAGCACCGGCGGCCCAGTGCCATGGCAAAGAGCATTGGGACGACTCCCCAAGCACCAATCTGCCACAACTTTCCCTCCATCATACCGGCACTACCCAGCAACGTCAGTCGCACCACAATACCGGTGCCGAACACGACTTGCAGCAAGGCCGTCACTTGCTCCTTGCTCCACGGTTGAGAATACACAAAGGCGATGGCTGGTGGGCCGCCCATATTAAAGGCACCTCCCAAACTTCCGCTAACCAAGCCGATGGGAAACGCCAAAAACGATGGAATCGGTAGCCCTTTTTTCCTGAAGATGAACAGTTCGTTGAAGGCGAGCAAAACCATTACCCCGCCAAGACAATGCCGCAGGAATCGTTCATCCATCTTAATCAGGAAAGCGACACCCAACGGCGTTCCAACACACGAGCCCACCACAAACCACAGGCCCTGACGCCATGAATAATGGGCGCGCATTTTGAGAAACGTAACCCCTACCACAACGACTGTCAGCAAGACCACTGCTGCCACGGCGTCGTGCAGGCTCATAAGCATTGGCAATAATGCCATCGCCACCAACCCAAAGCCAAATCCGCCTAAGCCATGCACAAAACCAGCTAGACAAACAATCAAGACCGACAGAACCAGCGACCAATTCATCATCCTTCAATTCTTCGGACAACCGGGGATCACCGGCTCGTAGCGCCGGCCGGGGATTAGTTTTTTTCCGTCGGTAAATCCTTCTGGCCGACCGCGCAATTGCTCAATCAGCCGCTGGCGCCAGAATGCGACACGCTTGCTAGATCGACCGGTGCGCGCCAAATCGGAACATTCTTTGGGATCATCTTTGAGGTTGAAGAATTGTTCACGGCCATTGACCGCGAACCAAATATATTTCTCAATACCATCGGTCAGGAAATGAGCGGTGCCGGCGTGTTCGCCATGCAGATAGGGCCGCCAGGTCGTTGGCTTGCCGGTAAGCAACGGCACAACACTTTGGCCATCGACAGATGCAGGAATCTTCACGCCGGCAAGATCGAGCACGGTTGGCATGATGTCTTCTAGGCAGACGGGATGGTCGAGCACTTGATTCGACGGTAAGCCCGGCCCTTGAATCAAGAATGGAATTCGCGCGCTGCCTTCGTAGGGCAAACTCTTCCGAAACAGATAATGATCACCCAGCATTTCGCCGTGATCGCTCGTGAAGAGGATGACCGTGTTGTCGTCCACCAATTGCTCGACCGGATTCAAGATGCGGCGAATCTGATCATCGACATGGTTGATCAAACCAAAGTAACCGGCCAGCATGGAGCGCCGGGCTTCGCCGGTGAGGTTGATGGCCGGTGAGTGGACCGGCACGTTCTTACCGGGCGGTGTAGCCCAATCGCCGATGGCCGGTGCCGGTAAATTCGCGCGAAGATACCGGTCGAAGTAAAATGCCGGCGGAACTAGCGGTGGATGCGGCGCGACAAACGAAACGACGAGAAAATACGGACAACTTGGATCACGCGTCCGCAACAACTCTTCAGCTTGGGTGACGGTCCAGTTGGTGTAGTGCAGGTTTTCCGGCAAGTGCCACGGACGGGCGGTCCAATCGTTGTGGGTGATGCCGGCACCGCGGGCGCCGCCGTGGCCAGGCGGAGCGTGCCGGGCGAGCCAGTTATCGTAGTCGGAGTCGCCGAGGCAATGGATGACCATGTGATCGAAGCCGTAGCGTTTGCGCGCCGGGTGAAGGTGCATCGAACGCCCGCAAAGCACCGTCTGGTAACCGGCTTTTGCCAGCTCGCCCGGCAGTGTGGCCGGCGGATTCCATTCCAAGCCGGATTGATAACCGGCCAAACCATGCGTGGCCGGGAATTGTCCCGACATGAACGACCGACGCGCCGGAATGCAGACCGGACAGGTCGAATACGCGCGACTGAACCGTGTCCCCGCACCGGCAATGCTGTCCATGTTCGGAGTCAGCAGTGCCGGATGACCTTCACAACCGAGGCTGTCACCCCGCTGCTGGTCGGTCATGAAGACGAGGAAATTGGGGCGACTCACTTGATTTGGTCGATATTCTCCATGACTTTGCGCCAAGCTTCGGCGGTGAGCCTGGCGACGTCCGGGCCGTTCGGCGCGCGCAACGGTTTAGTCATGCCGGTGTGGCGATCGCAGTGTTTCTGGGCAACCGGATATTGGCTGAGCGAGTAATCCACCGGTTGCGCGTGCGGCGACGACCACGGATGGCCTTTGCCAAAACCATCCTTGGCTTGGAAGACCGTCATCGCCGGCAAGATGAATGCCTGCCACACCATCGTCTCGACGCCTTCAGCTTTGAGCGCGTCAATTATTTTATACCGGAAGGCGCTCGCGTCATGGGCGTGGCCGAGTTTTTCCATGTCGAAGCGAATGGTGTAGTTGTAATGGTTCGGCTCAGTTTGCGCCGGCACGGTTGGTAGAATCAAGCCGGGCACGCCGCGCAGATTTTCGGTGAGCACCTGGGCGTTGGCGATTTGCTGCTTGAGAAAACCATCAATCTTTTTCAACTGGGACCGGCCGAACGCCGCGGTCAAATCGTTATTCCGGTACATCCAGCCCATCGCGTAGACGTGATAATCGCGTTTGGCTGTCGGCGTGACTGACTCACCGAACGACCAGAGTTGCCGGGCCTTGGCCAACATCTCTTCGTTGTCGGTGACAAACATCCCGCCTTCGCCGGAACAGAGGCATTTGTTTTGGTTGAAACTGAACGCGGCGCAATCGCCTAACGTCCCGACTTTCTTGCCTTGATATTTTGCACCGTGCGCCTGACAGGCGTCTTCGATCACCTTGATTTTGTGTTTCTTGGCAATGGCCATGACTTTGTCCATCGCCACCGGCAAGCCGTGCAGGTGAACCACAATGATCGCTTTGGTCTTCGGCGTGATGGCCCGCTCGATTTTCGAAACATCAATATTGATTGTGTCGAAATCGATGTCCACAAACACCGGGATGCAACTGTGATGCAAAATGCAAGTCGCCGACGACGACCATGAGTACGCCGGCACGATCACTTCATCGGCCGTGCCGCAGCCACAGGCCACGATGGCCATGTGCAACGCGGCGGTGCCGGAGTTTGTGGTGATGGCGAACTTATTGCCGTTCCACGCTGCAAACTCCGTCTCGAACTCCGTGCAGTTCGGGCCGAACGCATGATTGGCGCCGTTGAGTGAATCCAGCACCATCTTTCGGTCGCTGTCGTCAATGGGTGGCCATTTTTTGATTGTGCCGGCCGGGATGGTTGGTTTGCCGCCGTTAATTGCTAATTTGGTTTTCATGTCTATTGTCTCCTGTTAATGTTTCTAAAGTTCGTTCAAAGTCTGCCGGATTTCCGCGACTAATGCCCAGTCGTAGGACGTTTCAGCTGCATAGTACGGTGATGTTGAGGATTGCGCAAATGTCTTTCAGCAGGGCCCGATTGTCACCGTAGGAAATGATGTAATGCTGGCACATGACTTTCTGGACAAACTCCTCAACCGGATAATCGAAGATCAGCTCCAAGCTCGGCAGTTGCGGAGCGGGTGGCGCCCAACCGGCCTCTTCCCACTGACGCGGGGCGCGGGCTTGCGCTGTGGTCATGTGCAGGCAATACTGACCGTTGGCATAGCCCAGCCGGGCCAGCGTCACCAGCCCGGTTTTCAGTTTGGATACATTCAACAGCCCTTCGCCAAAATTCCCAAAGGCATTTGGCATGACTGTGACCGGCCCCGCCACAATCTCGGCCGGGACATAATCGGGAACCCCCATCAACGCGCCGTTTTCCAGAAATTCATAGAACTCCAGATAGGCGGCAACCTGCCCTGTTAGCGCGCGGACGATCAACTGGGTGACCGCGCCCAGACTGTCGTTTTCCGGTACTGAGCAAATCGCCATTTCATCGTGCAACAGTGTCAGTGCTCCGGCTGGTGCGAAGCCGAGCAACTTTTTGATGCCGTCGACATCATTGAACGAAAATCCCTGATAGTCTCGCTCTTTGATTTTCCCGCTGATCGCCAAGTATAGCTCCACCGATTTCTCGACAGTCCCGGGTTTCGGTTCCTTGACGAACTTCCAGCGCTGCCGGACTTGTTGCGCCAGCCGGGCGATTTCATGCCGGTCAACTTTACCGATTAGTTGAACCAGTTCCAGTAGTTCAAAATGCTCAATTTCGGGGCCGATTTGGGACTTGAGCGAGATCCCATCATACAAGGTGCCGTACAGGCGCATATCGCGATAGCCGGCCATGCCGATCCGGGCGGTCTTGAGCTGCGCCGCAGCGCGCGCGGCGCGCGCATAACTCAGGATCGCCTCGAGTTGCGGTGCTTGCCCGCGATAGGTAACCACATACTTAAAGGTGTATCCCATGTCGGCCAGCGGCTTGCGCAAGGCCGTAGTCCCTGCTTGATCGGCAGTGGTCACAAAACGGTCGCCGTCCTGCCAGCCGGTCAGCCCCCAGAGCACAATCGGCTTGTGCTTGAACGGCTCGATCACGGATATCACAGCCCAGGACGGAATCCACCCGGCGACACAGACAATCAGCAAATCGAATTCGCCGCCGGCTTGCAATTCCCGGACAGCCCGTACCGCGTGCTCACCCGCGGGATCGTCGCTGACCGGCGCGGTCGTCACGAGGGCGAGGCCTTGCTCCTCCAATAATCGGCCGGCCGCAGCGCAGCGCTTGTCGATAAACTCACGCGGGGTGTTGACTTCGCCAAACCCGACAAAACCAGCAGTGATTTTCTTCATGGTGTATTTTCCGATCCCTTTACCAAACTGGACATCTGTGCCCATTCCTGTAGGCCGGACAAAGCGTCCGGGCCGTAGAGATTATCCCGCCCGGCCTGCATGGCATATCGTCCGGCCGTGATTACGTCCGTGCCATTCAGCAACGCCGCCAGAAATCCCGCCACCGCGCAGTCGCCCGCTCCGCAGGCGTTACAGAACCGCCCGGCCTCGACTGGCAACGGCGCCAGCCAGCTCCCGTGCGGACAACCGACACAGTCGGCCAAGCGAATGGTGTCGAGGTTGCCGGTGCGCAGGTATGCGCCGCGCGGGCCGGCTTTGATCAAGAGCACCTTGATGCCCAACGCCAAAACCCGGTCCGCCAGGCGCTCGTACATTTCCGTCGGGATGACCGCGATCATGTCGCCGCCGTCCGATTCCGCCAAGTACCGGGCATAAAGTTTCGCGTCGAGCATGAAGAGCAGTTCTTCGATGCTCGGGACAAAAATATCAACGAGCGGCAGCGTGGCAGCCAGAATCGATGGCCAATCAGCCCGACCGGCCGGACTGTCCGCATCCGGCAGTGTCATGTCCAATGAGGTAATAACTCCGAGGTGGCGCACGCGTTGCAAGAGCGTTTGCAGTTCCGTCCCGCCGTTGATCCACAAAGCCTGCATCAACGGTGGATAACCAAAATGAAACAACCGGCTTTGACGCACAACATCATAATCAATGTCGTTGGCGTTAAAGCAACGGTTACAGCCGGGGTCTTCCAGAAACAGCCGATCCATTCCCGGCGGCGCGATGACAAGTCCATACGCCGTCCCCGCCTTCGCGGTGCGGCGGATTCCGTTTGTCACACCGGCTTGCGCCAGCCGGGCGACGGCCATGTCGCCCAAAGCGTCGTTGCCCACGCACCCCATTAACTCGGCGCGTTGCCCGAATCGCCGCAAGGCCAGACCGGTATTGGCCACCACACCGCCCAACGAGACATTCAAGCCTTCTGTTTCGATGAGCTTGCCGGGTCGAAACAGTTCGGAGAAAGGAACCACCGCTCGCGTTGCGTTGAACCCGGGCGTCAGATCAACCCCCAGATAGCCCGCCACCACGACGTCAATTGGTTTGGATATGGCGGCGGTCTGCACAGCGTCGTTCCGATCAAGCTTGCTGAATCAGGTAGTACATGGAGGGGAACGCCCCGCCAATCGTGAACTTCGCCCGGCCATCCGCATAGGTTACCGGGACTGGGCCAATCGGAAAACCCGCCGGGTTAATCGCCCAGATCTTGAGATTGGTGACCACCGTGGTCAGTTCCAGATCGGCTTCGATCACTTCCACCTCAATGGGACCGTGGCCCACCTTGAATTGGATCGTGTGGTCGGCATTGTATTCCGCACCGGTATTATCAGCGCGACCCACCGCGGTGAGTAGGAGGTTGTCAGAATGTCCGGTGTCGGCGTCAGTCAGGGAACTTATGGCGATTACCGCAAAGTCCGTGCGGGCCTTGATCTTCAGTCCGCGCAGGACAATCTTACCGGCTTCCGCCAAGCACCCATAGGCCACTTTTGTCCGCGCACTATCAATGGTGGCATAGCGTTTTGTCAGGTTGCGATACAATTCGCCAGTGTCCGACCGGATTTCCGTGGCGTCTTGTGGCAACAACGGCATGTCCATCGGTGCCTGCCGGGTCCCACGCGCAGGTGCGCCGGGCAATTGGATCCCGATTTTGTGGGTTTCGGGGGCACCTTCCAAAGCCTTGATTTCGGAACCAACCAACGCCCCGGCCTGCGTCAGGTGCGGCACCGTAATTTCGGTGGTCGCCGACGGTTCACGCACATCACCCCGTCGAACGATCAGCGCAGCGTGATAGAAGAGTCCAAATTTTGCCGGGTCATTGAACGTGTCAAACACGCCCCCCCGGAACGGCACGCCGCCGATGGCATCGGAGGTGATTGGCGCCCCAATTTGCTCCACATTCTCGCGGCAATCATAGCGATAGGTATGGATCGCGGCTCCACTCCACCCCTGAAAAGCGGACACGGCGGCCAGATGAATCGGCCCTTCCGCGCGAAACTCGTTGGGCCACGGATGATCCCATTCCGATACAAAATAGGGCTTGTGGAGAACACGGAACATCGCCAGGTTCCGCAGCCAAGATTCCCGCTCGCCCAACAGCGACTTGTTCACGAACTTCTTTTCCGTCGCCTTCCATGTTCCGAACTCGTACCAGTATGTATGGCTGTCGGTGAAATCCGTCACCATTTGCGCTTCGAGCATTGCGGCGCCGCCCAACGACCAGTTGGTTCCGGCAATGGGGATGCGCACGCCAAGCTTCCGCAGGTGCCCGATCATTTCGGTGTAGTAGGATTTCTGCACGTCCACGAGGAAATCCACAATGGCCGGGCTGTTCTCAGCGAAGTTGCCCGGTCCCTGGCCGACCGCAATCCCCTTCTGCCCGGCCCAGGCGGTGTACCGCGCCTGCAACTGGCTGAGATAGGGTTCAATCCATTCCCCACGGGAACAAACGAACACGTCATTCTCGTTGGTGATTTCCGTGAGCACGATGGCGGGCTCATCCTTGTAGGCCAGCTTGGTGTAGGGATTGACATGCGTCCAAAGCTGTTCGTTGAATTTTTTCTGGAGTTCGATCAGCCGGGGGTCAAACGTCGAATATGGTCGCGCCGAATGGCCAATTTTATCGACGGCTGCCACCCCGTCACCGCTGGTGAAGACCCGGTAGGTCAGCAGGTCCAGATAAACATAGATTCCAGCCTGTTTGAGGCAGTGGATCAGATAATCCAACCGCTCTAGGCTGGCCGGATCCAGGCTTTGCGTATCTTTCAGCCGCCGGCCTTTTGTGAACTGGAAGAGATTCGGAGTCGAATGCGACGCGTCCAACTGATGGAAGCGAACCAGATTGACGCCAAACTTTGCCAGCCGCTGCGCCACGATCTCGCTGTACGCGTGGGATGGAAAGCCGGCGCCACTATTAAAATTGGTACCCCAAAAGCGGGCGACCGTCCCGTCCGCAAAAACAAAGCGGGAGTCTTTTACCCCTAAGAATCCATGGCGGCCCGCCGGTTTCTCGCCTTCGAAAATGAAGGAGAGATCCACCGGGGCATCATCCCATGGCAACGTATAAGCAATCGTCCGTCGAGTCGCTGTCTGCATATCACGGTTCCTTTCGGTCAATCGTCTTGTTCTATATCAGTGGCATCAAACTGCGGAGGGAAAGAGCTTACCGAGGGCGGAAAGTGTCGCTTCCACCAATTTCCGGCCACCAGCGGGCCCGACGGCGCACGATGACGGTACTGCACCGTAACTGCCATGTCGCACGCCGCGTTCCGACGCCAGGTATCCGCCGTTACCGCCCGTCAGCTGCGCCATGACTGTCTGCGCTGCGGGACTGCGCGCCTTGATCCGCATGCTGTAATCAAGGAACAGCTCAAATGGGCTAGTTGCAAAGCCGGCATCGCCCAAGCGCACCACGTGAATCTGCACTGAAACCGGCTCGGGCTTGCGCAAACCCTTGGCGGTATCAATGACTTCCCGCAGTTTCACCGGCCACCATGAGTTTGGATTATTGTTTTTGTCCGCAACATACTCGTCATGCCGGGCCTGGGCCCACACGGCGTCTTTTGCCGACACTTTAAACGGCGGCAAGCGCAGATTCCGAACCACATGCTTGAACACCGGTGTGTTGTCGTCGGATGGCGGCGTACAAGCCAGCGCGCGCTCGACGGCGTCGCCAACGCGTTGCGCGATTTCCTGTCGTTCGGTCACGCCACGGCGCCGGCGCATTTCTTCCTCCTCGCGCTTGTAAGTCAAAAAGTGCGGCGACTGATCGCCGGCTGGGGCGCACCAAGCGAGTACTTGGAGTTGCTTGCCAAACCGCCGGCGCAACTCAATCCGCACCTCATGCCAGTAATCCGCTGAAAACTGTTCGATATTTTCGTCCACTTGGGACGGGCACGGGATTGCCAACGCCACACCGGCCAGCTTGCCGTCCGGTTCCCACGTGAAAAACATGTCCACACTGTGATCTTCATAACCGCCAAACGCCCGGAAATCCGACCGGTTAGTCTCACCGTACATCGCACCGGTCCCATCGGCATAGACTGCATACCGATTATGACCAACGACCGCGTGGCCAAACCCCCGGCCGACCCGGCGTGGCTTGCGCGATTTCCAAGCCTCAATAATCGCGCCGGCAATGCGTTCAGATGCCCACACCCGACATTCCACCACCGTCATCACATCGCCGCCGGGATGCGCATAAACGCCATCAAGCAATACCAGCGATTCGTGCGTGTGCGTGGCGCTGATGATCACATTCCCGGCTGGGATCTCCGCCGGTAGCAATGCCAACACGTCCTGGCAGTTCTCCTTCGTCACCAACGCCAGATCGCACGACACAAACACAACATCCTCCACCGCCCAAGCTGTAACAGTGATCGGGTCAAGCGCGGTGCGCGCCACGCGTGCATGCATTTGCCCCATCACCATTGCCGGTCGCACCGGCGTCAAGTCGCGCGTTGCCCATCCGATTTTCAGCATGATTTGATTTCCTTCATTTGCCAGTGGCTTACAAATAAACTCGAACGCGGTTATAGAATGGTCGGCACCAGATTGCAAGTGCTGCCCGGCGGGATATTTCAAGACTGGCTTTTCGTCACGGCTCGTGCATTATTCTTGGAACATCTACTGTAAACTGGTGTCGGAGAAAATATGAATACAAAGCTGTGTTTGCTTCTCGGTTCCATCCTGATGGCCACTACGGCCGCCCACGCCCGCGTCAAACTCGTCGCCCTGCCGGAGCGCGCCCGCGTCGTCGTATCGCTCGCCCATCCTGATGCGACGCTCGTCGAAGAAGAACGCGTGCTCACACTCCAAAAGGGCGTAAACAAAGTGGACTTCTCGTGGGCGGGCGTGAACATCGACGCCACCTCCATCCAAGTCAGAATGCTGTCGCATCCCGACAAGGTGCTCATTCTAAACACGAGTTATCCGCCAAATGAAAACGCGCTCGTTTGGGAAATTAGCAGCCCGGCGGCGCAGGAGGAACGCGTCCGGATTTCGTATCTGCTCAGTGGGTTGAATCGCGACATCGTGTACCGGGCCGTCGCCGAGCCGGACGAGAAAGCCATGACACTGCGCAATTACCTCCGCCTTCGCAACGATTCCGGTGAAGACCTCACCGATGCCGAAATCGGTATCGGTTACGGCGCGGATTTTAAGAAGACCATCGCCAACGAAGAAATTTTGGAGATGCAATCGGAAAAGATTGACCTGTTGCCGGTAAAGAAACTTCTGACATGGGACGCAGCGACATTGCCGTGGGATCCGGAGTATGAGAAGAAGACTGTCGGTATTCCGTTGTCGTACGTATTCACCAACAGCGTCGCCGGCAAGCTCGGCACGCACACGTTGTTGCCTGGCAAAGCACGCATCTTCATCAAGACCGGTGACGGCGTGACCTTTACCGGAGAGGATTGGGTGCAACTCACGCCGGTGGACCGGGAAACGAAACTTTACATCGGCCAGAGCCGCGACGTGAAAGTCACGCAACGCAAGGTCAAGGACGACAAGCAGAACCTGCGCCGCAACACCGGCAACGCCGTCGTGCTTTATGACACCGACGAGGAAATCAAAATTGAAATTGAGAACTTCAAGAAAGATGATGTCAACCTTGTCGTCGTCGAGCACATTCCCGGTTACTGGAAGCTGGCCAAAAGCTCACACGAATTCGTGAAGAAGGACGCGTTCACCATCGAGTACCGGCTGACGTTGCCGAAAGAATCGACCGGCGACAAAAAAACGACGGTCACGCTCAGTTACAATCGCCTAAACGTCCAAGGCAACGAGCCGGCGAGTTACTAACATGAAAACGCCACTCATTCTTCTGACTGCTGGTTTCTGTCTCCTGACTTCTGTAGTTCAGGCGCGTATCAACGTCGTGACTTTGCCGGGCCGTGACACCGTGCAACTCACCATCTACAACTCCGCCGACCTCACGCTTGTGAAGGAGACGCGCTTCCTCACGTTCCGCAAGGGCGTGAATAAACTCGAATTCTCGTGGGCCAACACGCTGATCGACCCGACCTCTGTCGAGTTCCGCGCGCTCACCCACGCCGACCAGGTGGAAGTGCTCGACGTCAGCTTCCCGCCGCGCGTGACCAACCTGCTGGAATGGCGCATCCAAAGTGAGTTTGCCGGCGAAGTGCAAGTGGAGATCCGGTATTTCACCAGCGGCATCAATTGGAGCGCAGACTACGTCGCCACGGCAAACAAACCGGAGAAATTGATGACGTTCGCCGGTAACGTCCGCGTGAACAACAATTCCGGCGAAGATTACGAGAACTCCCAAATCCGGCTAGTCGTCGGCGTGATCCGATTGGTCGAGGAAATCCGGCAACTCGCGCAGCAGGGGCGACCGGGCGCTCAACCACCGGCTGCTCCGGCTGTTTGGAGCTTTAATGGAGGCGCGATGCGCAAAGCCGGCATGGCGATGGAAGCTGCCACTGACGCGGCCGGTGGCAGACCGCGCGAAATCATCAAAGAAGGCGTGAGCGAATATTTCCTCTACACTGTCGAAGGTCGCGACACGATTCCCAACGGCTGGGGGAAACGTTTGCCGTCGTTCCAGACGGCGGACGTGCCGGTAACCAGTTACTACAAATTCGAACGTGAACGTTATGGCGACCAAGTCATTCGCTATTACCGGTTCAAGAACGACAAGGAGAGCAAGCTCGGCAACGAACCGCTACCGGACGGCAGCGTGGTCGCCATCCGCACTGTTACCGGCGACAATCTCGCCAACTTCGTCGGTCGCACCCGCGTCAAATACATCCCGATCGGCGAGCAGGTCGAACTGGAATTGGGCAATGACCGGGAAGTCATGGTCAAACCAACTTTGCTCGATTGGCAAAAGACCAACATTCAATTCGATCAATGGGGCAACGTTGCCGGCTGGACTGTAAAAGAAACTTGGCAAGTTGAGATGCAGAATTCAAAAGACATTGATGTCGTCCTCGACATCCGCCGCAATTTTGCCGGCGACTGGGAACTCAAGAGTGACGCCAAGTACGAGAACGTGGATAAGAGCAAAGTGAAGTTCGTCTTCCCGCTCAAGCCGCGCGAGCAAAAGACTTTCACCTACGAACTCACCACGCGGTTCGGCACCAATGTCACCCGGTAAGGCACTGCTGTTGGCGGCGGGCTGCTGGCTGCTGGCTTCGGCCGGCTACGCCCGCATTAACGTCGTAACCTTGCCAGATCGTGACACCGTCCAGCTCACCATCTACAACTCCGCCGACTTGACGATGGTCAAGGAAACCCGGCATCTCACCTTCCGCAAGGGCCTGAACAAACTCGAATTCTCATGGGCCAATACCTTGATTGACCCAACCTCAGTCGAATTCCACGCGCTCACCCACGCCGACCAAGTGGACGTGCTCGATGTGCGGTTCCCGCCACGCGTGACCAACACGCTGGAATGGCACATCAATTCTGAGGTAGCCGGTGAAATTGTTTGCGAGATCCGGTATTTTACGAGCGGCATCACTTGGAGCGCCGACTACGTTGCCGAAGCCGACAAGACTGAGAAGTTACTGACACTCGCCGGCAACGTCCGCGTCACAAACAACTCCGGTGAAGATTACGAAAATACGCAAGTCCGGCTGGTCGTCGGCGTGATCCGGTTGGTCGAAGAGATCGCAACGCTTGCCCGGCAGCGTGGGCAACGGACTGACAAAGACAGGCTGTTTAACGCCTTTAAGGCGGAAATAGATCGAAGGGGAAGTTACAAAACAAAGGAATTGGGAGTTTTATGTTTAGGCGATGAGCAAGCCCCGGCAGAAATCATCAAAGAAGGCGTCAGCGAATACTTCCTTTACACCGTGGCCGGCCGGGACACGATTCCAACCGGTTGGTCGAAGCGATTGCCCTCATTCCAGACGAACAACGTGCCGGTAACCAGCTACTACAAATTCGAGAAAGAACAATGGGGCGATGCCGCCATCCGTTTCTATAAATTCAAGAATGATAAGCCAAGCAACCTCGGCGCTGAGCCATTGCCGGATGGCGACGTAAAAGCATTCCGCGCCGTCACCGCCGACAAACTCTGGACGTTCGTCGGCGCGACCAACGTCAAATACATTCCCATCGGCGAAGCCGTTGAACTGGAGTTAGGCGAAGACCGGGACGTCAAGGTGCAGCCAACACTCATGGATTGGCAGAAGCTCGACATCCGTTTTGACGAATGGGGCAATGTTGCCGGCTGGACAATCAAAGAGACGTGGCAGTTTGAAGTGCAAAACTCGAAAGACATCGATGTCGAACTCGACATCCGCCGCAACTTCGAAGGCGACTGGAGCATGGATAGCGCAACCAAGTTCGCGAAGCTGGACGCACACAAGGTTCATTACGGCCTCCTGCTCAAGCCGCGCGAAAAACAGACGGTCGGCTACGAGTTGACCACCCGGTATGGAATCAATGTCACGAAATAACTTCGCAGCGTTTCCGGGATTCCTCGTTGGTCTCGTAATAACCATTTTGCTGACTAGTTGCGCCACCGCACCAAATCCAGCCCACGCCAAGCCCGCCAAGTCACTCTTCGAGTTTACCGCCCACGAATACCATTTCCCATCTGCCTTTGCTACCGGCACCGAGCGCGATCGGCTACTCGCTGAAGCCGCGACCGGCTACGAGCGCCTGCTTCGTAAATACCCCGACCAAGATGACTGGTGCGCCAAAGCGCTTCGCAGTCTCGGCAATATCCGTGCCGAACAAGGCCAACTCGACGTGGCGGTGAAGTTGTACGCCAGCGTCGCCGAGAAACATCCCCGGCAGAATTGGGAAGTTCTCCAAGCATGGAAAACCGTCGCCGATCTCCTCTGGGATGCCGGCCGAACAGACGAAGCCAAGAAATTTTACCAGCGAATCATCACTCGCTTCGACAAACCTGATGTTGCTGATGTTGTGAAAAGCGTTGTCCGCGCGGCGCGTTGGCATCTGGCCAATGGTGGGAACGCCAATTCTTGACCCTGCTCCGGGTGGTCGCTATGATGACGGCAATGGCGCGCGCCGGTAAATTTATCACGTTCGAAGGTGGCGAAGGCTGCGGCAAGAGCACGCAGATCAAGCGCGCCGTCGACAGCTTGCAGACTAGCGGCCGGTCGGCTTTGGTGTTGCGCGAACCCGGCGGCACAAATGTCGGCGAACAAATTCGGCACGTTCTCCAATACAGCAAACAATCTGCCGGTATGATGTCGGAAGCCGAACTGCTGTTGTTTTGTGCCAGCCGCGCCCAACTCGTTCGCGAAATCATTCAACCAGCCTTGGTTGCCGGCAAGATTGTGATTGCCGACCGGTTCTTTGATTCCACGACTGTGTACCAAGGCGCCGGCCGTCAACTCGACCCAACGGCGGTGCGCTTCATCAATGAATTTGCCATTGGTACCTGCCGTCCCGACTTAACGCTCGTCATTGATCTTGACCCGCGCGTCGGCCTCGAACGCGCCCGTGGCCGGGAGTTGTTCGACCGTATGGAAAATCAATCGCTCGATTTTTATGACCGCGTCCGGCAAGGCTATCTCGCGCTCGCCCGGCAAGAACCGGCCCGGATTAAAGTAGTCGACGGCAATCAAAGTCTGACCGCCATCGAACAGCAAATTTGGAAATTGATCCAGCATGTCATTTAGCGATCTGAAAAACCACCGGGCCATTGCCGACCAACTCCGGCACAGCCTTGAACGCGGTCGGCTGGCACATGCATACTTGTTTACCGGTGCGCGCGGCTCCGGCACGGAAGATGTCGCACGGACGCTGGCACAAGCGCTCAATTGCTTGGAAAAGGAAAATGACGCCTGCGGACGGTGCGACAGTTGCCGGCGCATCGCCGGCGGAAATCATCCGGACATCCATTGGATCCGTCCCGAATCGAAAAGCCGGCGGATTACCGTGGACCAACTTCGCGAATTCGAGCGGGCCGTCAACCTTCGTGCTTCCAACGCGCGCGTCAAAGTCGGAATTATCGCGGATGCTGAGTGCCTAAACGAGGAAGCCAGTAATGCGTTTCTCAAAACGCTCGAAGAACCACCGGCGCAAACCATCATAATTCTCCTGACAGCCGAACCGCAACGGTTGCTGCCGACAATTCTCTCGCGTTGTTTGCGAATTGGTTTTGGGCCGATTGCACAAGCGGAGTCGCCGTACCGGACGCAAATATTGCCGGTGTTGACACAGTTTGCCAATACCCGCGGTGTGACCGGCGCATATCAAACACTCGCAGCGTTGACCGGTTTACTCCAAAAGCTCCGTGAAGAAATCCGGCAAGCTGTTGAAACCGCAGCCGATCTCGATCGCTACAAGGAAATCGATCCGAAAACCCGGGAACGACTCGACACCCAGCTCGAAGCGCGGATTGCCGGCGAGTACCGGGCCGCGTGCGAACAGGTGTTGGAGGAATTGTACAGTTGGTTTGCCGACGTGCTGCTGTGCGTCGAGCGCGCCGATGCCGGCTTGCTCGATCATCCAGACCAGTTTGACGCACTTCAGCGCGCGGCGGCAAATCTGACGTCAGACCAGGCGGCGGCGAATCTGGACGCTATCGAAGCCGCGCGCGAGGCGATTGCCCGCAACATTCCGGAAACCTTCGCGCTCGAAGTCGCGTTACTGAAGCTGGCGGCCTAGGCGTGGCCTTCGAGGCGGCGTTTCAGACGGTGCACGACGACATCGCCAATGAGGTTCGTTGCAAATGTGACGGCAAATAGCATTGCGCCCAGCAAAAACAGGATCCGGTAATGGTCGCCGCCGAAAACCACTTCAGCTAATTCGGCGGCAATCGTCGCGGTAATTGTCCGGCACGAATCAAAAATCGAAGCAGACATGATGCTTGCGTTGCCGGACGCCATGAGCACGATCAGTGTTTCACCGATGGCGCGTCCAAATCCAAGCACGCAGGCGGCGAACACACCCGGTAACGCCGCCGGCAGGACGATTTGCCACGCGACTTGCCACGGCGCGGCGCCGAGCGCGAGCGCAGCTTGACCGTAACCGCGCGGCACGCTGGTGAGTGCGTCCTCGGAAATGGTGAACACAACCGGGATCACCGTCAGTCCCAAGGCGATGCCGGCGACAAAAGCGTTAAGCCGTGACTGGTAATGGAACATGCTCTGCAGCACGCTGGCTAGCACGAGCAGCGCAAAGAAACCGAGCACAACCGACGGAATGCCGGCCAGTAATTCGATGGTTGGCTTGATGATCTCGCGGAACCGGGGCGCGGCAAGCTGCGAAACGTAAATGGCCGCGCCGACGCCGAGCGGTATGGCAAAGAGCAAGGCGACCAGCGTGGCTTTGAGACTGCCGACAAAAAGCGGGACAATGTTGTATTTCGGGATTTCGCTGACTGGTTGCCAGATGTATTCGGGTTTGTCGTAGCCGACCCATTGCCGGGGGTGGATCAGCCAGCCCCAACTGGTGGTGTTGATGTGGGTATCGGGGCTGACGTTTTGTTGAGCTTCTTCGGATTTGAGTTCAACGAGCGTGTGAATGGTACCGGCATCGTAGCTGCGAAGTTCGGCATCGGTGACACCGAGATACCTAGCTAGCTTGTCCGCCGGCAAAGCCGCAATTTGCTCTGCGGTGAGCACGACTTGCGCGTGAGCGTTGTTGGTTTGGCGGAGAATGACCGGCAGGGCTTCACGCGCCACGAACGCGAAGATCAGGAACACCATCAAAATTGCGGAGAGCGAGACGAGGAAGATGCCGCGCTCAATCACCCATTCGGCCCAACGCCGGCGGGGAGAACGCCGACGTTGGGCCTTTGGGAGGACAACACTACTTGTTGTCAATCTTTCCGTCATCGGAGATTCTTCGGCAACGGGAAGTAGCCAACGTCTTTGACAACGACTTGGCCTTCATCGCTCAAACACCAAGCGATATATTCAGCAACGGCGCCATTATCCTTGGCCGGGCTGACATAATTGAAGAGGTAACGGGAGATTGGATAAGTTCCGTTCAACACATTTTCCTCTTTCGGTTCGATGGCAGATCCACCGTCGATCTTGCTGATTTTGAGGGCTTTAACACCTTCGCCATAAGCAACACCACCATAACCAATACCGGCTTCGTCCTTGGCAACGCCTTGGATTACAGCCGCAGTGCCGGGCATGGTCTTGGTGGCCGCCGCAAAGTCCTTCTTATTGAGCACGTGCTCTTTGAAGAACTCATAGGTGCCGGAGCTGTTTTCCCGTCCGTAGAGCGAGATCGGCGCATCGGAGCCACCAACTTCTTTCCAGTTGGTGATCTTACCGGTGAAGATTCCTTCCAACTGGGTGAAGCTCAGCTTCTCGATTGGATTGCTCTTGTGCACGTACACCGAGAGGGCGTCCAAGCACATTTTGTATTCGTGCGGGCGAACCTTGAACTGCTTGACGAATGTCGCGACTTCACTGGACTTCATTGAACGTGAAGCGTCGCAGATGTCAGTCGTGCCATTGAGCAGTGCCGCGATACCGGTGCCAGAACCACCACCGGTGACTTGGACAGTCGTGCCGGCATGTTTCTTCATGTACGTCTCGGCCCACTTCTGGCCAAGAATCACCATCGTGTCAGAGCCTTTGACAGTGATTTCGTCGGCGCGAACCGCTACGGTCGCGGCAAGTGCCACGCCGAGGATTAGGCTAGTTAATTTCATATATTCCTTACAGTAACTGCGGTTAGAACTTCCAGACTAAGTCGGCCTGCAACAGATTATAGGCATGTATGTTGCCGACCAAATCACCAGCTGAGGTCAGAGTCGGAATATTGCTGTCGATTGCGCGGGCGTTAGCATAGGTGACACCAAACGTGAGGAAGTCAGTTAACATATATTGACCATTCACAACCACGCCCTGCATGTTCACATGCGAGTCAAATATATCTGAGTCAACCAAGTTCGGATCCAACGCGTTTAGCTCGGTATGTTGCCAGAAGGCTTTCAGCATCCAATCATGCTTCTTCTTGCTGTTACCGATTGATGCACCGAATTGGTAAGCAATGCTTTGGCTGCCTTCAGCTTGGATTCCAGCGGCATCAGCACCTGTGAACGCCCCCATACGCGCTGAGGCGGTGGTATTGATGGCAAAATCGCCGAATACTTTGCCGGGGACATTAATCCCTGGAACCATGTAGGCAAACTCTGCCGGCATATCAAACACATTGAGGTCGTTGACACCTGTGATATTTCCACCAGCCCACTGTGGGTTGAAGACGCCAGTGGCACTGTTACCGGAGCCGTTTTTATAGAAGTAGAAGGTTGGTGCGAGCGTGAAGCTCATGTCTTTGCTGAATTTCACCTTGCCACCACCTTGGATTCCAAACATCCAAGTGTCCGGTTGACTTAACCCACCACCCAAAACGTTCTGTTTTGAAGAGTTGACGTAGGTAAACTCACCAAACGTCAGGAAGTAATCCACTGGCTCAGTTTTGAGCGTGAGCTTTTGTGCGAAACCTTCAGGATTCAAGTCGCCATCCCAAACCATCAATGTATTCATGAATGGATTCTCAATCTTGCCGCCGGTTACTGTCAGCCAGTCGGTGGGTTTATATGTTGCCCACAGTTGGCCAACATAAATGCCGTCCGTACCAGCTTTGTTCCATGGTCCGCCAGACAATGCCGGTCCCATGGTTGAATTCGACGAATTTCCCTTCTGACCGGTCTCCAAGCGGAGTCCATATGAGAAGTTATCAAAGAAGTCACCCTTGACTCCAAACCGGAGACGATAACGGAAGCGGTCATAGTCCGTATTGTCATACGTACCCGCTTTCGTTCCGGTATTGCCTTCACCAGCACGCCATTCATAGCGCAACCGGCCGTCGCCGAAGAATTGCAAGCTATTCACCCAGCTTGAGGTTTTGATTTTGTTATATGCATCGACGGTCTGGGCATTCTGCACGTCGAGTTGTTCGCGGGCTTCATTAGCTTCTTTCTGGCTGATGACGCCCTTCTTCGTTAGCAAGTCGAGAATGGCATCGCCACTCTGACCGAAAGCCGCGCCGCCTGTGAGAAGCGCTGCTGAGATAACTGCAGTTACTATTTGTTTGTTTGGGTTCATTTGTTCTCCTTTTCTGCGGCGCAGACTATTTTGGGCCTGTGACAAACCAAGAGCGAACAGGTTACAGTTGTGTGACGATTCGCAACCACGACCCGGTGCAAGCCGGGCGTTTCACCGTGACCGGCACCAATAGAGGTTTCTGAATTGTAACCCGATCGTAGTCTGTTGCTCACACGCGGCGATCATTGTGTAGGCATGCAAACAACAATTTTATTACCTGAGCAAAACACCAGCGTGCGTGTGGCGACGACGGCCTCTTCCGAACGTTACTTCATCACGGAAGCACACACTACAGCCGACATCGCGGAAGCGCAGGCGCTGCGCTTTGAGGTTTTCAATCTCGAATTGGCGGAAGGCTTGGTCGCGTCGTTTGTCACGGGCCGCGACGAAGATGCTTTTGATACCGTCTGCAATCATTTACTCGTCCGCGAGGCGAACACTGGCCGCGTCGTTGGCACCTATCGTTATCAGACGGGCCTCGCTGCCCAAGCCAACCTCGGGTACTACAGCGAAACTGAATTCAATCTCGGAGCGTATGAACACCGGCGCCCCGAGGTGCTGGAGTTGGGACGCGCTTGTGTCCACAAGGATCACCGCAACCTGCGGGTGCTGGCCATGCTCTGGCGTGGCATTGCTCATGTCGCCACCCGGACAAACACCCGGTATCTCATCGGTTGCAGTTCGCTGAGTTCCACCGACACCGGTGCTGGCGAGGCGTTGTACCAACAACTGGCACCGGCGCATCTGGCCCCGCTGGGATTGCGAACCCTGCCGCAACCCGCTGCCGTTTGTCTCGGCGCACGACCGCTGCCGGCTGCACCAAAGCCTCCAAAATTGTTGGCAGCATATCTTGCGCTCGGGGCTTGGATTGCCGGGCCACCAGCCGTTGATCGGGAATTCGGGACGATTGATTTTCTCACCGTCCTCGACATGCACAACCTCAACCAGGCAGCCGCGCGCCTCTACCTCGGCCCGCAATGGAACAAACAATCCGCCGGCTCACGCGACTAACCGGCGTGGCGGTCATTACGGCGGTGGCCTTTGCCGAGTACGCTGCCACCATTGCTTGGCGGCGCGCTCCTGCTCGCAGCCGGCACCAATCGCGCTGGATTCAGCGGCAGGCGATCCGGCTGGCTCGCCAACTGGGCTTGCGAATCGATGTCCGGTCACGAGGGACAGCAGCGCCGCTTCTCGTCTGCAATCATGTCAGCTATCTCGACATCATTGTATTGGCGGCGATCCAACCGGTCCGCTTCGTCGCTAAGTCCGAAGTCCGGCATTGGCCGTGGTTCGGCTGGCTGGCTCGGTGTGCCGGCACGGTTTTCGTTGACCGCCAAGACCAGCGCGCTTTGCCAACTCTCAACCGGCAACTGGCTGACATTATTCAGCAGACCGGCCGGGTTGTGTTGTTTCCCGAAGGCACCAGTTCTGATGGCCAAACCGTCCTGCCATTTCGGAGTTCGATGCTGGCCGTGCCGGCGGAGGAAAACTGGCCGGTTCAGCCGGTGTGGCTCGGCTACAAGTTGCCGGACGGCGACGTGACACAGGCGGTCTGTTGGTGGGGTAACATGACGTTGATGCCCCATCTCTGGCGGCTGTTGGGCTTCAGGGAAATCCGCGTGACCGTTCGCTTTGGCCGGCCAATTCGGCATGGGGACCGCAAAGAACTCGCCACCCAATTACACGCCGCCGTTTGTGACCTTGCCACACTGCGCCGGCCCTGTACAAACGTCACTCCGGCTCATCGCCGCCCGCTCGTAACTGTTTAACTGCGCATCTGTCTCGCGCCTGTTCCCACGAAGTCGAAACACAACCGCTCGGCCAGTTGGTTCATGAACTTCGGTTGCTCGCGATTGGCAGGGGTCACTGGTGAGGTTGTCCGTTAGCACTGCGAGATTGTGCTAGGACAGCGGCCCGCTACCGTGGAGTTCGCAAGCAACCGAAGTTCACAAATTATTGCTCATTACGTCAGAACCGTACAATTGGCAGGCTACAAACAGACGTCAATCACGTGACATCGACGCAAACCATCGCGGCCAAATGCTCAAGCCGGCACCGCTTCGCAAGTTTGCCGTGCCGGTGCGGGACGCGGCGATAGAAACTCCTGGAGCCGGTCGCACAGGCGGCGGTTCTCGGTGATGATGAATTGCCGGTATTCGCCGGGTGCGCGCAGCGATTGCCACTCCTCATCGGGCAGTTCGCCATCGGGCGCAATGGCGTGCCGAACGATGCGCTGCTGAAGTGCATCGCGTGCGTTGAGTTCCTGTTCGAGATGGTTTTTCAATGGAATGACCACGGTCGGTTTATCAAGCACTGCGGCCTCGGCAACACTTTCAAAGCCGCTCGTCGCGATCAAACCCCGGCAACCAATCAGTTCCTCGATGTAGCGGGCCAGATCGGGCCGGTGCATTTCGAGGTTGGCCGGCACGGTCGCCGGCCGATCGGGACAAAAGCAGTGGACATTTTGGCCGGGATGACGTTGGCAATAACGGATGAGTTTGGGCAGGTGCGTGCCGTTGTTCAAATAACAGAGGAGCTGGTCGCCAGTTTGTGGCATAGCGGCGAGCACATTTTGGCGCAACAGCGGCGCGGTGACCAGTAGGTTGCCACTCGATGTCGCCGGGTAAAATGACAACGCAACCCGGAGCTGCGACCCAAATCCAGTGAGACGAGTCAACAGCTTCAGCACCTGCCGTTGCGGGTGGAATCGCGCATGTTTCAAGTACGATGGGTGGTGGACCATGTACTGGTGCGCGACCGAAATCCACGGCAGCGCGGCGCGGTACCGGAGATGATACAACCCGCTCAAAGCTTCATAGAAGTTGATCACGACATCCGGTTTCGTTTCCGTCACCAACGCGTGGAGCCGGGCCACCGACCGGTGGCAATCGCCAAGATCACACAGGCTGCCCCACGCCGTGCGCCACGGTGAGATTTCGCCGGCGGCATTCGTGTGGAACCGCAGTGCCGGCGTTTCGACGACCGGGCACTGGTAGTATTCCCGCAGCAACGCCAGCTTGGGTGGGGCACAGTTCGTCACCATCACCGCCACTGGCGTGAGCGGGACGCCATGCTGCGCAAACAATTCGACCAGCGCGAACGTTTGCGTGATGTGACCCATGCCGGTACCGTTGATCAGAAATAATGCTTTCACGACACCACCTCCTGCGGGCGATGGTACCTGAGTCTCCGCCGCGTACAACGGCGCCACGGTGAGAAGTGCGTGACAATTGCGTGACGGCAATCAACGAGTGGTCAGGTGTCACGCACCCGAACTGTGCCACCTAGTTCGCGCCGGTCACATCGCGCAACAGGTTTTGCAGGATGAAGGCATCACTGCGCTCGACCCAGCAAGGCGTCATGACGCCGCGCGCCTGCGTGTGGTCATCAGCCGTCAACAACAGCCGGACCTTGCCGCCCTCGTTCGCGACCAACACCTGCGTGCCCGGCGCCGGGACAATCTCACGGCCAAACCAGTGGGCCCGCAATTGGGCAATCGGCACCCGCTGGTTATCGGAGGTCAACGCATAAAAGGTCTGGTTCGCCGCGTCGAACTTGACTTCGGGAAAAACAAACCGGAACGATTCTTCTTCCCGCCATTTCGTGGCCGGCCGGTTGCTAAACTTCAAGATCGCGCCAAACTGTCCGGTCCGCGCGTTCCAAGTAAAATTGTGGTCGTCCAACGAGCCGACGGCAAACGTCTGCGCCGTATCGGGGCTGAGCAATTTGACATGCGCCGCCTCGCCCGCCACCACACTCGCCAGCCACAGACTAAGCAATAACAAAGGTTTCATGGCGGAACTTTACTACCACCCAAGTGCGAGTCAAATGTCTTATTTTCCGTAAATCCCTGATAATCAGCCTCGCAATACTTCTCGGTGGGCGCGGAATGGCTCGCGGGTCACGCGGAACGGTTCGCGGAACAGTCGGAATTGGTCGCGTCTCACGCGGAATGGTGGTCAAGTCACGCGGAACGCTCATCGAGAAGCGCAGAACGGTGTTCAAGTCATGCGGAACGCTGATTGAGAGACGCGGAGCGTTGATCAAGTCGGGTGGAATGCTGTTCAACAGACACGAAATGGTCATCGGGACGCCCGGCAGACTCAGCGGCAGGGGCGGAACGAGTCGCGGAGCATCGGGAACGCTTCGCGGCGACCTCGGCAGGTTGCGCGGAGACCTCAAAACCCGGTACGGAGACCTAAAAGCTTGTCGCGAAATGTGCAAAACCCGGTGCGAAGGCTGCAAAACCGGTCGCGGAACGCGCAACAGGCCGGTCGGCGGCGGCGGAGCGGAGCGCGGTGAGGTCGGAATCGTTCCTAAAACCGCTTTAACAACTCGCGCTGGCCGATTACGGCGTGACCGCTGCCGACAGTGGTGGATTAACGCCCAGTTTCCGCGGTGGGCAGCCATCTGTTGAGCCTCATCCGCCGGCAACTTGAGCAGCAAGGTTACAGTCGGGTGACAATCCGTATTGCCAAGTCGCCGTCAATCCGCTAAAGCTGTGCCATCTGAAGGAGACAAAATGCTTAGACGATTTATTCCGCAGGAATTTGATTTTTTTGATTGCTTCGAAAAGGCCGCCCAGGAGGCCGTCGTGGCCGCGAAGTTGCTGTTGAAGATGACGGAAAATTATGGCGACGCCGACCCGATCGCGCGCGAGATCGAGGCGGTGGAACATCGCTGCGACGACATCACGCATACGGCCATGGATCGCTTGAACAAGGTGTTCATCACGCCGTTGGATCGCGAGGACATCCATGCGATCATCATCCGACTGGATGATGTGGTGGACTTGATCCACGCGTCGTCGAGCCGGATGGCGTTCATGCACATTGAGAAACCGACGCCGCATTCGATCAACATGGCCAAGCAGATCGTGCGCGGCTGTGAGAAGATTGCCGAGGCCGTGAAGGGCATTCGGTCCACCAAAAACTACGAGCAGGTCACCAAGGACTGCATTGTCGTCCACGAAGTCGAAAATGCCGCCGATGATCTTTTGCATTACGCGCTGGCCGAGCTGTTCACGTCCGTCAAGGACCCGATCACGGTCATCAAGTGGAAGGACATTTACGAAAGTTTGGAGGCGGTGACCGACCGGCAGGAAGCCGTCGCCAACGCGCTGCACGGTGTAATCGTCAAGATGAGCTGACATGCACGGGTTTCTGCAAGACATCGGCGAGATCGTTCGTAATCCGTATGTGGCGTTGATTTTCATCACCGCGCTGGTGTTCGATTTCATCAACGGGTTTCACGATGCCGCCAATTCCATCGCCACGGTGGTCGGCACCCGCGTGTTGCGTCCGTTCCAAGCCGTTTGCTGGGCGGCGTGGTGGAACTTCGCTGCGGCATGGATTGGTGGGCTTTATGTTGCCAACGCCGTGGCGAAATGGGTTCACATCGAATATGTGACCATTGACGTCATTTTTGCCGGGTTGCTCGGTGCGATTATCTGGAATCTCATTACGTGGTTCATCGGCCTGCCGTCGAGTTCGTCGCACGCGTTGCTGGGCGGGTTCGGTGGCGCGGCCATCGTCCATGCCGGCAAGACCGAGGGCGTGCTCTACACGGCCAAGGTCGTCGCAACCGTCGAGTTTATCGTCGTGGCCCCATTAATCGGCTTGGTGCTGGGGCTGGTTTTTGTCGCGATGGTGATGTGGGTGTTCCGGAAGATGTCGATGATGAAGGTGGATCGCTGGTTTCGGGTCGCCCAACTTGGCAGCGCCGCCGCTTACTCACTCGGCCACGGCATGAATGACGCGCAGAAAACCATGGGCATCATTGCCGCGCTGCTCTATGCCACCATCTGGAGCAAGAACCAAGCGGCGTTCGTCGCCGGCAAGGTTCAGTTCCCGTTTTGGATCGTGTTGGTCTGTCATGCCGCCATCGGGTTGGGTACAATGTGCGGCGGCTGGCGCATCGTCAAAACGATGGGCATGCGCATCACCAAGCTGCGGCCTTACGACGGCGCCTGCGCCGAACTGGCGGCGGCCGTCTCTTTGTTCACCTCTACCGTGCTCGGTATCCCCGTCAGCACCACCCACACAATTACCGGTGCGATTGTCGGTGTCGGCGCCATGCACCGACTCTCTGCCGTGCGCTGGGGCGTGGCCCGGCAAGTCGTCTGGGCATGGGTTTTAACGATTCCCTGTGCCGCGCTCGTTGCCGCTATCGTGCAGTGGCTGCTGCAAACGCTCCACCACTACTGACCCGGTTATTTCGCGGCGACGTCTTCCGGTAGTGCCAAGACTGCACCTTTGCTCGCACTGGTCACCAACCGGCAATACCTGCCAAGCCAGCCGGTATTGATCTTCGGCGCGGGCTTTTTCCAAGCAGCCCGGCGTTGCGCGAGCGTGGCATCATCCACTTGCAGTGTGAGCTTCCGCTTCGGAATATCAATGATGATGGTGTCACCGGTTTTTACGAGACCAATTGGACCACCCTCGGCAGCTTCGGGACTAATGTGGCCGAGACACAAACCGGCCGTGCCACCGGAAAACCGTCCGTCGGTGATGAGCGCGACCTTTTTGCCGAGTCCCTGCCCGCGAATCATCGACGTCGGTGACAGCATCTCCGGCATGCCGGGGCCGCCTTTCGGCCCTTCGTACCGGATCACGACGACGTGCCCGGGCTTGATCGCGCGTTTCTCCAGCGCGGCAAGACATTCGTCCTGCGACTCGAACACAATGGCCGAACCCATGAAATAAAAACATTCCGGATCTACGCCGGCAGTTTTGATGACTCCACCTTCCGGCGCGATGTTGCCGAACAAAACCGCCAGCCCGCCGTCGGCCGTGAATGGCGTTTCGAGCCGGTGGATGATTTTCTCATCCTGAATGTCGGCTTTGGCGATGACTTTGCCGAGCGTCTTGCCGGTAACGGTCTGCGCTTTTAGATGCAACGCGCCGGGTTTCCGGCTGAGTTCTTTCAAGATTGCACTGATGCCGCCGGCGCGATGCACGTCTTCCATGTGCACATCGGGCTTCGATGGCGAAACTTTGCAGAGGCACGGCGTCCGGGCCGAGACTTCGTTGAGGCGCGCGAGCGGGTAATCCACACCGGCTTCGTGGGCCAGCGCGATCGTGTGCAGCACGGTGTTGGTCGAGCCGCCCATCGCCATGTCGAGCGCAAACGCGTTGTCAATCGCATCAGCGGTGACGATGTCGCGAGGGCAGATGTTTTTCTCGACGAGCTTGATGATTTGTCTGCCGGCAAGTTTGGCGAGTTTCTTGCGGCCGGCATCAACGGCGAGCACCGTCCCATTGCCCGGCAAAGCGAATCCAATGGCTTCAAGCAGACAGTTCATCGAGTTGGCGGTGAACATGCCGGAACACGAGCCGCAGGTCGGACAGGCAATTTCTTCCAGCTGTTTCAGTTTGGCTTCGTCAATCTCGCCGGCTTGGTACTTCCCGACGCCCTCGAAAATCGTGATCAGATCGGCGGATTTCCCGTCGGGAAGCCGGCCGGCTTTCATCGGTCCGCCGGTGACGAAGATGGTCGGAATATTGACGCGCACGGCGGCCAGCAACATGCCGGGGGTAATTTTGTCGCAATTGGAAATGCAAATCATTCCGTCAAACCGATGCGCTTCAACCATCGTCTCGACAGCGTCGGCGATGAGCTCCCGGCTCGGCAGCGAGTAACGCATGCCGATGTGCCCCATGGCGATGCCGTCGTCCACCGCAATGGTGTTGAACTCGAATGGGACGCCGCCCGCCTTGCGCACGGCGGCCTTGACGACCTCGGCAAATTTTTTCAGGTGGACATGGCCCGGCACTACGTCGGTGTACGAGTTGGCGATGGCGATAAATGGTTTGTCGAAATCCGCGTCGGACTGGATGACGCCGGTGGAACGCAACAAGCCGCGATGCGGCGCGCGTTCGGCGCCGCGTTTAATGATATCTGATCTCATGGCGACGACTGTATCGCAACAAGCTTGTTCCGGCAAGTCACTGGGCGTAGTATTGCCGCAATGAATCTGCCAAACCGATTGACGTTGGGTCGCATCGGCTTGACGGCGGTGTTCGTGGCAGCATTGCTGCTGCCGAACAACGGCTGGATTCTCTCGCATTTCCCGTATGGCAAAACCATTGCGCTCGGCGTGTTTGTGCTCGCCGCGCTGACGGACTGGTTTGATGGCTGGCTGGCGCGCCGGCATAAAATGGAAACTACATTTGGCGCATTGCTCGATCCGGTCGCCGATAAAATTCTTACCACGGCGGCGTTTATCTGTTTTATCGAGCAACCGAGCTACCGTGAAGATGCGCCTCTGGTGCAGGCATGGATGGTCTTGATTATCGTGGCACGTGAATTTCTAGTGACCGGCCTGCGGATGATTGCCGGCCAACGTGGCGTCGTGCTCAGAGCCGAACAACTCGGCAAGAATAAAACTTTTTCACAAATGGTCACAATCATCGTCACACTGGTCGGTCTGGCTATCCGTGATGATTGGTACCGGTTTGGTCCATACGGTGATCGTTTTTTTTCGCGGCTGGTGTTCGGCTTGATGCTAGTGACGGTGGCGTTGACATTGTGGTCCGGCATCGCCTACCTCTGGAAAAACCGGGAAGTCTTCCTCAGCGATGCGTGACCGGCTAGTCAAACTGCTGGCGACCGGATTTGGCACCGGCTACATTCCCAAACTTCCTGGCACGGCCGGCTCAGTGCTCGGCGTCGGCGTGTGGCTGTTGATTCAACTTACCGGTAATTCTTGGGCGTGGCTGGTGTTTGCCGCCGGTATCCTGCCGGCGATTTGGATTGCTGGTACCGCAGAACGTTTGTTCGGCCAGCATGACCCACAGTGTGCGGTCATTGATGAAATCGTTGGGATGACAGTGGCGCTGGCCGGGATCGCGCCGGTCTGGTGGCTGGTACTGACCGGTTTCGCGGCGTTCCGGTTGTTCGACATCTGGAAACCGTTTCCGATCCGGCAATCCCAGAAGTTACCGGCTGGTTGGGGAATCGTGGTGGACGATTTGCTGGCCGGCGGATTGGCGTGCGCCGTAACGCATGCCGTCGCTTGGGCGGTCAGTTGAATTGCGCTAAGAATTTTTCCAGTGCCGCCACATCAAAATCGGCAAGCACTTTGCCGTCCACGACAATCGTCGGCACGTAGGTCTGGCCGGAAATTTTTTGCATTTCAGCATAGGCCGCCGGGTCCGCGCCAACATCACTGTTCTCAAACTGTATATTATGAGCCTTGAGATAGGCCTTGGCGTCCTGGCACCAGCCGCAGAGTGGTTTGGAATAAAGTTTGATTGATTTCATGGTTTTTGCTTGTGAATTACCGGTCACCATCGCAAATTACTGGCGAAAATCAACTGGCGAGTTATTTATGAAAATTCTAATTGCTGATGCAATCTCTCAAAAAGGCGTGGACGCGCTCCGCGCCAATCCCAAATTCCATGTGGACGTGAATACCGGCCTAAAGGAGGATCAACTCCTTCCAATCGTCGGCGAATACGACGCGCTTATCGTGCGCAGCCAGACGAAAGTCAACGCCAAGGTAATTGCCGCGGCGAAAAAATTGCGCGTGATTGGCCGGGCCGGCGTCGGCGTGGACAATGTGGACGTGGATGCGGCAACTCGGCGGGGCATCATCGTGATGAACACGCCGGGTGGCAACACGATCTCGACCTGCGAACATACATTCTCGATGATGCTGTCGTTGGCACGCAAAATTCCAGCCGCACACGCTTCGATGAAAGCCGGTAAGTGGGATCGTAAATCCTTTGAAGGCGTCGAGCTGTTCAATAAAACACTCGGCATCATCGGCCTCGGTCGCATCGGCGGAGAAGTCGCCAAACGCGCGATCGCGTTTGGGATGCGCGTGCTGGTGTTCGACCCGTTTCTCAGCTTGAGCCGGGCGAAAACATTGCAAGTCGAAGTCTGCGAGCTTGACGAGATTTACCGGCAGGCGGATTTCATCACCGTCCACGTGCCGATTACCGACCAGACCCGTGGCATGATCAACAAGACCACAATCGCCAAGATGAAAAAAGGCGTCCGTCTCATCAATTGTGCCCGCGGCGGCATCATCGTCGAAGCCGATGCGCTGGAAGCAATCAAAACTGGACACGTTGCCGGCGTGGCAATTGACGTGTACGATCCCGAACCGCCGAAAGATTTGCCCTTGCGCGATGCTGACCAGGCTGTGCTGACACCGCATCTCGGTGCTTCGACGCACGAAGCGCAGGAAAGCTGCGGCATCGAAATTGCCGAGCAGATTGCCGAAGTGTTGGCCGGCGGCACAGTTCGTAACGCCGTCAACATGCCGAGCATTGACGCCAAAGTGCTGGCAGTACTCCAGCCGTACCTGACGTTTGGCGAAACAATGGGCCGGTTGCTCGCCCAACTTGCGCCGCGCCGCATTGAACGGCTCAGCATCGAATTCTGCGGCAAAGCCGGCGAACTTGAGACCGGCCCGATCACCCGCTCAATCCTGAAAGGCTTTCTCGAAAGCGCCGAAGGCGGCGATGTCAATTACGTCAACGCGCCGATGATTGCCGAGCAGTTGGGCGTGCGGGTCGAGGAAATCAAAAGCACTGCCCCAATTGACTATGCCGAACTGATTAACCTCCGCGCCATTGTTGACGGCCAGGCTGCAAGCGTATCCGGCACGTTCTACGGTTCACCCAACAACCCGCGCATTGTTCGCATCAACGACATGCCGGTCGAGACCGTGCCGACCGGTGTCCTGTTCATCATGCGCAATCAAGACCGGCCCGGTGTGGTCGGCTGGATTGGCACGATCATGGGCAAGCACGGCATCAACATCGCCAGCATGTCACTCGGGCGCGACAAACAAGGCGGCAAGGCACTGACCGTCTTGAATCTCGATAGTGCCCCAACCGAAGCCGTTATTGCCGAAATCCGAAAAGACAAAGACATCATTGATGTCAAAGTGGCGAAATTGTAATTCCAAGTTCGTTTACTTTTTGCGTTTCGGTGCGCCGTGGATGCAATCGCCGTGGACAGCATGCGCGGCTTCCATCCAGCTTTCACTGAACGTCGGGTGGGCGTGAATCGTTCGTCCAAACTCGGCCACGGTTGACTCCGACCGGATGACCGCCGTTGCTTCCGCGATCAATTCCGTTGCATGCGGCCCAACTGCCGCCGCACCGAGTAGTTGATCGGTGCCGGCATCGACAATCCATTTCACAAAACCCGTGGTCTCACCGGTTGCCAAACCTTTGCCGAGACCGGCAAAGCGGAACTTGCCGGTCGTGATGGCGCGGTTCTGCTTCTTCGCGTCGTCCTCGCTGAGGCCCACCGTGCCAACTTCGGGCGCGGTGAAGATGACGTTCGGCACGAGCGTGTCGTGCTTGTGCGGTTTCGCGGTGATGGCGTTCTCAGCGGCCACTACACCTTGGGCGGTGGCGTAGTGGGCGAGCTGGATTTTGCCGGTCACGTCGCCGATGGCGAAAATGTTGGCGATTTTTGTCCGGCAGTAATCGTCGGTCTCAATGAAACCACGTTCGCTGGTTTTCAACCCGGCGTTTTCGAGCTTCAAGCCGTCCGTGACCGGCTTGCGGCCAACAGCGCTGAGCAACAAATCGACAGTCAGGACTTCGTCGCCGCAGTTGCCGCGCACACTCTTGGCGTCGGCGGTGATTTTCTCCAACGCCTTGCCGGTCAGAACGCGGATGCCGAGTTCCTTTTCCATGTGGGCCCGGACTTCCCGGCGCACGTCGGGATCGAGCAACAACAAAATGTCGGCGAGCAATTCAACAATCGTTACCTTCACACCGAGCATCGCCGCCATGCAGGCCAGTTCGCTGCCGATGAACCCACCGCCGAGCACAATCATACTCGCCGGCAACTTGGTGAGGTCGAGAAATCCCCGGCTCTCGACGACGCGTTCGTGCTTCGGCAGGAATCCCGGCACGGCCGAGGTCGAGCCGGTGGCGATAATGATTTTCTTCGCGCCGATACGCATACCGGCCACCTCGATGGTGTTGCGATCAACGAACGCTGCCGTCCCGGTAAAGGTTTTGACTCCGTTGCCGGTCAGCAACGACCCGATGCCGCTGCGCAACTGGCCGACGACTTTATTTTTGTGGCCGATCATGCCGGCGTAATCCACCGTCGCGCCGGTTACCTTGATGCCAAACTGTTCGGCGTGTTTAATTTTCGCAAACGTGTCGGCGGCGGCGATGAGCGCCTTCGTCGGAATGCAACCCCAGTTCAGACAGGTGCCGCCGAGTTGTTCTTTTTCGATGATGGCGACTTTCGCGCCGAGTTGGGCCGCGCGAATCGCTGCCGGATATCCGCCGGGACCAGCGCCGATAACGATAAGATCATATTGTTCCATAATTGAGTCCTTTGATTTTTGGGTAGAGTTGCCGGTAACGTGCAAACTGTTCGTCGTACCAATGCGCGGTTGCCGGTCGCGGTGCGAGCGTTGCGTGCGGTTGCACCCAGCGCCGGGCAAGATCGCGTACCGGCTTGCCGGTCACGGCAGCACAGGCCAACATCGCCACACCGAGACAGCCGGCTTCGGTCACGTTCAACGTCGTGATTGGTCGGCCAAGCACGTCGGCTTTCAATTGCGTCCAGAAAACAGATTTCGCGCCGCCGCCGATGGCACGGAGTTCCCGGATTTCGCAGCCGGATTCCCGGAGGATTTCCAAATTTAACCGCATCTCCAACGCCACGCCTTCAAGCAAGGCGCGCAAGATTTCGCCTCGTGTTGTCGAAAGGCGCAAACCAAGAATCGCGCCTGGCGTGTGCAGATCAAAATACGGCGTACCGGACGGTGTCCAGTACGGCAACGCCAGCAGTTTGGTTGGTTCTGGCGCAGCCGTCTTCAAAATTTCTCCGTAATCCTGACCGGGGGCAAATTGATCCCGGTACCATTTCAAGATATTGCCGCCGGTCAGGCTGTACGCGACGGTTGTGTACAAACCAGCCGCGGTGTGATCGTAGGTGCAAAGGTTGTTGTGGTGCAATGTCGGCGAAAACACCGGCCGTGCAAACGCCGGCGTGATGCACTCGACGGTACCGGTGGCGTACATCGCGGTGCCGGGTTCGGTCGCGCCGGCACCGAGCGCGCCGCACGGTTGATCGTGGCCACCGGTTACCACGACGGCGTCTTTCGCGAAGCCGAGATCGGCGGTTACCTTGCCGGCAATAGTGCCGGAGGCGAGCGGTCGCGCAAGTTTCGCCGGTAACAATCCGATGCGGTCGAGAATCTCGCCACTCCATTCATGCCGGCGCACGTCGAACAACATCGTCCGCCCGGCCAGCGGCCAGCCCATTGCCGGTTCCAAGCCGAGGCGCAACTGGAGCAAATCCTCGAAGCACAAAAACTTCGCTGCGCCTTGCCAGACATCGGGCCTGTGTTCTTTCAGCCAGAGCAGTTTGAAAAGTGTGAAGAGCGGATGCGCGGTGTGGCCGGTAATTTGGTAGAGGCGTTCTTCGCCGAATTGGTGCGGCCAATGTTGCGCGTAGGCAGCAGCGCGGACATCGGACGAAACCATCGCGCGAGCGAGTGGCCAGCCGTGTTGGTCGACCGGCGTGATTGCTTCGCCTTGGCTCGAAATTCCAATGGCACTAATCGAACCGCGACCGGCTTGGTTTGCAGCTTCGGCCAGCACAGCGAAACAAGCGGCCATCACTTCGTCGGCGTCGAGTTCGGCACCGCCGTCGCCGGTAAGGTGCAGCGCGTACTCGCGTTGGACGTTGGCGAGTGGCCGGCCATCGGCGTCGAACACGACGGCTTTGCAGCCGCTCGTGCCGATGTCGATGCCGAGGAAGTTCATGCCGGGCTTACCACGTCACGAGATCGTACTTGAGATACCGGGTGAACGCCTCGCGCACGGCACGTTCGACGCGGCCGGGCGTTATGCTGACGTGGTGCCGGTAACCTTCGTAGCCGATCTTCTGGAGTTTGTCTTGCAATGCCGGTATCTGCGCTACGCCGGCACAGCCGAAAAAGTCGTCGGCAATTTTGTCGGCGGTGATTTCGCCTTCGCCGAGATAGAACGTAAGTTTGCCGTTCTCGGTTTTCGCGCTGGCAAACGTCATCGGCGTCGGCGCGATGCGGCCTTCGTTCGGTCCCCAACCGCAATTAGCGCCGAGTGCCTTGGCGAACATTGGATGATCCACGATGCGGCCCTTGCCGGTCATCAACGACTGCGGCACCGGGCCGCAGTGGAACAAAATGCACTTGTCGGGATCATCGCCGTAGTTGTTGTTCCAATCGAGGCAAGTCGCCGGCTGGTCGGACGCGAGGCGGAGCGCGTACATCGCGACGGCGTTGCACACGTCCACTTCGCAGGCGCACGGGATGCGCCGGTCGTTGAGCATGCCGACCAGAACGCACGGCGCGACTTTCAATTCCATTTCCAATTCCAACCAACACCGGACCGCGAGCGAATCGAGTTGCAGCTTGTCAACGAGATCGTCGAGCACCACGCCGAGCTTGGCAAGCGTGAGCATATTCGTTGCCGGCACCGCGCTGCAATTGGTGACGTCGTGCAACCGGCCGGTCATTTTCTTCACGCGCCGGTCATTGTCCGGCAACGCGCGCACCGCGCTGATCACGGTCGAGAGGTCGAGCGTCTCGCAGGTGATGCCGTGGCGTTGCAACGTCAGTTCGTCGAAGCGCACGGTTTTGAACGCCGTCGTTCGCGCGCCAACCGCGCCGACGGTGAAACGTTTCATGCTGTTGACCACCCGGCACACGCGGGCAAAGTCGTGGACGTTTTCCGCAAACGCGTCGGCTTGCGGATTCACTGTGTGCGGCTGGAACGCCGTGAACGGCACGCCGTACTGGCAGAACACGTCCATGATTGAAAATTTTCCGCAGAACGCATCGCGCCGGTGACTGAAGCCCATCTTGTCGGTTTCGTCAGGATAGGCGTGAATCAAAATCGGCACGCCGGCATCCTCCAGCGCCGCCACCGCGCCGGTTTCATCGCCGAAATTCGGCAGACACAAAATCACGCCGTCGAACTTTCCGCGCTGACCGGCCAGCCACGCGGCGTATTGCTTGCCTTCCGCGACCGATTCCACCGCGCCGAACCGCGTGGCCGCTGCCGGCATCGCGAGCGTCCGGTAACCGAGTGCTTCGAGGCGCGCTTTCATTTCCCGGCGCGCGCCGGCAATCAAAGATTCCGGGAAGAACCCGCGGTTTCCAAAAAACAATGCGAACGTGACTGGTTTCATATTGCTCCTTTAAGTTTGGCGGCGCTGCCGGCGATTTCCAACTCTTCCCGGATCAGCTTGACCGCCGCATCGTACACAGCTTGCTGCGCTTTGACAACCGACTCCGCCATCAACCGCTCATACGGCTGACGCGTCGCGGTCGCGATATTGATTTTGGCAATGCCGTGGCGCACCGCGTCGAGCACACATTCCTTGCGGATCCCGGTGCCGCCGTGCAACACGAGCGGGATGCCGGTCGCCACGCTAATTTTTTCCAAATGCTCAATGTTTAGCCGGGCCGCAACTTTTTTCTCGGTGCGTGCGGCTGCCGAAATCGCGCCGTGCACGCTACCAACCGCCACCGACAACCAATCCACGCCGGTCTCGCGCACAAACCGCGCCGCTTCCTGCGGATCGGTAAAACCTTTGCCGGACGCGAACAATTCCTCGTACGATGGCATTGGCCCGGCTTCGTGTCCCATCACCGCACCGAGTTCGCCCTCGACCGCCGCGCCGCGCGCGTGCGCCAGCTCGCCGACTTGCCGGGTCGCCGCGATGTTTTCGGCTAGCGATAGCCGGGAACCATCCACCATCACCGATTCATAACCGGCCGCCAAAGCACGCTTGATATCTCCGATGAAATCGACGCGCAGCTGATCCTCATCAATGACCGGCACGTGATCGAGGTGCAACCGAGTGAATTGCCGGTCGCCGACGCGCCGGTATTCTTCTGCGATTGCTTCGAGGCTTTTTGCGGAAAACTTCACCCATTCCAACCGCGCCACCATGATCAGCCCGAAGCAACCGGTGTCGCGCAACGCCTGCACCGTCGGCGCCATCATCGGCAGGTACGGAATATTGAAGCCCGGCACAACCAACCCGTGCTGCCGGGCCAACTGCATCAAACGGTCAGTCGTTTCCAAAGCTCCAAGTCCTCCAGTTTCGCTTTGATGGTGTTGATGAAACGCGCCGCCAGCGCGCCGTCCACAATCCGGTGATCGCTCGACAACGTCATCTTCATGATTTGCCGGACCACAACCTTGCCATCGCGCACCGCCGGCTGCGGCAACGTGCTGGCCACCGCCAGGATCGCCGCCTCGCCGGTATTGATGATCGCGGTAAAATTCTCGACGTTCAACATTCCCATGTTCGAGATCGTGAACGTGCTGCCGGTCATTTCATCAGGCGCCAACTTGCCGGCCCGCGCTTTCTCCGCCAGCGCTTTTGCTGCCGCATTGATTTCGGCGAGCGTCAATTCATCAGCATTGCGAATCACCGGCACGACCAGGCCTTGTTCCAGCGATACTGCCACGCCGAGATTGACCCGGCTGTTCCAGCGAACCGACTTGCCGTCGGTGGAACTGTTCACGTCCGGGAATTCTTTCAACGTGAGCACCACTGCCTGCGAAATGAAATCCGTCACCGTAAACGGCATACCGGCCGTTTTGAGTTGGTTCCGATAAGCGATGAGGTCAGTCATGTCCACCGAGACCGTCACGAAAAAGTGCGGCTGCGTGACAACGCTCTGCGTGAGCCGCTGCCCAATGACTTGCCGCATCTTCGACATCGCTTTCGGCCGTTCCGCCAACGCACGCTCGACATCCGCAACCGCGATCCGTCCGCTTTCGCTAGGTTGAACCGCCAGCAAATCTACTTTTTCTTTCGCGGCGAGATTTTTCGCCGCCGGGCTGACGCGCAATTTGTCGTAACCTTGACCGGCGAGATAATCGCGCACGTCTTTTTCCACGACACGTCCGCCGGGACCGGTGCCGGTAATCTTGGTTGGATCGATGACGGCATTTTCCGCCAGCACGCGAGCGCGCGGCGAAATCTTGAACCGACCGGCAACGGGCGCTGCCGGCGATACGACCGCAACCGGGACGGTTGCGCCACTGGTTACCGGCGTTGGTGCTGGCTTTGGACTTGCCGGCGCGGAGACTTTGGCCGGCTGTGGTGCGGCGGCTGGCTTTAGTGGTTCAACTGCCGGCAATGCTTCGCCGGGCTGGCCGACGAAACCAACCGTGCTCGCCACCGGTACATTGACACCGGGCTGGACGAGAATCTTCAGCAACGTCCCGTCGCAGAAGCTCTCGCATTCCATCACCGACTTGTCGGTTTCGACGGTGAACAGAATGTCGCCCTTGGTGACCTTGTCGCCTTCCTTCTTGCGCCACTCGACAATGGCGCTCTCTTCGGTCATCTGACCGAACTTCGGCATGATAATTGGATTTGCCATACCGGCCTCAGAGAATCGAATTCGCAGCGTTGATGATGTCGTTGACGTTCGGCAGGAACGCCGCTTCAAGGATGTGGCTCTGCGGCGCGATGCCATTCTTGGCACCAACGCGTTTAACCGGCGCATCGAGGTAATCGAACGCCTCATCCTGAATCGTGCTCGCAATCTCACCGGTATAGCTGCCGATGTGAATCGTGTGGCTCGCCACGACGCATTTGCCAGTCTTTTGCACCGACCGCAGTACGGTTTCCATGTCCAGCGGCACTAGGCAACGCAAGTCAATTACTTCGGCACTGATGCCCTTGTCGGCTTTCAACTTGTCTGCCGCTTTCAAGCAATCGTGCACGGCCGGGCCCCACGCGACGAGCGTGATGTCGCTGCCTTCGCGCAAGACATTCGCCACGCCGAGCGGGACGAGGTAATCGCCTTCCGGTACGACGCCCTTCATGCCGTACAATCCCTGCGACTCGACGAACATGATTGGGTTGTTGTCGCGGATACAGGTTTTAAGCAAGCCCTTCGCATCGGCCGGCGTTGACGGAACTACAACGTAGAGGCCGGGAATGTGGCAGAACATCGATTCCAGCATCTGCGAGTGTTGGCCGCCGTACCCCTTGCCGGCGCCGGCGCTGACCCGGTAGACGCATGGCACTTCGGTTTGCGCGCCGCTCATATAATGCCATTTCGCGGCCTGGTTGCTGATCTGGTCGGATGACATCAGGGCGAAGTCAAAGTACATCAGCTCGACCACCGGCCGTAGGCCGATCATCGCCGCGCCAATGGCAGTGCCGCAGATGCAGGCTTCGCTGATCGGCGTGTTAAAGACCCGATCGCGCCCGAACGCTTCGAGCAAGCCTTTGGTCACCTTGAACGCGCCGCCGTAGTCTGCCACGTCTTCGCCGTAGAAAATCACCCGGCTGTCACGCGCCATCTCCTCAACGAATGCTTCCTTGAGCGCATCTTTGTAATTCAACTCGCCGTTGACGCGTTTGATTTCCGGCAACGCCGCGTAGGTTTTAACTTTCCGGTATTGCTCCGGCACGACTTCCGATTTCGTGTCGGTGTACATGTATTTGATGACGTCCTCGGCCGGCGGATCAGCCGCCTCGCTGGCGCGCTTGGCAGCGCGGGCATTGCGATCCCGGCAGCGCTCTTCCAACGCGGCAAGCCCGGCCTTGTCGAGCACCTTGGCCGCGCTGATCTGCGCCTTGAGATTTTCAATCGGGTCAACCGCTTTCCACGCCGCCTCTTCTTCCTTCGTCCGGTATTCGACGCGCGGATCGCTGAGCGAATGACCGAAGTACCGGTAACAATCCACGTCGAGATACACCGGGCCGTCGCCCTTTTTGCAAATCGCAATGGCGCGGCGCATCGCTTCGCGCACGGCGAGCGCGTCCATGCCGTTGACGACTTCGGCGTGCATGTTGTTGTCGGCAAAACCGGCGGCGCGCCGGGCCATCCGTTCAATGCCGGTGATTTCGTCATCGGTCCGGTGCGTCATGCCGTAGTGGTTGTTGATCACCACGTAAATCAACGGCAGCCCGAACTTGTGGTCGTTGGCGTAATGATTCGTGAATTGTTGCTGGCAGGCCCAGTTCATCGCTTCCATCGCGACGCCGTTGTTGAACGCGCCATCGCCGGCAAAACAGGCGACCACGGCGTCGTCATGGAGATACCGGAGCCCCATCGCCGCGCCGGTGGCGATCGGCGTGCCGCCGCCAACGATGGCGTTGGCGCCCAGGTGCCCGACCGTGAAATCGGCAATGTGCATCGAACCGCCCCGGCCCTTGCAGTAACCGTCATCCTTGCCAAACAGTTCACCGATGGTCCGGTACAAATGTTCTTCGAGCGCGTCCTCAACAAGCTGTTCGTGCTTGGTGGCTTTGCTCCACGGCACGCGGGCTTTGAGCTGTTCGACGCTCATCGCGCGGATGGCCACCGTGCCTTTGGCCAGCGATTCGCCATGGCCGCGGTGGGTCGAGGTGATCTTGTCATTGAGCGTCAACAGCGTGCACGCTCCGGCCGCACAACCTTCCTGGCCGATGGAGACGTGCGTCGGACCCCGGTAATTATAGGTCGGCAACGGCGTGTAGGCGCCGGAGCGGAGTTTGACGATCATTTCCTCGAACTCGCGAATGAAAAGCATATCTTCGAGGAGGTTGATCGCCTCTTGTTTGGTGATGGTTTTGGCGGCGAGTTCCTTTTTCAGGTTGCCGGTATATTGGAATGCCGGAATCTTCCCGCAATCAATGATGAACGGCTTGGAATCCGGCCGCATGTCGCTCAAGTGTGCTGTTTTTGCCATAATGTTCTCCTATGCGCGTACGACTTTGATGCCTTTCTTTGTGAGTTCCTTCGCAAATTTCTGATCGAGTTTCGTGTCGGTGATGACCGCGTGCAGTTGGTCGAGGTTGCCGGCCCGCGCAAACGAGACCTTGCCGGCCTTGCTGCTGTCGGCGAGCAAAATGACCTCGCGGGCGTGCGCCATCACCAATTCCTTCGTGAACGCCTCGCTCGGCTCGGTCGTGGTCAGCCCTTCGGCCAACGCAAAGCCAATCGTCCCCATGAACGCCTTGTCGAGATGCAAGCCTTCCACCACATGCCGGGTCAACGGCCCGACCACCGTCTGGCTCAACCGGCGCAGTTCGCCGCCGATCACAATCAATCGCGGCCCGCGCCCGGCCAGCTCGCTGGCGGCCCGGAGCGAATTGGTCACGACCGTGATGTTGGTCCGGTCCGGCAACAACCGCGCCAGTTCCAGCACCGTGCTGCCGCCATCGAGATAAATCGTATCACCGGGCGCGATGAACGCCAGCGCCGCCTGCGCGATCCGGTGTTTCTCCTTCGCCGCGATGGCCGTCTTGTTGTCGAACAACGGCTCATCCAACCGGCTCTCGACGCTGACCGCCCCGCCGTGGACCCGCCGAATCGCACCGGCCTTTTCCAGTTCGTCAAGATCGCGCCGGACCGTGGCCGGCGATGCTTTGACCTGCCGGCACAACTGCTCAACACGAATCACGCCGGTCTGACGGATCAGGCTGCGTACGCTGGCGAGCCGTTGCAAGGCAAGTGACTTGGTTTCGATCATGATTGTTTCTGATTGTTTATAGCAACTTTGTGAGCGAATGCAATCAAAATCTTTCATGGACGATTTCAGCCGGTCTGGTAAATTGCCGTCATGAACGACTGGCAAGTGGTGCTACTGCGAATTGGCGCGATGTTTCTGGTGATCTGCCTCGGCTGGATCGCACGACGCCGGAATTATCTCGCCGCCGAGACAACCGGTCTGCTCAGTCAGTTGGTGGTGGATGTCGCGTTCCCGGCATTGGTGTTGACGCAGATGCTTCGGACAGTGGACGCAGCGGCTTTGCGCGCGAACTGGCTATGCCCGGTTTTTGGCGGCATGCTGATTGTCTTGGCATACGTGGTGGCGATTCCATTTGCGCCACTCTTTTGCCGGCGGGATCAACGGCCCACGTTTTTATTTTTGGCAGCGATTGCCAACTGGATTTTTCTGCCATTGCCGATTGCTGAGGGGTTGTATGGCGCAGCCGGCGTGCGAACCACGTTGTTTTACAATGTTGGCGCACAATTGGTGTTGTGGTCTTTCGGCGTGTGGATACTCAGCGACGGCAAGACGATTGGTCCAGCGCTCCGGCAATTGGCGTGCAACGGCGGCTTGTGGGCGACCGGCATCGGAATTGTGTTGGCGCTGGCGTTCCCGGCGTTGCGCGGGTTGGAAACTCTCGATCCTCGGCAAGCCTCCGGGGTTGCACTGGCCGGCGGCATGTTGTTCCAGGCGCTGACGATGATTGGCAGCCTGACGATTCCGATGTCGTTGCTGGCGATTGGCGCGCAACTCGGCGGGCTGGAGGGACCAGTACACCGGTTGTCGAAACCGGTCTGGGGGGTTTTACTGGTACGCCTAGTCGTCGGACCGCTGGCTACGCTCGCGTTGGTGTGGGCGTTGGCACTGGCCGACATTCATATCCCGGTCATGCCACTGATGATTGGTTTTTTGATTGCGACGATGCCGGTGGCGATTAGCTGCAGCGTGATGGCGGAGCGATTCGGTGGCGATGTCGGGCTGTCTGCACAAGGAATTTTTTACAGCACATTTTTTAGCCTACTAACTGTACCGCTGTGGTTTTACATCATCCAGCGATTGGCGCTGTAATGATTAGTTCATCTCTTGGCCACCGGTCACGCTGAGAGAAATACCGGTGATGTAACTGGACGCGTCGCTGCCGAGGAAAACAACGGCGTTGCAAATGTCTTCATAGGCGCAACCGCGTTTCATTGGTACTTGGTTGACGTAGGCTTGCCGGACAGCGGCGACGTTTTCCGCGCCGGGAACCTTGCCGGCTTTCAGGTACTGGACGAATAAGCCTTTCGCCGGATCGGTCCAAAGTGGCGAGTCGAGCAGGTTGCCGGGACAAATCGCGTTGCAACGGATGCCGTGCGGCGCCATTTCGAGCGCGACGCTCTGCACGAGGCCGATGCCGCCGAATTTGCTCGCAGCGTAGGCGGAATTGGCGGCGCTGCCTTTCTTGCCGGACTTGGAATTGATCTGGATGATCGCGCCGCGTTTGTTCGGCAGCATCACCCGGCAAGCGTGTTTCATCGTCAGGAAATTACCGAAGAGATTCACGTTCATCACCGCGCGCCATTTTTCGGCATCGGCGGTCGCAATCGGCTCGGCAATGAGAATCGCGGCGTTGGCGACGACGATGTCCACCCGGCCAAACTCCTTCACCGCCAGGTCAAACATCCCGGCCACGTCGGTTTCGTTGGTTACGTCCACTTTCGTGTCAGTGCCTTTGACGTCGGCGGCGATGACGCGCGCGCCTTCGGCGGTGAGACGTTGGCAAATGGCGTGGCCGAGACCCTGACCGCCGCCGGTCACAATGGCGATTTTATTTTTCATACCGGTAACAGGTTGTAGCCGCTGGCCGTTGCCGGCGTCAAGGATGCGGTTTCGTGATATTTCTTATCTGATGTAATCCAGTTTCTACGATAGGTTCGGAATTGACACTATCTCAAGCGCGTGAGATAGGACGCACCGATATGCTGAAATTTGCATTCATCGGATTCCGCCACGGTCACATCTTTGGCCTATATGAGTTCGTCAAGCAACAGCCGGCGTTTGCCGTTACCGGCGCGTGCGAGGAACACACACAGACAGCCGTAAGATTACACCGGGAAGGCAAAGTCCAATTTACCCATGACCGGTATACTGCGATGCTCGATGAAGTTGAATGCGATGTGGTGGCTGTCGGCGACTATTATGGGCGGCGTGGTCGGTTAATCATCGAAGCATTACGGCGCGGTAAACACGTTGTCGCTGACAAACCGATTTGTACATGTTTGGCCGAGCTGGCGGAGATTGAACAGCTCGCGCGGAAGAACCGGTTGTCCGTGTTCTGCCAGCTCGACATGCGCGGCTTCGGACAGTTTCTTAAAGCCCGGGAACTCGTCCGCGCCGGCACAATTGGCGAAATCCACGCAATTCATGTTACCGGCCAACATCCGTTGTTGCTCGACTCACGGCCGGGTTGGTACTTCGAAAAAGGCAAACACGGTGGCACGATCAACGACATTGCTGTCCATGCCTTCGATTTCATTCCGTGGTTGACCGGCTTGCGATTCTCTGAAGTTGTGGGCGCGCGCACGTGGAATGCGTTTGCTACACCGCACCGGCAATTCAAGGATGCGGCGCAATTTCTGTTGAAGATGAACAATGGCGCCGGCGTGTTTGGCGATGTGTCGTACTTCATTCCCGACAGCCACGGCTACACGCTGCCGCAGTATTGGCGCACAACATTGTACGGCCGGGCCGGCATCATCGAAATCGGCGCAAACTTGACGGGCGTCTGGCTGGCGCGCGCCGGCAAAAAAACGACGCAATCAATCCCGGCATTGCCGGCACAACCATTTTATTATATGGAAGCATTGACGCGTGAGATGACCGGCCAGAAGGCCGGCCTCGCGCTTACGACACGCGAAGTTCTCGACGCCAGCCGGCTCGCATTGCGCGTGCAGCAGGCGGCGGACCGGAATCGGAGAGTAAAATTGTGAGTAAGCCAGCGCATCTTTGCCTATCGTGAAAATGCTCCTGCGAATTGCAATACTGTTGGTCGCCGCCGGTACGACGCTGGCGGTGATTACCGGCTCGTTTCCGGGCTGGGAGAACTTGACGAAGTACATGCCCGACATCGTAGTCATTGAATGCAAACCGGCAACTAACTCGCCAAGGCATTGGTTGGACGGTTTGGTCCAATCCGACGGCGAAGTGATTTCCGTTTTGAAAGGTGGCATGAAGCCGGGACCAATGAAATTAGCCTCATGGCATCAGCCGTGGGAAGGACATTTCTACTTACTTTTTGGAAACTGTCAGAGCAACTACGTTCCACAAACCATCATCGCCGTTCAATCATTCGAAGTTATCCCGCTTCAAAGCAAGTTCCGAACCAACGACTTCACTGGCAAAAAATTGGACGTGAAGATTCAGATGCTGCTCCAATACCGGTATGAAGATCCGGTTCACATGACCGTTGTACCCTTCAAAACTTCGGGCGACATCAAGTTGCAGTCTGATCCGACGTGTTTCCCATCGGCATTGACTTCCGCGCCGCCAGTCACAACACTACCGGCCCATGAATAAACTACTTTTTGAAGTTCGCGATGTTGACCGGCAAGTGTACGAAAGCCGGCTCCGGAATTTTTTACCGGCACACATCATTGACATTCACACCCACGTCTGGCGCGACCGCGATGTAATTCACCAGAAGGCCGCTAAGCACGACAAGCGCGTGGTGAGTTGGCCGGGGTTGGTCGCCAAGGAAAACCCGGTGGAAGATTTGCAGGAGACTTACCGGCTGATGTTTCCCGACAAGCAGGTTACGCCATTGATTTTTCCGGCGATCTTAGATCCTGTCAATCTTCCAAAGCTCAACGCCTATGCCGCGCAATGTGTCCGCCGGCAAGGCTTGCCCGGCTTGATTTGGAGCGACCCGCGCTGGGATGCGAAAGAATTGGAGCGGCAAATCCGCGCGGGCGGTTTCGTCGGCGCGAAAAGTTACCTGAACATGGCGCCAAGTTACATTCCCGGTAAGGAAATCCGTTGCCTCGATTTCTTCCCGCCGCACCAGCTGGAAGTGCATAACCGGCATGGCTGGGTCGTCATGCTCCACATCCCGCGCGATGGCCGGCTCAAAGATCCGGTCAATTTGCAACAGATGCTGGAAATCGAACGCGCGTATCCGCGCCTCAAGCTCATCATCGCCCACGTCGGGCGCGCCTACTGCGACCACGATGTCGGGAATGCCTTTGAGGTCCTGGCGGATTCCAAGCGGATGTATTTCGATTTCTGCGCCAACACCAACGCCAGTGTTTTCGCGCAACTCATCCGGTGCGTCGGCCCGCGCCGCATCCTGTTCGGCTCCGACATGCCGATCACGCGGATGCGGATGAGGCGCATCACGCGCGGTGACCACTACGTCAACCTCGTGCCGAAAGGTCTTTACGGCGACGTTTCCGGCGATAAGAATATGGGCGAAGTGACCGGGGCGGCCGCCGCCAAGCTGACTTTTTTCCTGTACGAACAAATTTTGGCGTTCCGCCAGGCGGCGGAACGGACCGGATTGACAGCCGGCGATGTGGAAGATGTTTTCTACCGCAACGCCGCGCGGTTGTTGCGATTAAAATAACAAAACGAAAATACGGAGGATTACAATGGACGGACGTGAAATTCGGTTGAAACGATTGATGGGTGAAGGCCGGGCGGTGGTGATTGCGATTGACCACGGGATGTTCGACGGGCCGATCCCGGCGATGGAAGATTTGCCGGCAACGGCAACGAAGATCAACCCGGTGGTGGACGCAGTGCTGCTCGCGCCGGGCATGTTGCGCCACTGCGGGGCGATTTTTGCCGGCCAGCGGCGGCCACTGGCGGCGGTGCGGTTGAACTGGAATACCGTGTATTGCTTCCACTGGAATTACCGGCAGGCCAAGAGCGTGCGCGCCTACGGGGTCGAAGCCGCCGTGCGCGAAGGCATGGACGTGGCGCTCGTGTCGCTGACGCTGCACACCGGCAGCGAGGAGCGTGACGCGGCGAACATCGAGAATTTCTGTGAGCTGACCACGCAGGTGCACGCGTTGGGATTGCCGGTCATCGGTGAATATTTCCCGACCGGCCATGTCCAGATGTCGGCGGAAGAATTGCATTCCGACGTGAAAACCGGCTCGCGCATTGTTGCCGAGCTTGGCGCAGACGTCATCAAAACTTTTAACACCGTCCGCTTTAAGGAAGTGACCGGGACCTGTCCTGTGCCGGTGCTCGGCCTCGGTGCGGAAAAGTTGCCGACCCAATTGGCCGCACTGGAGCTGGCCGCCGCCGAAATCAAGGCTGGCGCCGGTGGGGTGGTCTTCGGGCGCAACGCGATTCAAGTCGCGGACCCGCACGCGTTCCAAGCCGCGCTGTGTGACGTCGTCAAGACCAACGCCGCGCCCGCCAAAACCTCCGCGAAATATAAATTGGCCTGATCGTGCCGGCAGAAATTCTCATCGGCATTGATCTGGGCACGACGGTTCTGAAGGCCGGGGCGATTGACCGGCGGACAGGGCGCGTGTTGGCGGTGGCGGCGCAACGGCTGCCGGTGCGCGCCGAGGCCGACGGCACCCGCGAACAACAATTTCCCGATCTCGACCGCGCCTTCGACACAGTCTTGGCGCGGGTGCGCCGGCAACTCGGCAAGAATTGGGCGCGCGTGGCGGGCATCGGGCTGGCGTCACAAGGTGGTAGTTTTGCGATTTGCAACCGGCAGTCCGGTGTGGCGCTGACGCCGATGCGCTTGTGGAGCGATCAACGACCGGGCCGGCTCGTGCGGCAAGTCGCAGCGTTACGCCCGGTATCGTACTGGCAGGAATTGCAGTTGAATACCGGGCCGGGCTGGGGCTTGGCGCGGATGCTGTGGCTGCGTGAACAGAACCCCCGGCTGTTCGCGGCGGAAAACATTTACGTCGGTGCCGGTGAATACGCGATTTTCAAACTGACCGGCCAATGGCGGCAGGATGCCGGCAATGCGATTCAAATTGGCTGTTACCGGGTCCCGCAGCGCGCGCTCGACGCCGAGCCATTAAGCTTGGTGGGTGTGCCGTTGTCGTTTGTCGCGCCGCTCCGCGAGGGGTTTCTGACGTTGTCGGCAGACGCGGTCAAACGCTGGCGGTTGCCGACGGGAATCCCGGTGGCGGGGCCGTACTTCGACCACGAAGCCGGTTACCTGAGCGCGGTCGGTGTGAGTAACCGGCCGCTGCAGTGTTCGCTTGGCACGGCGTGGGTTGGCAACTTCAGCTTGGCGGCGAACGAGCAGGTGAAAACGTCAAACCAATTGGTCGTTCCGGCGCCACATAACGACGGTTGGTTGGTTGTGCAGCCCCTGTTGACCGGCAACACCACGTGGGACTGGGCGCTTGAGACGTTTATCGGCGGCCGGCATTCGGCGGCGTTGCGCCAGGCGGCAAAACTTTTTGAGAAGCAATTACTCCCGCCGCCCGGGATGGTGGCGCTGCCGTGGATGCATTTAATGAATCCACTCAAGCGCGATGCGATTGGCGCCGGTGGATTTTTCGGCGGCGGCGTGACGGCGTGCCGCGAGGATTTTGTGCGCGCGGTGGCGCTGGGCATGACATGCGAAATGGCACGCGTGTTCCAACTTGTTCGCGACCAGCGCAAGGCCGACAGCGTGGTGCTCGGCGGCGGCGCGAGCAAAGGCACGGTTTTTCGGTCGTATCTGGCGGCGCTGTTCGCGCCGTTGCCGGTCTTGGTCTTGCAGGAAGAAGACATGGCCGGGCTGCGCGGTTGCCTCCACGCGTTCAGTCCGCATGCGGCGGCCGGTCGGGCGCGACGCGTGACGGTGCCGGCGAGCGCGGAGAAAATCCACGACGGGTTTGCAGTGTATTGCGAGTTGTTCGAACGGGTGCTCGGGCGCGAGGGAATTGCGCCATTGGATTTCTGACAAATAAGGAAAAATACTATGAAACGCAGTCCGAAAATCGGGTTGTTGCCACTCTATCTGAAACTCTACGACGACGTGGTGTCAGAATGTCGGGTGGGCTTTGACCCGTTGCTGGCGACGGTGGAAAAGGGGTTGACGGCAAACGGCGTGACGGTTGTCGCTTCGAAAGTTTGCCGGGTGACAGCGGAAGTGAAGGCGGCGGTGGCGTTGTTCGAGAAGCAGAACGTGGATTGCGTCGTCACGCTGCATCTCGCTTATTCGCCGTCGTTGGAGTCGGCGCCGATTTTGGCGCGGACGAAGTGGCCGTTGATCGTGCTGGACACGACGCTCGATGCGGATTTTGGCCAGACTGTTGATCCGGCGCGGATCATGTACAACCACGGTGTGCATGGTGTGATGGATCTGGCCTCCATGCTCCGTCGGCAAGGCCGGCAGTTTGAAGTTGTGGCAGGGCATCTGACTGAATCGAATGTTTTGCAGCGTGTCGCAAATCTGGCGGAAGCGGCGGTGGCAGCACGGCGATTTCGTGGAGCGCAAGCGTTACGGATTGGGCCATCGTTCAAAGGAATGGGTGATTTTGCAGTGGAAGCGGAAGTGTTACGACGTACGCTGGGAATTCGCGTGGAACAGGCTGGCCTTGCGGAGCTAACCGGCGCGATGCGAGCGGTGAAGCCGGCGGAGATTGAAGCAGAGATGGCGCTGGACCGGCAGCGTTACGATGTGCGCGTGGAGCCGGAGTTGCATCGCCGGGAAGTGCAGGCTGGGCTGGGGCTGCGCCGGTTGTTGAATGCAAAAGATTACACCGGCTTCAGTGTGAATTTTCAGGCTTTTGACAAGCCGACCTCGCCGGCGATGCCGTTTGCGGAGATTTCTAAAGCAATGGCGCGTGGCATTGGATTCGGAGGCGAAGGCGATACGCTGACCAGTAGCTTGGTCGGTGCGCTGGCGACCGGTTTTGGGATGACGACATTCACTGAAATTTTTTGCAGTGACTGGCGAGGTAACTCACTGTTTCTGTCGCACATGGGTGAAGTCAATCCGGAAACGGTTACCGGCAAGCCGCGGTTGGTGGTGCGGGATTTCAAAATTCTCGGCACCCACACGACAGCTTTGGCTGGGGCAATTAAACCGGGACCGGCGGTATTTGTGAATTTAGTGCCGGGACCAAAAAACAGTTTTGCTTTACTCGTTGCGCCGGTGGAGATGTTGGCCGACTCGACACGCGAAGATATGCAGGGCACGGTGCGTGGTTGGATGCGACCGCGCCGACCGGTTGCAGAATTCTTGGAGGAATATTCCCGGCACGGTGGCACGCATCACAGTGCGTTGGTGTTAGGCGAACGGGCGGACGAGCTCAGCGCGTTCGCGCGGTTCACTGGGTTACAACTTGTTAAGTTGTGACCGGAGACTAAAAATGTTCACGGCGCAAAATACTTGGAAAGAAATTGAGGATGCAAAGGTGCGAACGGCAGTGGTACCGATTGGCTCCACCGAACAGCACGGAACTCATTTACCGCTGACGACCGATACGTTGATTGCGGAAAAATTTGCGCAAGTGGTGGCCGAGAAACTCGGCGCGTATCTGACGCCGTCAATCCCGATCGGGCAATCCGCGATGTGGCTGGAGTTTCCGGGTTCCTTGTCATTTTCAGCCGAGACGATGCAGGCTGTGATCACCGACATCGTCGATTCGCTGGTGAAAACCGGTTTCGATACGATTCTGTTTGTCTCGATTCATGGTGCCAACGAAGTTGTGTACCGGGGATTCCCGGAATCACTCCAACCAAAGTATCCGGGCGTGAAGATTCTGACGGTGGGCTATCCGGCTTGGGTGCGTCCGAACTGGGCCGCAATTTGGAAGCAGGCGGTGAAAGAGGCCGGCCTTCCGGAAATGATCCATGCCGATGAAGCGGAGAGCTCTCTGATTCTCGCGCTGCATCCGGAATTGGTCGGACCGAATCCGACAGATTGCCCGTTGCCGGCCAATCAATATCCGCCGGGTAAGACGATGCGCCAAGTATATCCGTCGGGTACCATGGGTTACGGCTCCCGCGCCTCGAAAGAAAAAGGCGAGCGGCTTTGGGCGGCTGTACTCCGGTTGGCAATGGACGATTTGCAGAAACAATACCAAGATTTATTCAAGCCGGCGGCGGATCGAAGTTTATGACGCAAGAAGAAATTCGGCGGGAACAATTGTTTTACCGGCGAGAAATCGCGCCGATGCTGCCGGCAAAGGTGTTGGATTTTCACACGCATATCTGGTCGTCAAAGAATTGGAAAACGGTACCGTGGCAGACCGGTAAAAAAGCTGGCCGGTACATGGTCACCCAGCCGGAGTACCCGGCGGTGCAGTTGCTGGCGGATGGGCGGCGCTGTTTTCCAGACCGGGAATATCACGCAGTTTGTTTTGGCTATCCAACGCCGGTTACTGATTGGGAAAAGGACACAACCTTCGTTGCTGCGGCCGCGCGCCGGCACAAAACATTGCACCCATTGGTGTTGGCTGGGCCTGACATCGGCCTCAGCCGGGAACGATACGAACAGGCGCTGGATGCCGGTGGATTTTTCGGATTTAAAGTTTTTATGAATTGGCTGGGCGATAACTACGGCGACAAATGCGTTGAGGAAATGTTTGGGCCAGTCGAACTAGCGCTAGCGAATGAACGCCGGTTAGTGGTGATGCTGCATGTGCCACGTTCGGGCCGGTTGGCAGATCCAGTGGTGCAACGCGGTGTGCGCTGGCTGGCACGTGAATGTCCGGATGCTTCCATTGTGTTGGCGCATTGCGGACGGTGTTACGGGCCATCCGAAATGAAAGCCGCCATTGGCGCGCTACGAAATTTGCCAAACGTCAGCATGGATACTTCCATGGTGATGGATCCGATCTGTTTGCAGATTGCGTTAAACGAAATCGGGCCGGGACGGCTATTGTTTGCGACAGATTTCCCGGTGGCAGCGATGCGCGGCCGGCGGGTACAGGTGATGGATCATTGGGTGGACGTGGTCTTGCCGGGATATGCGCCGAGCGCGTTCCGCGTGGCCGGCGAAATTCATGCGACATTCATGGCGCTGGAAATTTGTTTGGCGATCCGGTGGGCGGCGGAGCTGACCGGATTGAAGCGGTCGGATGTGCGCGGAATCTTTTGGGACAACGGGATGCGCTTGTTGCGACGGGTGCGCCGGTCATGAGTGGCTGGGGCTGGGCGGACTGGGCATTGCTGCTGACGGTGGCGACGATGGGCACGGTCGTGGCGTACCTGCGTAATCCGGAACATAAGGCGTTCATGCTGATGTTGCCGGTGCCGTTTACCTTTGCGTTGCTGGCGGTCAACAAAGATTTGGATGCGACGAATATCTTGGCGATGTTGGCGACGTTTGGCTACACGGTGGCGGTGTGGGCATTGCGGGTGCGATGCCGGGTGCCGATTGTATTGGCGATTGCCATTGCGGTGGCGGGCTATGCGTTCATCGGCGTCGGGATGACGAAATTGCATCCGACCGGCAATGCGATTTTTTGGATTGCCACGATTGTGACTTGGCTGGCCAGCGTGGCGTTGATTCGGTGGCTGCCGTACAAGGAAGAGCCGCATCATCGGACGCCGTTGCCGGTATGGATCAAGTTCCCGGTGATTGCGCTGGCGATTGTCGGGCTGATACAAATCAAACGACAACTCGGCGGATTCACAACGGGCTTTCCGATGGTCGGGATTGTGGTGGCATACGAGTCCCGGCACAGTTTGTGGACCAATGTCCGGCGGATGCCATGGATTCTGGCCATCGTGGTGCCGATGGAGGTGACCATCTGGTTGCTCCAATCGCGCGTGGGCATGCCGATGGCGCTGGTGTTGTCGTGGCCGGTCTATTTGGTCGGGCTATGGGTATTCCATGCAATTTCACGAAAGGCATTTGAAGAGGAAGCGGATTAACCGAAAGGGGAAATATGAGCAAGAAATTGATTCGAGTTGGGGTAATTGGCGTCGGGCGCGGGCAGAGCTTCGCGCAGGGCGCGAGCGAGTTGGTCGGGATGAAGTTGGTCGCGTTGTGCGATCAGTGGAAGACGCGGCTCAAACAAGTCGGGAAACGGTTTGGCGCAGCCACCTACACCGACTACGACAAGTTCCTCGAACACGACATGGATGCCGTGGTGCTGGCGAATTATTTTCACCAACACGCGCCGTTTGCGATCAAGGCGCTGCGCGCCGGCAAGCACGTGATGAGCGAGACCGCCAGCAATGCGACAATGGCGGAAGGGGTCGCGTTGTGTCGGGAAGTCGAACGTTCCAAAAAGATTTACATGCTCGCCGAAAATTATCCGTTCACAACGGTGAACATGGAAATGCGCCGTGTCTACCGGACCGGCGAGGTTGGCCGAGTGACATATGCCGAGGGCGAATACAACCACCCCGGCGACATTCGCTTCATGAACAGCCTCGCGCCGGGAATCAAGCACTGGCGCAACTGGATTCCATCCACGTACTACTGCACCCACGCGCTCGCACCGCTGATGTACATCACGGACACGATGCCGGTTAGCATCAACAGCCTCGCGATTGCCGTGCCGGAACTCACCCGGCAGTTGGCGCGTCGTAATGATCCCGGATCCGTGATTCTCTGCCGGATGAATAACGGCTCCGTCTTTCGGCTTTTCGGGTTGTGGTTGCCGGGGCACAGCTACTGGTACCGGCTGCACGGCGTACACGGAGCGATGGAACTCACCCGCAACACCCATCAACTGCGCATCTGGCATGACGAGTGGGACGCCAAGCGCCAGCCCGTCGAGCGCACTTACGCGCCCGCTTGGCCGGAACATGCCGACCTCGCGCGCAAAGCCGGTCATGGCGGCGGCGACTTCTGGACAAATTTCTATTTCGCCGAAGCGATTCGGACGAACCGGCAACCGTATCTTGATGTGTACCGGGGTGTGGCGATGAGCAGCGTCGGCATTCTCGCCTGGAAAAGCGCGTTGCAAGATGGTGCGCCATTTACGATGCCGGATTTCAAAAAGGAACCTTCACGCCGGCAATTCGAGAACGACCACTGGTCGCCTTGGCCCGACGGCGTAGGTAACGGCAAAGCGCCGCCAAGTATTCGCGGATGGCAAGCACCACCGGCACCTGCGCTTGCGAGTGCCCGCAAGCTTTGGAAGTCGATGGGCTATACCGGCGACTGACCGTCTTACTTTTTCTCAAACTGCGCGTCAAATGCGATGGCGCTGGGCTTGAAGTCCACCCGGCGCACAAACGCCGCAGCTTCGGTCGCGCCGTGTTCGCGATCCATCCGGCTGTCTTCCCATTCCACCGACAACGGGCCGGCATAGCCGACATCGTTGAGCGCGACGATGATGTCCTCGAACTTGATGTCGCCGTGGCCGAGACTTCGGAAGTCCCAATACCGGCGCGGATCGGCAAACGGAACATGGCCGCCGAATACGCCGATCGTGCCGTCGCCGTGGCCCCACCAGACGTCTTTCATGTGGACGTGGAAAATCCGGTCGCCAAACGTGCGGATAAATTTCACGTAACACACGCCTTGATAGCCGAGGTGGGACGGATCGAAGTTGAATCCGAACCGCTTGTGATTCTTGACCGCCTTGAGGGCGCGCTGGGCGCTGGCGATGTCGAATGCGATTTCCGTCGGATGCACTTCGAGGGCGAAGTTGACGTTGAGTTCATCGAAGGCTTTCAAAATCGGCCGGAACCGCTTGGCGAAATCGTCAAACCCTTTCTGCCAGTACTCGTCGCTGGTTGGCGGGAAGGCGTAGATTGAATGCCAGATCGACGAGCCGGTAAAGCCATTGACTACGGCGAGGGCACCTTTTTTGCCGCCGAGGCTGGCCGGTTTGGCGTCGAAGAACGCGCGGGCGGCCTGGCCGGTCTTGATCATCTTTTCCGCGGCCCGCTGGCGGACGCCTTCGGGATTGCCGTCGCCCCACACATCGGGCGGCAGAATGGATTTGTGACGGTCATCAATGTTGTCGCAAATCGCCTGGCCGACGAGATGGCTGGAAATAGCAAACGCGGTCAGGCCGCAGCTGGCGAGAATGTCCCAGTGTTTCCTGCAATAGCCTTTGTCGGCGACCGCCTGGTCCACATCGAAGTGATCGCCCCAACAGGCGAGTTCGAGGCCGTCGAAGCCGAAGCTTTTAGCTTTTTGACAAAGGGTTTCAAAGGGCAGGTCGGCCCATTGGCCGGTAAATAGAGTGACTGATCGTGCCATAATTTCCTCCGTGAGTTGATTGCTTGGGCTGTGATAACCAAGTTACTAGTCGTTCGCAAGCACTATTGCCGGCGACCGGAGATCTTGCCAAATTAGAAAATTACCTATCTATTAAGCGTCTTGACAAATTCAAACACATGTTCTAAACATGTGTTTGAAAATATAGGTAAGCTAATCGCGCATTTGGATGTTGCTGAAGCGCTCAAGGAAGCAGGATTTGGAACGGCATTAAGCACATGTTATTGTTCCACAGTGCTAATCAAGATCATGGTCAAGGAAGGTAAGCAAGCATGAGTATGTTGAATACACAAATAAATACAAAAACATCAATCATCGGACTGATTTGCCTATCGATCATATTTGGTGGGATTTGTGGTTGCCATCCAAGCGCCGGTAAGTCAGCAGCTGGTGGACTGCCACCGGTGCCGGTGGTGGCGGGACACGTGGTGCAAAAAGACGTGCCGCTTTATCTCGACGGGCTGGGCACAGTCCAAGCGTTCAACGCGGTGACGATCCATGTCCGCGTGGATGGTGAATTGAAAAAGGTCGCATTCACCGAGGGCCAAGATGTGAAGGCGGGAGATGTGCTGGCGCAGATCGATCCCGACCCGTTCCGCGCGGCATTGGCGCAGGTTGAGGCGCAACTGGTAAACGCACGGCTGGATTTGCAGCGTGACGTCGAACAGCTCGCGGCAAAGATCATCTCACAGCAAGTCTTCGACACGCAACAGGCGTTGGTCAATCAACTCGCGGCGGCGGTGGACAGTGCCCGTGTGCAGCTCAATTACACTACGATTGTCTCTCCAATCGATGGTCGCGTCGGCATTCGACTTGTAGATCAGGGCAACATCGTCCACGCCACGGACGCCAATGGGTTGGTGCTTGTGACGCAACTGAAACCGATTTCTGTCGTGTTCACGTTGCCGGAACAAATGCTGCCGGCGATCCAGAAAGAACACGCCGGCGGCGACATTGCCGTGGTGGCTGTTGACCGCGACAACCGCACTGTCCTCGGGACCGGTAGGCTCGCGGTGATCGACAACCAGATCGATGTCACAACCGGTACGATCCGCTTGAAGGCGACATTCCCTAATGAAGATTTGCAGCTGTGGCCCGGGCAGTTTGTAAATGCGCGCCTGCTGCTGACGACACGCAAAGGCGGCCTCGTCGTGCCGGCAGCGGTGGTGCAACGCGGGCCGGATGGTCCGTACGCATTCGTGGTCAAAGATGACCAGACTGTTACTATTCAGCCGGTGAAGGTGGCGCAAATTGAAAACGGCGAAGCGTTGATTGATGAAGGTTTGCACGCCGACGACGAGGTCGTTGTGGACGGCCAGTACCGGTTACAACCCGGCTCGAAAGTGAAGACAGCACAAGTCGGTAAGCCCGGCGCGGCGAAATAGTCAGGACACTTTGCTGTGAATATTTCCGAGCCATTCATCCACCGGCCTGTCGCAACATCGCTATTGATGGCCGGCATCGTGCTGATGGGAATGCTGGGCTACCTGCTCTTGCCAATCTCGGCGTTGCCGCCGGTCGATTTTCCAACAATCCAAGTCACGGCACAATATCCGGGTGCCAGCCCGGATGTAATGGCGTCATCGGTGACGACGCCGCTCGAACGACAGTTTGGCCAGATCAGCGGCCTGGCGCAGATGACCTCGCAGAGCTCGTTCGGCAACACGACGATCATCTTGCAGTTCATCCTCGACCGCGACATCGATGCCGCCGCGCAGGACGTGCAGGCGGCGATCAACGCCGCCGGTGGCGTGTTGCCGCAGAACATGCCGAATCCGCCGACGTATAACAAAGTCAACCCGGCCGACACGCCGATTCTCACGTTGCAAATCACCTCCGACACGTTGCCATTGGAAAAAGTCAACGACCTCGCAGACACGGTGTTGGCGCAGAAGTTGAGCCAGGTCACCGGCGTTGGTCTTGTCACCATTGAAGGCAACCAGAAGCCGGCAGTTCGTGTTCGGATCAACCCGGCAGCGATTGCAGGGCTCGGCCTGGGACTCGAAGACGTGCGAACGGCGCTGATGCAAAATAACATCAATGCACCCAAAGGTAGTTTCGACGGCCCGCGCCAGTCGTACGCCATCGGCGCGAACGATCAGATTTTGTCAGCGGAGGAATACAAGCCAATCGTGGTCGCGTACCGGCACGGCTCACCCGTCCGGCTTGGCGACATCGGGAATGTGGTCGACAATGTCGAGAACGTGCGGCTGGCAGGCTGGGTCGGCGACAAGCCATCGGTCATTCTCGACATCCAACGCCAGCCGGGTGCGAACATCATCGAGACGGCGGACCGGGTAAAGGCATTACTGCCGCGCTTGCGCGCCTCGATTCCGCCATCGGTCCAAGTCAATGTGCTGACGGACCGCACGCAAACGATCCGGGCATCGGTGCACGACGTGCAGTTCACGATGATGCTCACGATCGGACTGGTAGTGCTCGTGATCTTCATTTTCCTGCGCAAATTCTGGGCGACAGTGATTCCGAGCGTGGCGTTGCCTCTGGCGATCATCGGGACATTTGGCGTGATGAAACTCGTTGGGTTCACGCTCGACAACCTGTCGCTGATGGCGCTGACGATCTCGACCGGGTTTGTGGTGGACGATGCGATTGTAATGATCGAGAACATTGTCCGCTTCATTGAGATGGGCGACCCGCCGTTGGAGGCGGCACTCAAGGGCGCGAAGCAAATTGGGTTCACGGTCATTTCACTAAGCGTGTCGCTAATCGCAGTGTTCATTCCGTTGCTGTTTATGACCGGCATTGTGGGCCGGTTGTTCCGGGAGTTTGCGATCACAATGAGCGTGGCGGTGGTCTGGTCGGCCATCGTGTCGCTGACACTGACACCGATGATGTGCAGCCGGTTGTTGAAAGCGGAAAAGGACGAGCCGCATGGCCGGTTCTACAACCTGACGGAGCGGATGTTTAAGGCGATGTTGGATTTTTACGACCGCACATTGCAATGGGTGTTGCAGCGGCAACCGGCGACGTTGGTGGTCGCCATCGTAACGCTGGTGGTGACGATCGGTCTTTACATTTACATTCCGAAAGGGTTGTTGCCACTCCAGGATACCGGTTTGATTGTCGGCGTGACCGATGCACCGCAGTCGATCTCGTTCAAGGCCATGGTCGAACGCCAGCGCGTTGTCGCCGAAATTGTGCAGAAAGATCCGGACGTGGTCAGCGTCGCGTCGTTCGTGGGTGCCGGCACGGTCAACCCCACGGTCAACACTGGCCGCCTCTACCTCAATTTGAAACCGCGCGACCAACGCAAGGCCACTGTCAGCGAAATCATTACCAGACTGCGCGAGGCAACGAAAGACGTGCCGGGGATTTCCTTACTGATGCAGGCTGTACAGGACGTGCAGATTGACAGTCGCGTCAGCCGCACGCAGTACCAGTACACGTTGGAAGATGCAGACGAAGCGGAACTCTCGCAATGGTCAGCGCAACTCTTGGCCAAGCTGCGCACCTTGCCGGAATTGACGGATGTGGCGACAGATCAGCAAGCGAACGGCCTGCAATTGCAGGTGGATGTGGATCGCAACACTGCCGCCCGCCTGAATGTGTTGCCGCAGGCCATCGACGATACGCTGTACGACGCGTTTGGACAGCGCCAGGTGACAATCATGTTCACACAGCTTAATCAATATCGCGTCATTCTCGAAGCCGAACCCCGGTTCCAACTCACGCCGGAATCGCTGGACAAGATTTACGTCAAATCCACCACCGGCCAGATGGTTCCGCTGACAACATTTGCCAAATTGCGCACGGTGACCATGCCGCTGTCCATCGTGCACGAGGGCCAGTTCCCGGCGGTTACGCTGTCGTTCAACCTCGAACCCGGCAAGTCGCTCGGCGAAGCCGTGGACGCCATCCAGCGCGCCCAAAAAGAGATCGGCTTGCCGGAGACGGTGCTGACGACGTTCTCCGGCAGCGCGGCGGAGTTCCGGTCATCGTTGAAGAGCGAACCGTTCCTGATCCTCGCGGCGTTGATCGTGATCTACATCGTGCTTGGCGTGCTTTATGAAAGTTATATTCACCCGATCACGATTCTCTCCACACTTCCGTCGGCCGGTGTCGGGGCCTTGGTGGCGCTGCTGATTTGCCATACCGATTTCTCAATGATCGCGCTCATTGGCGTCATCCTGCTGATTGGCATCGTCAAGAAAAACGCAATCATGATGATCGACTTTGCACTGGATGCAGAACGCGAGCAGGGACTGCCGCCCGAACAATCCATATATCAAGCCTGTCTGCTGCGGTTCCGGCCGATCATGATGACGACGTTTGCGGCGTTGCTCGGTGCATTGCCGCTGGCGCTGGAACAGGGTACCGGCTCGGAATTGCGCCGGCCGATGGGCATCGCGATTGTCGGTGGTCTGATCTTGTCGCAAACGCTCACGTTGTATACGACGCCGGTGATTTACCTCTACATGGACCGGCTCGGCAAATGGATCCGGCACCGCCGCGCGACGGTCGGTCTGTTGCCGGAAACAGAACCGAAACCAGTCACGCCATGAACGTTTCCGAGCCGTTTATTCGTCGCCCGGCAGGAACATCGCTGCTGGCGGCGGGCCTGTTTCTTTTGGGAATCGTAGCGTATCGGTTTCTGCCGGTCGCGGCGATTCCACGTGTTGATTTCCCGATGATTTCTGTGAACGCTTCGCTGCCGGGTGCGGACCCGGCAACTGTCGCGTCGTCGCTGGCTGCACCATTGGAGCGACGGATTGCGCAGATCTCTGGCGTGTCGGAAATCACCTCGGTCAGCACGCTCGGTGGGACGAGCATCACAATTCAATTTGATCTCAACCGCAATGTTGACGGCGCGGCGCGCGATGTGCAGGCGGCGATTAATGCGGCGGCCAGTGAGTTGCCGGTCAATCTGCCGGGACCGCCGACGTACCGGAAGGTGAATCCGGCGGATGCGCCGATCATGATTATGGCGATGACTTCGGACACGGAGCCGGCGTCGAAGGTTTTCGAATACGCTGACTCCATCATCGCCCAAAAACTCAGCCAGGTGGAAGGCGTCAGTCAGGTGTTTATCCCCAGTGCTGAAAAATCGGCCGTGCGCGTGCAAATCAATCCGGCGACGTTGGCGTCGACCGGGTTGAGCTTGGAAGATGTCCGCACGTTTCTCAGTCGAGTGGCAGTGGATCAGCCGAAGGGCAGCCTCGATGGCGAGAAGGTTTTCTACACGCTGACGAGCAACGACCAGATCACTGATGCCCGCGAATTTCGGCCGTTGGTTCTAGCGAACACCAATAACATCCCGATCAAGCTCAGCGCGATGGGGCGGGTCGTGCAGGGTGTTGAGAACATGCGCCTGGCCGGTTGGGCGGGGACGCAGACGGTTCCGCTGCGGCGCGCGGTGTTGTTGATTGTCTTCAAGCAAGCCGGGGCAAATGTGATTGAGACAGTGGACCGGATCAAGGCGCAGTTGCCGCAATTGGCCCGCTGGGTTCCGCCCGCGGTAAAACTGCTGGTGCTCAGTGACCGCACGACGACCATCCGGGCATCGGTGAACGACGTGGAGTTGTCGCTGGGAGTGAGCATCGCGCTGGTGGTAATGGTGATTTTCCTATTCCTGCGGAGGTTCTGGCCAACCTTCATCGCCAGCGTGACCGTGCCGCTGGCGTTGGCTGGGACGTGTGGGTTCATGTACCTGTTCGGGTACAGCATCGATAATCTCTCGCTGATGGCGATTACGATCTCAGTCGGGTTCGTCGTGGACGATGCAATTGTCGTCATCGAGAACGTGTACCGGCACATCGAACAGGGCGAGCACGCTTTACCGGCCTCACTCAAAGGGGCGAAGCAGATCGGATTCACCGTCATCTCGATCAGCATCTCGCTGGTGGCAGTGTTCATCCCGTTGCTGTTCATGGGCGGGCTGATGGGCCGGTTGCTCCACGAATTCGCGGTGACTTTGAGCCTCGCAATCCTTGTGTCCGGTGCCATTTCATTGACGTTGACGCCGATGATGTGTTCCCGGTTCCTGAAACCGGAAGCCGAGTACGGGCCGCCCGGCCCGTTCAACCGAGTTTGCGAACGCGTGTTCAACTGGGGGCTGACCGGCTACGAGCACGGTTTGAAATGGGTGCTGCGCCACCAAGGGTTCATGCTCTTGGTCGCGCTCGGGACGTTCGTCGGCACCATCGTCTTGTATGTCGCAGTGCCCAAAGGATTCTTCCCGCAGCAGGATACCGGTGTCATGGTGGGCAGCACCGATGCGGCGCAAGACGTGTCGTTCGCCACGATGGCGAAGATGCAGGATCAGGTGGCGCGAATTGTCTTGGCCGATCCCGCCGTGGAAACGATCGGTTCATTTGTCGGCGGTGGCGGTGGGGCTTCGACCGTCAATAATGGGAGGATGTTCATCACGCTCAAACCGCTCAGCGTGCGGAAGGTGCGTGCCGATGAGATCATTGCCCGGTTGCGCGGCAAATTGGCCGGGGTCCCGGGCATCACGTTGTACCTGCAAGCGATTCAGGACATTCGCGTCGGTGGCCGACCAGGTAAGGCTCAATATCTGTACGCCTTGCAATCAACAGATATGGAATCGCTCAACTACTGGACGCCCCGGTTGGTGAACCAACTCCGTAAAAGCGTCAAACTGACCGATATCAGCAGCGACCTTCAAATGCGCGGCCTGCAGGCCGACGTCGTCATTGATCGTGATGCGGCGGCGCGGCTCGGAGTCACTCCGCAGGCGATTGATAACACGTTGTACGATGCGTTTGGCCAGCGCCAGGTCGCGACGTTGTACGAGCAATATAACCAGCATCACGTCGTCCTCGAAGTCGATCCGCAATACCAGTTGGACCCGGCCTCGTTGAACAAGATCTACGTCAAGTCCACGACCGGCCAGCAAGTCCCGCTGGCCAGCGTCGCCAAGTTCAAGACGAGCAACACGGCCTTGTCGATCAACCACCAAAGCCAGTTTCCGTGCGCCAGTATTTCCTTCAACCTGCCGGCAGGCGTTTCATTGGGGCAGGCGACCGAAATCATCGAGAGCGCCGCGCAAGAATTGCGGATGCCGGCTAGTATTCACGGCAGTTTTCAGGGCACGGCCCAGGTGTTCCAATCTTCGTTGGCCACGCTGCCACTGCTGTTGGTGGCCGCCTTGATCACGGTCTATATCGTGCTCGGCATGCTGTACGAGAGCTTGATTCACCCGCTGACGATTCTGTCGACACTGCCGTCCGCCGGTGTCGGTGCGTTGATCGCCTTGATGGTGTTTGGTGTCGATCTCTCGTTGGTTTCGTTCATCGCCATTATCTTGTTGATGGGCATCGTGAAGAAGAATGCGATCATGATGATCGACTTCGCGCTTGCGGCCGAACGCGAAGAAGGTTTGTCACCCGAGGATGCGATCTACAAAGCCTGCGTTATCCGGTTCCGCCCTATCATGATGACAACAATGGCCGCGTTGCTCGGCGCAGTTCCGCTGGCGCTCGCTCTCGGTGCCGGTGCGGAACTCCGCCGTCCGCTGGGTATTGCCGTGGTTGGTGGTCTGTTTTTTTCACAAGTCCTCACACTCTACACCACTCCGGTAGTCTATCTCGCCTTTGAGCATTTACGCCAGCATTTCAAAGTCCGTCGGCAACAACGTGCGACTGAACTTGCGGCTGCTACATGAGGGTCTTCCGTCACACTGCAACGCTCAACACAGTTGGTGTGATTGTGTTGTTTGTTGGTATTTGTAGCGCTGCTCTTGTGTACCGACTCGACCAGAAATCTGCGCCGACTTCCATCACAAACGGCGACTGGAAGGACAGTACCTTGTCGTTGACGGATTCAAAAACGTCCACGCGAAACATCGAACTCTATGGCGGAAAAGTCGAAGTCTTGATGGTGAAATTGCAGGACTGGTTGCAACACCCCGAATCGATGGCAATCCTGATCTCCACAATCTCGGCGCTTATTGCGGCGGGGTGTTTCCTTGCTGCACGGTATTTATCAGCGAATAGATTTGATAACCGTCGGCGTTCAGGTGAGGGTGCTTGACAAATTCAAACAAGCGTTCTAAACATATGTTTTAATATGCGCGCAACCCAAATAACCGAACAACGATTATTGGAAGCGGCTGGCGAAGTTTTTGCTGCGCGCGGCTTCCGCGCGGCGACCGTCCGTGAAATCTGCCAGCGAGCAGGCGCTAACGTCGCAGCGATCAATTACCACTTCGGCGACAAGGAAGGGCTGTACTTCGCCGTGTTGAAGTCGTGCTCTGAGGCGGCGTTGCAGAAATATCCACCGACACTCGGGCTGGGGCCGAACGCGACCAGTGAGGAACGGCTGCACGCATTTGTCCGGTCACTATTGTTTCGGATTGCCGACAAAGGGCAACCTTCCTGGCACGGCAAGTTGATCGCGCACGAAATGACGGAACCGACGAAGGCGTTGACGGCTTTGATCGACAAGGTGTACGGACCGGCTCTCAAACAACTGGAAGCAATCGTGCGGGAGTTGTTGGGGCGTCGGGCACCGATCACGGTGATCCGGCAATGCCAGTTGAGCATCCTCGGCCAATGTTTGTATTTTCATTACGCGCGGCCAGCCATTCAACACATCCATCCTGAGCAAGGCTTTGAACCGGCAGACATCGAACTTTTGGCGAAACACATCACGCAATTCTCTTTGGCCGGGATCCGGCAAGCAAGCTGACTATGACACCGACAACTGAACCACCTGCCGGCAATGGTCGGCGCAACAATAAAATCCGTCTGGTCGTGTTGGTCATAATTGCGGTGCTCGTTGCGCTGGGAGCGCGGTATTACTTCGTCGCGTTCCAACCATACGAGTCGACTGACGATGCGTTCATTGACGGGCGGGCAATTCAAATCAGTCCACGAATTGCCGGCCATGTGACGCAATTGCTAGTCGCTGACAACCAACGCGTGAAGAAAGACGACCTGCTGCTGCAAATTGACCGGCGCGATTACGAAGTGCGTCTTGACGCCGCGCGCGCCAATCTGGCGGCCGCCCAAAGTCGGCAGACGCAAGCGCAAAGTTTGTTGACCGTTGCGGAAGCACAAGCCGCACAAGATCACGCGGCGGTCGCCGCCGCCGCCGCGGAGGCCAAACGGACACAAACGGATTTGGAGCGTTACCGGGCAATTGAAAGTCGGGCGATTTCACAGCAGCAGCTCGATGCGGCCGTCGCCGCCGCACAGGCAGCCGGTGCCACACTTGAGGTAGTGCAGAAAAAAGCGGCGATGTCCGATGCGCAAATCGGTCTCGCAAAAACACAAATTGCTATCACGGTGACCGGCGTGGAGCAAGCCGCCGTGGGAGTCCGTCAAGCAGAGCTGGAGTTGTCGTACACAACAATCACAGCACCGGTCGATGGTTTAATCACGCGGCGCGTGGTCGAGGTCGGCCAGTATCTGCAAGCCGGTCAAGGACTGCTCGCGATTGTCGCGGAGCACGAGTGGGTGACGGCAAATTTCAAGGAAACGCAACTGGAGCGAATGAAACCGGGCCAACCGGTCTCCATCAAAGTGGACACACTGCCGCACCGGCAATTCAAAGGCCACGTGGACAGTATTCAGGCCGGGACCGGGGCGCAATTCAGCCTCTTGCCGCCGGAAAATGCCGCCGGTAATTATGTCAAGGTTGTGCAGCGGGTCCCGGTAAAAATTTTGTTTAATGAAACGAATGTGCCGGCCTTTCCACTCGGAGCGTCAGTGGTGCCGTCCGTCAAAGTGGAATGAGTTCCGCCGTCTCCCAATTCCGACACGACGAAGCGGTCTGGAAGCCAAAACACAGCCCGTGGCTGATTGCGTTGGTGGTGACACTGGCGACATTCATGGAAGTGCTCGACACCAGCGTGGCCAACGTGTCGTTGCCGCACATTGCCGGCAATTTGTCGGCGGGACTCGACGAAAGCACTTGGGTGCTGACCTCGTATCTGGTGGCGAACGCGGTCGTGCTACCGTTGAGCGGTTGGTTTTCGGATCGGATTGGGCGGAAACGATTTTATATGAGTTGCGTGGCATTATTTTCGGTCAGTTCGTTGTTGTGCGGCCTGGCGCCGAGTCTCGGCTGGCTGGTGTTTTTTCGCGTGCTGCAGGGCATTGGCGGCGGCGGGCTGCAACCGAGCGAACAGTCGATTCTGGCCGACACGTTCCCGCCGGCGAAACGCGGTATGGCGTTTGCGGTGTACGGCATGGCGGTGGTGGCGGCGCCGGCATTGGGGCCGACGCTCGGCGGGTGGATCACGGACAATTTTAGTTGGCGCTGGATTTTCCTCATCAATATTCCGGTCGGTATCGTCTCACTGTTACTGACGTACCGGTTGATTGCAGATCCGCCGTACCTGAAAGAGCGCCGGCAGGTGCGCCGCGGCATTGATTACATCGGCTTCGGCCTGATCGTCATCGGCCTGGCGGCCCTGCAAATCGTGCTCGACAAAGGCCAGCGCGAAGATTGGTTTGAGACGACGTACATCGTCATGCTCACGTGGGTTTTTGTGGTCGCGCTGGTGGTGGCGGTAATCTGGGAACTGCGTGTGAAAGACCCGGTCGTGGATTTGCGGCTGTTCAAGCAGCGCAATTTTGCGATGGCTACCATGATGCTGTTTATCCTCGGCATCGTCTTGTACGGAAGCACTGTGCTGCTGCCGCAGTTCACGCAGGAACTGATGGGTTACACGGCCATGCTCTCCGGCATGGTGATTACGCCGGGCGCGATTCTGATCATGTTCTTGATGCCGGTTGCCGGGTTTTTAGTGACGCATTTTGACGTGCGCAAGGTGCTCGCGGCCGGCTTTATCGGACTGGGTGTGTCATTGATTTACATGACCCGGCTCAATCTCACGGTTGACTTCAACACGCTGATGATGGCCCGGGTTTTTCAGTCGGTCGCGCTGCCATTTATCTTTCTGCCGATCAACATCGCTGCCTACGCCTACTTAGCGCGCGACAAAAACAACGCCGCCTCCGGCCTCATCAATCTCGCCCGCAACGTTGGCGGTAGCGTCGGGATTTCACTGGTCACGACGATTTTGGCCCGGCGCGCGCAATTTCATCAGACCGTGCTCGCCAGTCATCTGACTGGTTCCAGCGTTTCGTTTATGGCCGGTGCGCACAAGCTAACCGGCTGGTTAGCTGCTGCCGGCAGCACTGCTTGGACTGCTCAGCAGCGCACCATCGGATTGATCAATAATTTGATGATGCAGCAGGCGCGCCTACTGGCGTACATTGACAACTTTTTCTTAATGGGCCTGTTGGTGATCATGTTTGTCCCGTTGGCGTTTCTAATGAAACGTAGCCAGCCCGGTCAGGTTAGTCTCGCGCATTGAACAAAGAAATAATCATGAAATCAAAACTGACACTCGTTGTGCCGCTCGTAACCGGCCTCCTGGCCGGCTGCGCTGTCGGCCCAAACTATCAGCCGCCGAAATCCACTGCGCCGGCAAGCTGGAGCGAAACCCAACTCGGCGGCGCCACCAACGCCACACCGCCGGTAAATGATTGGTGGAAGACATTCAACGATCCTGAGTTGGACTCGCTCATCAGTCGCGCCGTCAAAGCCAATCTCGACGTGCGCATTGCCGAAGGCCGGCTCCGGGAAGCCCGCGCTCTGCGCGCCGGTGCGTACTGGGATCTCGCGCCGACAATTACCGGTGCCGGCAGCGTAATGAACACGGAACTGTCAAAGAACGCACAACAGCAATTACCGCCTAAATTGAACATCAACACATATGACGCGCATTTCGACGCGAGCTGGGAAATTGATATTTTTGGCGGCTTGCGCCGGGAAATTCAAGAAGCCAACGCATTGTTCCAGACCGTCGAAGAAGACCGGCATGCCGTGCTGGTCAGCACACTGGCTGAAGTCGCGCGCAACTACATTGAAGTTCGTGGCTACCAACGGCGACACGCCATTGCTATCGACAATATCAAAGCGCAGACCGAAGCCGTTGAGATTGCCCGTGCCCGGTTTAAGGCTGGTCTGACCAGCGAACTGGACGTGAAACAAGCCGAGGCGTTGCTCGCCACCACGCGCGCGCAATTGCCGGCGCTGGACACGGCAACCAAGCAAGGCTTTCACCAACTCGGCGTTCTACTCGGCCAACAGCCGGGCGCATTACTCGCAGAACTTGCCGGTATCGCGCCGGTCCCGGTCACAGCACCGGTCATACCGGTCGGTTTGCCATCGGAATTGTTGCGGCGCCGGCCGGATGTGCGGCGCGCCGAGCGGCAACTGGCCGCCGACACGGCGGTGATCGGCGTGGCAACTGCGGAATTGTTCCCGAAGTTTTCGTTGCTGGGGACCGGCGGATTGCAAAGCTTGAGCGCAGGTAACTTTTTAGGTGTCGGCAGCAAGTATTGGACTGCCGGGCCAACGATGACGTGGCGGTTGTTTGACCTCGGCCACGTGCACAGCCAGATTCGGGCAGCGAATGCACACGCGGAACAGACACTGGCGGCGTATGAAAAGACAGTGCTCGTGGCGTTTGCCGATGTTGAGAACGCGCTCGTGGCGTATGCCAACGAGCAGGTCCGGCAAAACGCGCTGGCCGAGGCGGTCGCCGCCAACCGACGCGCGCTGGAGCTGGCAAACGAACTTTACACGAAAGGGCTGGGTAATTTCTTGAACGTGCTGGACGCCGAGCGGTCGTTGTATCAAACCGCCGATCAATTGGCGGACAGTGAACGGACGGTGGCAGATAATCTGGTGGCGCTGTATAAGGCGCTGGGTGGCGGATGGGAGACTCCAAATGATAAAAAATAATTTCTGGCCTGCGGTCGTGTTGATATTGGCGGTTGGTTGCTCACGCGCCCCGCAACAGGCGGGACCACAGCCAATGCCGGAAGTGGCGGTGGTGACTGTCGCCCCGCAATCACTCGTGTTGACGACGGAGTTGCCGGGGCGCACCGCGCCCCATCTCATCGCGGAGATCCGGCCTCAGATCAACGGACTGATTCTGAAACGGCTCTTTACCGAGGGCGCGAATGTGAAGGCGGGGCAGGAACTTTATCAGATTGATCCCGCTCCATTTCAGGCGCTGCTCGATAAGGCCACGGCCAATCAGAAGGCGCTCCGGTTGCGAGCTGAACGCATCAAAGAAGCGCTTGGATCGAAGGCGGTCAGTCAGCAGGACTTCGATGATGCCGATGCGGCACTGAAACAAGCCGACGCGGATCTGGAAACAGCACGCATCAATTTGGCATACACCAAAATCACCGCTCCGATTGCCGGGCGGATCGGCAAATCAAGTGTGACGGATGGCGCAATTGTAACGGCGTATCAGGCAGTGCCATTGGCGACGATTCAGCAAATGGATCCGATTTACGTGGACGTCCCGCAGTCCACCGCCGATCTGCTCCGGTTAGAGCGCCGGCTGGCCGACGGTCGGCTCACACGCGACCAAGCCAGTCCGAATGCGGTGCAACTCATTTTGGAAAATGGCGCCGTCTATCCATCGGAAGGCACGCTCCAATTCCGCGATGTCTCAGTTGATTCGAGCACGGCCACAGTGATTCTGCGGATGGTGTTTCCGAACCCGAATGAAATGCTCCTGCCAGGCATGTTTGTGCGAGCCGTTGTGAAAGAGGGCAACACTGACAACGCCATCCTCATTCCCCAGCAGGCCGTTATGCGTGACCCAAAGGGCAATCCGCTGGCGCTGATTGTCAACGCCGCCGGCACGGTTGAGCCACGCATGCTCACGCTCGACCGGGCGATTGGTGACAAATGGCTCGTCACCACCGGGCTGACATCCGGCGACCGGGTGATCGTCGAGGGATTGCAACGCGCCCGGCCCGGCGCCGCTGTGAAAGCGGTTCCGTTTACGGCTCCGCCGGCACCAGCGCATTAACGGAGTATTTCGATGCTATCACGATTTTTTCTCGACCGACCGGTGTTCGCGTGGGTCATCGCCATCATCCTGATGGTGCTGGGTTGCCTGGCCATCCATAACCTGCCGATCTCGCAGTATCCGCCGATCGCGCCGCCGGCCATTGCCATTGATTCGTTTTATCCGGGCGCGTCAGCGGAAACGGTGGAAAATAGCGTCACTCAGATCATCGAGTCGAAGATGACCGGCTTGGACGACATGCTGTATCTCTCCGGCACCAGCGATTCCGCCGGTGCGTCGCGCATCGAATTGACCTTCAAGGCGGGGACAGATCCGAACCTGGATTGGGCAAAGGTGCAAAACAAACTTCAACTCGCCATGGCCAGCTTGCCCAATGTGGTCCAACAGCAGGGCGTGACGGTCAGTAAGTCCACGCGGAATTACCTGATCATCCTCAGCTTGATTTCTGAAGACGGCAGCATGGACAGTAATGACCTGCAGGACTATGCCTATTCCAACCTGGAGAAAGTGCTTGCCCGCGTCCCGGGTGTCGGCGAGGTGGTCGAGTTTGGCGCGCAGTACGCCATGCGGGTCTGGCTCAATCCCGATAAGCTGACCGATTACCACATGACGATGGATGACGTGATTGCCGCATTGCGGGCCTACAACGTCGAAGTGTCCGCGGGGCAGTTTGGCGGCGCACCGGCAGTCACAGGCCAACGCATGAATGCCTCCATCATCGTCCAGAATCTCCTAAAAACTCCGGATGAATTCGCCAACGTCCCGATCCGCACCAACCCGGACGGCTCCGTGGTGCGCATTCGCGATGTCGGGCGGACGGAACTCGGAACCGAGGCGTATGATATTTTGCGGCGTTACAACGGTTTGCCGGCGGCCGCGCTGGCGATCCGTCAAGAACCGGGGGCCAACGCGCTCGCCACCGCCGATGCTGTCAAAAAGAAGATGGAAGAGATGAGCCGGTATTTCCCACACGGCATGAAGGTAATCTATCCGTACGACACCACGCCGTTTGTTCGCGTCGCGATTCATGAAGTGGTGAAGACGCTGTTTGAGGCGGTCCTGTTGGTGTTTTTGGTGATGTGGCTGTTCATGGGTAACCTCCGGGCGACGTTGATTCCGACGATTGCAGTGCCGGTAGTGTTGCTGGGAACATTCGCGGCGCTGGGTGCGTTTGGTTTTACGATCAACATGCTGACGATGTTCGCGATTGTGTTGGCCATCGGGTTACTTGTGGACGACGCCATTGTCGTCGTGGAAAACGTCGAGCGCATCATGGCCGAAGAAGGCCTGTCGCCACGTGAGGCCACAACCAAATCCATGGGCCAGATTACCAGCGCGCTGATCGGCATCGGGCTGGTGCTCTCGGCAGTGTTTGGCCCGATGGCGTTTTTCCCGGGCTCGACCGGCGTCATTTACCGGCAATTCTCCATCACGATCATCGCTGCCATGTTGCTGTCGGTGTTAGTGGCCTTGATTCTGACACCGGTGCTTTGTGCATCGCTACTGAAGCCGGTCACCAAGGGACACGAGCCGGCGGAGAATGCAATCTTCTTCCTGCGCCCGTTTTTCCGGTGGTTTGACCGGATCTTCTTTTTGATTCGCGACCGCTACGTCGGTTTGGTTGGCCACTCGCTGGCCAAGAAAACGCGTTATTTGATTGCCTACGTTTTGATCGTGGGCGTGATTGGCTTCTTGTTTCTGCGGTTACCGACCGCCTATTTACCTGACGAGGATCAGGGAATCCTATTCTCCCAAATCCTCATGCCGGCCGGCAGCACTCTGGAGCAGACCCAGTCGATTGCTGCTCAGGTGCGGCAATACTTTCGCGAGACCGAAAAAGACGCTGTGGACTCCTGTCTGACAATTACCGGCACTGGCTTTTCAGGCCGGGCCCAGAACAACGGCTTGGTGTTCGTCAAACTGAAGGATTGGAAACTCCGGGAACGTCCGGAGTTGCGGGCCAAAGCTGTCTCCGGGCGGGCGATGCTGGCGTTTTCCAAATATCGCAACGCGCTGGCCTTCGCGTTCGCGCCGCCGGCTGTGATGGAACTCGGCAACGCCCGCGGTGTGGATTTTCAGTTGCTGGATCGCGGCGGGCTTGGGCATGACGCGCTCATGAACGCTCGCAACCAACTCCTCGGCTTAATCGCCACGGACCCACGGCTGGCTAACGTTCGTCCCAACGGCATGGAGGACGTACCGGAATACCGGATTGACGTGGATTGGGAAAAAGCCGGTGCGCTCGGCGTGCCAATCACAGGAATCCACGACACCATTGGAGCGGCGTTTGGCAGCGCCTATGTCAACGACTTCATTCTGGCCGGCCGCGTCAAGCGCGTGTACGCCCAAGCCGATGCCCCGTTCCGGATGTTACCGTCGGATCTGGAAAAACTCTACGTGCGCAACCCCAACGGCAACATGGTGCCATTCACATCGTTTGCCACCACTCGCTGGTCAAGCGGTTCCCCGCGGCTCGAACGTTTTAACGGACTCCCCTCGCTGAACATTTGGGGTGAGCCGGCCCCGGGCCGCAGTTCCGGCGAGGCCATGCAGGCTATGGAAGACTTGGCTGCGAAGCTGCCGCAGGGGATTGGTTTTGACTGGAATGGGCTTTCGTACCAGGAGCGGATGTCAACGGCCCAAGGGCCGCTCCTCTATGCCTTCTCGATTCTGGTGATTTTCCTGTGCGTGGCGGCGCTGTACGAAAGCTGGACCATCCCGTTTGTGAATCTCCTAATGCTGCCGCTGGGCGTGTTCGGCGCCATCGTGGCAACCTCCATGCGCCACCTGTCCAACGACGTTTATTTCCAGATTGGCTTCCTCACGACGATGGGGCTTTCGACGAAGAATGCCATCCTCATCATCCAGTTCATCAAAGAACAGATGCACCAAGGCATGGGAATGAAAGACGCGACCCTCGCTGCGGTTCGCATCCGGTTCCGCCCCGTCATCATGACATCACTGGCATTTTTCTTTGGCACGATGCCGCTCGCTCTCGCCACCGGCGCTGGGGCCGGCGCGATGAACGCCATTGGCACCGCGGTTACCGGCGGCATGCTTTCGGCCACATTCATTGACCTGGTCTTCATCCCATTGTTCTTTGTGGTGATCTCCGGCCTGTTCGCCAAAAAACAATCCTCTCCGGCTCCGGTGGTCCACTGATAAAGCGCCTACCTACCTTGGATCTTGCAAAGTTGTTACCGGCGCAATTTCATGTTGCAGGTGAACTCACAGGCGCGTATTTCTCGCGGCAGAGCCGGTCAGCTTCGACCTGCTCGGCAACGGTCAACGTGTACGGCACAAACTCAATGCCAAATTCACTTCGAAACCCGGCCAGCAACCGGTCGGCATCTACGTGACCAACAATTGACCCTTGATGCAATACGCCGCTACGCCCACGACGTTGCGCGCCGCCGGCAAGTTTCTGGTTGCCGGCAATAACGTCACCGGCGACTGGATTTTGAAAACATTCGTACTGGCCATGCGGCGCTTGGGCGTGACGCAAGAGTTCGACTTGGGCAGTGAGCGCGCCGGCAACGGCACGGTGAATCGCTTGGTATGCATCGGTGGTGCTTAACCGGTAGAGGGCGTGACCAGGTGGAATGACAACGGTGTATGTCGTGTCATTGACATGATAGACGAGCCCGCCGCCGGTTGGACGACGGACGATTTCGTATTGACCGACAAACTGCCTAGGAAATTTTTGGAAGTAACCGTAGGAAACCGCCGGTTGCTGCCACGCGTAAAGCCGCAACAATGGTCGGCTGCGCGTCGCCGCAAACCGCAGCAGTGCGTGGTCCACCGCCATGTTCATAGCGGCATCGGCAACCGGAGAACGAAGGCAATCCCAAATATCCATGAATGAAATTTACCGCGTCGGCACTTACAGAGCGATTAAAAATGTATTGACCCGGTAATAAACTGACGCCCTTAAAATATTATCAACTAGTGTGCTATTATCGGCACCACTCACCGTTCTAAAAAGTCGTTGGCAAAACTCCGGTTTGTCACTACAACTGACACGTTTTGATCTGGCGACAAACATTTCTCTGGCTTGGCTTGGCGCTGGTTGTCTGCGCAAACGCAGGAACATCCCAATACACCTTATCGGAGTGTGTTGACCGCGCACTCAAACAAAATGCCGATGTGCTCGTGGCCAAGAAACGTCTCGAAGAATCCGCCGGGATGATTATCGAGGCACGCGCCGGTTACCTACCGAGCCTTACCACTGCTGCCAATTATGAATACCTCGAATCGGATTACGCCACACTGGCCGGCGCCACTCCAGCTAACCGGCCGTTTATCTGGAATGTCTACCTGCGCCTGACTGAAAACATTTATGCCGGCGGTGCCACCCGTGGCCGGCTCGACATCGCTCGCTTGCAAAAACAATCCCGGCTGCTCGACTATCAAGCCACAGTGGATCGTGTCATTCAAGATGTGCGCATCGTATTTTACGACATCCTCCGCGACCGTGCTGACATTATCGTACACGAGCAAGCCATTGCCTTCCTTCAACAGCAAGAGAACACCGTTCGCAGCAAATTCGAACTCGGCACAGGTCAAAAACTTAACGTTATGCGTGCCAGTGTCAACCTCGCCTTTGAGGAAGCCGCGCTCGTTGACTCCCGCAATCGTTTACGTAACGCCCGCCTGCTGCTTAGTGAATTGCTCGCCATTCCGGTTACCACTGATGCCGGCGATGTACCGTTCGACATTGCCGGTGAATTAAAATGCGAAACCACGCCTCCGCCGCTTACCGACTGCCTAACTCGCGCCCTAACCCAGCGTCCCGAACTTGCTGCGCGCGATAACGACATCACTGTCCAACGCCGGCAACTCGCCGTGGATCGCAGCGAACTTTTCCCGCATCTGGATCTCTTTGCCGGTTACGACATCGTCAGCGAACCCAACCGCGCGGCATTAGTTAATTATTACGATGGCTACGTGGCCGGTGTGCAAGTAAGTTGGCACATCTTCGATGGTTTGGCGACCAAAGGCCGGCTCAACGCCACTCGCGCCCGCCTCAGCGAGGCTGAAACCGCTGCTACTGCCATGCGCCGCACCGTGCAATCTGAGGTCTTGCGCGCCTATCGGGATATTCAATGCGCCGACGAACAACTCCAAACCGAAACCGCTAACGTCAAGCTGGCTGAAGAATCTCTAAAACTTGCAACGAACAACTTCGAACTCGGACTCAGCAGCCAACTTGAACTTCTCCAAAGCCGGCTTGATCTAACTCGCGCCAAAACCGCCGAGTTGTCAGCCCGGTTCGACTACAACGCCGCACTTGCCCGGCTCCAGCGCGCGCTGGGCAGCCATTTTGAACTCCACCAGATTGAGCCTGGGCGGTAATGAAACGCACTCTGATTTGTCTAGCCGGACTGCTACTGGTTACTAACGCCTCCCGCGCCGAAATCGACATTCAATACTACGACCTAACACTTGCCGACTGTCTCGCGCAAACCTTCTTTAACAATCCCGCCATTCAAGCCTTACGCACCGATGTCGAGCGTGCCGCCGGTGACAAGTTGGTTTTTTCCTCGCGCCTCTTGCCGCAACTGGCCGCCCAAATACAAGCTGGGCAGCGTGACGGCTCGCTCTATCCGCAATCCGGAATATTCAGTGTCTTAGCCGCGCAATTTTCTCAACCGTTAATTGATGTTGGAATTCCGCCGTCCCTGCGACGCGGCCGGTTGGAGGTTACGCTGGCCGGTCAGAGTTTTAACCGCGGAGCAACCGAGCGGCTCCATGAGGTGCGTAATACGTTTGTGTTCGCGTTGTGTACCCGCGACCTAATCGCACTTTTTGGTGAAATCCAACACCATTTACAGGCAAATGTGACCAGTACACAGCAACGATTCGATGCTGGTTTCGACACGCGGGTTGATATCACGCAGGCACAAATCCAAGTGTTAAATCTAGCGCGAACGCTGGTTTCGTTGAGCAACCAATATTTTGTCGCCACCACGCAGTTGGCGGAATTGACCGGTAACAATTTTGGCACTCCGACTAACCATATTCTGTTACCACGCCCGGTTGGGACGCTGACCTATCGACCGGTCACGGTAAACTTACCAGTAGAAACTGCTTACGCGATGGCACACCGGGCGGATGTCAGTTTTTTACGGACATTGGTGGCAGCTGCGATGGCGGACAAACAAATTGTAAGCGCTGATTTCTTCCCGCGGCTGATGCTGGAGGCATCAACCTTGTTCATCCCGGATAGCCTACTGCTTACCCATCAAACGCAGTTGGTTCCAGGTCAGTCTACGTTAGCCTCTGAAAATCGCGCCGGTGTCGGCTTGACTTGGCGCGTGATTGACAACGGGCAAGTCATCGGTGCCCGACGGCGTTTGGACGCGATCCGGCAAGAGTACACACTCGCATTGCAGAAGTTGGAAAAGGCCATTCCGCGCGAACTGGCGGAAATTGCTGGTGCGCTTCAAGATACCACAGCCCAGTATAACGCGTTCGTTAAGTCGGCGGCAACGGCGGCGGAAAATCTACAATTGATTGAAGCCCGGCTGGCACTCGGCCAAGCCACACAACTCGATTTCCTCAATGCACAGTCAAATTTGCTGGGCATACGCGCGGGTATGGTTAATGCCATTGCCACAAATGAAACAACGTGTGCCGACTTTGATCGCGCAACCGGCCGATATCTCGAGTTTCATAGCAGTACCGCCAAATAACCGAGCTTGTGTGGCCGTATGGCCTTATTTATAATATAGGTGATGCGGAAAAAATTTGTCATTCTGACGACAGTCTCAGCGGGCGTAGTAATTTTGATTTATGGCCTGCACCTCGCACAACTAGGCGTGGAGGTTTACCGGGCCGGACGCGGCAAGGCGGTAGCGGCCGTGTACGGCACAGTCAAAGTAGTGCCCAAAAAAATAATGGGTGTGCGCACGCGTGTGTCCGGCGTCGTACAACTTGCACCAGCCGCGTTGCGAGGTGTTGGGGCACCGGTTAAGAAAGGCGAGTTGTTGGCGCAGGTAATTAACTTGGATTTAGAGCGCGCACTGACCAGTGTCGAAATCGACTTGCAGAACGCACAGAAACGGTTGGAGATGGGTCCGTCGTTGGCGCCGCAACTACAGACGCAGGAAGCCCAAGTGCACCGACTCGAAAAACTGGTGGAATCCAACAACGCGCCGCGCAGTGAGTTGGAACGCGCCCGTAACGATTTGCGCGGCACCCGCGAGGAATTGTACCGGCAACAAATCGAACTGGAGCGGGCGGTGACCGCCTGCACCTCGACAGTGAAAGCGAGTCGTGAACACAAACAGTGGGGCGAAGTTATTGCACCATTTGATGGCCAGATTAATATGATCAACGTGCTCGATGGCGACCCGGTATCTGAAAACACCGTACTGATCTCAATCGAAACCAGTGAGACTTTTCTGGAAGGTAAAGTCAACGAGGAAGACATCGGGCGCATCGTTGTTGGCCAGAAAGCTGCAGTGCGGTTGTATTCCTACGGCGACCAGGATTTCGCTGCCACAGTGCGAGTGATTGTTCCAAACGCGAACCAGCAACAATACGTGCTCAACCTCACACTCGACACGCCACCGGAGAATCTCTTATCCGGCATGACCGGCGAAATGAATGTCATCATCGGAGAACGCATCAACGCGCTGATTGCGCCATCGCGCGCAATCATCGCTGGCAAGGTGTTCGTTGTGGACGGTGGCGTGGTGATGCCGCGACTAGTTAAGCTCGGTTACCGGAACATTGAGCGAACTGAAATTTTGGAAGGCCTCCATGAGGGTGATTTGGTAATCGTCGCCGATCAGGATCAATTGCGTCCCGGCCAGCATGTGCGTCCGGTACTGATTAACCGGTAACTCCGCACTGTGAACCCGACGTTGCACATCGCGCTGCGGTTCATTAGCCACCGCAAGCGGTCAATGCTTATCAGCTTTGCCGGCATTACGTTAGGCGTGGCGTTTTTCATTTGCACGCAAGCGCAGACGCAAGGCTTCGAGCGGTTTTACATCAAGACTGTGCTCGGCAGTACTGGCGCACTGACGGTGGAAGATAAATTTCAGCCCCGCTTTACCAATCTGCTTCAAGCTCGCGGCAATGACATCGTCGGCGTCGCCAACGAACAGATGCGCAAATACATTGCCGGCATTGACAATGCGGATCAGGTCATGCGCGTGGTACGTGAATTTTCCAATGTTGCAGCCTGCGCACCGGTCTTGGAAGGCAGCGTTACGTTGCGAACAAATTTCAAGGAAGAAGTTTTTCGCGTCCAAGGCATTGACCTCGAAGCGCAACTGCAAACAACTGCGCTCGGCGAGCAAATTGTGGCCGGCGATCTTGCGACATTTCGCGCGCACCCGCAAGGGTTGCTGCTCGGCGTGGAACTGGCGAAGAAACTCCAAAGCCGTGTGGGCGACACCGTCACGCTGACCGGCCCGGACGCAACGTCGCGCGCATTTTTTGTCAGCGGCATTTTTCAGACCGGCGACAATCTGATTGATGAGCGACGCGGTTTCATTCATCTGCCGGCCTCGCGGCGCGTGTTGAACAAACCGGCCGGGATCACGCTGATTATTATCAAACTCATCGATCCCGACCGCGCGCCGCAACTGGCTGCGCACCTCGAAGATCTGCTGCAACACCGGACGCGTAGTTGGCAGGACCGGGAACGTGGCAACTTGCAAGTGTTCCACGCAATTCGTATTTCCGCCGCCATTACGGTCTCGGCCATCATCGTGCTGGCCGGCTTCGGTATTTTTAACGTGCTGACGTTGATGATTCTCGACAAGACGCGCGAGATTGCCATTCTCCGGTCAATGGGATACGAGCGGCACGACATCCGCGACATTTTTCTGTGGCAGGGACTCCTGATTGCAGCGGTGGGCGGCGCGGCCGGCTGCGTGCTGGGAATGGTATTGACGTGGTGGATTTCGCAGGTGCCAGTGCGCATCCGTGGATTTTTCGCAGCGGATCATTTTTTGGTGAGCTGGAGTTGGACCCATTATATCGCGGCGCTCGTAGTCGCGTTCACAGCGACATTTTTGGCGAGCTACTGGCCGGCCCGGCGTGCGGCGCGGCTCGCGCCGGTTGACGTGTTAAGAGGGTCCGGACAATGAGCATGGTGTTTGGTGGCGTCGAATTACACCGGTATCTTGGCGAAGCTGAGTCACGTGTCCACGTTTTGTGCGGGGTCACGCTTGAAGTGCCGGCCGGCGAAGTCCATGCCATCGTCGGACCGTCGGGTTGCGGCAAGAGCACGTTGTTGTATGTGCTCGGTCTATTAGACAAACCGGACGCCGGCCGGGTACTGATTACTGGCGTCGAAATGGCGGGCTTGGACGACACGGTGCTAGCTCGACATCGCAACGAGAAGATCGGCTTCATTTTTCAATTTCACTTTTTGATGCGCGAGTTCACCGCACTGGAAAATGTAATGATCCCAATGCGTAAGCTCGGCCGGTTAACACCAGCCCAGATGCGTGACCGGGCCGCGCTGCTGTTAGACAAAGTTGGCCTCGGCAACAAGTTGCATCGGTCTGCACAACATCTATCCGGCGGTGAGCAGCAGCGCGTGGCGATTGCACGGTCATTGGCGAACGACCCGGTCATCCTCCTGGCTGATGAGCCGACCGGCAACCTTGACACGGACAACTCCCATCTGGTGTTTGGGCTGCTGAAGGAGTTGGTGAAGCAAGAAGGGAAGGCCTTGCTACTGGCTACACACAATCCAAGCATTGCTCAAGCCTGCGATCATATCCACGAAATGCGCGACGGCGAATTTGTGGAGCACAGATAATTATTTACGCCGTAGCTTGTTTTTCATTGCGCCACTTGTCAAGACTTGCTTCAGTATCCACGAATAAATACGAACGATGCCGGCCAATGGGCGAGACTTGGGCTGTTCAGTCAGTGGAAGAGAGGCGGTGTTGCTGAAATTATGAGAGCTAACACCGCCCGCATCATAAACTGAAGATTTTCCACTTTAGAATAGAAGTATCAGATGCAGGTCGACGGTTATTTTTTATTGCAGACACAGTCATCAGGTCAAATGTGTTGATTGGAAAATAGAATTCTAATAGGCCGTCGGTTTTGAGGCAGCGGTATAGCGGCGCTGTTCAGCGGGTTGGCGTGCAATTGAAACGCCACCGCATCGGCATGGCGCCAGAACGCGTTGTAACAAATCTGTGGCAAGCGAAATCCGAGGCGTTGGAGCAATGCCATAGCCGGTGCTTGATAAAAGTAATGCAAATGTATTGGCGGCTCGATTAGGCGCCATTTTCCGCCCCGCCAGCGAGCTAGCCTTGAGGCAATATCGCCAGGCTGAATATTAACATTCCACCAGAACGGAGTTCGCGTGCGGCTTTCTCCAAATAGAAATAGGGCGTCGGAGGTGTTAGATCGTATCCCACAAGCACACGATATCCCGAGGTTGAGGAGGTGCAGGCATGTCGAGGTAATCACCTGTTATGACCTGCAAACCGCGCTTGCGTGCCTGCGAAGCTGCATGCCCGGACATATCGCAGCCGCCGGTATCGAACCACTTCGCCGCTTCGTCTAGAAAAAACCATAAGCTGTGCCAAACTCTCACAAGTGCGATCCACGCGGATACATCTTTTGCAGATCGACAAGCCGGCCGACGAAGTTACGACGCAACGCCGGTTGCTCCTTTTCGTAATCGAGACACACTTGGCCTTGGAAATACTTACTGGCATACAGCGCCCGCATTTCGTCGTCCGAAAGCATGGTGTCTGCCCAAACATGACCGCACTGTGTGCACTGGCGGAGGCTCTTCGAATAGGCACAACTGATACTATTTTCACAGCAGATTCATGTCATAATGGTTTTCATGTTTTTTCTGTAAATTATTTCGAATTTTTTAAGGCTTGGCAGGGCTGACAACACCTGGCATCAATATGTGAGAATTTACGCGGTAGCTTTCTTTTCCTTGCGCTGTCTGGCTTTGACCTGCTTCAGGATCCACGGGTAAGTGCGGGTGATGACCTCAGTGAGTGAGACTCTGGCTTTCCAGCCTATGAGTGATACGTTCGTTGCTGAAATTACGGGATTTAACACCAACCTGACTAGTGCCATGTTTAATGTTGATCGTCTTATCCGCCACCTTGACAACCACGGCCACGAGTTCACTCACCGTGACGTATTCAGAGCAGCCTATGTTGACGACACCGTCAAGATCAGAGTGCATTAGCCGGTAAATGCCGTCCGCCATATCGTCCACGTGAGTGTACGAACGCACGGCAGTGCCATCGCCCCAGACCTCGATAGTGCTACCATTGGTGGCTTCAGCGATTTTGCGACACACCGCGGCCGGCGCTTTTTCGCGACCGCCAGTCCAGATGCCCTCGGCATCGTAACAGTTTTGGAAGCGCGCGATACGTACGGTCATACCGTACCGGTGGCCATGCGCTAGGAATAAAGTTTTCCCCAGCCATATTCATTATCGGGCTGGGCCGGAATAGTGGCGGACTACGACAACTCAGGTTCACCGGGTTGCATGTCGCGGTAAACACAAACCGAGGAAGAGAAGAAATAACACGGGATTCCACTCAACGCCGCTTGGTTGGCCATATGCACTTTGATCAGGACACTGTTGTGCATGATTTCACATTCTGCGGAGTGGATTAAGCCCATGCCATCCATGTCGGCGGCAAGCTGGTAGATTTCATCAAACTCGCTGCCAGGTAACACGAGCGCTTTGATGCAGTCTTTCGATGCGCAGGTCGAGTTTCAAAAACTCATCTACTACCGACTTGCAGTACTCATGCTTTTTAATATCCACACCACAAACCCAGCAGCCTTCCGCTTTCAAGCGTTTCACAAGGTGACCGGCAATAAATCCGCCCGCGCCACATACCAAAGCTCTTTTCATTATTGCGATCCTCCGTTATCTTTTAACCAATTAATTGCCAACCGCAGCATTTGCTGCAGCCCCCGTTGTGGGCTTCGTCAAGACTGGTCACATCACATCAGCAAAGGCAGTTTTGGTGCGCATGAAAAAGCCGTAGCCGACAATCATTATGCCGATCCCGACGACTAATAACCAGCAGTATTGGCTCCAGACCGGTGGCACGCCTAAGAGGACAACGGCGCGAGCTTGATCAATCGCAATGGCAAGTGGGTTACCGCGCACAAGCGGCAAGAAACACGCCGGTACTTTATTAATCGAATAGAAAATAGCGCTAGCGTACATGACGATCTGCAACAGGACTGGCATGATTGAATTGATGTCGCGGATGAACACGCCGAGACTAGCGACCAGCCATGTAATTCCCAAACACAACATAATCAGTGGTAACAGCACGACCGGCAAATACAACGCAGTTACCGGAATCAGGCCGTGGAAGAGTTGTTGACCGATGAACAGAGGTACGAAGCTGATCACTAGTTGCATCAAGGCCGCACCCACGGTCGTGACCGGCAAAATTTCTAGCGGGAACACTACCTTGGTTACATAGTTGACATTGCTGAGCATTAGCACCGGCGCCCGCGTCGTACACTCGGCAAAGAATTCAAATAGTATTAACCCGCAGAACAATGCCAGCGCAAAGTCGAGTTTGGTCTCATTGGGCTGGTTGCCGAGCTTGGATTCAAAAATGAAACCAAAGACAATAGTATACATTATCAACAGCGCCAACGGACGTAGTAATGACCAGAGGATGCCTAGGTAGGATCCCCGGTAACGACTGAGCACATCGCGCTTGGTAAACTGCCAGATCAATGTGGCATGTTGGCTGAAATGCGCAACGATGCGCCACGGTAACACCAATTGTGCGAAGGGAATCGTCTTGGCGGTCGGTTGCATGGTTATTTACAATGCGCCTAGGAAATTGTACCAATTTTCGCGTGAGACACAAGTAATGAGTTCTGCGGTAGTAATCAAAATCGAGAATATTTCCAAGGCCTATGCCATCTGGTCGTCGCCGGCGGCACGCTTGCACGGTCCGCTCGTTGGACAGATTGGCCAATGGGCATTTTTACCGGCACGCGCCCGGCAACTGTGTCGGCGTTTGTCGCACGAAGCGTTCCGTAATTTCATGGCACTAAATGATGTCTCGTTGGAAATCCGACAAGGTGAAAACTTTGGTATTATCGGCAGAAATGGCTCCGGCAAGAGCACATTATTGCAGATCATCGCCGGAATTATTCAACCTACAACCGGTGCAGTGACGGTGACTGGTAAGGTGGCAGCCTTGTTGGAGTTAGGATCAGGCTTCAATCCGGAATTTACCGGTCGTGAGAATGTGTACTTGAATGCGGCCATCCATGGCATGAGCCAGGACGAGACTGATGCGAGATTCGCTGAGATTGAAGCGTTTGCGGACATTGGTGATTTTATTGATCAGCCCACCAAGACTTACTCCAGTGGCATGCTAGTACGGCTAGCATTTGCAGTGACAACGAGTGTGAACGCGGATGTGTTACTCATTGATGAGGCGCTGGCGGTTGGTGACGTATTTTTCCGGCAGAAGTGCTACAAACATTTGGAACGGCTTCGCAACAATGGCATATCTGTTGTGCTGGTGTCGCATGGCATGGGTGAGGTCGAGCAATTTTGCCAGCGGGCGTTGCTATTGCACCACGGCGCAAATGTTTTTCTGGGAAATGCAACTGAGACAGTACGACGGTATTACCTGCTCGCGCAACAAGACCACACACTGCCAAAACCGGCAACACTCACTGAGCCTACCCCGAGTCTAACCGGTGGAACTGGAATTGAGTGGCCGACAGCTGAAGCTTTCTTGGATATTTCTACTATCCCACAGGTCAGCAATGGTTGGGCGCGATGTACAGCGGTAGCACTTTGCAACCAAACAGGGCAGGCGTGTGCTGTATTTGAACAGGGCCATCGCGCCAGTTTTTTTTATGAATTTGAGCTACTGATGGACATTGAAGTGCCGATTGGAGGTGTCGTCCTTCAAAACGACAAGGGCATGGTGGTACACGGCAAGGGAACGCTGGAATATGGGACTGCTATGCCGCCATCGTTGCCGCGTGGGTGCCGCTTGCGATTTCATCAGGAAATCTTGTTAGAGTTGGGCATTGGCGAATATACGTTTGAGGTTGGCCTTGGGGTCCTGCACCGGGAAGATTATGAGCGACGGCAGATTTACCCATATTCTGAATTGTGTACAAAATGGATGCGGGTGTGTCATCTGCCGAACGTCGGACAGTTCGCTGTGGTTTTTCGCAAGAGCGGACAACCGGTGCAATTACTGCATCATGGTGTGGCGAATTTGTCTGGCAGTTGTCGCGTCGCAGCTCTGATACCAACAGTCAAGGAGCAACGGGAATGATTTTAAATTTTAAGCTAGCTCCAAAAGCGTGTCAAGCATGGACACTATTGCCATTGTTGATTAACAAGCCGGCAGAAGTGAGATTTAAAGTGCTAAAGCATGGCCAAATCGTGTCGGAGGTTTTTGGTCAGTTTTTTTGCGGCTGGATCAATACTGGCCAGTATACAGACAGTCAGGCGAACTGGGTAATTAACGACACCGTTGAACTACTTCACGACCAAGTTTCCACTCAACCTTTCGTCGTGTTATCCCTGCCGCCTTGCAACTTGAACAAAATTGGGACATAGAAAGTGGTATTGTCTTTTGGGCGCAGAAAAAACCATGAGTCAAAAACCTCACTGCTGGTGTGGTAATGTCGACTTGGTGAAATTCTCGCCAGGGTACGCGCATTGTCCAGTGTGCGAAACTTTGTGCGCCTTGCCTACGTCAGGCCACGCCACTCCGCAAGTGCAAAACGATGAACGCGATTATTACGGCCGGCAATATTGGTTCAAACATCAAGTAGATGATCTGGGCTACTCAGATATTATCACCCGCGCACGCACCGACTTACCAGAACGGTGCCTGCACTGGCTCCGGACTGTGTTGAAATATAAATTGCCGCCATCCCAAGTACTGGAACTCGGCAGCGCCCATGGTGGATTTGTTGCACTCCTACGTACCGTAGGATTCGACGCATGCGGATTGGAGTTGAGTCCGGCAATTGTGAAATTTGCGAAAGAAACCTTCGATGTACCAATGTTGCTCGGTCCGATTGAAACTCAAGAACTTCCCGACGGTAGCCTTGATGTCATTGCTCTTATGGATGTCATTGAACATCTACCTGATCCAGTCGAAACAATGCGCCATTGTCTGCAGTTACTTAAACCCGATGGTGTCTTAATAATCCAAGCTCCCAAGTATCAGGTAAATAAGACTTATGCGGAATTGGAGGCTGGGAAAGATCGTTTCCTTGAACACCTTAAACCAGCTGAACACCTTTATTTATTCAGCGAGCAAGCTATCCGGCAATTGTTTCACAAACTGGAAGTTGCGCATCTTGCATTCGAGCCGGCCATCTTTGCTCACTACGACATGTTTCTAGTTGTCAGTCGCGCGCCATTGATTTGTATTCCGGCCCAAAAGATTCAACAAACATTGAGCCTCACGTCGCACGGACGAATGATTCAAGCCACCCTTGATATAGACGATCAATTGCGCGATCTTAAAACACGCTATGCCGAATCCGAGAAAGACCGGACAATACGACTAGCCAATGCACAGGCACTGGAAAAGCTATTGGCTGAATCGGAACATGATCGCACAGCACGACTCGCCAACCTGCAAGCAATGGAAAAATTGTTGGCCAAATCTGAACATGATCGCACGCAATGCCTAGGTACCATTGAGACACAGCACGCGACACTCGAGTTTATCAGGACGGAGGCCGCTGTCACTCAAACGGCTCTGGCGTGCTTGGATCATAGCTTTCTTTTCCGTCTTTTGCGCCGGCTTGGACAGTGGCCTTGGCTCACTCAATCTATTGAGCCGCCGACAAAGCCTTCCCAGTGTGGAATCAAGCCGTTGCGCCGGGTAGTGGTCGATCTGACTCCAGTTCTGCCGGATGGCGAAAATGGTGGGGCCAAGTTGCTGGCGATGGAATTAATCCGACATCTGTCCCAATTAACACCGGCCTGTGAGTGGATTTTGCTGACTTCGGAAAAAGGTTTTGCGGATCTCGCGCCGTTGGACGCAATTAATGTGCGCCGGGTGCGCGTCAATGCCAATGTCCGATTACTGGACGGCAAGCATTCCCGGCTTGCACGACGGCAAAGTGTTGTGCAGGAATTGGCGGCGGATTTGTTGTTCTGTCCGTTTACTACTGCGCGTTTCTTTGATCCACAGGTGCCGATGGTGACGATTGTTTATGATTTACAGCATCGGACGTATCCGGCCTTTTTCAGCTCTGCAGAATGTGCACATCGCGATCGGGAGTTTCAGGAAATTTGCCGGCTGGCGGCACATCTAGTTTGCATTTCCGAAAACACCCGCCAAGCAGTTTTGCAACATGGGCAAATTGATCCGCCACGAGTTTCGACCATTCATATTGGCCTCTACCGTCGCTTGGCCGCATTACCAGCTGACGACACCGCGGAGGTTTTGTGCCGGTTGAGTCTGAAAGCGGGGCAATTTCTGCTTTATCCGGCAAATTATTGGCCCCACAAAAACCACGAGATGTTGCTAACGGCGTTTGGTATTTATCGATCGAGGCATCCCGAATCCAAACTGAAACTGGCCTGCACCGGCGGCTTAGATAACCGCCGGCAGGCGCTACAGGAAATTGCCACTCAGATGGGCTTAGGCGACTGTGTAACCATAACTAGCTATCTGCCCGATGTGGAATTTGCTACATTGTTGCGTGAGTCGCGGGGACTGATTTTCCCATCATTATTTGAGGGTTTTGGGATGCCGGTGTTGGAGGCAATGGCCTTTAATAAGCCGGTCTTGTGCAGCAATGTAACCAGCTTGCCGGAGGTAGCTGGTAATGCGGCGCTGTTGTTTGATCCACGCAAGCCGCTGGAAATTGCTGGCGCAATCGAACAACTGGAAGGCAATCCAGCAATGGCGGGCGCGTTGGTGGAACGCGGTCGGCAACAGTTAACAACTTTTGCTGATGCCACCGGAATGGCACAGCAATATTGGCAAGTGTTTCAAGCGGTGTTTACCGATGGTGCGTATTTCACGACGGCGGTTCACGGAATCCACTCTGACGGATGGACCGGTGATTGTCTTAGCGTGTCCCATACCACCAGCGGCGTTCCGCGTTATCTGGAACTGACGTTGTTTGCGCCTGAATGGCTACCACATAAGACTGTGAAGATCACTCTGACCGGCACTGGCAATGACCATACACCATGTCATACAATCCCGCGCGGTCAGACTTTAATCGTGCGCCAACGCTTACAGGCGACTGGTGGCTTGGTACGGATACAAATTCGACCGGTCTTTCAACCCCAAGCCTATAATCTTGGTTCCGATTCGCGATACTTGGGCTGTCTCTGTCGGAGCTGCCGAATTTTGGCGCCAGACAAAGTCGAGAAATTATTCCGCAGCAAATGAATTTGCCAGCGCGCATTACGGTCATCACACCATCCTACAATCAGGGGAAGTTTATTGAACGTGCTATTCAGAGCGTACTGACGCAGACAGTTGAAGGGATGGAGTATCTAGTGATTGACGGCGGCAGTACTGATGCGACGGTGGAGATTCTAAAGCAACATGGTGACCATTTTTTTTGGGTCTCCGAACCAGACCGTGGCCACGCCGATGCCATTAACAAAGGAGTGATCCGTTCGACTGCGCCGATTATCGGGTGGTTGAATTCGGATGATGTCTATTATCCCGGTGCGCTCGCTATGGTGTTGGAGTTTTTTGCGACACATCCGGAAGTTGACGTTGTGTATGGCGACGCCAATCACATTAATGAAGTCGATGCGTTCATTGAGAAATATCCGACCGAGCCGTGGAATTGGGAGCGCCTGCTGGAAACGTGTTTTATCAGCCAGCCGGCCGCTTTTATACGCCGCCGTGTTTTTGATCAGTATGGCTTGATTGATGGCCGGGCGGCGCCAAGCATAGATTATGAGTTTTGGATCCGGCTCGGCAAAAGCGGCGCACGGTTTGAGTATTTGCCCAAGCTGCTGGCTGCAACACGCCTGCATGCCGAGGCTTTCACCGTAGGGTCACGTATTGCCTGTCATCGGGCTAACAACTGCTTTCTACGTGAAAAACTTGGCAAGGTACCCGACCGGTGGCTGTTCAACTACGCCCATGCGGTCGCGGAAGACAAAGGATTCCGACGTGGCAACCCTTTCAGATTTGCCTTGGTAGTCACACTGGTCTCATTATACGCCGCACTGCGTTGGAATCATTCAATTTCGGGCAACATGATCCGAACAACTTGGGGCTGGATCTATGGCAATGCTCTCCGCACAATATTGGGAAAACTTATCCAATGAAAATTGGTTTTGATATCAGCCAAACTGGATCAGCAAAGGCGGGGTGTGGCTGGTTTGCTGACAGCCTGATCCGTCATTTGGCCAAGCTTGATTTTGAAAATGAGTACGTGTTGTACCCAACCTTTGGTGACGCGTACTGGGATGCAGCCGGCCCCAAAACGACGTTGGTAATTGAGCAGCCCAACTTCTGCATCGGATTATCACACCGTTGCCATTCCGAAACTCAACAGTTTTGGCGCAACCCTCCGGTGGATTTGGAAGCACAACTCGGTACACCAGATATTGTTCACTCCAATAACTTTTTCTGCCCCCCCCAGCCTTGCCAAGGCCCGGCTGGTTTACACTTTGTATGACCTGTGTTTTTTGGAATATCCCGAAACGACCTCAGAGGCAAACCGGCTGGTCTGTTTTAATGGTGTGTTTCAGGCGGGATTGCGCGCGGATTTAATCATCGCCATCTCACAATACAGTCGTAACCATTTCTTACAAATATTTCCACATTATCCAGCGGACCGGATTGTTACCGTCCACCCAGCCAGCCGTTTTACACGACAGGAAAATCTTTCGCCATCTAACAAATTGACCCGGCTGCAACCGGATCGCTTTTGGTTAACCGTTGGCACGCTGGAGCCGCGCAAGAATCACCGGCGTATGCTTAAAGCCTACGCCCGGCTGAAGGCGCAGACGGGCCAAACATTCCCGTTAGTTCTGGCTGGTGGCCCAGGCTGGCTCATGCAAGGATTCGCCGAGTTCATTCAAGAATTGGGGCTGACGCAGGATGTGATCAGGTTGGGTTACGTGAATAACGCCGAGTTGCAATGGCTTTATCAGAATTGTTATGCCTTTTTGTACCCGTCTCTGTTTGAAGGATTCGGCATGCCGGTGTTAGAGGCGATGACACTTGGCGCGCCGGTCATTGTGTCCAATCGCAGCTCACTACCTGAAATTGTCGAATCCGCCGGTTTGCTGGTGGATCCATTTCAAGAGGAGTCGATTGTGAACGCGATGCACCAATTGGTCACTGGTCAAGCTAATCGTGAGCTACTCCAACAACAGTCATTGACGCGGGCGCGCGAGTTTTCCTGGCAGACTGCCGCTCAACAGGTTCATGATCTCTACAAGCAAGTCGTCCAACTTCCTTGTGCGGATTTCAAATGCACTCACCGGTCTTGACGCACTGCGTTGATCTTTTGTAGCGTTTGCTCATGTTAACCTTGGGTTTAATTCTGAACCTGTTCGTCTTCGCCGGAATTGGACTTGGTCCTTGCTTGTACTTCTTTAACAAGAACCGCGGATTGACCCTCCCAGTAATGCTAGCCCCAATTTGTGGATTTGTTCTGGTGAGTATCTTCGGCACCTACCTAACCCTCAGAGACATTCCGGTAGCGATGTGGTGTTTGCCTCTTGTGCTGTTCGCAGGAGTCACAAGTATGGTACTCACGATTAAGTATGCCTCTTGGAAGCAAACACTAAGGTTTCAAATCAACCGCCGGTGGCTACTGAGCACAATTGGCGGACTACTCCTAACGACGTTGTTGGTCATATCCCCATTGTGGATCGGCGGAGTGCAATACTCAACTCTGCGTGGTAATGGCACAGATAGTTTCAATTATACAATCGTCGCTGGCTATCTCGACCATGAGCCATTTTCATGGGCAATGCACACAGATCCGCAGACGCTCGTAGACCGGCATCCTGGATACGAACGCGCGCGGCAGTTGCTTGGCACACGGTGGACTACGCCGATGATGTTGGCATTTATGTCATGCTTGGCAGGGGTGCCGCCGTATCAATTTGAATATGTCTTTTCGGCAATCTGTTTTCTACTGGCGTATGGGCCAGCTATCATGTTTGCGAGGTATCTCCTGCGCCTTAGGCCAACGTATACAATCCTTACTGCATCCGTCATCTGTTTTGGCTTCTGGGCACAATTAATCTTGGATATGCGTGCTGATTCACAGCAGTGCAGCATTCCGATTCTCCTTCTGTTGGTCTTTTTAGTCGTCCACATCGAAACCAATCATGAGGATATCGCATGGCGTGAGTATGTGCTGATTGGGGGAACGACGACTGCGCTCGTTTTCCACTATCCCGAAATCATGCCAATGATCATCTTCGGTCTTACAATTTACATAGCAATTCGGATAGTTCAGCTTCGCAGTATTCCTCGTCACGTGTTAAGGGGCTGTGCCATAGCCCTAGCAATAGCAGTAGCATGCACTTTACCAAACGCTGAGGTTTTGCTGTCTTTTGCTAAAGCTCAATTATCATTCGCATTGAACGGAACTAACAACTGGCATCTCGCTTATTTCAAGTGGCTTTATACAGATCCATTCACGGGATTATGGGGCTTTGGCCCGTTTGTCGGATTCAACTGCTGGATAGGGTACATTCTTCATCTAATAGCATTTATGTTTGGCGTATCGTTGACCGTCATTTTTGTGGGTGCTGTTGCTTCAATTATGCGTTCGGGGAAAGAAAAAAGGGGGCTTCTTCTTGTCGCATTATTATCTCTAACTGCTATTGCACAGTTTGTTTATCTCTTTACGCAGGGACAGCTTTGGGCTGGCGCAAAAGGATTATCATTCGGTTATCCGTACATCACTCTTTGTGTTGCAGGTTTTGCCTTACGTCACGAATCGTATCGTACAGCTTGGCAATTCCGTCGCACACATTTTCTGGTGACTTGTACGATCGGCTGGATGCTCGCTCAGGTTGGACTCGCCATGTGGCGACCAATCACCGCATTCATCGGCAAAGATTATGCCAATTACATTAGCGAACACGGCGAATACCGGCGTCACAACTGGAATGTTGCGCCTTTTCGTAAGATATTTCAAACACAGAGGAGATTAACAGTATGGTCTGATGTCCAGAACCCATGGGTTTCGGAATATCTGGGCTTGGCGCTCGGTTGGGATGTAAATCTTATCAATCTGGGTGCCAGCCGCGATTTCGCAGAGCTGCAAGCAAAGAGACAGAGTTACCGGTTTGCGAAATACATCATTGTGGATAATTGCTATGGTGACACGAAACTTAAAATTGTTGCACGGACACCGGAACTAATCCTGTTGCAGTTGCCAGAAGATGGGGTCCTAATCAAGTCAGTACAAAATCCGAATGGGGTTGAGGGTCCACCGGCATCGCCTTTCTTTTGGATGGGTGGACCTGCGACGTTGATCACGTTCATCTCACAACGGACAGGATACTCTGTTGTTCAGGCACGCTTTTCCTTAGGCCCAGGCCGTCTCAATCTGCCTTGCCGGACTTTGCTAATTACCTCTAAGGCTGAACCTCAGGTGCGACGGATTATCATTCGGCCGGGGGTGCAGGACTTTTGCGTGCGCACGTTGATTGGCGTAAATGAGATGACATTAGCTGTTGAGGAAGAAGCGCGCTCTTTCCTTCCGACCGACAATCGTCCACTCTTATTGCGAGTGGACGAACTACAAATGGCACCAGTAGCCCTGTTTACTGTTGGCACAGAGTCAGATGTGCCGTGCCATTACACTGGGCCCGCCACTTCTGAGGCATACATTTCTGTCCATAAGTGAAAAACTTGTGCGTGACCTATTTTTCGAGTCTTTGGCGTGAGTCTAGGTCTGAGCAAAAGCCACTAAAATGAAAGTCAAACGATTAACAAGATTCACATTCAGAGACCTCTGCAAAACTCTTTTGAATGGATGATTTGACTGTGTGTCAGAGAAACATGCAAACACCACGACCAACGCTCAACTGGGCCTTCTGGACAGCCTGATGATCGCCACCCCATTGCGTACAAACTGAAGTCATGGATTCAGGATCATGAAAACAACCTCAATTGACGAGGGCGCATCAAAACTGACACGATTGCCTTTGATTTCTATAAGCCCTCGACTCGCGTTAGGTCTGCTTTTGTTGGCGTTTTTATCCGCATTTCAATTATTGGTAACTCAGGGTATTCCACATACACCAAATGAGGATCTAGCACGACATGTGGCACATGTGGTAAATTTCCGCTCCAGCCTCGCCGAGGGGCAATTTATACCCCGCATGCAACCTGGCGGTACAGATATCATTCCAGATGTGCCAGTGTTCCAGTATTATGGATTTCTGTCCTCGTTGTTTGCACTGCCAGGATTATTTGTTGGACTGCCTCCATTGCATGCATTGATCGCAGGTGTTGTGATCATACGCTGGCTGGCTGTCATAGCCATATATTTAACTTGCAGAATTTTAAATTTAACTCGTCAGGCAGGACTAATGGCTGCCGTTGCCTGGTTATCATTTCCATATATTCAATCGAATTTATATGGGCGCGTTGCCATCCCCGAGGCATCCGCTCAAGCAGTCCTGGCATTTTTACCGCTATCATGGGCCTTGGCTGTTCATGCTGAAACAAAGCGGATCGCCGTTTTGACAGTTGCAATCACTCTTTTAATGCTGGCACTTGCACATCCAATCTTCTTGATGTGGAGCGTGTTTGCTATCGGATTAATGTTAGTTTATGCCGTTTTTCTTCAAAAGAAAAACACAGCCAAAATACTTTTGATTGGATTATTAGTAGGCATATGTATCAGCAGCTTTCAATGGCTTCCTGCAATATTATCTGCTAAAGACTTCCAAATTAATTTCTTTGGGGACTCACCTTTTTCTACATCGTCCCTCACCTCCCTATCAGGTTTTACTGGCTGGCCAAAGCCGCTAATAACAGAGGGGGGGGTATATTATTTCACAATTAGCTCGTGGATTTATCTAGGCTTAGTGGGTGCTTTTTTACATTTCTTTAAGAAAGAGAATGCTCGCACGGATATCGTATTGTATTTATTTCTTATTTTAGTGTTCGGCTTTTTTGCGTATTCTCCATTGGATATTTGGCAAATACTACCTAAGGCAACGTGGGCAACACAATTCCCCTACCGGTTACTTTCTTTCGTAGCAATATTCAGTGTTGTTATTTTAGCATATGCTTGCGACGCTTTATTTTTAGTGGAGAAATGGAATAATTCAATTCTGTTAGCTTCTATAATTATATTCCTCTCTGGCCCTTCTCTAATTACACCATACGCAACTCGACCAAGGTTATCAAAATCTTTAAACATTAGCGCAGTCTTTGCTTCGCGGTATTACATAGTTACCACAGGTAGAAAGCCTGCCGCAGCAGGAGAAGATGGGTGGCTTATTAAGGATAATGCAATCAGCATACCGCACAGCGAATCTGGCTCTATTATCTGTCTCAATGCAAGAAGCGGCCTGCTTTCAGGCTCGAACGTCGGGTTAATGGTGCTTAATGCCACCACAAAGCAACCCATTTTAAATAAAAAAATTGATATCCCAACCTCTGGCATCGCAACCGGAATAGCGATTCCACCCGGTGTAGATCTGATTTCACTAGTGCCGGATAATTTTTTTGTACCCGCTAATATTGACCCTTTAAGTACTGACAAACGTGAATTGTCTTTACTGGTTGCATCATTATATATTGACAGTTCTGCCAAACAACTCGTATTGCCTGCGGAAATTAAGCGTGAAATAATTTCACCATATCAACGAGAATTTAGTTTTAATAATGCGACCGTTCTTTCACAACTCCAATATATTGCGGAGCTGCCTTTAGCATACTCAAGATTCCAAATAATTTCGCAAGGTGGTAACAATTTAGTATCTGAACCATCTTACAGCGGTTTGACCCGCGTAGAAATATCTGATTTAAGAACGCCATTGATATCGACCTACAAGTTGCCGATGGCAGCTGTTTTCTTGACATGTGGTGGCCTGTTGTTTCTTTTTTTCTTCTTATTTCCTATCCGTCCATAATATTTTCTGGTTTCTCTATCCAAAACGTTCTTCCGATCGTACCGGTTTATAAAGGACTGATTCGGATTTACAACAATTTTTGTCTATGTACCTTATCTGGACCTAATCAGGTAGTGTTATCCGTGGTTGTTCCCATCTGCAAAGAGAAGGGGGGACGTCCCCGAGTTACTGCGCATCGGGTCTCACTAATCAGCGGATCTGTTGCCAGACGGTTTCGGCGCAGTGACGAAAGGCTTGGGCTGGTTCATTCTCCGGTGCGACCAGCACAATCGGCATACCGTTGTCACCACATTCCCGAATCTTGGTAAATAACGGAATCTCGCCAAGCACCGGCAGGCCGCGCCGCACTGCTTCTTGCCGACCGCCACCGTGGCCGAACACATCATCACGTTGCCGGCAATGTGGGCAGGAATAATAGCTCATGTTTTCGATGAGGCCAAGAATCCGCACGTTCACCTTTTCAAACATCTGGATGCCGCGCCGAGCCACCGCGAGCGCCACGTCTTGCGGCGTGGTCACGATCACGCCGCCGTCGAGCGCGATGGTTTGCACTAATGACAGTTGCGCGTCTCCGGTACCGGGTGGCAAGTCCACCAACAACACGTCTAGCGCGCCCCAATTCACGCCGTGGCTGAACTGCTGAATTGCTTTCATGATCATCGGCCCGCGCCAGATAACTGGTGCGTCGCCATCAATCAGCAATGCCATGCTCATCATTTTGATGCCAAATTTCTCGACTGGGTCGAGTTTGTCGCCAGTAATCGTGGGCCGGTCGGTTGCGCCAAGCATTTTCGGGACGCTAGGCCCATAAATATCCGCATCCATTAACCCGACTTGCCGGCCCAGTTGGTGCAACGCGACGGCAAGATTGACAGCGACCGTAGATTTTCCGACACCACCTTTACCAGAAGCTACAGCAATAATCGTTTTCACACACGGTATACCCTGTGGTGCCGGTAGGTCAGTTGACGCAGTGGTTATTTGGACGGTAATATGACCAATACCGGCGCATTGCCGGAGCGCGGCTGTGGCAGCGCGTTCGATTTGCGCCGGCACATCTGCCTCCCGGCTGGCAACGTTAAGCACGACGGTCACGTCGTTGTTGCCGGTAATGCTAATGGATTTAACGATGCCGAAGCTGACAATGTCGCGGCTGTAGCCGGGAAACTTGACGGTTTGCAAAACTTCGCGGACGTAATCTTCAGTGAGTGTTTTCAATTTGGATGAGTTTGGGGTTGCGCTTGAGCAAGTCGGCAAGCGTGGTTCGGGCAAGGACTTCGTTGACACGACTCTGCGCTTCAGCAAACACGCCACAGAGCACACAGTTGTCGAGTCGTTGGTCGGAGACGACACAAGCTGGATCGTCGGTGACACATTTTTGGAGCGCAAATGCGCCTTCAACACAATTCAAGATTTCTAGTAGGTTGATATCACTGGGCGGACGGACTAGCGTGAAGCCGCCGCCGGCGCCACGTTGTGATTGAATGAGGCCAGCTTTGGCGAGCGACTGAAAGATTTTTGCCAGAAAACTGCTCGGTACTTTTTCGGCATCACTGATTTCGTCAACCATGACCGTCCGGCCCGCTGGTTGCCGGGCCAGATAGAGCAAACCGATGATCGCGTATTCGCCAGCACGTGTAATTTGCATAAATCGGACTAATTTCCTCTGGTTTCAAAATATAAGTGCCGACCGCTACAATGTCAACGGCACCGGCTTGCGGAAGCCGTAAAGATGGGGCAGTATCGGATCTACCGGCAGACAATGATGGCATTAGAGGATATTCAAAATAAGGTTCTCGACGGCGCGCGGATTGCGCAGAATGAGGCACTTCAGCTTTACCGGGAGTTGCCATTGACGGAGTTGGGTACACTAGCCGACACGGTCCGGCAACGCTTGCATCCCGACCGGCGCGTGACTTATATCGTGGACCGCAACATCAATTACACAAACATCTGCAATGTGTATTGCACGTTTTGCGCGTTCATGCGCGAAGCCAGCGCGGCGGACGCTTACATCCTGACGCCGGAAGAGGTGGGTACAAAAGTGCAAGAGTTAGTTGCTATCGGTGGAGTGCAGGTGCTGCTGCAAGGTGGGCATCATCCGAAGCTCGGCATTGATTATTACCTGAACTTACTCGGCTATCTCCGGCAAAACTTTCCGCAAGTCAATATCCACGGCTTTTCGCCACCGGAGTTTACGCATTTTGCGGAGGTATTCGGACTGCCGGTCACAGAAGTCATCCGGCAATTTAAGGCGGCGGGACTTGGCTCAATTCCCGGCGGCGGTGCGGAAATTCTCGTGGACGCAGTGCGGAAACGAATCGCGCCGTTGAAATGCACCGGCCAGCAATGGCTCGATGTGATGGAGACGGCACACCTGCAAGGGTTAAATTCGTCAGCGACAATGATGTTTGGCCATGTTGAAACGGTGGAGGATCGGATCGGGCATTTGAATCTACTCCGGCAATTGCAGGATCGTACGCACGGGTTCACGGCATTCATTTGCTGGACATTTCAGAGTGAAAACACCCGGTTGCAAGCCGCGCCGGTCAGTGCGCAGGAATATTTACGAACACAGGCAGTGGCGCGAATCTTCCTTGATAATTTCCCGAATGTGCAATCGAGTTGGGTCACGCAAGGCACTCAGATCGGTCAGATCGCGCTGAAGTTCGGCGCAAACGATTTCGGCAGTGTGATGATGGAAGAAAATGTCGTTTCGTCCGCCGGCACGACGTTCCACACTGATGAGGTCACGATTCGCCGACTGGTGACCGAACTGGGCTACGAGCCGCACCGGCGCAACAACTGGTATCAACTACAGGACCTTCAGACTTAACATGCGTATCTTGTTTATCGGCACCGCTGAACTCGCTTGCCCGTGCCTCGAGGCGGTTCATCGTTTAACCGGCCACAAACTCATTGGTGTTATCACACAACCGGACAAACCGAAGGGCCGGTCACTTCAACTTTCTCCACCACCGGTTAAACTCACTGCCGGCAAACTCGGTTTACCAGTTTCGCAACCTGTAAAAATTCGAGAAGCTGTCGAAGAGATTTGCACCCGGCAACCAGATTTAATCGTCGTCGTTGCCTACGGTCAGATTTTACCGAAAGCGCTTTTGGAAATACCCGCGCGCGGCTGCATCAACGTCCACACCTCGCTACTCCCGCGCTGGCGCGGCGCTTCACCGATTCAATCTGCAATTCTTGCCGGCGACAGCGAGACCGGTGTGACGACAATGTTCATGGATGAACAGCTTGATCATGGCGACATTATCCTCCAGCGCCAGGAACCGATTCTTACCGACGATACCGGCGCAACGCTGCACGACCGGCTCGCCACACTTGGCGCCAAACTACTGACCGAAACACTCACGCTCTCCGATTGGTCGCGCCGGCAACAAGATGAAACGCAAGTCACCCACGCCCGTAAATTCACGAAGGCAGATGGTCGAATTGACTGGACGAAATCTGCCATCGAAATCGACCGGCAAATCCGCGCATTCAACCCGTGGCCTGGCGCATTTACAGACCGTGACGGAATCTTGCTTAAAATTTGGAAAGTGGAGTTGGTTTCCCACACAACTACCGGCAGCGACATCGTCAATACTGGTGCCGGCGCATTACGGTTGCTGGAAGTCCAACCAGCCGGTGGCAAGCGCATGAGTTTTGCCGCCTATGCTCGCGGACGCAAGCTTGAGTGAGTTGGTCAAGTGTTGCCGGCTATGACACAAACACGGAAACGAATACTACCGTGGGCCATTGTGGCAGGAGTGCCGGCGTTAGGTTACCTCGTGCTGGTGCTGGTCACACCAGTCTGCGGTCACATTGTCGGTTACGCCGACCAGCAACCACCGTTACGCGCAACAAGTCTGCCAAATGGTTGGGCACCGGAAAACATTGATGTGATCCGCCGGTTGGCCAAGCTGCATTTCAATAACCGACCACAGCTACAGAAACTTTACTGGCCGGAGCCGGCCGTGATTGAGGAGCGAACAGAATGTTGGGTAGTCGGCTTCAGCAGCAAGATACCGGTCTACGAATTCCTCAGTTACCGGCAAGTAGCGCGACCGGACCGGATGATGTTCTTCACAATTGATAAAACCGATTTCCGGACGCGGTTTGGCATTTGGTGTCAGTAAGTAAACGGGTGAGATTATTCTGTTGGAGGCTGCCCGCGTGGGCATCACTGGAAGCGCCAGATTGCGCACCGCCAGTGAAACCCGCCACGGTCAAGGCTACTTCTTTTTCTTGGATTTCACCGCGACCTTCTTACCTTTTGCTGCTTTTTTCTTCGCTGCCATTTGCACATCACCCCACTTTCCGCTCTGAACTGAGCTCCGTCAACGTGCAGCGTGGACTTCTATCCGCCGGTAAGCGAGACCAATCGAAAAATATCTCCTGCAACTATTCTAGCAAGCACCCTAGTTCTTTGTCTTCGGCGCGTCATCCTTCTTTACATTAATTTCTGCAACTTCAGCCGCTTCTTCCTGTTGTTCACTGATGACGCGAGCAATGGCGACAAGTTTGTCGCCTTCATTGAGGTTGATGAGTTTGACGCCTTGGGTGTTGCGGCCGCAAAGCCGGATGTCTTTGCAGCCGGTCCGCACGGTCTGACCTTGGGAGGTGCTGAGCATGACTTCGTCGGTGTCAGTGACGCTGAGCGCTCCGACGACACTGCCAACTTTGTCGGTGGTTTTAATGGTGATGATGCCTTTGCCGCCGCGCGATTGTTTCCGGTATTCATCAAACGGAGTGCGTTTGCCGATGCCTTGGTCGCCGGCAACCAAGAGTGCGGCGTTGGGATCAACAATCTCGATGCCAACGACGTAGTCACCTTTTTCGGGACGGATGCCCCAGTTACCAACGGAGGCGCGACCCATATCGCGGACGTCTTCTTCGTGGAACCGGATGCTCATGCCATCCTTGGTCACCAAGACGACTTCGTTATTGCCGCTGGTCATACGGACGCCGATGAGCCGGTCACCTTTCTCAATGGTGATGCCGATGATGCCGCCCTTGCGAACATTCTGGTAGGCATTGACAACGGTCTTCTTGACGATGCCGGCCTTTGTGGCCATGAGCAGGTAGTTTTTGTCAGTGAATTCCTTGATGCGCAGGAGCGCGGCGACTTTTTCGTCGGGGCGAAGCTGGAGGAAATTGGCGATGGATTTACCTTTGGCGGCACGACCCATTTCCGGCAGCTCGTAAACTTTTTCAACGTAGACGCGGCCGTCCTCGGTGAAAAACATGATGAAGTCGTGGGTGGAACAGACGAAAAGGTGTTCGATGAAATCTTCATCACGTTGTTCCATACCCATCACACCTTTGCCGCCTCGGCGCTGGCTCCGGTAGGCGCTGACGGCGGTGCGCTTGAGGTAGCCCTGGTGGCTGATGGTGACGATGCACGGCTCGTTGGCGATGAGATCTTCGATATTAATTTCGCCTTCGTCGGCCACGATGTCGGTGCGACGGGCGTCGCCGTACTTCTCTTTGACGGCGAGCAACTCAGTCTTCACGAGGGCCATTAGCTTTTTCTCACTGGCGAGCAGGCTTTTCAAATATTCGATAAGCTTAATGAGTTCTAGGTATTCCTCTTCAATTTTATCGCGTTCGAGGCCGGTCAGTTGGTAGAGTCGCATGTCGAGGATGGCGTTGGTCTGGATTTCGGAGAGCTTGAACTTCGCCATCAACTTCTTTTGTGCGTCAGCCCGGTCATCAGCGCCGCGAATGATTTTGACTACGGCATCGATGTTATCAAGCGCGATCCGGAAACCTTCAAGGATGTGGGCGCGTTCCTCCGCCTTCAGCAACTCGAACTTCGTCCGCCGGGTGATAACTTCCCGGCGGTGGGCAATGTAGCACTCGAGCATCTGCTTGATGTTCATGATGCGCGGACGGTCGTGATCAATCGCGAGCATGATCACACCGAACGTATCTTCGAGCTGCGTGTGCTTGTAGAGATTGTTGATGACGACCTTCGGAATGGCATCGCGTTTCAGCTCGATGACGATGCGCATGCCTTCCTTGTTCGACTCGTCGCGGATATCGGAGATGTCCTCGATCTTCTTCTCGTTGACCAACCGGGCGATGTTCTCGATCAGCGTCGCCTTGTTGACGTTGTACGGAATCTCGCTGACGATAATGCGCTCTTTTCCGCCTTTGACTTCTTCAACGCCAACGCGCCCGCGCATCTTGATACTGCCCCGGCCGGTGAGGAGATAATCTTTGATCCCTTGCTTGCCACAAATTAAGCCGCCAGTCGGAAAGTCGGCGCCCTTGACTAGCTTGGCGACATCCTTCAAATCCACTTCCGCATCATCAATCACTGCACAGCACGCGTCGATGATTTCGTTCAGGTTGTGCGGCGGAATGTTGGTCGCCATTCCGACCGCAATCCCGGTGCTGCCGTTGGCGAGCAAGTTAGGAAACGCAGCCGGCAAAACGACCGGCTCATGTTCCTTCTCATCGAAATTCGGCTGAAAATCAACTGTGTCCTTGTCGAGGTCGCGCAAAAGTTCCTCGGTGATTTCCTTGAGCCGACATTCTGTGTACCGGTAAGCTGCCGCCGGATCACCATCGATCGAACCAAAGTTACCTTGGCCATCGATTAACTGATACCGCATGCAAAAGTCCTGCGCCATGCGCACGAGTGTGTCGTACACCGACGCGTCACCGTGCGGATGGTATTTGCCGAGCACTTCACCGACGACCTTGGCGCATTTGGTGTACGACCGGTTGTGATACAACCCGATTTCGCGCATCGCGTAGAGCACACGCCGGTTGGATGGCTTCAATCCGTCACGCGCATCCGGCAGAGCGCGCCCGACGATGACCGACATCGAGTAATCGATGTAAGCCTGCTGCATCTGTTCACTGATATTGACCGGTGTGACTTTTTCGTTCTGTGCGTACATGGTGGATTCCTATTGTTTCGCTAAAAAAAGTTTAGAGGTTGTGAGAAAGCTGTCGGCATCTGCAAGAAGCTCATTCAAACGGTTGGTATCCGGTGGCGTCTGGGAGCCAAGATCGGTGTCGTGATGTAATTGCGTCGCGCGCTTGAAACGGTCGCCGATTTCCGGCGGGATTAGGCCGGTCTTCACAAATTCTCGTTGGAACTTACCAGCAACGTTACCATCACGGGACGGGCCGAATTCTCGCGTGGCAAGCAAGGCGCAAGCACAATAAAACATCGTAAAGTAGATTCGATCCATTGCGCCTAAACACATACTGCGTTCGACGAGCAATCGCGCTTCCGTCAGGCTTTCGTCGGCCTGAGAAAGTCGCAGCTGAATCAAATCTTGGATTTCGGGTGTCACGCGGAAATTACACATCCAGATTGCGAACGTAAAGCGCGTGTTCTTCGATAAACTGCCGTCGCGGCGCGACTTCATCCCCCATCAGAATGGAGAAAATATTGTCGGCATCAGCTGCGTCCATCAATTCAACTTTGAGCATCTTGCGACGCTCGGGGTCCATCGTGGTTTCCCAAAGTTGCTCAGGGTTCATTTCACCCAAACCTTTGTAGCGCTGGATGACCAAGCCTCGCTTACCAAGTTCCTTCACCAGTTCCAGAATCTGCGGAATAGAATTCACCGGTGTGCGTTTCTCAACTGTTTTGGCCTTGGCTTTGGATTTTTCAGACTCAGCGGACGCCTCGGCCTCACCGGCACCTTCGACAAGCTCGAAGAGTGGCGCTTCCTGTGCCGCATAATGGTCGATGTCAAAACCTTTGCGCGCCAACGCTTCGATGACAGTCTGGATGCCGGCGGTTTCGTAAAGGTCGAGTGGCTTAACGTCGCGTTGCGCTTTTCCGGCTTCAACCGCCTTGAGTTCGAGCGGAACTTCTTCAGCAGGGCTGACATCATATTCATTACAAATCTTGGCCCAAGCTTTGTCATTGCAGGCAAATTCAAAACGAACGATACCAGCCTCATTGATTCGAACTGCACGCGATGGAAGGTCGCCGGTCTTGGAATCGCGAGCTTCAAGATAGCTCTCGAACTTAATGCCCCGGCGCTCTATGGTGTCGACGAGCTTCTCCAATTCCTGTAGCGATTCAAGTACGGTCATCAATTGTTGGCCGGCAAATTCTTTTTTATCTTTCAACCGAAACAACGACGCATCACCGGAGCCGAGTTCGATGAGGATCTTGCTCATCTGGTCGTCGTTCTCGATGTATTCCTCGCGTTTCTTACGCTTGATTTTGTAAAGCGGTGGTTGGGCGATATAGACGTGGCCGCGCTTCACCAACTCCGGCATCTTGCGGTAGAAAAACGTGAGTAGCAGTGTGCGGATATGCGAACCGTCCACGTCGGCATCGGTCATGATGACGATGCGGTGATAGCGGAGCTTCTCGATATTAAACGTATCTTCACCGTCAACCGTGCCGAAGCCGGTGCCGACAGCGGTAATCATGTTGCGGATTTCGTTGTTGTTGAGCACTTGGTCGAGGCGCGCCTTTTCAACGTTGAGCAGCTTGCCACGGATCGGTAGGACAGCTTGAAACGCCCGGTTGCGCCCCTGCTTGGCAGAGCCACCGGCTGAATCACCTTCGACGATATACAATTCACACATCTCCGGATTCTTCTCCGAGCAATCCGCCAGCTTACCGGGCAAGCCGCCACCGGTCAGCGCACCTTTGCGAACGGCTTCACGGGCTTTGCGCGCGGCCTCGCGGGCACGGGCGGCGGTAAGCGCCTTATCGAGAATGCGTTTGGCAACCGGCGGATTCTGTTCGAGAAATGCCATCAATCCTTCGTACACAATCGAATTGACGATCCCTTCGACTTCACCATTGCCGAGCTTGGTTTTGGTCTGGCCCTCAAACTGCGGGTTGGGAACTTTGACGCTGATGACGGCGGTCAACCCTTCGCGCAGATCGTCGCCACCGAGTGATGGATCTTTTTCCTTCACGAGATTATTGGACTTCGCATACTGGTTAATCGCCTTGGTCAACGCCGACCGAAAACCGCTGAGATGTGTGCCGCCTTCAATGGTGTTGATGTTGTTGGCGTAGCTGTAAAGCGATTCGTTGTAACCTTCGTTGTATTGGAGCGCGACCTCTGCGGTGATGCCGTCTTTTTCTTTTTCGACGTAAATGACTTTCGGATGAAGCGGCTCTTTGGCGCGGTTGATGTGCTTGATGAATTCCTCAATGCCGCCATTGAACTTGAATAGTTCTTTTTTGGTGGTGCGTTCGTCTGTGAGTGTGATCTCAATGCCGCGATTCAGGAACGCCAATTCGCGCAGCCGGTTGGCGAGAATATCGTACTTGTACTCGATGACAGGGAAAATTTCGCCGTCAGCCTTGAAGGTGATTTTTGTGCCGGTACCTTTGGCTTTGCCGATGACTTCGAGTTTCGACGCGGTTTTGCCGCGCTTGAAACGCATGTGATGGACTTTGCCGTCGCGCTTGACTTCGACTTCGAGGCTCTCGCTGAGCGCATTGACACAGGTCACACCGACGCCATGCAGACCGCCGGAAACGGTGTAGCTTTTCTTATCGAACTTACCGCCGGCATGAAGCACGGTAAGGACAACTTCGACTGCCGGTTTTTTTTCCGTCTTGTGCATGTCCACCGGAATGCCACGCCCGTCGTCAATAACGGTAATGGAATTCCCAACATGGATAATAACTTCAATATTTTTGCAAAATCCGGCTAGTGCTTCATCAATCGAGTTGTCTACAACCTCGTAAACGAGATGGTGCAATCCGCGTTCGCCGGTATCGCCGATGTACATCGCCGGCCGCTTGCGAACCGCTTCAACGCCTTCCAGTTTTTGGATTTTGTCGGCAGTATATTCCAATGCGCCGGCAGTACTTTTCTCGTCTTCTAAATCAGTCTTGGCCATCTAAATTTTCCTCCTTGGGAACATCACAAATTATGCCGAAAACGGCATGTGATAGCAATGCTTTTTTGGTTCAAATCAATGGCTCTAACTCACACCGGTTCCGCTTGTTCCGGTGTGAAAAAAAGATGGTTGACAGAATGGCGAACTGTGATAATCTTGACTAAGTTTAGTAATTTACTATGAAATCAAGCATCAAGGCAGACTACGCGTGCCGGGCAGTAGAGGTTTTAGCACTTCATCACCCCGGAGCGGAGCCGGTGTGCATTGGGGAAATTGCACGGCAACGCTCAATTCCGGCCAACTACCTTGTCCAAATCCTCTTAGAACTTAAGCGAAACGGATTGATCATAAGCCGACGCGGCAAGGCTGGCGGATATGTATTGGCGCGGTCACCTCGTGAGATCAGTTTGGGTGACGTCTTGCGAGCAATTCATGGTGCGGTTTTGGACTTACCCCACTTATCGGACTCAGCCTGCCCGGAAGAAATCAAACGGGCCTGGCGGCGGCTCAGGGCGGTAACGGAAAACGAGGCAAACAGCATCACCTTTGATCAGGTTTGTGCCGAGGCGCGGCATCCGGCATTCATGTATCACATTTAACATGAACTTCACCTCCGAACAAATTCGCGCACTCTCCAGTCAATTCGAAGGTCGCGAGCCGCACGAAATTCTCCTATGGGCAGCCGACCAGTTTGCGCCGCGTCTCGCAATCTCAACGGCATTCGGACCGGATGGGTTGGTGATTATTGATATTTCCCAGCGCAAAGTGACACCCCGGATTCCAGTCTTCACAATTGATACCGGTTTTCTTTTCCCTGAGACCAACGAACTGATTGGCAAAATCGAACACGAATATGGCATCACCATTGAACGGCTGCATCCTGACGAATCACAAACTGCTGCCGCCGGTGCTGAGCTTTACCGGCGCGATGCTAACCAATGTTGCTATTTGCGCAAGGTATTGCCACTTCAGAAAAAACTACCAGAACTCGACGCCATGGTGACTGGTCTGCGCCGGTCCCAATCGGTAACTCGCGGCAACACACCGATCTTACAGTTGCAAGAAACACCGACAGGTCAGCGCTATGTAAAGGTTAATCCGCTGGCGACCTGGACGGAGGAGCAAGTCTGGTGGTACATCGTCAGCCGGCAATTGGACTATAATCCTTTGCATGATCGCGGCTATGCGAGCATCGGTTGCACACCGGCGTGCTGCACCAGCCCGGTCGCCATGGGTGAACACGAACGCGCTGGCCGCTGGGCTGGCACTGCGAAAAAAGAGTGCGGTTTGCACACATTCGCGGCTAACATCTAAAATTAAATATGGATCATCTCGACAAACTAGAAAACCAAAGCATTTACATTATTCGCGAGGCGTTCAACAAGATTGACCGGCTCGCGATGTTGTGGAGCGTCGGCAAGGACTCGCAAACGCTCCTTTGGCTCGCCCGCAAAGCGTTCTTCGGCCACGTGCCGTTTCCGTGCGTGTTCATGGAAACGAGTTTCGACATGCCGGAACTGATCGAACTGCGCGACCGGCTCACCAAAGAGTGGCAACTCAACCTCGTCGTCGCCCGTAACGACGAAGCTATTGCTGCCGGCATGAATCACAAGCTCGGCCGCGTCATCTGTTGCTCCGCATTGCTAAAAGAGAATCTCAAGAAGATCGTCGAGAAGGAAAATTATGGCGGCTTGATTGTCGGCGTCCGGCGCGACGAAGACCCGACTCGCGCCAAAGAGCGTTACTTTAGTCCGCGCGACAAAAACATGGAGTGGAACGTCGAAGACCAGCCGCCGGAACTTTGGGATCAGTTCAATACTGACATGGCCGGCGGCACACACCTGCGCGTCCATCCGTTATTGCACTGGACGGAGATGAATATTTGGGAATACGCCCAGCGTGAGAACATTCCGAACGTCCAGCTCTATTTCGCCAAGAACGGCAAGCGTTACCGGTCACTCGGCTGCGTGCCCTGCACGTTCAACATCGATTCAGTGGCGGACACGTATGATAAGATCCGAGAAGAATTGCGCACCACCAAAAAAAGCGAGCGCAGTGTCCGCGCTCAAGACCAGGAAAGCGAAGACGCTTTCGAAAAACTCCGCCGCGACGGCTACATGTGATTTCAATGCAACCATCTGAACAACTTAAAATCGTCATCGTCGGTCACGTCGACCATGGCAAGTCCACGCTTGTCGGCCGGTTATTTCACGATACCGGCAGTTTACCGGACGGTAAGTTCGAGAAAATCAAAACCTCGTGTGAGAAACGTGGCATGCCGTTCGAGTGGGCGTTCCTGATGGACGGCCTCCAAGCCGAACGCGACCAGAACATCACCATCGACACCGCACAAATCTGGTTTCGCACGCCGAAGCGGCAATATGTAATTATTGACGCACCCGGTCACAAAGAATTTCTGAAGAACATGGTGACCGGTGCCGCCAACGCGCAAGCCGCGCTCCTGCTCATCGACGCCAACGAAGGCGTGCAGGAGCAATCGCGCCGGCATGGTTTTCTGCTCTCATTACTTGGAGTGAAACAAGTCGCTGTCGTCGTCAACAAAATGGATTTACAGGGCTACCGGCAAGATATCTTCCAAAAAATCGAAAAGGAATACCGGGCGTTCCTCACTCAACTCGGTGTTGTGCCACGGCTGTTCATTCCAATTGCCGCCTACCACGGCGAGAACATCGCCAAGCCATCCGCGCAAATGCCGTGGTACACCGGCCCGACCGTCCTCGCCGCGCTCGACCAGTTCGAGATGGCGCAACCGGAGAAAAATCTACCGCTGCGGTTTGCGATTCAAGACGTATACCGGTTTGACGCCCGCCGGATCCTGGCCGGCCGCATCGAGTCCGGCACGCTGAAAGTCGGCGACACAATTTTATTTTCGCCGCGCAACAAAATCAGCCACGTCAAAACCATCGAAAACTGGCCCGGCAAAGGGCGCGACACCGCCAGCGCCGGGGAATCCATCGGCATCACACTCGCCGAACAGATTTTTGTCGCGCGCGGTCAAGTTGGTTCGCACGAAGTAGACGCGCCGATCGAAACTGACGTGTTCAATGCCAAACTTTTCTGGCTCGGTCGGCAAAGCCTCGAAATTGGTCGCAAGGTGAAACTCAAACTCACCAGCACCGAAGTTGAATGCCATATCCAGTCCATCGAAAAAATCATCGATGCCTCGACGTTGGCAGAGGTTGACATCAAGACCAGACAGCACATTGCCCGTAACGACGTCGCCGAGGTCACCATCCGCACCAAAATGCCAATTGCGATTGACCGGTATGATCGCATCGTGCCAACCGGTCGTTTCGTCATTGTTGATCACCGGCAAGTTTGTGGCGGTGGCATTATCACGAAAGGTGAATATCCTAACCGGCGCGATGTAATGTCCGGCATAAAGAGTCAAAATATTTTCTGGTCAAAAGGCAATATCGACCGAGCCGCTCGCGAGCGACGCAACCGGCACAAAGGCGCGATTATCTGGTTGACCGGTCTCAGCGGCGCCGGTAAGTCCACCATCGCCACCGAGCTGGAGCGCGAATTGTTTGCAATGGGGCTGAACACGTACATTCTCGACGGCGACAACGTCCGCCACGGTTTGAGCGCCAACCTCGGGTTCAGCCCTGAGGACCGCACTGAAAATATCCGGCGCGTCGGCGAAGTCGCGAAGTTGCTGATGGATGCCGGTGTATTGGTCATCACCGCCTTCATTTCGCCGTACCGGGATGATCGCCGGTTGGCGCGCTCGCTCGTAGATGACAACGATTTCATCGAAGTTTACGTCAATGCGCCAGTTGCGGTCTGCGAACAACGCGATCCGAAAGGGCTCTACAAAAAAGCGCGCGCCGGCAAGATTGCGAACTTTACCGGCATCAGTGCGCCATACGAAGCGCCGGAAAAACCGCAAATCACCGTCCATACCGACCAGCAGTCTGTCGCCGAATGTGTCGCACAGATCATTGACCACTTGAAGGTTGCCCACATCGCCCAAGATTATTCGATTTGAATGATCAGCTTTGGGATTGCCGGGGCAAACGGATAAGGTAAGATACCGGCATGACGCAACAACCGAATCCATCCGGTTTGGCCATCGTTGTCTGCGACCAGATCATTGAAGACAAAGCCACCGGCAAGAAATCACTAATCGGCATTTTCAATAACATCGCCAGCCAGACATTTCCGTGCCGGCATCCGGCATTGGGAGTATTCGTTTCACTCACCGAGGGCCGCGGTGCGTACCAAGCCAAATTGCGTGTCGTCAACGAAGAAACGCAGGCGCAAGTCACTGAAGTCAACGGCCAGATTCAACTCCCGGATGTGCATGCGGTTGCGGAGCTCGTTTTTAACTTCATCGGCTTGGAGTTCCCGGGACCGGGGTTGTACGCGATTGAATTTTACTGCGCCGATGCGCTAATTTTAGAGCGTCGCTTTCACGTCATGCAGGCCAAGCCGCCACCGAAGGGGCCACCACCGCAAGAAATGTAGCCGGCCATGAGCGCCATGCGTCAAAAACTTGCCATATCTGCTATACTGCTAACAGCCATGTTTGCCAGCGCCTGTAAACGGGTCCGTGAACCCGCCGTGGCCGGTTTGTTTTATCCGAAAGAACCGGCGGTGCTGTCGCAAACGCTTGATCAACTCCTCGCCAATGCCGCGCCGCAAACCTTGGAAGGTGACCTCCGCGCGTTGATTTGTCCGCATGCTGGTTATCAATTTTCCGGGCCAGTCGCTGCGTCGGGATTTCGCTTATTGCCGGGCCACGAATTCCAAACCGTCATGCTGCTTGCAGTCAGCCACTACGCCGCTTTTGCCGGCGCATCAGTTGCCAACGCGGATGTTTACCGGACGCCTCTCGGCGATGTGCCAATCTCACCCAAGGCTGCGGCGCTGGCCAAACTGAAACCATTTGTACTGGAACCGTGTTGCACCTTGCGCCGGCCCGACTGGGCACCACAGGCTTCGCACCCGCTCCCGCCGACTGGCGCAGATACACCAGAAACGTGGGAACATTCCGGCGAGGTTGAAGTACCGTTCCTTCAAAAGACATTGAAAAAATTCTGGCTTGTACCGGTTGTGACCGGCGAAGTTGACCCGGCCCAGATGGCGCAAACACTCGCCACGCTGTGGGACGACAAGACGCTCGTAGTGGCTAGCACCGACCTAAGTCATTACCATCCGATCAACGAGGCGCGCGCCCTCGATGCCGCCACCGTCAGCGCCATTGTCAATCTCGACATTGAGCAAATGCAGGCGATTGGTGACGCTTGCGGCAAGACGCCGGTTCTGGCATTGATGCATCTGGCTAAACTGAAAGGCTGGCGCGCCAAGCTGCTTGATTATCGGAACAGCGGCGACACCACCGGCGACACCCACAGCAATACTACCGTGGTCGGCTACGGCGCGATTGCATTTTATTCGCCGTCCGTGCCGCAAGCATTTTCCACTGCGGAGCGCCGGCAACTTCTTACCATTGCCCGGCAATCGTTGCGCAGCGCAGTCATTCACGGGCCAACTGTCGAACCAAATCTAGACACCTTGCCGAAGTCATTCATCGAGCCGTCCGGCTGCTTCGTCACGCTGACAAAACATGGCCAACTGCGCGGCTGCATTGGCCACATCGTGCCGCAGGAGGCGCTGCACAAAGCGATTGTTGACAACGCGCAAAGCGCTGCGCTCCACGACGGACGGTTCACGCCGGTCCAACCTGATGAACTGGACCAGCTCGAAATTGAAATCAGCGTTCTCACTGTGCCGGTAGCCCTGCTGTTCAAGTCGCCCGAAGATTTGCTCCAGAAACTTAAGCCATATCGCGACGGCGTAGTGTTGCAAATGGATGGCGCTGGCGCGACGTATTTGCCGCAAGTCTGGGCGCAGATTCCTGACAAGGTAGCGTTTTTGAATTCCCTCGCCCAAAAAGCCGGGCGCACTGCAACCGATTGGCGCAAGCCCGGTACGAAAGTGTTCACCTACCACGTCGAGTCCTTCAGCGAATCCGACCTGTAACCGGTCAGAGCAAAGGTCGAACCGCAGCGAGCACCTGATCCACCGTTACAAGCTCCATACATTCCATGCGCGGCGTGTGCCGGCAGCGCGGACTCAGGCATGGTGAACACGCAATGCCGGCACGGAGGACACGATGCTGTTTGCCATACGGGCCAGTAAGCGCTGGATCGGTTGGTCCGAAAATCGCCACAACCGGCGTGCCGGTTGCCGCCGCAAGGTGCATCGGACCGCTGTCGTTAGTGATAACTACAGCACAATGCCGGTAAACCTCGGTTAATTGTGCCAAATCCGTCTGACCGGCTAAGTTCCGGCATTCGAGTGCAATGCCGGCAATGCGCGTGGCTTCAGACGCGGCACCGGTGAGGATGATGCGCTCAGCCGGCAGTTGCCTGATCAAGGCCGCAAATTTGTCGTCGCCCCAAAATTTTGTCGGCCAGCGCGACGCGGGATTAATGGCAATGGGCGCAGTGATCCCGGCAAGGAGTGTGGCGACACTATGCCGGCAAGCGTCAGTAGATCCGAGCGGAAATTCGATGGGCGCGGTCATGTCACAACCAAGATGTCGCGCAATCAGCAGGTTGCGGTCAACGGCGTGGGGGCATGTAACCGGAACGGTTTCGTTGTAGGCGAAGTGCGCGCCTTCGCGTGCCAGCGGAGCAGCAAAACCAACGCGCCGGCGTGCGCCGGTCACGGCGGAGAGCAAGCCACTACGCAAAAGACCTTGAAAGTCCACGACAAGGTTGTACTGATTTTTGCGGAGGCGTATTATCAGCGCCGGCAGTTTGCGGAACTCGTGGCGTGGGAATGGGATGATTTCGTCAATGAGTGGGCAGTTTTGTAAGAGCGATGCGAAGCCGGTATTGACCAGCCATGCAATGTGGGCGTCTGGATACCGGCGGCGGATTAGGTTGACTGCAGGCAAGGCGTGGATGATGTCGCCCAGCGAACTGGGTTTGATGATCAGCACGCGCATGCGGTTTACCGGCCAAGTTGGAGACGATCGGCAAGAGAAGCAGGCAAACCTGCGGCGCGGATTTTTTTCTGCGTGGTGGGAATGTCATATTCGAGTCGGTGCAGTTCAATAACATTCTCGACGAGATCAAACGTAACGTAGGAGGAAGTAGTTTGCCGGTCGCGAGGTTGGCCGATAGACCCAACGTTCAGAAAGTATTTGCGGCCGACTTCGAGTTTGATGCGGGTATACATACCGCCTTGAATACCGTTGGGACCACGAACAAATCCGACAGGAACATGTGTGTGGCCATTGAAACAGACTTGCGTGTGCTGGTAGTTGAAGCTGTTGGCCGCGGCAAGCTTATCAAAAACGTAGGCCCATTTTTCCGGCAAGTCGAGTGTGGCATGGACAATGGTGAAGCCGTGAACCTGCCGGGTATATTTGAGGTTGCGCAGCCAAGTCCGTTGATCTTCACTTAATTGTTCGCGAGTCCATTTGACGGCTTCGGCAGCAAGCGGATTGAAACCGGTCAGATCAACTTCGGCAGCGCAATATTCGTCGTGGTTGCCCATAACTGTTGGGCAATCGAGTTTTCGGATAAGTTCCAAGCATTCGATCGGATTCGCGCCATAGCCGACAATATCACCGAGGCAGACGTAATTGGTACACTTCTGCTTCTGCGCGTCGTCCAATACAACTTGGAGCGCTTCTAGATTACTGTGAATATCACTGAGAACGGCAAATTTCATGGCGCACCCGGCTTTTGTGGAAATATCCTCACATCCGCCGGGATGTCGAGCAGATTTTCAAATCGGCGAATTTCGCGTTGAATGATCGGACGGGCATAGGCGTTGCGTTGCGGGTCGTTTTCCTGCCAGAGTTTGCACCAGAGTTGGTAAGCGGCCGGTAAGTCGCCGGCTTTTTCAAGACATCGGGCGGCATCCCGTCCAAGATAATCGGGCGCGTCCCGGTAGGTGGTTGCGGTGATGAAATACTCCGCAGCTTTCCGGTAATGCGCTTGTTGGCAGTCGGATTCTCCGCCGCAGTCATATGCCAGTCTTTGATAATAAATCCAGCCAAGCTTGTAGTAGAGGTCGAAGCGGTTTGGAATATTTTGCAAGCCGCGCTCGAGGAACTCGCGACCACGATTGTGCCAGAGGCGTTCCCGGCGAATGCCTTCGGCGCGGGTGGCGTTGTCAGGAGCAGTACGTTCGGCGTAGGCAATGTTCCAAGCCATGTGCCATGCACCAACATCCCAGAAAAACACGGATTGCGGCTGGAGCTTGACCGTGTTCTCAATGCATTCGCTCTGCTTGAACCATTGGCGTTGTTCCCAAAATCCCTGACCGCGGAGCCAAATGAAATCCGCCGCGATTCCACGAAACCCGGCCAGCAACGCAATCGCCAACCCTTGCCCGATCTGATCGCGCATTTCACGCGTGACCGGCGCACCGCCGTATTTGAGTTGCTGGCGCTCGGCAAGAATCTGATTTTGCCACGGTCGCATCCCCAAAGCCGGCACGATCAGAAGCAAGACCGCCAAAAGCCGGTTGCGCATAGGGTCAAATCTCCCGGTTGGCAAAAATCAGGTGCGCCGCACCGACGACACAACTTAGGTAGATAACGCCGTAGGCGGCGACTTTGCCAACGTGCGCCCACGGGATCACGTTGCCGAGGATGACGTCGTCGGCTACATTAAACATGCCGAGGTCCGGCAGCGCGCCGAGCAGGTAGGTCAGGAACACATGGCCTTGCCACGCTTCCCGCGCTGTGCCAACCATATGCCCGGCAAAAAACACCAGCAGCGTCACCGCCACATTGAATACCATCGAAGTTGAAAACGTTGACACCAACAATGCGATCGCCGCCAGTAAACACAGTTTTACAAAAATCAACAACACCGCCTTGACGATGTCCGAGTCAAACGCCTCGGCGCGGATTTTGGAAATTTGCTGCGTGAGTTGCTGCGAATCGGCCGGCACCGGCTGACGAGCATATTCGGCCCGCACGTCTGCCACCAACCGCACTTCCTTGAAGGCCAATTCAGCGCCAAACATCAGTGACATCAGCACCACGCTCACCAGTGTCAGTAATACCGTGCCAAAATATTTACCGAGTAAAAACTCCACACGCCGGACCGGTTTCGACAGGATTGTGTAAATTGTCCGGTTCTCCAATTCGTTCGGAAGCAACATCGCTGTGCCGACCACCGCGATCAACATTCCGATGATTGATAACGCGCCAAAGCAAGTGTCCTTGATGGACTTCAACTCGTAGCTCGCGGTCTGCGTGATGTCTTCACCCAGCGCGAACTGCGCGAAAAAACCAGCGCTCGAAATCACCACCAGTGCGAAGATGAGCAAAATGTTATACACCTTTTGCCGGAGTGATTCGGTGAACGTGTTGCCGGCAATGAGCCAGACACGGCGTAATGAAAAACCAACGCGCTCAGTCATGATGCCCGGCTCCTCGTTTGTCTTGCTTGACGGCGGCCAGAAACAGAGATTCCAGCGTCGTCTGTGGATGCTCAACATTCACAACCACGCCGCCAGCCAAGCGTGCCGCGTCCTCCAATTGTTGCTGCCCCGTCGCCGGCAATCCTTCGATTGTAAAACTCAACCGGCGCTGATCACTAATCAACTGGTTCACGTCGCCTTCCAAAATCATCTTGCCGAGATTGAGCACGCCGATTCGGTCGCACACGTCCTGCACTTGCGCAAGTAGATGCGAACTTAGTAACACCGTTTTCCCCATTTTTTTTAGCCGCACAATCAAATCGCGAATATCACGACTGCCAATTGGATCAACGCCGGCTGTCGGCTCGTCGAGCAGGAGCAACCGGGGATCGTGAATCAATGCCTGCGCCAAGCCGATACGTTGCAGCATGCCCTTGGAATAGCCGGCCAAGCGGCGATTACGGGCCGCCGCCAGCCCGACCAAATCGAGCAACTCCGTGACACGTTGTTGGAGCGTGGCACCTTTCATACCGCAAAGTTTGCCGTAAAATTCCAGCGTCTCGGCGCCGGTCAGATAACGGTAAAAGTATGGATTCTCCGGTAAGAATCCGACGTGTAGCCGGGATTCCACTTGCTGGCACGGCACATCAAAAAGCCATGCTGCGCCATCTGTTGGCGTTACGAGATCTAGAATGCACTTGAGTGCCGTGCTCTTACCAGAGCCATTTGGGCCAAGTAGACCATAGACTTCGCCTTCGCGGACTTGGAGGTTTAGCCGGTCAAGTGCAAGTAATCGCCCCTTGTGCCAGCCAAGCGCATACTTTTTCGTCAGGTTTTCGGTGCGAATCGCGTTCATTAATATCGAATCTCAAAGCTGGTAAACTCACCGGTCACCGATCGCCAATTAACATCTTCAGTGCGGATGTAATTACCAAGCTGCGTGTCATGAATCGCGGCAAGAAATGCCTGCGCTTCGGCCTCTTCGCCTTCGACAACTAGTTCGACACGACCATCCAGCACGTTGCGGACGAAGCCGGTCACTTCAAAACCACATGCCACCTCACGTACGCTGTACCGGAAGCCGACGCCTTGCACGCGTCCTGAATAAAAAACGTGCGCGCGTCGCCGCATCGCGAGCCGGTTAATCCGTCAAACGTTCAGGGCGCAGTGTGGTTTGAATGACTTCACCAGTTTCTGCACTGAGTTCCACAACGCCAATCCAGCCTTCGCGACCGGGCTTGAGTTTCGAGCGCACCTTGACTTTCACATGCCAGACTGGCGGCACATCACCGTCGCTTAACTTACGCAAAGCCATTTTCACATCAGTGATTTGCACTTTGTCCATGCCCGGCAACGTGGCGATGCGGGCGAGTACATCCGTTGAGTCGAGCTTCCAACGCGCGAGTTGAATGATTTCTGCTGGATCGTAACCGGTAAAGTTACGACCGAACTGTGTCCAGTGAGCATCATCAAACACACGCACTGCCCCAGTCGTGCTGACGGCCAGGCCATCTTTAAAGCGGATAGTCGTGGCGTGGTTGCCGCGGACAATATCATAAACAGTAACATCCCATTGGCGTGGTGACAAATCGCTATCGGCGTCTTCGCCTTCAAGGCGGATAACGCGGAATTGACCGCCGGTTTTAGCTTCAATATCGGCGAGGTCAGCGATTTTTTTAGCGGTTGGCACATTAGCAGCGAGAATCGCCGCTGTTGGCAACGCCCATAACAACAACATGCAAGTGCTACGTTTCATAAACCCTCCATTATAAATTGGTCGGGACGGCGGGATTTGAACCCGCGACCTCTTGGTCCCGAACCAAGCGCGCTACCAAACTGCGCTACGTCCCGAACCCGACACGGGTACTTAATCACATTTCCCTATGCGCACGCAAGAACTCAATCACCATCGGCATCACTGATAAAATGATGATTGCCAATTCCACGATGGCAAAGTGTTCCTTCACAAATTGCAATCCGCCAAATAAAAACCCACCACACAATAGAAATCCAACCCACAATACGCCGCCGGCCACATTGTAGGCAGTGAACTTCAAGTATCGCATATGCCCAATGCCGGCAACGAACGGTGCAAATGTCCGCACAATCGGCACAAACCGGGTGATGATAATCGTCTCACCGCCGTACTTCTCATAAAATGTATGCGTCTTTTCCAAATACTTCGGCTTGATGATGCCCGGGAATCTAGTGGCTAGCTTATCACCGAAAAGCCGCCCCACTGCATAGTTCACCGTGTTGCCGACGATTGCCGCAACGCACAGCAACACAAATAACCATCCCACCCGCAACGGACTATCCGGCGTTGCTGCCAACGCACCGGCGGCAAACAACAATGAATCACCCGGCAAAAACGGCGTCACCACAAACCCGGTCTCAGAAAAAATAATCGCAAACAGGATTGCATACGTCCAGACCCCGTAATTCTGCATCACCACATTCAGATGCCGGTCCAAATGCAAAAACAAGTCAATAGCTTGATGAATTATTTCCATTTAAGGTCGCAGTGTGTAACATACCGATTGGCTTATGGAGAAGTCTTTTCTTACCGGCACAAATTAATGTAAGATGTCTGACAATGAATCTTCAATGGACTCGCTGTCTCTGGCGGCGACTTTGGCAGGTTGCTGGTGTGCTGTTTCTTTTGCAACTGCTATTGGCATTGGCTGGAACACCGCTGGCATTACGCGATTGGCTCAACGGCACGGCTTGTTATCCACGCGAAACGCCACGGTATGTGATCGTGCTCAGCGGCGGAGGAATCCCGAGCGGGTCGAGCTTGATCCGTGCGTATTACGCCGCGCAATTTGGCCTGAGCCTGACTGACACGACGTTTGTGGTCGCGATGCCGGCCGACCAAGATCCGGAACATAGCAGCGTCGGTCGGTTTCGCGATGAACTCGTGTTGCGCGGCATCCCAGCCAGTCGCATTTTAATGGAAACCCACGGGCGCAACACTTATCAGCAAGCTTGCAACATCCGGCAACTGCTAGACACAGCGGCGGCACACCAGCCAATCTTGGTGGTAACGTCAGAGTTTCACGTGCGTCGGGCGATGATGTGTTTTTGCAAACAAGGCTTTGAACGCGTAGCCGGACTTGACGCGGCAGGCATTAGTGCTGAGGCATATCCGGGCTTGTTTGCATTTCTACGCTACCGTTTTTGGGGCAGCCTGCATTCACAAATTACAATTATCCGGGAACTGTCGGCAATTTTTGGTTACAAGCTCAGTGGCTTGGCTTGACCGCATTGCGGCGAAGTTGCCGGCTAATTACTTAAGGTGTTGCTTCCATCGCGCAATTTGCGCCTGGACGTTACGTGGCGATGGCGCACCGATGGCCTTGCGAGCGACAAGCGCCTGCCGGATATCAAACACCTTGGCTGCTGTCGGTCCGAATTTTTTGCCGGCTAATTTTGGTAGCGGGGTACCAGTTTTTTCAGATTCGGCCACCAGCGCGCCGACAACGTGATGAGCTTCCCGAAATGGCGTACCTTTTTTTACTAGGAAATCCACGAGGTCGGTCGCCAGCAAAGCCGGGTCGCTCGCGGCATCAGCGCAGCGTTGCCGGTTAATGGTGATATGCCGGAGCATGTCCGTCATCACACATAATGTTGCCGATAGCGTATCGGCGGAATCGAACAGCGGCTCTTTATCTTCCTGCATGTCCCGGTTATACGTCATCGGCAAGCTCTTCAGCATCGTCAGCACAGCAACGAGATTGCCGTAGAGTCGGCCGGTTTTGCCACGCGCGAGTTCGCAGATGTCCGGGTTTTTCTTCTGCGGCATCAATGACGAGCCAGTCGTGTAGGCGTCGCCAATCACGATGAAACCAAATTCAGCGCTCGACCACAAAATCAAATCCTCCGCCAGCCGGGATAGGTGCAGGCCGGTCACTGCGACGGCGTAGAGAAAGTCCAAGACAAAATCCCGGTTACTGACCGCATCCATGGAGTTTTGCGTGATGCCGACGAATCCGAGCAATTTGGCGACGTGCGCACGGTCGAGTTGTAAAGTGCTCCCGGCAATCGCGCCGGAACCGAGCGGACTTTGTTGGCCGGCGTTGCCGCAACTCATGGCAAACCGCAAAAAGTCGCGTTCAAACATCTCGACATAAGCGAGGCAATGATGCGCAAACAAAACTGGTTGTGCCCGTTGCAAATGTGTGTAGCCAGGTATGATGACCGTTTGATTAGCTTCCGCGAGCCGCACCAAGGCGCGTTCCAGTTTCCGGAGTTGTTCAATGAGATCAACAGCTGTGTCGCGAACCCAAAGGCGCACGTCTGTTGCCACCTGATCATTCCGGCTCCGGGCGGTGTGCAGCTTCTTGCCGGCGGCACCGATTTTTTTAATGAGCGCAGCTTCGATATTCATGTGGACGTCTTCGAGCGCTGGATCCCATTGGAATTTACTGGCGTCAATTTCACGCTGGATGACTTTGAGGCCACGCGCGATCTTGCCGGCTTCAGACTTGGTGATGAGCCCGGCCTTGGCCAAGCCTTTGGCGTGGGCGATGGAGCCGGCAATGTCCTGCCGGTAAAGTCGCCAATCGAAACTGACACTTTCGGTGAACTGTCGGACGACATCGGCCGGCCCGGTGGCAAACCGTCCGCCCCACGTTGATTGAACCGCACGTTTCATGCCGGTGATTGTGGGCAAATCTGCGCGGGAATCAAGTCTTTCCGCGAGCCAGCCGGTTTGGTAGAGAAGCCGGTATGAAACAAAATGTGCGCGCTGTGTTATTTGATTTGGATGGAACTTTGGCCGATACACTGGCCGATCTCGCCAACGCAACCAACGCCGCGCTCGCGGCAGTCGGCTGTCCGCCGCATCCGCGCGATAAATACCGGCATCTCGTTGGCGATGGCGCGCGGACGTTGTGTGCGCGGGCGTTGCCGGCGGACCGGCAAGAATTGGTGGACACCGTGCGGGAACAGATGCGCGCGCATTACGCTGCGCATTGTTTTGACGAAACCCGGTTGTATGTCGGCATCCCGGAATTGATCACAGCACTGCGCAAACAGAATTACCAGCTCGCGGTGCTGTCGAACAAACCGGACGATTTTACTCAGCGGATGATCGCGCATTATTTTCCAGCCGGGACGTTTCAAGTCGTGCGCGGACAGGTGGCCGGGACGCCATTGAAACCAGACCCGGCGGCAGCATTAGCGATTGCCAGGCAACTCGGCATCTCGGCGCGGGAATGGTTGTATCTCGGCGACACGAATACCGACATGCAGACCGCCACGGCGGCTGGCATGATGCCGGTCGGAGTGTTGTGGGGCTTCCGGGAAAAGGCAGAGCTTTTGGCGAGTGGAGCCACAACCATTGTGGCGGCGGCGGCGGACGTGTTGAAACTGCTGGCACGGCGACCGGCGTGACCTCCAAATAGCAACTTTTTGCCGGCGCTCAGGCGAGGTGAAACACTTCGCGAAGATCAACGGCGACCGGACTGTTGTCGGGATTGGACGGCATCACGTCGCCCATGTGTTTCCACCACCGGCGACATTCCGGCGTGTTGGCGATGGCAGCCCAGCGCACTTCGTCTTCGATTTCAACGTAACCAAAAAGTTGCCGGGTCTGCGGGTGCAGAAAAATCGAGTAATTGTGAACGCCATGTTTTTTCAACACGGCTTCCAGCTCCGGCCAGATCGGCCGGTGCCGTTTTTCGTACTCGGCTTCCTGGCCAGCATTGACAGACATCACGAAAGATTTTCGTATCATAGTTAGCTCCAGCAATCAGGACACCACGCGGATGGTCCAGAAATCGGCGGCGAGATTTGCGTCGGTCACGTAGGCGTAGGGCAAAGTGAAATAACCTTTCAAGCCCCACGCCGTACCCCACGAGTTGCGAACGATGAACCATTGCCGGCGGTCGTCGTAGCCGACACCAAGCACAGCGTGGCCGCCCACGCTTTGTTCGCCTGCGGCCGGCAGCGACGCGTGACCGGTCTTGGCCACGGTCGCGCTCTCGAAACTTTCGTACACGGTGAACCCAAACACAAACGGGTAACCGGACGCGAGGCAGCCTTTCAACTGGCTCAAGACCGGCGTCAACCGCTGGTACAACACCGCCTTGTGACGGATGGCATCCCGGTAACACTGTGCCGGCGGCTTGGTGCGGAACTTGGTGATGGCGTACGGCCATTCCGTTTCCGGGCAATCACCTTGCTGGCCAACGCTCTTGATACCATCGCGGATTTGCGCACCACTGTCGGAGTTCACCGTGCCTTCCATCGCCCGCTCATTATAATAAATGAACAACCGCGACGGCGTGAACGCCGGCAGCTCCGCCTGTTTCAGCAAATCAAACTGAATTGCCGCCGCAATGGCGTTGGCGGTACAACTGCCGAGCTGTCCCTGATCGTACACCGGCGGGCATTGCAATGTCAGATCGGTTTTCGCCGGCAACACCGGCAGCAACGCGACCGGCGCAGCGTAGAGATGATCACGATGATCTGGTAAATCGGGAATCCAACCGTAGCGGAATAATTTCTGAGGCATGGTGGTGTCTCCTGTCGTACTATCGGTAAAGATTGTCAGCTAGGTGACGTCGTCGCAAGTGAAAAATCAGGCAGCTGAATAGAGAATCATTCGCCAAACTGTGGCCGCCGGTACTTTCAGTCTTCCCGGCAACCAACTGGGTGTGTTATTCATCCGGTATGGCCTACGATTCCCTTCAAGAATTTGTGGCGAAACTGGACGCTGCCGGTGAGTTAAAACGAATCGCCGTTGAAGTTGATCCAGTTCTCGAAATCACTGCGATCGCTGACCGAGAGATGAAGTCACCAAACGGCGGCAAGGCGTTGCTGTTTGAAAACTGCCGGGGCGCAAAGTTTCCGCTGCTGATCAACGCTTACGGCTCGACGAAACGCATGGCGCTGACGTTAGGCGTCAGCGATGTGGAAGAAATTGCCGGTGAGCTTAACGGGATTTTCAACGTCAAACCACCTGCATCGTTCCGGGAAGCGTTGGCGTTACTGGGCACGGCGCTGGAATTGCGACATGCAAAACCGAAGAGTGGACCGGCAGCTTTCAATTCAGAACTTTCTGCGCTCAGCGAATTACCCATCCAAAAATGTTGGCCGCAGGATGCCGGGCGCTTTTTGACTTTGCCGATGGTCATTACGCGTGACCCGGAAACCGGCGTGCGTAACGTCGGGATGTACCGGATGCAAGTGATTGATGAGCGGACGACATTCATGCACTGGCAACTGCACAAGACCGGGGCGCGACACTGGCGCCGGTATGTGGAATTGAAAAAACGGATGCCGGTGGCAGTGGCGTTGGGCGGCGATCCGGTTCTGGCGTTTTGCGCGACAACACCATTACCGGATGGACTGGATGAATTCATGCTGGCCGGTTATCTACGAAAAAAAACAGTAGCGTTGGCGAAGTGCCAGACGAATGATTTGGAAGTACCGGCAGACGCAGATTTCGTGCTTGAAGGCTATGTTGATCCGAATGAGGTACCGGTAATGGAAGGGCCGTTCGGGGATCATACCGGGTATTACACATTACCGGAACCGTACCCGAAGTTTCATATCGAACGCATCGCGGCACGGCGCGATGCGATTTATCCAAGCACCATCGTCGGGATTCCACCGATGGAAGATTTTTATATAGGGACGGCTAGTGTCCGAATTTTCTTACCGGTAATCAAGCTGACGTTCCCGGAGATTGTGGACATCGTGGTGCCGGCGGCAGGTGCCTTTCATAATTTAGTGGTGGTAGCCATCCGGAAACAATTCCCGCACCACGCAATGAAGGTGATGCACGGTTTGTGGGGCATGGGGCAGATGATGTTCACAAAGATGATTGTGGTTGTGGATGAAGATGTAAATGTGCATGACACTCAGGAAGTCTTGTTTCGGCTGTGTGCAAACATCGACCCACAGCGCGACTTGGTTTTCAGCAAAGGTCCCGCTGACGTGCTCGACCATGCCACGCCGACTTTGGGGTTTGGCAGCAAGCTCGGCATTGATGCAACACACAAACTCCCTGGCGAAGCCAACACGCGCCCGTGGCCGCCGATCATCAAGATGGATGAATCCGTGCAGCGTCGAGTGAACGAGTTGCTGCACAATGTCCAACATTGACAGGACGTCTAAGTGGTGCTAGTTTCCTTTACGATTATGGCAGCTGCAAAACGCGATATCTCTGGTGTGTTCGACGCGGAACTAAAAGGTTCAGTGCGACGGAGTGCGGCTGCGCTTGATTCAGTTTTCTATCTTTCACACAAGGGTGTCACGTTTGTTTCTGAAACATGTTTACCGGAGTGGACAGAAGTTGGAGTGGAGATGCGCGTACCGGTAAAGGGCGCACGGAAAGATCAGTCCATTAACTGCCGTGGCGTAGTAGTACAATGTGAGCGCCGACAACAAGGCAAAGGTTTTGAGGTTGCTTTATTGTTTCTGGATTTGCCTAAACGTAGTCAAGCCCTGTTAGACGTCCGGCTGGTAGCATTGAATCCCTCTTGCATCTCAATCGCCCGTTGACGGCATGGATTTCTTTTCCAGCCTGCTCCAATCAGCCGTCAATCAAGGTGCGTCTGACATTCACATAAAGCCAGATCATCGCGCGACTCTCCGAATTGCCGGCGCACTTGTTCCGGTAGCCGCAGACCCGCTGAGCAAAGAATTGATTGCTGAAATTGTGCACCGCATTTTGCCGGCGCATCAGGTAGACCGCCTTGCGAGCGAGAAAGAGGTGGATTTTTCCTACCTGCACGACAACCGGTGGCGCTTCCGGGTCAATGTTTTTTACCAACGCGGCGATTTGTGCCTAGCCATGCGCTACGTGAAAACCAAAGTTCCGTCGTTTGCCGACCTGGCCTTACCTGAACAACTCGCCAAAATCGCGACCGCCGAAAATGGAATTGTGTTCGTGACCGGCACGACTGGTTGTGGAAAATCGAGCACGTTGGCCGCCATGTTAGATTGCATTAACCTGCATGAGCAATGCCACATCATTACACTGGAAGATCCAATCGAATACATTTTCAAAGACAGCAAATCGGTTATTGAACAACGCGAAATTGGTCTCGATACAATGAGCTTTACGAACGCGTTAGTCCACGTCATGCGGCAAGACCCCGACGTGATTATGATTGGTGAAATGCGGGATAGCGCATCGTTTATGGCCGCGCTTGCGGCAGCGGATACCGGCCACCTCGTCCTCACAACTTTACACACCACGACGGCCGCTTCGACAATCGGGCGCGTACTCGATTTTTTCCCAGCGGAAGAACGCGACCAAATCCGCCGGCAAATTGCGACAAGTTTGCGAGCTGTCATTTGCCAGCGTCTCGTTCCAGCTATCGCCGGCAGTGTGGTTCCGGCGGTGGAAATTTTGATTAACACTCCTATGGTCCGTAAACTCATTGAAGAAAATCGTCTCGACAAGCTTGCCGCAGCAATCGAAACCGGCAATGAAGACGGAATGCAATCGTTCAACCAATCACTGCTGAAACTTGTCAAGGCGAAGCGAATTACCGAAGCTGAAGCCATGTCGAAGGCCACGAATCCGGACGCGCTGAAGATGAATCTGCGCGGAATCTTTCTCGACGAGTCGCGACGGATTATGTCGTCCGCATAGTTGCCCTCAAGCAGTCTTCTGGTATACTCCCGCGCAATTGCGGTTGTGAACCTCATGGAAGACACTATTGCGGCAATATCCACACCGGTCGGCGAAGGCGGGATCGCCATCATTCGCATTTCTGGGCCACACGCTTTGGCAATTGCTGATGCAGTTTTTGTTTCTGCGAAAGGCTTACCATCGACCTATCCGAGCCACACAATTCACTTCGGCCGGATTACCGGCGACAACCAGCAAAATCTCGATGAAGTTCTACTTTCTGTTATGCGTAGCCCGCGCACATACACAACGGAAGACATGGTCGAGATCAATTGCCACGGTGGCACGCAAATCGTAAAAAGCGTACTGGCGCAATGTCTCCGGCACGGTGCCCGCCTCGCTGGTCCCGGCGAATTTACCAAACGGGCGTTTCTCAACGGCCGAATTGACCTCACGCAAGCCGAAGCGATCATGGACGTTATTACCGCCAAGACCGAACGCGCCCATGCTGTTGCCGAACGCGCTTTGGAGGGACATCTTTCACGCAAGGTCGAAAAGATTCGACAGCAACTGATCGGCATCTTGGCTCACATTGAAGCTCACATTGACTTTCCGGAAGAAGGCATTTCACCAGCCACCTGTGTCGAACTGGAGACCGATGTCGCTGTTGTCATTGCTGCTCTTGAAAAATTACTAACAACAGCCAGCGAAGGAAAGATTTTGAGGAACGGTATTTCCATCGCCATTTATGGTCGTCCAAACGTCGGTAAATCCAGCTTGATGAACGCATTGCTTGGCGAAGAACGGTCGATTGTCACATCCGTTCCCGGAACTACCCGCGATAGTATTGAGGAATCTGCCAATATTCGCGGTATTCCGGTTCGATTTACAGACACGGCAGGCATCAGAACGCCACGCGGAAAGATCGAAAAATGTGGAATTGACCGAAGTTATAACATATTGCAAAAAAGCGACATCGGAATCCATATTATTGATCTATCTAAGCCATTATCAGCCGTTGATGTTGAACTATCAAAGAGTTGCGCCGGTAAGCGCGTCATTTTAGTGCTTAATAAAGTTGATCTTCCACGCAAGTTGATTTTATCTTCAGAGTTGCAGAATGTTAATACAGTTGAAATCTCTGCTATTACCGGACAAGGTATTGAATATCTCAAGGATCGAATTGAACTTACCGTTCTTAAAGTTTCCTCAACATCATTTGCCTCGGAAGTTGTGATTAATGAACGACACACGGACGCACTTAAACGTTCCATTAGTGAATTAAAATCGGCCATGAATGACATGCAGTCAAATGCCAGCGTCGAAGTTGTCGCCCAGCAGCTTCGCATCGGACTTACGGTAATCGGCGAAATTGTTGGGAAGACAACAACCGAAGATTTATTAAATCACATCTTCAGCAAATTCTGTATTGGAAAGTGATTGACGTGTTGATTTATCCAAAACACTATCAAGTTATTGTTGTTGGCGCCGGCCATGCTGGAACTGAGGCAGCACTGGCTGCATCTCGCATGGGCTGCCAGACATTGCTCGTGACTTCCAATCTCGACACCATCTCGCAAATGTCATGCAATCCGGCCATCGGTGGTCTGGCAAAAGGGCATCTGGCAAGGGAAATTGATGCCTTGGGTGGTGAAATGGGCATCAATACCGACGAGACTGGCATCCAATTTCGTATGCTCAATATAAAGAAAGGTCCCGCCGTTTGGGCCCCGCGCGCTCAATGTGATAAGAAGGCGTATCAGTTTCGGATGAAGTGGATTGTTGAATGCCAGGCCAATTTGGACGTTAAACAGGCGATGGTCGAGAAATTGATCGTCGAAAACGATCAGATCTGCGGTATAGTCACGAAAATGGGTATGCGGTATGATGCCGACACGATTATCGTAACTACCGGTACTTTTCTACGTGGTTTGATTCATATTGGCGAATCACAGGTCGAGGCTGGCCGCGCAGCCGAGCCGTCGTCGATTGGATTGTCTGAGAGCTTGAAAAAGCTTGGCTTTGAGCTTGGACGCCTTAAGACAGGCACACCACCACGGATTAATCGGCGGTCGATTGACTTCACCAAAATGGAGGTGCAGCACGGCGATGAGCAGCCGGTCTTTTTTTCATTCCGAACGCCGCCAATGTTCCACGTGGAACAAATTCCGTGTTACATCACCTACACCACCAACCAGACCAAAGAGCTAATCCAGGCAAATATTCATCGTTCACCACTCTATTCTGGCCAGATTCAAGGGGTAGGACCACGATATTGTCCATCAATTGAGGATAAAATTGTCAAATTCGCCGAAAAAGAGCGCCACCAAATATTTTTAGAGCCAGAGGGACGGTTTACAGAGGAGTTCTACGTCAACGGTGCCTCGTCAAGCCTGCCTGAAGATGTCCAGAGCGACATCATCTGCAGTATCATTGGACTGGAGAATGCCGAGTTGATGCGCCCGGCATACGCAATTGAGTATGACTACAGCCTCCCGCACCAGCTTCACGCGACACTTGAAACGAAGCGGATTGAAGGACTTTACTTCGCCGGGCAGATCAATGGAACCTCTGGCTATGAGGAAGCTGGTGCCCAAGGAATTGTTGCCGGTATCAATGCGGCGCTAAAGGTTCAGAATAAGAAGCCGGTAATGTTTACCCGAGCCGACAGTTATATTGGTGTGCTGATCGATGACCTGATTACCAAAAGCACGGAAGAACCGTACCGAATGTTCACCTCCCGTGCCGAGTACCGGCTTCAGATTCGCCAGGACAACGCTGACCTTCGATTGACGCCAATTGGCCGGGAGGCCGGGCTGGTGTCAGATGAACAGTGGAAATTATTCACCAAGCGCCGCCAATCGATCGAACAGGAAACCGCGCGGCTGCATCAACTTCGCGATGGCAGAGCAACTCACGCGGAATTACTGCGACGGCCAGAAGTTACCTACCAGTCGTTGCCCAATGCGAATCTTAATTTGACAGAAGATGTGCAACAACAAGTCGAAATCCAGATCAAGTATGCCGGCTACATTGCGCGGGATATAGAACAGATTCAACGGTTTACGCGACTTGAAGAAAAACAATTGCCGACCTGGATCGATTACGAGAAAATTCCTTCACTGCGCTTTGAATCACGCCAAAAATTGCTCCGATATCGACCGGATTCAATTGGCCAAGCGTCGCGGATTTCCGGAGTCACACCTGCGGATATTGCAATACTATTGGTCTGGCTGAAGAAAGCCGAGAGCAATCAGATTTTGTGAGTCTCGATGAGCGACCGAAACTGGTCAAACAAGTAACCGGCATCGTGCGGACCTGGTGAAGCTTCTGGATGATATTGCACACCAAACACGGGATGTTTTTTGTGCCGCAAACCTTCAATAGTACGATCATTCAGATTGATCTGCATAATTTCGACATCCGAATTGTGCATGCTCTCAACGTCCACTGCAAATCCGTGATTTTGTGAAGTAATTGCAACTTTCCCGCCGACCAAATCCTTGACTGGCTGGTTGGCGCCACGGTGGCCGAATTTTAATTTAAAACAGCGCCCACCGAAAGAAAAACCAAGAATTTCCAGACCTAAACAAATGCCAAAAATTGGCACCTGGCCAATCAGTTCACGGACGGTGTTGTGCGCGTAGTCGAGCGGATCAGGATCACCCGGGCCATTGGAAAGAAAGACACCGCGCGGTTTGTAAGCCATCACTTCGGCAGCGGTCGTTTTCGGCGGGACAACCTGAATACGAAATCCCCGCTGCCGGAGCCTACGGAGAATGTTGTATTTCACTCCAAAATCAAAGGCGACGATGGGGATATCTGCGGGCCGCAACTCATCGGTGTACTGCATCTGGCCGGCTGTGTCGCGATCGATTTTCCAGTTGCGACTGAGCGTGCCGTCGGGGTCCCAGACAAATGGCTTTGGATGCGCGACTTCCTGAACCAGATCAACACCGACGATGCCGCGCCATTCTTTTGCGCGTTGAACGGCTTCTTTGTCACTAATGTCCTCGGTGGAAATGCACGACTTCATCGCACCCTTAACGCGCAGAATCTTTGCAAGCGTTCTGGTATCGATCCCTTGCAAGCCAGCAATGCCATTCTTAGCAAGATAATCTGGCAACGATTGTTCACTGCGCCAATTTGATCGGATAGCAGAAAGTTCACGCACAAGGAATCCGGCTACGTGTGGCTTCCAACTTTCAACATCGAGTGGGTTAATGCCGTAGTTGCCGATTTCCGGATACGTCATTGCCACGATCTGTTCTTTGTAGGATGGATCGGTGATGATCTCCTGATAGCCGGTCATCGAGGTATTGAAAACAGATTCTCCACAAGCAGTGGTCTTGGCGCCAAAACCAGAGCCGCGAAAGATCGTGCCGTCTTCGAGTGCAAAAATTCCGGTCATTCCAATTGCCATACGATTTTTCCGCCGACGATAGTTGTCACTGCTTGCCCCTTGAGATGCCAGCCTTGAAAGGGTGAGTTACGTGATTTACTTGCCGACTGTTCTACATCGTAGGTCCACTCTGCTGTTGGATCAATCACCGTCACGTCGGCATCGGCACCCACGCTCAGCGTACCTTTCGGCAGCCGCATTAATTTAGCCGGATTGATGGTGAATTTTTCGATGAGCTGCGGCAGTGTTAAAACTTTTTGATGCACGAGTGCCAGCGATAACGCGAGTTCCGTTTCCAAGCCGATGATCCCAAAGGGTGCGACATCGAACTCCACTTGTTTTTCGTACGTGCAATGTGGCGCGTGGTCGCTTGCGATGATGTCAATCGTACCGTCAGCCAGACCGGCAAGCAATGCCTGCCGGTCGGTCTCGGTGCGCACCGGCGGATTCATTTTTAAGTTTGTGTCGTAATCTTTCAGGCGGTCATCGGTCAGCGTGAAATGATGCGGGCACGCTTCGGCCGAAATTTTCACCCCTCGTTTTTTGGCGGCACGCACCAACTCGACCGACCGCGCCGACGACAAGTGCTGACAGTGAATCCGCCACTCGGTAACCTCGGCCAGCAGGATGTTGCGGGCGACGATGATTTCTTCGGCCACGGCCGGCCAACCGCGCAGGCCAAGCGCGGCACTCCAGTAACCTTCGTGCATCACGCCGTCGGCGGCGACATTGTAATCCTGGCAGTGATCCATCACCGGCAGGTCGAACATCTTGGCGTACTCGACGGCGCGCCGCATTAGTTCGTTGTTCTGCACACACCGGCCGTCATCGGTGATCGCAACCACGCCGGCGCGTTTGAGCGAGCCGATCGGCGCGAGCTCTTCGCCTTTAAGTTCTTTCGTGATCGCCCCAGCCGGGAACACATTGACACTGGCGACTTCGGCCGCGCGTTGTTTAATGAACGCGATCGTCCCGGTATTGTCGGCGGCGGGCGTGGTGTTGGGCATCGCGACGACGCTGGTAAATCCACCGCGCGCGGCACACCGCGTGCCGGTCTCAATGGTTTCCTTGTCGCCGCGACCGGGTTCGCGGAGATGGACATGGATGTCAATCAGGCCGGGGGTGACGACTTTGCCGGTGGCGTCGATGACTTCGGCTTTACCTGTCTGAGTACCGGTAATCTTGCCGGCAGCTATGAAAATATCGCGGACTTCGTCCACGTGGTTGGCGGGGTCGATGACGCGCCCGTGTTTGATGGTTAGTGAATTCATGGTTCCACCGCCTGTCCGCCGGCGCAGAGGAAGAGCACGGCCATCCGGACCGCGAGGCCGTTGGTGACTTGTTCAAGAATAACCGAGCGATCACAGTCGGCCACTTCGCTGTCAATTTCGACGCCGCGATTGATCGGGCCGGGGTGCATGATCATGGTGTCGGGCTTGAGCCGGGCAAAGCGCTCCTTGTTCAACCCGAACATTGTGGTGTATTCGCCGATGCTCGGGAACAATGTCTGGCGCTGGCGTTCGTGTTGGATGCGGAGCAGGTTGACCACGTCGGCGTCGCGCAGGGCGTCGTCAATGTTGTGCGTGACGCGGCACCCGAATTGTTCGAACACGCGTGGCACAAGCGTTGAGGGCCCGGCCAGTGTGACGTGTGCGCCCAGTTTGGTCAGCAGCCAGATGTTGGAGCGCGCCACGCGCGAGAACAGAATGTCGCCAAGAATCGTGATGTTCAATCCGGCAATGCGCCCCTTTTTTTCAAGGATGGTAAACGCGTCGAGCAACGCCTGCGTCGGATGCTCGTGCGCGCCATCGCCGGCATTGATCACGCTGGCCTTGAGTAACCGGCTCAAAAAATGCGGTGCACCGGCCGCGCTGTGTCGGATGATGATGACATCGGCGTGCAACGCTTGCAGGTTCAGCGCGGTGTCTTTCAGAGTTTCGCCTTTCACAAGACTCGAAGCATTCGCGGTAATGTTGATCACGTCAGCGGATAACCGGGTCGCCGCCAACTCAAAGCTCGTGCGGGTGCGCGTGGAGGGCTCGATGAACAGGTTCACAACCGTCTTGCCGCGCAGTGACGGCACTTTTTTCACCGAGCGTTTGCCGACCTGTTTGAACGCTTGCGCGCTGTTCAGCAGAAAATTGATTTCGGCGGCGGACAACTCCTGGATGCCGAGCAAATCTTTGCGTTGCCAACGTTTCATCGTTCGATCACCACCTCATCCTGGCCGTCCACTTCCGCCAACCGGACCGTGACCCGTTCCTGCGGTGCCGTCGGCGCATTCTTGCCGACAAAGTCGGCGCGGATCGGTAATTCCCGGTGACCACGATCCACGAGCACGGCAAGTTGAATGCGTTGCGGCCGGCCAAAATCCGCAAGTTCGTCCAGCGCCGCCCGGGTGCTGCGACCGGTAAAAAGAACATCGTCCACCAACACAATTGTCTTGCCGGTGATATCGAACGCGACTTGCGTCGCACCGATTGCCGACGCGCCGCGTAACGCGATGTCATCCCGGTGCATCGAAATATCAATTTCACCGGTCGGGATATCGCGCTTCAAGATACCGGCAACGAGCTTGGCTAGGCGTTGTGCAAGCGGCACACCATTGGTGCGTATGCCAATAATCGCCAAGCCACTGTTATCGGAATTGCGCTCGACGATTTCATGAGCCATCCTCGTGAGCGCGCGCTCGATGGCAGTCGCGTCCATGAGTAACGTGTGGGTCATGACACAAAAATGGCCATCTGCCCGTGGTGGGCTGACAGCCGATCTCCAAATTGATTAGTCTTCATTCGTGCTCCTTGCCGGCCTCGCCGGGCCGGCTTAAAGGTGCTATTATTTTTACTTACCGGCGCGCCTTGCGCCAGTTCGCCCGGTGCTTCACAATCCAGTCGAGCAACGCCCGTTCGAACCCAATGTCGAACCCAGCCTTCTCGCTCTCAATCCACTTATGCTTGAGAATCTCATCACGCTCCGCCAAAAACTCTCGGTACAGGGCGGAATTCATGACCATATTTTTTGAGTCAGCGTTGATTTCGCGTTTCTCGCTCACAATTCTACCTCAATCAAACTCAATCTACCCCGCCCGGCCCGGCAATGCAATACTTTTGAATATTATCGGTCATAACGTCTGACCAGCGCGTTGTTCGGCGATAACCAGTCGCAAAATCTCATTTAGGTTTATTGTTGGCTGCCAGCCGATAAGTTGAAGGATTTTAGCGATGCTCGGCACTCGCCGTCGCATGTCCTCGAATCCTTTCGCGTAGGCCTCGTCGTATGGCACGCGTCGCAATTCCGACCGGCTCGCGCTCAATGCCTGCACGCGCTGCGCCAATTCCTGGATGGACACTTCTTCCGTGCTGCCGATGTTGAACACTTGGCCGACTGCTTGAGATTGCCGTGGCAATTTGACCAACGCCCGCACCACATCGCTCACGTGGCAGAAGCACCGGCTTTGAATGCCATCACCATAAACTGTGATCGGCTCGCCGCGCACCGCCGCCTGTACGAACCGCGGCAACACCATCCCGTATCGGCCGGTCTGGCGTTGTCCGACTGTATTGAAAAGGCGCACGACGGTGACCGGTAGATTTTTCTCACGGTAATATGCCAACGCCAAAAATTCATCGAGCAGCTTCGAGCAGGCGTAGCTCCACCGGCCAAATGTCGGTGGACCAATCAGCAGATCGTCATCTTCCCGGAAACAATCCCGCTCACTCTTGCCGTACACCTCCGAAGTCGAAGTCACCAACACGCCGCTACCGGCGCGAGCTGCCGCGGCTAGTACGTCCTCGGTCCCGCGCACATTGTCCTCGATGGTGTAGACCGGACTTTTCACGACTAATTCCACGCCGACCGCTGCCGCGAGATGATAAACAAAATCCACCGACTCCATCGCCTGCGCCAATGCGCCGGCATCACGAATGGAGGCTTGAACAAACCGGAAGTTTGGTCGTTGGCGCAGTCCGATGATATTCGCGAGCGCGCCGGTCGAGAGATCGTCAATTACAACGACCTCCTTATCTTCCGCCACCAACGCCTCCGCTAAATGTGATCCAATAAATCCCGCGCCGCCGGTGATGAGAATACGTTTCATTTAATCTTCGGAATCGGCCGGCCGAGTTTCGTCAATACGGTTTTCATGTCTTCCCAGACTTCGCGTTTGGCTGGCGGATTGCGCAGCAAATATGCCGGGTGAAACGTCGGCATGATTGGCGTGTTGTGAAATGTGTACCAGTTGCCACGCATCTTCGTGATACCGAGCTGCACATCGAGCAACGCCCGGACCGCCGTCGCGCCGAGCGCCACAATCACTTTTGGACGAATCGCGTCAATCTGCTCCAACAAATATGGCCGACAATTGTTCATCTCGTCCGGCAACGGCGTGCGATTTTGAGGCGGCCGGCATTTCAGCACGTTTGCGATGTACACGTCCGCGCGCCGGTAGCCCATCGCTTCGATAATTTTCGTCAACAACTGGCCGGCCCGGCCAACGAATGGTTCGCCCTGTTCATCTTCGTCGGCACCCGGTGCTTCGCCGACGAACATCAATTCCGCATGTTCGTTGCCGACACCAAATACAACATTCTTCCGGCACTGCGCTAGTTCCGAGCATTTCGTGCAAGCTTTTACGCGCGCGGCAAACGCGATGAACTCGGCAGAAGGCGCGGTCGCCGCGCTGGCTAGAACCGGCGCTTTGCCCAACTCGTCGAGCGTCGAGCGCGCAACGGAAACGTGTGTGGTTCCGGATTTTTTCATGTGCTCCAAAACTTGAATGGTGTCGTCAACGATTTCCCGCAATTTATTCATACCCGGTCATGTCCTCCGGAATCGGCGCCACAAACTCCAGTGGCTGGCCGGTACGCGGATGTGTAAACGCCAGCTTATACGCGTGCAACAGCGGTCGCTCAACCGCAATCTTAGTACTCCGCCAGCCATACGTCACGTCACCGACAAGCGCGTGGCCGATGTGCGCCATGTGGACACGAATCTGATGCGTGCGGCCGGTATGTAATGTCAATTCCACCAGCGCGCAATCGGTGTGTTGCTTGAGCATCCGGTATTCCGTCAATGCCGGTCGGCCGCGCACCGGTTGTGCCGACATTTTTTTCCGGTCACGCGAGCTTCGGCCGATCTCGGTTTCAATCCGCCCGGTTTTTTGCCGGAAAATTCCAGTGCAAACAGCCCGGTAAATTTTCTGCACTTGCCGGGATTTGAATTGCGCCACCAAACTTTGATGCGCCGCGTCGGTTTTCGCGACGACGAGACAGCCACTCGTGCCTTTATCGAGCCGGTGCACGATGCCGGGCCGCGCGACACCACCAATACCGGCAAGCTGGCCCCGGCAATGATGCAGGAGCGCGTTGACGAGCGTGTGTTCGAAATTGCCGGCGGCAGGATGCACGACTATGCCGGCGGCTTTGTCGAGCACGATCAGATCGGCGTCCTCGAATAAAACGGCGAGTGGAATTTTTTCCGGTAACGCTTCCAGCGGACGCGGCGCCGGTATTTCGACGCTGACTTCGTCGCCGGCACGCACCAGGTAACTTGGTTTGGCCGGCTGGCCGTTGACGTGCACCGGAAGTTTTTGCAGGAACGACCGGGAATACTCCGGCATTGCGCCGTGCAGGAATTGGTCGAGGCGCTGGCCGGCGGTTTCCCCGGTAACGGTGTGCGTCACAGCCCGGCCATGAACGCGCTGATCTTGTCGCTTTGCCCCGGCAAGCCTTCGTGCGTGAAGTCAGGATAAATGACCATGTTTTTCTTGGCGGTGATTTTGTTGTACGCCGCAAACTGCGTGGACGGCGGGCAGATTTGATCCATCAAGCCGGTGAACATCAGCACTTCACCGCGAATGCGCGGCGCAAGATGTTGACAATCGATGTAACCAAGTTTGGCGAAGATTTCCTGTTCGCGTTCGTGGTGCGGATCGAAATGGCGGAAGTAGGTTTTCAATTCCTCGTAAGCGTGAATCGCGAGATCCATTTCCCAGACGCGCTGGTAATCGCAGAGGAACGGGAAAACCGGCGCGGCGAGTTTGATGCGCGGTTCGAGCGCGGCGCAGGCGAGCGTGAGGCCGCCGCCCTGCGAACCGCCGGTGGCACCAACGCGCTTCGGATCGACCTCTGGCATTTGCATGGCGATGCCGGCGAGCTGTGCAGTGTCGAGAAAGATTTGGTGGAACAACAATTTTTCCGGCGCGTCGTCGAGGCCGCGGATGATGTGGCCGCGCAACGTCGTGCCGGTCACGCCGCCGAGGTCTTGCGAGTAACCGCCTTGGCCGCGGCAATCGAGCGCGAAAACGGAAACGCCTTGCGCGACCCAGGCGAGCTTGTCGAACCAGTCGCCGGCATTGCCGGAGTAGCCGTGGAAAATCACTATGGCCGGGTGCGGCGTCTTGCTGGCTTTGGGCCGGAGATATTTGGCGTGGATGCGGGAGCCGCCGATGCCGGTAAAGTACATGTCGAAACAATCGGCAAGCGCGGCGGTGAATTTGGCCGGGATAAGTTCGACTTTCGGGTCGAGCTTTTTCATCTCGGCGAGACTTTTGTCCCAGAACGTATCGAAGTTGGCAGGACGCGGATTGCGGCCCGTGTAAGTGCGGAGTTCGGCTAATGGTTTGTCAATTAGTGGCATGGTGCGGGGAATTTACCGGGCGGACGCCAATTTTGCCATACAAAATAAGCCCCGCCATTGCGACAACCATCAACGCGCCGGCCATAATATGTGCGATGGTAAAGATGCCGAGGTAATACACCTCATAATCGCCGCGGAAGAATTCCACAAGAAATCGGAGCGCGCCGTAACTCAGCACGTAGAGCCAGCAGATTTGGCTGTCGAACCGTTTACGCCAATAAAACGCACTCAGCCCAGAAAAGATGACGAGGTTGCCGGCGGCTTCATAAAGTTGCGTCGGATGGAGAGTGCCGGCGTGGCCCGGTAAATGGACTGCCCACGGCAGCGTACAGACCTTGCCGTAGCAACAGCCTTCAAAAAAACAGCCGAGCCGGCCAAACGCGTGGCCGAGCGCGACGGATGGCGCGAGCACGTCAGCCAGTTGCCAGACCGGCAACTTGTTCAGCCGGGCATAAGCCATTAAGCCGAGTGCCGCCCCGAGGAAACCACCGTAAAACACAAATCCAGCTCTGAGCGAGGTAAAGCCGGTTGCGCGCCAGCCTTCGATAAAGTCGTTCCAGAAGAAAACGATATGAAACAGTTTCGCGCCGAGCATGGCCGAGAGGATCAGCCAGACGCCGAGATCGCTGATGCGTTCCGGAGCGAGGCCGGCCAGGCGGGCGCGCCGTTGCGCGGTGAGGATGCCGGCCAAAAAACCGACAGCGACGAGCACGCCGTAGGTGTGAATCTCCAGCGTGCCGAGCCGAATGAGTACCGGATACATGCCGGTAACGATGCCGTGCTACCGGTTGGCTGTCAATTGAATTGCCGGTGTTAAAAAGCTTGCATCTCTTTGGGGGGCGGTTTTCACTGCTCGCGCCAAAATTATGAAACGCTTGGGAGTTCTCATTGCTGGTCTTGACGGCGCGGTCGCCTCCACATTCGTGGCTGGCCTCGCGTTAATGAGGCGGCGTTTGGCGAAACCGACTGCATTAATTTCGGAAGCGTACGTCAAGTCCCATGCCTTGGCCCGGTTCGACGATTTTGTCATCGGCGGCTGGGACAGTCGTGGCGAAAATCTTCACCAAGCGGCGCTCCGCAATCGCGTCCTCGAACCGGAGCGACTCCGTCCTATCGCACACGAACTTGCCAGCATTAAACCTTGGTCGACCGGTACTGACAAGATTGCCACTTTCCGCCGGCAACATCGGCTCGACGCCATCGTCGTCCTCAACCTCCTACCGACCGGCGAAAATGCCGCGTCAAAGATTTACGCGCGCCTTGCGGCCAAGCATGGCTGCCCGCTCATCAACTTTACGCCGAACGATTGCGCTGAACCCCTGACAATCCCGTTTTGCGGGCGCGACGGCAAGACCGGTCAGACTTGGTTCAAGTCCGTGCTCGCCCCGGCCTTGCGCGCTAGGCAACTGGAAGTCACCGGCTGGTTTTCCACCAATCTGCTCGGCAACGAAGATGGAAAAATCGTCGGCGACCCGGTCAAAGGCCGGCAAAAGATCCGTGACAAATCCAAACTGCTTGGCCCGATGCTTGGCTACGAACCGTATCACCTCGTGCAAATCAATTACTTCCCACCGCGTGGCGACACGAAGGAAAGCTGGGACTATATTGATATTGAAGGCTTCCTTGGCCAGCCAATGCAACTGCGGATCAGCGGCCAATACCGGGATTCCATCCTCGCCGCGCCAATGTGCCTCGACCTGTGCCGGTTCATGGAACTTGCCCACCGGCGCGGCGCGACCGGCGCGCAAACATGGTTGAGCATGTTTTTCAAAGCGCCTTACAGCAATCCAACGCACGATTTTTTCCGGCAAGAACAATTGCTGCGTGATTACCTAAACCCGGCGCAGTAATTTCTCCATTTCTTTTGCCGGCAGGCAATTCACCACATCGGCTTTCGTCAGCCAACCTTTGCTGGCGATGGCGGCACCGATGGCGAGATATTGAAAATCGTTGATATTGTGCGCGTCGGGATTGATCGCGCATTTCACGCCGAGTTCCTTGGCGTGCTTCCACAATCGCCAATCCATGTCGAGCCGGTACGGATGCGCATTGATCTCAATGATCTTTTTGTGCTTGGCAGCGGCGGCGATGACTTCCGGCATGTTGACGGCATAGCCTTCGCGTTCGAGTAGCAACCGGCCGGTCGGATGCGCGAGCATCGTGACTTTCGGATTCGCCAGCGCCCGGCAGATGCGTTTGGTTTGGGCGTCAGCCGGCATTGTGAAATTGGTATGCACGGCTGCAATGACAAAGTCGCATTGCGCCAGCGTCGCGTCATCAAAGTCGAGTGTGCCATCCGGCAGGATGTCCACTTCAGTGCCAAAAAAAATCCGGAAATCCTGCTTGGCAAATTTGGCGTTGAGTTGTTTCACTTCCGCGGCTTGTTGCCGGAGCCGAGTTTCGTCGAGACCATGGGCTTGGTGCTGGCCCTTGCTGTGATCAGCGATGCCGATGTATTCGAGGCCGAGGTCGAGCGCGGCATTGGCCATCGCCTCAATGCTTTCAATGCCGTCGCTCCAAGTCGAGTGAACGTGAAATGCGCCCCGAAGATTTTCCTTCGTGACGAGCTGCGGCAGCTTGCCGGCCAACTCGCCCATGTCCTCGCGCAATTCCGGCGGAACATATTCGAGGTCAAGCGCGGCGTAAAGTTCTTCCTCGGTCCGGCACGGAATACTGCTGCCAAGTTCCTTTGCGCTTTTTTCTTTTTCGGATGCCGGTGAAAAACCATACTCGTTCAGCGACAAATTTTTCAGCTTCAACGCCCGGCTGCGCAACGCGATGTTGTGTTCCTTGCTGCCGGTAAAATAATTCAGCGCGAACGCAAACTGCTCGTCGCTGACCACGCGCAAGTCGACTTGAATGCCGCCGGCAAGCACGACGCTGGCTTTGGTTTCGCCTCGTGCGCTGATCGCGCGCACACCGGCCATACCGACGAAATCGGTGATGATGCCGGGTGCATCGACCGGTTTAGCACTGACCAGAAAATCCACATCGCCAATCGTCTCGCGGCAGCGGCGCAAGCTGCCGGCTAGGCTGCACCGAATGACGCCGGCATGTGATCGCAACGCCTCGAGCACCGGTAGCGCCGCGGCCGTCGCGATGTGGTAGTGATGCCGACCACTGAATTGCCGGAGCAGCGCGATGCCTTCCAAAATTTTCTGCTGCGATTTCTCGCCGAAACCGGCCAACTCCGCGACCTTGCCAGCGCGGCAGGCGGCTTCGAGTTTGTCGAGTGAATCCACTTGCAGCTTATCGTACACCGCTTTGGTCTTCTTCGGGCCGAAGCCGGGAATCCGCAACAAGTCGAGCAAGCCTGCCGGCAAGGAGGCTTTCAATTCGTCGTGGAATTTGAGCCGGTCAGTTGTCAGCATCTCGCCAATTTTCGCAGCGAGATCAGCACCGATGCCTTTGATTTCGGTGAGCCGGTTCTCAGCGGCAAGCGTGGCCAAATCTTCGTGCAACCCTTCGATGATCCGCGCCGCGTTAGCATAGGCGCGGACACGGAACGGATTATCGCCGCGCAACTCCAACAGCGTCGCCACCTCCTCGAATGTGTCGGCGATTTGCTGACGGTTCATTACCTATTTCACTTTCAACGTGGACGAAACTTCGCGGACGCCATCGGTTTCCAGCGCGAGTGCCATCGCCTTGCCGATGAGCCTAGCGTTGGCAACGTTGCCGGACAGCGTGACGCGTCCGTCGGTCGTGCTGACGGCGATAGCTTTGGCCGAAAGCTCTTTGTTGAGTGCAAGCTTGCCTTTGATTTGCGCTGAGATGCGCGCATCGCCGGCAACGTCGGCGACGCTGGCACCGAACTCGCGCATTTGCCGGCGCACAACTTTGCCGGTTCGAGTCAATTCCTCCTCGATATCGGGTCCGGTCAAATGCCAAGCTACCAGTTTGGTTTCGACCATGTCCGCCGTCTGACGCAACGTGCTGGCTGTGGCGTCCTGAGCGTGGCGCACCGCCGGCAAATGTCGGACGGTGACGAAATACCAGCCGGTCACCGCCATCAACACCGCGCCTATAATCAAGCCGATAAAGAAAACTTTCATGGTGCCGGCAATGCCGTCGGTTGCTCGATCTGACCGAGCTTGGCGTCGAGTTTGGTTAGAGATTTTTCAGTGTCGGCATAGCTGCCGGTCGCATTGGTGAGATGCTTGCCGACGAGCCGGAAGTTTTCCGCGAGCCGGTCGAAGTCGCCGCGCAACCGTTGCAGGCTGGCGAGAATTTCCTGAGCACGCACTTCCACCTGCATCCCTTTCAAGCCGAGCAGGATTGTTTGCAAATAGGCGTAGAAGGAATTTGGCGAGACCGGGATGACGTGTTTCTGAAGTGCATAGCCGAGCAACTCGTGTTCTTCGCCGGCGTCCTGTTTGATGATCGTTTCGTAGTACACGTTTTCCGCCGGCACGTACATCAATGCGAAATCGTAGGTGGTCTCGTCGGGCAGGATGTACTTGTCGGCAATCGCGTCCACGTGTTTGCGGACATCGCGGAGAAATTGTTTACGCGCTGTTAGCCGGTCAGCATCGGTGCCGGCCTCCACGACCCGACGAAAATTCTCGTAGGGGAATTTCGCGTCCACCGGCACAAGCCGCTGGCCGACTTGGATGACAGCGTCTACTTTTTCACCGCTCTGGAATGTGTGCTGAAGCCGGTAATGTTCCGGCGGAAGAATCTGCGCGAGCAAATCGCCGAGGAACAATTCGCCCATGCCGCCGCGCAATTTCGGCGCGCGCAGGATGTTGACCAGCTCCGCCGCTGCCTTGCCGACTTCGTGGATCTGGCCGACTTTTTCGCGGAGATCGCCGACAACTTTCGCAGCGTTGTCGAGCCGCGTGTTCATTGAGGCGGTGGATTGCTGGAGGTTTTCCGCGACGGTCTGGCCGAACGCGTCGAGTCGTTGTTGGAGTGTGCCGAGTTGCTGTTGCATCAGCAACATTGATTGGTCGGGCAGTTGGGGTTTGCTCTGCTCGCGCAGAAAGACCACCAGCACCACCACAACCGCGGTGAGCGTGAACAAACTTAAAATAACAGCCAGCGTTTCCACACTGCGAATTCTACCACTGACGCTGGCAGCCGGCAACGTTGCGTTGCCGGGTGGTCAGGCTTTCTTGACGTTCTGCGCTTTGGCGCCCTTTGCGTCCTGCGCGACGTCGAACTCCACGGCCTGCCCTTCCGCGAGCGTTTTGAATCCCTCGCCTTGCAGTGCCGAGAAGTGGACGAACACATCCGGTCCGCCGCCCTCCTGCGCGATGAAGCCAAAACCTTTTTTCTCGTTGAACCACTTAACGCGACCTTTTGCCATAGCTGACCTCCTGCGAACGTTGCGGCTTACCTAACAAAATTGCCGCCACCGGGCAATCAAAATTCGGCGTTTCCTCTCCGACTGGTTCCGTTTATACTGCCGGCATGAAGAAGCGCGTGACGATGCCGGTCGCTCTCACGATTGCCGGCTCCGACAGCGGCGGCGGTGCCGGCATTCAGGCCGACTTGAAAACTTTTCAGGCGCTCGGCGTTTTCGGCACCAGCGCCATCACCGTCATCACCTGCCAAAACCCGGCCGGCATCAGCGCCGTTCAGCCGGTCAGTCCGCACATTGTCGCTGAACAAATTGCGCGCGTCTGCGCCGCGTTGCCGGTGCGGGCGGCAAAGACCGGCATGCTTCATGACTCCAAAATCATTCGCGCTGTTGCCGGCAGCGTGCGCTGCCGGCTGGTGGTGGACCCGGTCATGGTGGCGACGAGCGGTGCGCGTTTGTTGCAGCCGGATGCGCTGCGCGTGTTGCAAACAGTGCTGTTTCCACTAGCGACGGTGGTGACACCGAACTTGGCAGAAGCGGAGGTTTTGTTGGGTTACCGGATTCGCACGGTGCCGGAATTGCGCGCGGCGGCTCAGGCGCTGGTGGACCGGTATGGCGTGGCGTTTTTGGTGAAAGGCGGCCATCTCACCGGCGCTGCAGTGGATGTATTGTGCGCTGGTAACCGGCTCCACGAATTTGGCGTGCCGCACATTGCCGGCGTTAAGACGCACGGGACAGGCTGCGTTTTCTCGGCGGCGTTGACAGCGCACCTCGCACTGGGATGCGGACTCGTCGAAGCAGCCGGCCGCGCGAAGAGCTTTGTGACGCGTGCAATCCGTGATTCAGTGAAGGTCGGCAGGTATTACGCGCTGAAAATATGAAACGACCGGCGGTCGGGCTGGCAATTGTGTTTGCCGCCGGGATTTGGCTCGGCGCGCAAGTGAATTGGTCACCGGCATGGTTGGCCGGCGGGACGTTGCTATTGTTGCTGGCGTGGCGTATTCGGCCGGTACCCATGACGATCTTGCTGGCGGTGGCGTGTGCCGGGATGTTGAGTTACCGGCAGGCGGTAACAAATTCGGCGCCGCATCACATTTCCAATTTGCTCGACCGCCGGGAGCAAAATGTTTCGTTGCGCGGTGTGATTGTCAGCGCGCCCGATTCGCGCGAGGACCGGTGCAGTTTCAAGCTGGAAATAGCGGCGCTCAACCGCGGCGCCAACTGGGAGCCGGCCAGCGGCCGCGTGTTTATGTTTTTGCGCCAGCCGGTAAAGCTCCAATATGGTGATGAGATCGAGTGCTCGGCGGTTTTGGGCGTGCCACCGCCGGTTATGAATCCGGGCATGTTTGATTGGCGGCAGTGGCTGGCACACCAGAACATCCAGTTTGCCGGCACGATCCGCCGCGACGATGATTGCCGGGTGCTGGCGAGTGGACGCGGGCGGCCGGTGACGACATTGGCGTTGCAGGTGCGGGATAAATTTGATGCGGCATTGCGGCTGGGACTGGAAAATGAGCCGGCGTTGGCCGGTGCGTTGGTGGCGATTGTGATCGGTGAGCGATCGGAGATTCCGCCGGACACGTATTCAGATTTTCAGAGGACCGGCGTCTTTCATGTGTTTGCGATCAACGGGCTGCACGTCGGGTTGGTGACGGCAGTGGTGGTGCTGTTGTTGCGATTGTTGCGGGTGCCGCGTCGGTGGACGGCGGTGCCGGCGATTCCGTTGCTGGTGCTGTACGTGTTCGCGACGGGTACTCATCCTGGCGCGGTACGGGCATTGGTGATGGTGAGCGTGTGGCTGATCGGCGGGATGCTGGTGCGGCCGGTGGATTTGTTGAGCGACGTGGCAACGGCGGCAATTGTGATTTTGGTGTGGAGTCCGGTCGAATTGTTTGACGGCGGGTTTGTGTTGTCATTCGCGGTGGTGACGGCGTTGGCGACGCTGACGGACAAGCCGGCGACATGGAAGTGGATGTTGAATCCGAATCCGACGGATGAGGAGCATTGGTGGAATTCGTGGTTACGGCCGGATCCGCTAATCCCACGGGAACTGGTGCCGGGCTGGCGGTTGACATTAACGCGGGTGGTGACGTGGTTCGCCTTGTTGGCCGGCGGTTCGCTGGTGGCGTGGCTGGGGTTGGTGCCGTTGATGGCGGTATATTTTCATTTGTTCACGCCGGTCAGCATCGTGGCAAACTTGCTGGTGATTCCACTATTGGGTTGTGTGATTGCGCTGGGCCTGGCGAGCGTTGTGGCGCACGCGGTTTGGCCATGGCTGGCATTAATTTTTAATAATGCCAATTTTTTCGTGCTCGGCGTGATGCTGCACGGTGTGGCGTGGCTGAGCCGGTGGCCGTGGGGGCATTGGTTTGTGCAGGCGCCTCCGGTCTGGTTGACGGTCGGTTATTACGCTGTGTTGCTGGTGTGGATGGGGCGGAGAATTTCGTGGCGTTTGAAGTTGTGGATTACCGGCAGTGCCATGGTGCTGGCGGCGATAATTTTTGTGGCGCAACACGAGGAGGCAGTCGAAATCACAGTGTTGGATTTGCGCGATGGCATGGCGGTGTTTGTAAATTTACCAGGCGAGCGGCATGATTTTCTAGTGGATGGTGGTGGTACTTGGAGCGGGGAACACGTGGTGGTGCCATTTCTGCGCAGTCAAGGTGTGGACCGGTTAGAAGCACTGATATTAACACGGAACAGTAAGGCGCACGCAGCCGGATTGATGGCGGTCGCACAAGCGATACCGGTCAAATTGGTGCTGCATAATGGGACATATGCGTTGTCGAAATATTTTTGGGATTGGCTTGCGACAGCCCACCGGCAACATTACGAAATCGGCACACTTCGCGCCGATAATGATTGGCGTGTTACTGACAATTTTCGTTGGCGCGTGTTGCATCCACCGATGGCGTTTAGCGGTGGACGGCGGAGTGACGACAATTCAGTGGTGTTGCTGTTTGAGTACGGACCTACGCGAGTGTTGTTGACTTCAGACATTGGTCAGTCAGTGGAGCATTTTTTGGTTACCAGCAAGACGGATCTCCGTGCGCAGATTTTGGTGAAAGGCCGGCACAGCACAGAATCAACCGGTTCAGATGAATTCATTGACGCATTGCAACCGTCCGCAGTGGTACAAGTTGTTAATAATGACCAAAATAACCGGTATCTTGAGCCAGCATTGCGCGACCGGCTACGGCAGCGGAAGATTCCATTTTATCGAACTGATGAGACCGGTGCGGTAACGATCCGGTTGAATACAACTGGTTACGAGATCCGGACTTACGCTGCAGGCTTGCTTGACCCAAATAAAATCAGGCGTTAAGATAACAATATATATTGGATTTAGTGATTTCGGAATTATAGTTGAATAATGAATAATAGCGGCAATAGCGATCAAAACGAACAAGGCCAATCGGTAGATATTAAAGAATATCTAGCGATTCTTTGGCGCCGGAAATGGCTGATTGTGTTTTGCCTGACATTAAGCTTGGGCGGGATGACGGTTTTTTTGTTTACCCGACAGACCATTTGGCGAATTAACGCTAAGTTGTTAATTACCAAAACTGGCTCAGGGCTACCGGCGGCTGATGTTACTCAGGAGGATAACGATCGATTCGCTGCAACCCAAATTGAAATCCTCACTGGTCCGACAGTATTGCGCCGCATTCAGCAGCGGATGAAAAAAACACCAGAACAGATTGCTGAGAATATCAAGGTTTTCAAGGTCGCGCGACAGGGTGGCACAGATATTATTCTTGTCACGGTAGATAGTCCGTCACAAGAATTTGCCCGTGAATTCATAAGCGACGCCTTAGATGAGTACCTAAAGATCCGCGAACGACAGCGCGTGACTGCGGCGGAATCTGCAGTGCAATCGCTGACCCGTGAAATTGACAAACTTGGCTTAGAAGTTAAAACAGCCAACCAAAGACTGTTTGATTTTACAAAGGAACACAATGTTGCTGACGAACTAATTATCAGCGCTACGAGTGGTGGTGTGAGTGGTGGTCATGGAAATAATAATCATGGTAGCGGCGAGGACTTTTTTGAGCGATGGCGACACCATGCAAATGTAATCATGGAAGCTGGTGAAACATTGGCAGATGCAGTTGCCAGAAAGCAGCTATTGGATGCCAGACCCAATGCTGCAGCTGTGCTGGCACTGTTAGCTGACGAGCGAGCTGCTGCTGCCGAAGCGCGTGCTGCAGAATCAGCAACGACAGGAGAAATTAAGATCGGTGATGTCGTAAACATCAGCATTCCACAATCTAAAATGCTGGACAGCCGTGTAGCTGTTTCGAAAGACTGGACGATTCAGTACTCGCCCTTGGGGAAGGTTGACATAAAAGGTTTAACAACTGATACGCTAGCAACGAAATTACAGCATGATTTAATTGAAGCCAGCTTGATTAAAGCCGTAGCCGCCAATGAAACCACTGTTCGTGTCACAATTAGCAGTGGAACAACTGAAGCAGTGAATAATCCGCTGAGCGCGAATGTTTTTGGAACTGCTGTTACACGCACCACCATGGGGGCATTACTAGACACTGAGATTGACAAGCTTTTCACTTTAGATCGGCGCCGCCTAACAGCACAATCGCGAGTTGACAGTCTACGTAAAATTTATAAATCAAAACATCCAACATTGGCACCAGCGGAACAGGAACTACAGAATGCCATTGAGGAAGAGGACGCCACTGTACAGTTTTATCGTCAAAAAGCCGACGCCGAAGTACTCGTGGCAGAACGCAAGTACAATTCTCTTCAAGATGCCGGCAAGCAATTAGAAGCCGAAGCTCTACTCAAGGGAACCCAATTGCAGCAAGTTCGAATGCTACGTGATGATGCGGATCGTCTTCGTGATTTGTACAATATACTACTCGGACAATTGACAAAACTCGACGTCACTCAAAATTTCAAGACATATAATGTTTCACTGCTGGAAGCTCCGTTTGTCGATCCGGATCCCGTATATCCCAAAAAAGGGAAAAATCTTCTTGTCGCCAGTTTTTTGGGTCTCGCCATCGGAGGTGCCTTATCATTCTTGCTGGTGTATATTGATGATCCGGTCAAACTAGCGGAAGCTTTTGAGCGCGATCTCCAACTTCCATTTCTTGGCATGATTCCATTTGCATCGTGGAGTTTGTCCGATCTCACATTTCACCGGCTGGATCGCTACGACCAACAAAGCGTGACTGCCGAAGCCTACCGGGTTGTCCGCTCCGCCACGCTTGGCGTTATTCCACGTGAGAAATTACACGCCATTCTTTTTACCAGCACCGCGCCCGGCGAAGGCAAGACCACCACCACTGTCAACCTAGCTATTGGCTTTGCCCAAATCGAAGAACGGGTCTTGCTTATTGACGCCGACATGCGCCGTGGCGGGATTCACAAACACTTTGATTTTGAGCAAGGTAAAGGTTTGGCCGATATTCTTACCGGCGAAATCACGCCTGAAGAGGCCGTGCACCATACTGAAATCCACAAGCTTCACGTCATTACCACCGGTGCCTACCCAACCAATCCAGCGGAATTACTCCTCAGCCACCGCCTGAAGGAACTTCTTCATTGGGCGCGTCAACATTATGATCGTATCCTTGTGGACGGGCCACCCATTACCGGTGTGGCCGATAGTTCAATCCTAAGTACAGTTTGCGACGATGTGCTCCTTGTAGTTCGCCCCGGTCGCACCTTGCGTAACTATGTCCTCACTGCCAAGGCAACTGCTGCCGGTCGCGGTGCTAACTTTGTCGGTTTTATCCTCAACGATCTACACCCCGGCGGCTATTCAAGTAAACCCTTGGAAGAATCACTGCCAATTTCAACTGACCTTCAAGAAATCAAACGATCAATCCCACAAATTGGAGAGAGCGCTTCTATTTCAGACGCAGATTCAAGTTCCGACTCCGACTCACGTTCTGGTCACCGTCCTATTTTCTAATCTGCACAAGCCGCCGCGCTGTGCTACAATCGTGACTGATGAATATTCTCGTCACAGGTGGTGCCGGCTTCATCGGCTCCCATGTTGTTGAACAACTTTGCGCGCGCAGCGAAACAGTCACCGTTATTGATGACTTCAACGACTTCTACCAGCCCTCTACTAAAATCCGCAACCTCTCCGGTGTGACCAGCCGCGCAACCATCGCTACCGCTGACATCCGCGATGCCGGAAAGCTGCGCGAAATATTTCAACAAACACACTTTGATGCCGTCATCCACTTAGCCGCCCGCACCGGCATCCGTCCGTCACTCACACAGGCTAGGCTTTACACCGACGTCAACATTACCGGCACACAAAACCTCCTCGAACTAGCTCACGAATTTGACATCAAGAAATTTATCTTCGCCTCCTCATCCAGCGTTTATGGCGTTAACCAACGTGTACCATTCCGGGAAGACGATTCCCTCGCTCATCCGATTTCACCTTACGCTGCCACCAAACTAGCCGGTGAAGCGCTTGCTCATGTCTATCACCACTTGTACCAAATGGAAATTGTCTGTCTCCGGTTCTTTACCGTGTATGGTCCACGGCAACGTCCCGATCTTGCCACCCACAAATTCACCCGCGCCATTCTTGCCGGTCAGCCGATTGAATTGTTTGGCAATGGTGCCACACGGCGTGATTACACACACATCACAGATATTGTGCAAGGTATCCTCGCCGCGCTCGACCGACCGCTCGGTTTCGAAATAATCAATCTCGGTGATGCCCGCACTGTCGAACTTCGCGAACTTGTTGCGTTGCTTGAAAAGATTACCGGCCGGCGTGCCGATATTCGCCACTTGCCTGATCAACCAGGTGATGTGCCAGTAACTTTTGCCAATATTGAAAAAGCCCGGCGCCTGCTTGACTACCGACCACAGGTTGTCATCGAAACCGGTTTGGCTGGGTTTGTCGAATGGTTTGTTAATCAATCGCCGCAGCAATGACGCCGGCGGTGTGATCCCAACTGAATTGACGGACGTGTTCCCGGCCTTGTCTTCCGATTTCTTCTCGCAAGGATGAATCCGTAATAAGTTGCGTAATTTTGTTTGCGACTGCCGGAATATCGGCTTCCGCGACCAACCAGCCGGTTTCACCAGTCACCACTGCTTCCGATTCGCCGCCAGAACGATACCCAATCACCGGCTTGCCGTGAAAGCCAGCTTCGAGAAAGGCAATCCCGAAACCCTCAACGCTATGTCGAAGCAACCGGCTGGTCATAACAAAAATATCGCATTGCGCATAAGTCGCTGCCAATTTTTCCGGTGGAATCAGGCCGAGATACTCAAACGCTACGCCTGATGTCCGGCAAGCTCTCTCAATCTGATGGAGATATACTCGCTGGCCAGCGCCACCAACTTGATAGGTCACCATTTTTCGATATTCTGCCGGCAATAACGCCAGTGCCTGTGCCACTTCAATCTGCCCTTTGCGTGGATGCAATCGCGCCAGCGTCAAAATACGGATTCCGGTATGTGGTTTGATATCAGTAACCGATTGCATTGCTGCGGTGCATGGTGCCGGTAGGGCAACAACGGTTTTGATGCCTTCCGGCACAAGCGTCCCGGCGAATTTCGATGACACAATTACGCAATGCACTCGGTTTAGCAAACGCCGCAACCGACGACCATAGCGCAGCAATTCCGAGCCGTACAACAAGCTTACGAGCTTAACGGTTTTGAATGGTATCGCCATAAAAATCATGTGCGCCCCACGACTACCGAGTATCACCGTGCAATCACGCAACTCCGCCCGCCGGCACCACACGCGCCAAGCAAATGGTACCAGATGCCTGAACCTCAGACTGCCGGGCCTGCGTGGCGACCAAACTTCAACAGTGCGGCCGGTTCGCCGCAAGGCTGTGGCTAGTTCCTCGCAGTACACTCCCGCCCCACCATAAAATGGTAGGAATTCATGCGTGATGATGATGATTTTAGATCGTGCCATGAACTTGAGATAAAATCTGAACACACCAACTCGATAAAGCCAGATAAAAAACCTTTCCCTCGTCGGGATGTGTTTGTTATGGTTTGTTGAAAGGGTCAAATCGTTCATGGGTGCAAAACTATCTGAAGCCGAATTAGCTGAATTAAAGGAGGGGTTGCGCCGTTGTAGTTCCGCTACGCTTGACGCGGCCATCCGATTCCGTGAAGGCAGTGATTTACAGACAATCCCGGTCATCGTGTATGGGATTCTGGAACGTTATCAGCCCGCCACCGCGCCGGTCAAACTTGCTGCAGCCAACGACAGCGCCCGCCTCATCGAAGATCTTGGCCTCGACTCGCTGACATTGCTGGAAATCGTACTCGCCATTGAGGAAGTCCTCAAGATCCACATCGAAAATGATGAATTGCGCGAGATCCGCACAGTCGGTCAGATCAACCAATTTTTGCAGGCCAAGACTACTGGCGCACATGCAACACCAGCCGCAAAGCATTATTCGCGCGAACACATCGCACTGGCGTTACCACAGCAACCGCCGTTTCTGTTTCTCGACGATGCCGAACTCAATGGCGAAACTGTCAAAGCCAGCTACACAATTAAAGGTAATGAGTTTTTTCTAGAAGGGCATTTCAAAGACGAACCGATCTTCCCGGCCTCGATTGTTTTCGAAGCGATGGGGCAGGCCGCTTGCCTGTGGCTATTGGAAAAAGCGCCGGCCCAGCTCGGCAAAGAAATCAAATCCAACCACGTCTATTTCGCCTCGCTCGACGGTGCGCATTTTTACCGCAAGACCCGGCCCGGCGAAAAACTCGTGTTTGAGCAGAAACTCGTGAAACTGCGCGAGCCACTGGCTATTTTTGAAGGGACAGTCACCTCGAACAGCGAACGTGTCGCAAAAATCGAACGCCTCGTTCTCGCCTTCGGCGAACAACTGTTGGCCGAAACACCGGCCACCCCGCCGGCTTGAGCCGCTACCCTGCGCCGCACGCATGAAGCGCGTCGTTGTCACCGGCCTTGGATTCATTACCAGTATCGGCAATAACCGCGCCGATGTTGTGCGCAGCCTGCGCGAATGTCGTACCGGCGTCGAATTGTTCGAAGAATTTGCCAGCCCCGACATCCCGGTCAAATTGGCCGGTACCGTAAAAGGCTTCCGCTTCCCCACATCTTATTTTGAAGACTGGGAATATCCCGCTGATTACAAGCTCACGCGTGAACAAATGCGTCCGATGACGCCGAACTCGCTCTTCGCCTACTGCGCGATGCAACAAGCCATCGCCGCCGCGCGCCTCACCCCAGACCTTGTCACCAATCCGCGCACCGGCATCATGTGCGCTTCCGGCGGTTCGATGTGGCTCGCCTACGAAAATCTCCACACCATGCTCACCCGCGGCGTCGCTCGTTGCCAACCGATGGGCATCGTCAACAGCATTCCCGGCTCGCTTTACATCAACCTCGTCGCCCTGTTCAAAATTCAAGGCGCCTCGCTTGGTTGCTCCAGTGCCTGTTCCTCGTCCGCCCATTCTCTCGGCCTCGCCTGCGACCTTATCCGCCTTGGACGGCAAGACACAGTTTTCGTTGTCGGCGCGGAAGATTGCAATAAATTCAATATCCTCCCATTTGCTGGCGTCCGTGCTCTCAGCATGCAAACCGACCCGGAAAAATCGCCGTGCGCTTTCGACCGCAAGCGCGACGGCTTCGTCGGTACCGGCGGATCCGTGGTCCTCGTGCTTGAAGACCTCGACCACGCTCGGCAACGCGGCGCGCCGATTTGCGCTGAAATCCTCGGCTGGGGCCAAACTTCCGACGGCTACAATGTCCTCGCGCCGGACCCAACTGGCGCCGGCCTCGCCCGCGCCATGACCGAAACCTTACGCGACGCACAACTCACGACCGACCAAGTGGATTACATCAACGCCCACGGCACCGCTACACCGCCCGGCGACGTCAGCGAATGCCGCGCCGTCCGCGCGGTCTTCGCCAATGGCCGGATGCCGCGCGTCAGCAGCACCAAGAGTCTGACCGGCCATGGCCTTTCGCTGGCCGGCGCGATGGAAGCCGCGTTCTGTGTCCTCGCACTCCAGGAACAATTCATGCCGGTCTCCGTTCACATCACCCAACTCGATCCCGAGTGCGCCATCGTCCCCATCATCACCAGCCCGATCCCGGACGTGCCGCGCATTGTCCTCAACAATTCGAGCGGCTTCGGCGGCACCAACGTCTCTGTCGCGCTCCGCCGCTGGGACGATGCCGGCTAACGCGCCAAAAAAAGTTCTACTGACCGGCGCCAGCGCCGGCATTGGTCTGGCAATTGCCCGGCAACTCCTCGCTCGCGGTCACGAAGTCTGGGCCGCGTCCCGGCAACCGCCGACCCTGCCCGGCATCCACCCGGTCAAAGTTGACTTACTCCACGACGATATTACTGTCGCACTCCGCGACGTGCCGCCGGTAAATGTGCTCATCAACAATGCTGGCACCGGTTTATTCGGTGCGACCGATGAATTACCGGAAGCCGACGTGCGTGCGCAATTCCAACTCTTGTTTTACGCACCGCTCCAACTCATCCAGTGGGCGCTGCCGGCGATGCACGCGCGACAGACCGGCCGCATCATCAACATCACCTCGTTAGCTGCGGTCTTACCGGTGCCGTTCATGGCTCCTTACAACGCCGCCAAGGCCGCGCTGAGTGCCAGCACGGCTTCATTGCGTCTTGAACTCGCCGGTACTGGCATTCATGTCATCGAAATCCAGCCGGCCGACATCAATACCGGTTTTCATCATTCAACTGAAAAATTCGGCAGCGCCGGCCAGTCCGCTTGGGAAACACAGCAACGCAACATGGCCGCTGCGCCAGGGACGGATTGCATTGTACAAGCCGTGCTCCGCGCCGTTCGCACGCGACAGCCGGCGCCGATCATGGTGGCGGGCAGTTTCTTTCAAACGCGGCTCGCACCGATCGGCGCGCGATTGTTGCCGCAGCGATTACTAGACAAGTTGCTGCGCCGGTATTACCGGCTTTGAAACAAGCGTGGTGACAGTGCGGAGAATATCGCGCGGATGCGTTTGCGGACAAGCAACTCGCATTGCTTGCCGGAATTGTTCCGGTAATTCGGGATTGTCTTTCCACTGCGACACGATGTCCGCCAATTGACGGGGATTGCGGATGAGGCGGCCGACAACGCGTTGGAGACAAAATTTGACGGTAATATGCTCCTGCGGCATCACGCCACCGAGACCGTTCAAGAGCAGCGGACAACCGCTGATAATCGCTTCGCTCGTGGTACCGGTGCCCGGCCGCGCGACCACTGCGGAAACGCAGCGCATGATCTGTCCGACGTTGGCATTGCATGGCAGTAACCGCACGCGCGCTCGTGGGTGCGCAGTCGCCCAGCCGGAAACGTCGCGTTCGGTGGCCGCCGACTTGCCGCAGAGCAGCACGACTTGCACGTCCAGCCCGCGCCGGTGGAACTCGTCGAGAAAGTGAAGATGATTATGCGCGCCCCGGCTAGAGGCGCTGAGCAGTAGCGTGAACTCAGATGGATTGAGTTGTAGCACGTCCCGGTAAAACGCTTCGCGTTCTGCCGGGCTGGGAGCTTGGTCGTAAAAGAATTTCCGCAATAGAAAACCGCCAACGCACGTTTTTTCTGGGGCCATACCCCAGCGCACAGCTGCCGCGCAGGTTTCCGGCACCGCGCCAATAAACAAATCCGCGTCGGGATTCACCCAGTGCCGGCTGAAACCGTAACCGCCGGAGAGTTCGCCGCAATAGGTCACGCACTTCACGCGGTCACGGCCCAGCACACGCCTGGCATAGTCGAAGAAAACGTGGTTGAGTGTGTCGTGGACGCTGATGATCACATCCGGCCGCAACTCTTCGAGGATGCGCCGGTATTTCTTTGCGCCAAGCGGGTATCCGGACCTAGCGACCGGCACCACTTCGAGAAAATTAAAATAAATATGGTGCAGAAATGGCGCGGTGCGTTGAATCCAATTATAGAGCCAGACGCCGAACGCATAAATCTCGCTCGAATTTTCAAGCGGCCGGTGCCACTGTGCCGACACATCTAAATCTGGCTCAGTGACGGCCCATTCATGAAACGCTCTGGCGCGCATATTGTGGCCACCGCCCGTGCTGGATGTCAATAGCAGTACTCGCATCGTCAACTCAGCATATGACTGCCATCAGCCGAAACACAAGCGAAAGATGTCGCCGCGTGCGCGTTCTCCGGTATAATTTCAGCCATCATGGCACGCGTTCTCTACGGAGTGATGGGCAATACAATGGGGCATGTCACTCGTGCCCTCGCCATCGCCAGCCGGTTGCCGGCGCACGAATTCCATTTCATCGGCGGCGGCCGGGTGCCGGAGATTTTGCGCAGCCGGTATCCCGTGCTTGAAGTGCCGGTCGCCCGCACCGTCTACAAACGCCAGCGCGCAGCCGTGCTTGGCACCTGCCGTCATCTGGCGGGTTGCGTCACCGCCGCACCACGTGTCCGTCGCGAAATCCGTGATCTCATCGACCGCTGGCAGCCGACCGTGGCGATTTGCGATCGTGAATTTTTTCTGCCACTGGCCGCCCGCGCAGCCGGCCTGCCGTGTTTCGCGGTGGATCATTCGCACGTTCTGCAAGTTTGCCGGTACCCGGTGCAGCCGGCGAAATTCCCAGCGTGGGCGCTGGGTCGCCTCGAAGACGCACTGTTTTTCAATCGCACCGATCACAACCTCGTCGTCTCATTTTATCATCCGCCGCTCAAGCCGGGCGGCCAGAACGAGCTCCTGCCACCGGTTTTGCGCCAAGCGGCGCGTGAAATTCAATCCCGGCCAGGTGACCACGTTTTCGCGTACCAATCCACGCCAGCATTCCCGCCATTGCTGAATGCGCTCCGTCAACTTGCGCGACCGGTCATCGTTTACGGCGCCGGCAACACGCCCGCCTTTGCCGGCAATCTCACATTTAAACCTTTCGACCAGCGCGCCATCCTCAATGACCTCGCCAGTTGCGCCTACGCCGTCACGACTGCCGGCCACAATCTCATTTGCGAAGCGCTGCATTTCGGCAAGCCATTGCTCTGTCTGCCGGTTGCCATGAACTTCGAGCAATTTCTCAATGCTTGGCAGGTTCGTGCGCTCGGCTATGGCGATTTCTGCGCAGATTCCAAACCTACACCAGCCGATTTCGCACGCTTCGAGGCACGGCTGCCGGAATTTAGTGCCGCCATCTCCCGGCAATTCGTGGACGGCACCGACCAAGTCATTCAGCGTGTCAATGAACTAATCCTTAATCCCCCAGTATGAAAATTGCTTACATCTTCGAGCGTTTTCCGGTTCCATCGCAAACCTTTCTGCGGCGTGAGGTGGCCGGCCTGCGCGCGCACGGCCTAACAGTGGACATCCATTCCATTTTTGGCGTCCGCTGGTTTGAATGGTTCAATGTGCCGGTCGAACTCGCCCGGCACCCAGCATTATTACTGGCTGGCATGCGGTGGCTGTTCCGGTATCCGCCGAACAACAGCGAAAATTTTTGGAGTACCGTGCATGCCGCCTTGTTTGCACTCGCTCGCGCCCGGCAGATTCGCCGAGAAACACCCGACCGCCTCCACGGCGTTTGGGCAACCGGACCGGCAACTGCAGCGACCATCCTGAGCCGGCTCTGCGGCGCGCCGTTCAGTTTTGGCGCACAAGCTTACGACGTTTACCGGCACGGTGGCGACGCATTCCTGACGCCTAAATTGAACGCGGCCACCTTCGTCCACACCACGACCGAAACCTGCGCCACGCATCTCAGACAACGCGCACCAAAAGCACGTGTCGTCCTCGCGCGCCGGGGCTTGGTGAGCTTGCCGCCAATCCGTCAAGAGCTTCGTGCTCCGGGCCCGGTCAGGTTTTTGTCAGTTGGCCGGCTGGTGCCAAAAAAGGGTCACCTGCTACAACTAGCAACGTGCGTCCAGCTACACCGACGCGGCATCGCATTCCAAGCGCGGATTGTTGGCGACGGTCCGCTGGCGGACAATCTGCGCGAACGCATCGCTGCTGAAGGCTTGACTGGCCTTGTCGAATTACGCGGCGCGGTGGCCCCGGAAGAAATGGACGCCGAATACGCGTGGGCCGATATTTTCTGGCATACCGGCATTGTGGATTGGCTCGGCGACCGTGATGGCTTGCCGAATGTAATCCCGGAAGCATTCGCGCACAGCTTGCCGGTGATTTCGAGTGATGCCGGCGGCGCCTCAGAAGCGAACGCGGCATTGATCGTGCCGGCCGGTAACGAACCGGAACTGACCGCCGTTGCTGCGCAACTGGCCGGTGACGAAGCGTTGCGCGTCCGGCTGGGCCGCGCCGGCCGGCAATGGGTTGAGGAGAATTTTTTGGCGGAGAAAAATACAGCTATTTTAGTGGAAGCATTCACGCAGTGAAACAGCGCGCGGCGATTTCCTTCACATTCGACGATGGCTTGCGGAGTCAGGTGGATTGGGCGTTACCGGTGTTTGAGGAGTTTGGGTTCAAGGTAACATTCTTTGTGATTGCCGGCCGGTTGGAAGTGGAATGGGACGAATGGCGTGCCATCGCCCAGCGCGGTCACGAGATCGGCAATCACTCGCTGACACATCCAAATGGCGGTTTACCGGCAGTACGTGATGCCAGTGAGTTGGAGCATGAAGTCACTGAGGGCACCCGTCTCATCGCGGAAAAAACCGGCATCACTCCGGTCACGTTTGCATATCCGTTCAACAAGCGTAACACCCGCGTCCGTGCCGTGGTGCGCCGGTATCATCCGTTTGTCCGAGAGACATGGCACCGGTATGGCGCGTGGTGGTGCAATTTGTGGCTGGCGAATGCGCGCGTGGATCGTGCAATTGCGCGCGGAGACTGGTTGGTGCCGATGTTGCACGGGATCGAGACCGGGTTTCAACCGGTGAGCCGGAAATTTCTACGCGCGCATTTGCGGCACATTGCCAACCGGCGGGTACTGGTGGATACGTTCGGCGCGGTCAGCGTACGCCGGCAAGCCGAAAACCAAGCGCTGTAAGTTTTTCTCGAAGCGTTGTCGTGACGTGATGTAATTCCAACTCGGTGTTGAAGAATTCCCGGCGTACTGGATATTCCGCACGGAGTTTGTCAAACCGCCGGTAATCTGCGCGCAACCGAGCGTCGTCACCAGTAATGTCGTAGACCTGTCGGATGATCCGGCGCAATACGTCCTCATCATCTTCGCCTGGCATGACAGTGATTTTCAGACGTGGCACTAGCGGTGCCGGTAGAACCGGTTGCCACGTAGCCGCTACGCCAAGGTGCCGACAGGCGGCTTCGTAAATCAAACGGGTGCCGTTGACTTTGCCGTCGAAACTATAGCCGGCGATGTGCGGCGTGCCGAGATCCGACTTGGCAAGCAATTCCGGCAAAATGTGTGGCTCATTTTCCCAAACATCGAGCACCAATCCATCCAACTTGGCAGCTAGTAAGCACCGGTTGTCCAGCACGGCGCCACGCGATGAGTTGATTACTATACCATGGCATGGCTCCAGCAGATGGAATGTTGCGTCCGGTCCGGTTTTTGTCAGTGGCACGTGCAATGTCAGGATATCGGCTTCGGCGATAAGGCGATCGAGACTGACGAAATCGGACAAATTTTCGGTGCGCTGCCGGGGCGGGTCATTGGTCAGGACACGGATACCTATGGCGCGGGCATAGTGAACAACTTTGGTGCCAACGTTGCCGACGCCAATAACACCGAGGGTTTTATCGCGGAGCCGAAAATTTTTCCGGTGAGCGAGTTCAAAGAGCGTGGCGATGATGTATTCGGCAACGGAGTTGGCATTGCTGCCGGCGGCGGTGGCGAAGCCGATGCCGCGCGCAGCCAAATATGCCACATCCACGTGGTCAAACCCAATTGTAGCGGTGGCGACGAACCGGACGCGACTGTCGTCGAGAAGCGCGGCGTTTACGGGCGTAACTGAGCGAACAAGCAGGAGGTCAGCATCGCTGACGTGCGCTGCGGTGAGTTGCCGGCCGGGCACGAGCGTGACATCACCGAGCGAAGCAAACGCTTCATGGATGTATGGGACGTTTGGATCAGCGACAATTTTCATGACAGTTGGTCAGTATAGCAAGCCGGGGATAAAAGCAAAACGAGGAATCCGTTACCGGATTCCCCGTTATTGCACTTGTTAAATGATTAAGGTTTTTTGTCGACGGGCTTGGCTGCCTTTTCAGCTGACACTAAGGCAATCTTAGTGGCGGTAAGCTTAATGGCATCCTCAGTGTATGAAACTTTCACTTTATCGCCAACTTTGAAGCTGTCCAGCATCGCGCCTTTGTCGAACCCGCTAATTTTGGTTGTTGAGGTAACGCTAAAGGTTTTCTCGTCGTCCTTGTTTTTGACTGTCACTGAACCTTTGGCAGCATCAAGAGCGGTGATAGCACCAGTGCACTCATGCACTTTAACAACTGGTTTTGCCTTGGTATCAGCGGCAAATGACGGCAAAGCAAACATCAGTGTGACAGCGATAGCGGCTACTGCAAATACGACTTTCTTCATAGATTCCTCCGGTTTAGTTTGTTGCTGGGTCTGAACTACGCAGGAAGAAGACGGCAAAACCCGTCTGTTGTCAATTGAAAAAGGACATCATATCTTCTGTGAGCACTTCTCAGGAGAGACTGCTTTAGATTCTCGGTAATAACGGTAGGAGATAAAATTTGAGCATCGCGCTTTACCTAGCGGAAAAGATTGCATTTGGATGAGGTGAAACTTATCGTAACCAGTAACGGTTTATGAAAACAGTCGCCATTTATCCGGGAAGCTTTGATCCGATTACCAACGGTCATCTTGATGTGCTGCGGCGCGCGACGAGTATGTTTGATGAGGTGATTGTTGGGGTCGCGCCGAATGACGAGAAGCATCCACTATTCACGACACCGGAACGAGTCGCATTAACGCGCGCCGCGATCCAAGGCATTCCGGGAACCACGGTGGAAGAATTTGATGGTTTGCTGGTTGACTATGCTCACCAGAAGCAGGCGCGGGTGCTGGTGCGCGGATTGCGGGCGGTATCGGATTTTGAATATGAATTCCAGATGGCGCTGATGAATCGCCGGCTGGCACCACAAGTGGAAACGATTTTTCTGATGACAAAGGACGAGTACATGTTCATCAGCTCCCGGATGGTTAAGCAAATCGCATTGCTCGGCGGCGATGTGAGTGATTTTGTGCCAGCGGTTGTCAAACAGGCATTGCAAGCCAAACTCGCAGCAGGCTGACGCGCGGCTTGCCGGAGGGTGAGATGAAAATCAATGTAAAGCGCATTCCGGTGGACGGGGAGACGTTGCAGGACAGCGAGCCGGCTTCCATTATTGAATTGGACGGGCCGGATGTGCGCTTTGAACACCCGGTGGAATACCGGGTGCACGCGCAAATCCAGGAAAACGCGGTGCTGGTGACCGGTAAATTGCGGACACTGGCAACGTTGCGGTGCAGCCGGTGCCTGAAAGTGTTCCAGTGGCCGGTGCGGGTGGATGACTTTGTGTTCCACCGTGAGTTGACGGGCGAGGACTTCGTGGACTTGACTGCCAATCTCCGGGAGGATATTATCTTGCAACTACCGCAGCGGGCGCTTTGTCAGAAGGACTGCCAAGGCTTGTGTCCGGTTTGCGGCAAGGATTTGAACGAAGGCGTTTGCCGGTGTCAGTCGTCACAGGGTGACATACGCTGGCACGCGCTGGATCAAATCAAACTCAAGTAAGGGAGATTTCATGGGCGTTCCAAAACGACGCATGTCCAAAATGCGCCTGCGCACGCGCAAGGCGGCAAATCGGGCCAAGGCCCCACAATTGGCGAGCTGCTCGCAATGTGGTGCGCGGGTATTGCCACACCGGGTCTGTCCGTCGTGTGGGTATTACAAAGGCAAGCAAGTCCTGACAGTCAAAACCGCTTAGTGCCCCGGCGATGAGAATTGCCGTTGATGCCATGGGCGGCGATTTCGCCCCGCAAAACGTGGTGGCGGGGGCCGTCGCCGCACTGCGCAGCAACAGCAAAATTACCAAGCTCTTCCTTGTCGGCGATATTGCGCGCGTTGAAGCCGAGCTGGCGAAGCTCGGCGCCCGCGATTCACGGCTCCAAGTCGTTCATGCCAGCGAAGTCATCGAAATGGATGACCCGCCGGTCCAAGCCTTCCGCCGTAAAAAAGATAGTTCTATGAGCCGCGCCATCGAATTGGTAAAACGCGGCGAGGCGGATGCGATTGTGTCCGCCGGCAATACCGGCGCATTGCTGACGGCGGCCCACCTGAAACTCCGGACGCTCGACGGCGTAGAGCGACCGGGTCTGGCCTGTTTGATCCCGGCTCCGGAAAACACTTTTGTACTCATGGACGTGGGCGCCAATTTGGAGCCGTCCGCCTATATCCTGGTGCAGTACGCGGTGATGGGCAGTTTATATGCCCGGCAAATCCGGGGATACCAGCAACCGCGCGTCGGCGTCTTTTCCATTGGGACCGAAGAGATGAAGGGTAACGAGCTGTCACTCGAAACCTACCGGCAGCTCAAGCAGACGGACTTGAATTTTGTCGGCAACATTGACGGACACGATTTGTTCGCGAACAAGGCCGACGTGATCATCACCGACGCGTTTGTCGGCAATGCCGTGCTGAAGGCCTGCGAGAGCTCGTTGCGGGTCATGGGCTGGTGGCTCAAAGATGAATTGAGCAAGAATTGGCTGCGGAAGCTGGGTGCCTTGCTGGCGCGCGGCGCGTTCCGGGCCTTAAAACGCAAGACTGACCCCGACGAATACGGCGGCGCGGTCTTGCTTGGTATCAACGGTGTTTGCATTAAAGCCCATGGCGCTAGTTCGCCGAAGGCCGTCGCCAGTGCGATTCGCGTCGCCACTGAATTTATCGAAGCCCATTTCAACGATCGCATCGTTGAGGAAATTAAGAGGCAGCATGACCGATTCCAAAAAACCACAACTACGCAGTCCCCGTTCCAAGCGTCCACCTAGATCCGTGCATATCGTCGGTACCGGTTCATATGTACCGGACCGTGTGTTGACGAATGCCGACCTGGAAAAAATGGTGGACACCACCGATGAGTGGATCACCACCCGTTCCGGTATCAAGGAGCGCCGCATCGCGCCGGAAAACATTTGCACGTCCGATCTGGCGGTCCAAGCCGCGCGCCGCGCGATGGAGCAAGCCGGTATCCACGCCGAGGAAATTGATCTGATCATTTGCGCAACTATCACGCCTGACATGCCGTTCCCGGCCACCGGTTGCATCATTCAACACAAACTTGGCGCGACTCGTGCAGCCGCGTTCGATGTGGAGGCGGCCTGTTCCGGCTTCCTATTCGGCTTGGAAATCGGCCAGCAATTCATCACCTCCGGCACCTACGACACCGTGCTGGTCGTTGGCTGTGAAAAACTTTCGACAATCGTGGACTGGCAAGACCGAAGCACTTGTGTGCTGTTCGGCGACGGGGCCGGGGCGGCAATCTTGCGGAGTCGCGGCGAGGAACACGGCATCCTGACCACCTGCATGGGTGCCGACGGTTCTCAGGCCGACATTCTGCTCATGCCGGCCGGTGGCTCAAAGTTCCCGGCCTCCAAGGAATCCGTCAGCGCCGGGATGCATTACCTGAAAATGTCCGGCAAGGAAGTTTACAAACAAGCCGTGATCGCCATGCAAACGGCTGCCAATAAAGCGTTGCAAAAATGCAACCTGACGATTGCCGACATTCAATGCGTCATCCCGCACCAGGCAAATTTGCGGATCATCGAAGCGCTGGCTGACCGGCTCGGTGCGCCGATGGAAAAAGTCTACCTTAACTTGCACCGCTACGGCAACATGTCGGCGGCGTCAGTGGCCGTGGCATTGGATGAAGCCGCCCGGGAAGGCCGGTTCAAACGCGGTGATTTGATTTTGCTGATCGTTTTCGGCAGCGGGTTGACGTGGGCTTCCTGCGTCATTCAGTGGTAACCGGCGGCGGGAAATACTTGCGCCCGGCGCAACCTGCTCCTAGAGTAACCAGCGCGAGCGCATGAAACATTCCGACTTTGTCCACCTCCACCTGCACACTGAGTATTCCATGCTCGATGGCGCGTGCCGGGTGGCCGATGTTGTCAAAAAAGCGCACGCCAGCCAAATGCCGGCCATTGCGATCACTGACCACGGTGGAATGTTTGGCGCAGTTGAGTTTTTTAAAGCGGCAACCGAAACCGGGATTAAACCGATTATCGGCTGTGAAGTTTACGTCGCTCCCGGTGACCGGCACGAAAAGAAAGCAGCCAGTGCCCGTGATGCGGCCTACCATTTGATTTTGCTGGCAAAGGACGCGACCGGCTACAAAAACCTCATCAAGCTCGTAACCGAGGCGCATCTGACCGGCTTTTATTACAAGCCGCGAATTGACAAGGCGCTGCTGGCGGAACACGCGCAAGGCCTGATCGGACTGACCGCCTGTCTCAAGGGCGAGGTGCCGTACAAGATTGCCGGCGACCAACTCCAACAGGCCAAGACCGCGCTCGACGAATACCGGCAAATTTTCGCGCCGGGTGATTTTTATCTCGAACTGCAAGACCACGGCATCGCAGACCAGCGCAAGGTCAACCACCAGCTCATCCAATGGGCGAAGGAATTCAAGCTGCCGCTGGTCGCCACAAATGACGTGCATTATGTCGAGCGCGAACACTGGGAAGCGCATGATTGCCTAATCTGCCTCCAGACGCAGTCGCAAGTCGCCGACGAAAAGCGGATGCGGTATGTGCCAGAACAATTTTACCTGCGCACTCCGGCCGAAATGCACGCCCTGTTTGTCGAGGTACCGGAAGCGCTGAGCAACACGCTGGAAGTGGCTGATAAGTGTAGTTTCAAGTTTGAGTTCGGCAAATACCGCTTCCCGGTTTATCAGCCGCCCGACAACATTCCGCGCGACAAATATCTCCGGCAACTCGTGGACGCCGGCATGCGCGACCGGTACGGCAGCGATCCCGGCAAGGCCATCCACGACCGCGTTGACCTCGAATTGGCCGTCATCGAGAAACAGGGCTTCACGAGCTATTTTCTCATCGTTTGGGATTTTGTGCACTTCGCCAAAAGCCACGACATCCCGGTCGGCCCGGGTCGCGGCAGCGCCGCCGGCAGCCTAGTCGCCTACGCGCTGAAGATCACCGATATTGATCCGCTCCGGTATGGCCTGTTCTTCGAGCGGTTCTTGAATCCCGAACGTGTGTCACCGCCGGATATCGACATGGATTTCTGTTACAACCGGCGCCCGGAAGTCATCGAGTATGTCCGGCAAAAATATGGCGCGGACCACGTCGCGCAAATCATCACCTTTGGCACGCTTGGCGCGAAGATGGTCGTGCGCGACATCGGGCGCGTGCTCGGCCAAAGCTACGGCGATTGCGACCGGATCGCCAAGATGATTCCACCGGACTTGAACATGACCTTGAAGCGCGCGCTCGACATGAGCCTCGACCTCAAGACCGCCTACACAAACGAGCCGATGGTGAAACGCATCCTCGATCTCGGCCAGATTCTCGAAGGTGTTTCCCGCAACGCCTCCACGCACGCTGCCGGCGTGGTCATCGGCGCGGAACCGCTGACCAACATCGTCCCGCTCACGACCGGCACAAATCCAACCGACATCGTGACGCAGTACTCGATGAATCCGCTTGGTGAGCTTGGCTTGCTGAAGATGGATTTCCTCGGGCTGAAGACGTTGACCGTCATCAAGGACGCGCTCGATCTGATTCAGCAAACCACCGGCCTGCGGCCCGACATGGCGACAATTCCGCTCGACGACAAGAAAACCTTTGACCTGCTCGCCAAAGCCAACACCATCGGGCTGTTCCAACTTGAATCCGGCGGGATGCGCGACCTGTGCCGGCAGATTGGCGTGGATTCGGTGGATGTCATCAACGCCTTGATCGCGCTCTACCGGCCCGGTCCAATGGAAATGATCCCGGCGTACGTCGCCCGGAAACACGGTAAGGAAAAGGTCGAGTACGACCATCCGCTGCTGGAGTCCATTCTCAAGGAAACCTTTGGCGTCTTTGTTTACCAGGAACAGGTCATGCAGGCGGCAAACGTTCTTGCCGGCTACACGCTCGGCGGCGCGGACATGCTGCGGCGCGCGATGGGCAAAAAAGACAAAGACAAGATGGCCAAGGAGCGCGAGAAGTTCGTCAAGGGCTGTCATGATAAAAACAACATCCTGCGCGCCAAAGCCGAACGAATTTTTGATTTGCTGGCCAAGTTTGCCGGTTACGGCTTCAATAAATCGCACAGCGCCGCCTACGCCGTCGTGGCTTACCAAACGGCATGGCTAAAGGCGAATTTCCCGGTCGAATTCCTTGCCGCGTTGCTGTCGAACGAACTGGCTAACACCGACAAGATTCAACTTTTTATCAACGAATGTCGGCACATGAAGATTGCCGTGCTGCCGCCCGACGTCAATGAAAGCGGCGTGCGGTTCACGGTGAACAATGGCCAGATTCGCTTCGGCCTCGCCGCGATTAAAAACGTTGGCGAAATCGCCGTGCAAAACATCATCACCGTCCGGCAAGCTGCCGGTAAGTTCCAATCGCTCGCCGATTTTTGCGACCGCATTGACACCCGCGTCGTCAATCGCAAGGTGATCGAATGTCTCGTCAAATGCGGCGCATTTGACGCACTGAATCCGTCCCGCGCGCAGGCGTTCGCCGAGATTGATTACCAATTAAATCGGGCCGCCGGCGTCCAGCGCGACCGGGAACGCGGTCAAGCTGCGCTGTTTGACTCTCCGTCGGTCAACACCCGGCAACAGACCGCCGGCAAGGCGCCGACTATCGTCTGGTCGCAGAGCGAGATGCTCGGGTTTGAAAAAGAGTTACTCGGTTTTTACGTGACCGGTCACCCGCTCACCCAGTTCGCCGACATTCTGCGCCGGTATGAACTGGCCTCGACAAACCAGCTCATAGAATTGCAGGACGGCCAGGCCACGCGCATCGGTGGCATCATCAACAAACTCCAAAAGCGCTTGACCAAACAAAACAAAGACATGGCCATCCTTACGCTCGAAGACCTTGACGGCACAGTGGAAGTGGTGGTCTTCCCAGACGCCTACGCCAAATGCGCGCCCGTGCTGCAAGCCGACGCCCCGATTTTTGTGACCGGCGCGGTCAACCGCCGCGAAGACAAACCAAAAATTAACGCTGAGCAAATCATCCCATTGGCGGAAGTGCCCAAACGCTTCACGAAAGCCGTCCACATTCGGCTCCCGGCCAGCACCGCCACCGAGGAGATGCTCCAACACATCCAGACGATTCTCCGCAAATATGCCGGCAGCGTGCCGGTAATGTTTTGTTTTATCTATCCCGATGGCAAACTGATTTTCCTCGAAGCGCACGACCACTACAACGTCACGCCCTCGCAGGAATTCGTGGACGAATTGGAAACCGCGCTCGGCGAGGACACCATTTATCTCAAGGCCGACGCCGAAAAACTCGCCGCCGCCAGCGTTGTGCCGCGTCGCCAATGGGAACGTAAACCCGCCGCGCCCGGCAAAGCCGTCAATTGGGATAGCAACCGCCCGGAAAAAACCTAAGCGGATTTACTTTGGGATCACCAATTTCTGGCCAACTTTAATATCATTGCCGGTCAGGCTGTTGGCTTTCTTTAAGTCGACGACGGTGATGCCGTAAGTTTTTGCAATCGAACTCAGCGTTTCGCCCTTGGCCACTACGTGCTCGCCGGTATCTGTCGCCGGTGTGGACTTGCCTGACGATTTGCCGGCACCAGCGCCGGACAGTTCCTTGGCGAGTTGTTCGATGATAGCTTGCCGGTCTTTTTGCCGGGCGGCATCAACGGCGGCAATCCGGTCTTCCAATTTTTTCAATTCTTCCGGTGCTGTACCGCCTGCAGTGGCGACGGCTTTGCGTAATTCGATCAGATCAGTCTGAAATTTATCAATGGCCTTCTGGAGTTGTTGGTATCGAAACTGTAAATCCTCCGCCTGCGCAGCCAGCTTGCTGACCTTCTCGTCGAGTACACCGAGAGTCGGATCTTCGGCGGCGCTACCCGGCACGCGAACCAACATAAAGCTAACCACAATTACTGCGGTAAAAAAATGTTTCATGGCTATAGTTTAAGAAATGCCGGGCAATTTACAAGATTCATTGCCCTACGATTTTGACCGGTACGAACTGTCCGTTCTTGATTTGTTCGACAACCATGACTTTGAGGCTGGTATCGCCATTGGCGTCGAAACTCCATTTGCCGAGCGCGCCGTCAAAATCCTGAATGCCAGCCACGGCAACACAGATAGCGGCACGGTCAAGTTTTCCGGCGTGCTGGATACCGGTGAGCGCAATCTTACCGGCTTCGTAGCCATAAACGGCATAGGCTTCCGGTTCGGCGTTGAACTTTTCTTTGTAAGCTTTATAAAACTCCTGACCTTTTCCCTTCAACTCGCTCGGCGGTAGGCCGCCAAACGTGACGTAAGCACGGCCTTCGAGGTTGTCCTTACCGGCCGATTCAATCAGGGCATTTTCCCGGCAACCATCCGGCATCATGATTTTCACCTTGGCACCGCCGGCGACAAGGTCCTTGGAAAGTTGGCCGGCATTGGTCTGCGTGGTACCGCCAAAATAGACTAACTCCGCTCCGCTGCTCCGAATCTTGGTGACGAGCGACCGGTAATTGGCCGCTTTCGGGTCAATACCTTCATAACCGACGACTATCAGGCCAAGTTTGCCGGCGACGCGCTTAAATACGTCGGCCACACCTTTGCCGTAGAGTTCACGGTCGTGGAGAATGAAAACTTTTTTGACGCCGAGAAATTCACTGGCGAAATGGGCGGCTACTTCACCTTGAATGTCATCAGCCGGCACAACGCGGAAATAGTTGATCACACCGGTGGGACGGTAGACGGCCGGTTCATTGGCTTCGCCGGTGCCGGGCTTGGTCAGGCCGGGATAAGTGTTGGCCGGGCTGACCATGAGGAGATGGGCTTGATTGAGAATCGGCATGGAGATTTTGGCAGCGCCGGAATTATACGTACCGATGTAGGCGAGGATTGATGGGCCTTTGACAGCACGCTGGGCGTTGGCAGCCTCAATGGCCGGGTCCCACTGGCCGCGTTCCGGTGAGGCATCGTCCCAATCTTCATAGGTAATGGTATGACCATCGATCTGGCCGTTGATTTCGGCGATGGCCATTTTAATGCCGTTAACCATCGAAGTGGTTTGGCCGTTGGCGCTGCCGGTGCGTGGCAGACTGGAGACAATTCTGATGACATCCGCGCGGATGCTCAGACCGGCCAGCAGAAACATCAGGCAGGCAAAAAATTGTTTCATAGTGAGACTATTGCCACAGGCAGCCGGTGCGTTCAACTTCAAAGCCATTTCAGGAAAAGGAAAGGCCCCCGATTGCTCGGGGGCCTTCCGGTAAGTCTTGTTCTAAACTAACTGATTAGAACTTGACGGTGATTTCGCCACGAACTTCGTTCACAACATGGCTTACGCCGTTAGCCGAACCAATGTTGGTTTGATTTTGGAACGCACCCTTTGGTAAAAAGGCGCCGTAGACCAATTGGCAACGGACGTCTTTGCTGTAGTCATAACCAACAATCGCGTCAATTTCCGCACCAACATCACGCGAATCGTTATAACCAGTGAGTACGCCTAGGCCACCCAAGTTGGCATTCACATCACTTGAAACGGCACCATTGCGATCAGCCTTCAAGTAGTAGTATCCCTGCAACGCCAAGGTGGTGTTCGCAGATGGCTTGGCCGATACGCCCAGATTGAAAATCTGGATGTTCGACAGCGCCGGAGCAAATACGTAGCCATTGTAGCCTTCTGCCATGCCAAACCACGGTACAAAGCTATGACGATTATTATAAATCGACTGGGCTGAAGCAACTCCATGAGCTAGACCAGCATTGCTGTCACCCGAGGCGTAGGTATAGCTCGCGTTGACCGCCGGCGTCCAGGCAACACCCTTAAAGGTGTATTTCAAGGCCGCATTCAACAGGTAGGCACTAATGGTTGAATCCTTCTCTAGAGCCCAGGCAGGAGGCGTGGCGTCGGCGTTACCGAATTCATAGGCACCTTCCAATGAGGCAGTCAAGTTTTCAACTGGCGTCAAGTCCGTCCGCAGACCAAGGAGCATCGGTGATGGTCCAGGTGTGCCACGCATGTGGGACTGCCAACCGTAGTAACCTTCAATGTTTTTAACCACCGAATTATTCACTTCATACTTGGCATTGAGGAACAACATGTCCGACTGAGCCTGAGGGTCGTTTTGTGAAAAGGTCGTAACATTAGCCAATTGGGCACCCACAATGTCGATGGTCAACGGATGATAATCCAAGACCAAGCGACCGGCATCAAAGGTGTACATCTGATCAACACTGCTAATGATCAAACCTGTGCCGTAGTTCAATTCCTGACGACCGACTTTCAAGGTCGCCGGGCTATAGAACAGCTCGCGGAGCTGGACATAGGCTTCACTGACGCCTACATTCCACCGGCTGCTCGCGCCGTTTGGAGCAACGGCATCGCTATTACCCCAAATGCCTTGCGCTTGGAGCGTCACGACAACCAAAACGTGATCTTCAAGGTCAGCTTCCAAGTTTACCCGCGTACGCTGCGTAATGAACTGCGTGTCCTGAGCACTCCCTGCAGTCTTCAGTTGTTGGTTTGCTTCATCTGCAAGATACCCGCGGATGCGGATATCACCGCTGAGGCGAATGTTCTGCACGTCAGCGAACGTGCTCGCAGCTAAACCGCACAAGGCGATCAGTGCAACTATTAGACTTACTTTCTTCACTTGTGTCCTCCTGTTTGTTTGTTAACTATTTTACTACTTCTCCCTTGGGCAAACAGCTTTAACTGCCCAAATTCTCCAATTGTCATCATGCATTGAGAAACATCATTCCCCACGTGCTGACAACAATCCTCCAAAAACTGGGGCTCAGTATCTACAAAACTACAATTCCAGTCAAGCGGGAAATTGAATAATATTTACTTCTACTGCAATAAGTTACAACTATTTTACCATTACCGGCGGTAGTGTTACCGCTGAACCGGCGCTTGGAGCTGCTGCTTCTCGGGAGCGCGCCAGCACGTCCAAACGGATCGCAACCGTCACCGCCCATGGAGTTCCGGCTACCGCCGGCATCAGTTCCTCATAAATCTGCACGGCTTCCTTTGTCTGACCGAGCGCTTCGGCGCAACGGGCGGCACCAAGTTTGGTTGCAACAGTCGTGTAGCTGCCAGGACGGTAGGCAATTTGTGAATATTGCAGCTTGGCCTCTTCCAGTTTGCCGCTGGCTTCCAAACTTTCGGCTTGGCCGAGTTGCGCGGCAGCAGCCAATGGGTGATGCGGATAAATCGTCAAAAACTCCTGATAAGCCGCCATAGCTTCCGGTAAGTGGCCGGCTTGGAACTGGAGATTCGCCAACTGTAGATAAGCCTGTGCACCGACATTTTTGCCTTTATATTCACGCGCCAGTTGCAATAACGCCATTGGTTCGGTCGTTTGCGCAAGGCGCACAGCAGCCTCTTCTTCCTGTGCGGCAGCTTGGTGCTGCATTTGGACGGCAATAACCCCAATCGCCAAAGCGCCGACGACACCCCACAGAATCTTCCGGCCGTGCGTCTGCCAGAACAGATCTGGTTCAAATTGTTCCATAAACTCAACAACAGTCTTATTTACATCAGCCATAAGAGTGCCATTTTCACCAAAATCACTCCAAACGCAAGCCGGAACATTTGCCAATGGACATTTTGCCGTTAATGCACTATGCTCTACCTATGGCAGCGCTTATTCACAAACGCGCCGACGGTACGCAAAAACTTTGCGCGCTAGCTGACAAACCGCTGGTTCTTGGACGCCACCAAGAATCTGAAATTCAGGTGCGTGATGTGTTTATTTCTAGGCGTCACGCCAGTATAAGTTACGACAATAATACATTTGTATTGAAGGACTTAGGCTCAATGAATGGCACTTATCGCAATGGCGTACGCGTGTACGAATGCACTCTCTCATCAGGCGATAAAATCCAAATCGGCAATGCCGCGCTTGTGTTTGAAATTGATGCCACTACCGGTGATGGAGTCCTCCGTCAAGTACCGCCAATATCTACTGCACCACGGCAAATTTTTGCTCCGACAAGCAGTCAGACCCAGCTTCCTGGCGGAATGCGGCCAAGTGAACTAAAAACAACTGTCCAAGTACAAATCCAACCACCGGCGTGAAATCAGCTAGTTTAATAACCATGCTGCTTGCTTGGTTGGCACTTGGTTCCGTTCTCGCCCAAGATCCTGGCGACAAATACCCTTTTGCCAAGGGTAAAATCGAGCAAACCGACATCGTAACCAAGCAAATCATCATCAAAACCCCGCTTGGCGACCGCACGTTCACAGTGACTAACGCTACATATCTCATTGCTGACAAAGCTATAACGACTTTTGATAAACTCAAATCCGGCATGCCGGTCAAGCTCAACTACTTCACAAATGAGACTGGCCAAGCCATCATCCGACGGCTCAAAGTCGTTGAAACCGACGCCGGTAACACCCCATGAAACGCGTTCTCATTCCGCTTGCACCCGGCTTTGAAGAAATTGAAGCCATCAACGTCATTGATATCCTGCGCCGCGCCGGCGTGACCGTTACAGTTGCCGGCACCAAATCCGGCTCGATCATCGCATCACGCCAAACCAACCACATACCGGATTGCACACTTGATGAGGTCCGTGCTGAGGATTTCGATATGCTAGTGTTACCCGGCGGCCTACCCGGCACTACTCATCTCCGGCAAGACCCGCGCATCAGTCAAATCATTCAAACAATGTTGGCTAGGCATTGCTTTGTGGCCGCCATCTGTGCCGCGCCAACTGTGCTGGCAGATGCCGGCGTGTTGACTGGACGCGTTGCAACCAGTCATCCCAGCGTGCGTGCTGAATTAGCCGGAAAAGTCGGACGAATCAGTGACGAGCGCGTAGTTGTGGATGGCTTGATCATCACCAGCCAATCCGCCGGTACGGCTATGGAGTTCGCATTCAAGCTCGTGGAAATCCTTTGCGGCCCGGCAGCCGCCATCGAAGTCAACCGCGGTGTGTTGGCTAAATAGCTGCGCGGATTATTTTTTGTAAGCAGCGAAAACTTTGTGGATGCCGGCAGCGGTTTCGTCAATGTCCGAGTCACTGTAAAACCGGCCGATCCCAATCCCGATGCCAACTGCGAGAATGCGTTGATGTGTCGGCGTATCGGAAAGTTTGTATTCGTAACTCCGGCCATCGGGTTGCACGAATGGATATTGCCGGCGCGCATCCGTCAGCCACGGCCGCACCTCGCGTGTTTGCATCAGCCCCGAGGTGATCCGGTCGTATTTGCCAAGGCTGTAGGCGTTCAAACCTTCCGCTTGTAATGCTTTCACCAATTGATCGCGACTGGCGGTGACGGCGGCCTCATCCACAAACAGCGTCGTCCACCAATAACTGGCGTAACCACCGGCAATCGGTTGGAGAATCTGCGCGCCCGGTACGTCGAGCAACTTAGCCATCAGCCGCTCACCTAACTCATGGTGCCGGGTGGTAATGGCTTCGACTTGCTCCAGTTGTGCAACCGCGACTGCGCCTTGCAATTCGCTCATCCGGTAATTCAATCCAAAATGTGCGCCGCCTAATTTTCCGTCAAACAGCCGGTCGTAATGTTTATCAGAATAATTACTGACCCGCCGGTATAATGCCGGATCATTCAAGGCCACAAAACCGCCGTCGCCGGTCGAGATGTGTTTGAAATCGTTCGTCGAATAACATCCAGCTGTGCCGAATGAACCAACCATCCGCCCACGCAGGCGCGTGCCCCACGATTGTGCGCAATCTTCGACCACACCAATGCCACGCGGCTCGCAGAGCGCCACGATTTCGTCCACCGGCGCCGGATAGCCGGCCAGGTGAATCACCACCACGGCCTTGGTGCGCGGCGTGATCTTTGCAGCCACCGTTGCCACCGTCGGCTGGAGCGTCCAATCACAATCACAAAACACCGGCACCGCGCCTTCGGCAATAATGCCGATAAGCGAACCGAAATCCGTGTTTGGCGTGGCGATGACTTCGTCGCCGGGACCAATGCCGGCAGCAATCAGGCCAAGATGAATGGCCGCCGAGCCGCTGCTGCATGCCACAACGTGCGGCCGGCCGGTATAAGTCTGCATCATTTCGCAAGCACGCTTCACGAATTTGCCGAAGCCGTAGAACAGCGTGTTACTGGCGAGCGCCTCGTCTAGATATTTTCGCTCGTTGCCGGTATACCGAAGTCCGGTACTGTAAGGCGTGGTCTTCGCTTTAGGTCCACCGTTTATAGCAAGAGTCTCGTTCATGGTTTCAAATTTTGGGACGATTATACGCCGGCAACCGTTTGAGGCATGGAGCTAGCATCTTCAGCGCGTTCTTGGCAAGAATCTGTTCCTTTACTGCGACCGGCAAGCGCGAATACACGACCCAGCCGAGTTGCTGGCGTGGGTCGCGCATCGGGAGATCACTGCCATACAGCACGCGGTCGGCGCCGGCATGTTTGACAAGATATTCGATGATGCCGGCAGTCACAGGTGTCAGCGTAATTTCCGCGTAGACGTTCGGATGTTTCTTCATGCACTCAATGATGCCATCCGCCGTGCGGTAGTCGGAGCCGCTATGATAATTCACCCAGCGGACGCGCGGGTATTTCTTGGCGAGCGTGTCCACTTCCAGAAAATCGTTCCGGCAGCGGTGGATGCCGGCGTAAAAGCCGTGCTGGTTGCCAAATTCCCACCAGACGTCGTAGGACGAATGATGATATTCCACGCCATACATGTGATATGGTTTCATGCCGATGAAACGTTTGTCCTTGTAGACTTCAGGGATAATTTTTGTGAGTTCGTCTTGCGTGTAATAAATCGGGTCGAACGTGGCCAGTCCGAAGTAGCCGGGCGGCGCGACGTCGAGCGCGGCCGTGACCGTGCGATTGCCGGCCAGCGAATCACAGCTGACGACACCGTTCCAACTCATAAACCCGCCGCCCACACAACCGAACCGTTGCAACATCGCGAATGTCCCTGACGGACCGCCGTGTGACAGGGAATAGCCGGCGCCGGCAGTGTTCATGCCTTCATGCAGAATGTGCATGTGCATGTCGATCACAGGCACCGGTAATGGTTGACCACGGCGCGCGGCCGCCATGATGCTGTCTTCGGCCTTGTTCACGCGTTCCCGTGGCAGTTTTTGACCGTGGAGCAAACGCGTGAGATTGCCACCCGCAATCTTCTGTTTCGCCGCCGCCGGTATCTTGGCGTAATCCACATACGTGCGATGCGCGCCGCTGGACATGGCCGGCGAGTTCGAGCCGAACAACAATTGATTTTCCAACCCCTGCGCCACGTAATCTTCGAGGCCGTAGTTGATTTGGTAGTGATCGAACGTGATGTGCAGGTTGCGATGTTTCTGGAGCAGCGGCAGGACATAGTGCTGATCTGGCCAGCCGGCACTCACGAGCAAGAACAGCAACTTGGGGTACTTGTCCAGAAACCGATCCAATTCCGAGTAGGCGCCGACTTCGGGCCGCGGCACAATCGTCAAAATTTGTTTCTTCTCAAGCCAACGTAGTAAAACCTGGCTGTGGTCAGCCAGCCAGTCCCAACCGTTGGCGCGCGGATGCAGCGCAACTGCGCGGACATTGTGCTGGCGCATGAGCACTTCGAGCTTTTTCGGCTCGGGGAAATCGCCGCACTGATGCGGCATCACATTCCAGATGGGAAACAAATGGTCGTGGGGTTTGAGCCAGTCGCAGAGTTCCAGATTGGAATACATCGCCTCGTACGACACCGAGAGTGTTGACGCCACCAGCGCCCCGGAGATGGAGCAATGATCCATGTCGGCGAGCACGTGGGCGAGCTGCCACGGCATGGCGGGATGCTTGCGAGCCCGTGGCCCGACTTCGGTAAAGGCGTCAAAAAAAATCATGGGTTCACCACTTGAAAACAAATTCCACCATCGCGGTTCGCAACGGCTTCGTCGCATCATACCGGACATGATCAAACGGTTTGAAACCAGAACCGCTCGCATAACTCCAGACGCACGGTGTTTCACTGATACCAGCTTTCAATTCAAAGCCGACCGGCTGCGGAGTCAAATCAATCGGCGCGTCTTTCCCAAACCGACAAACGTTGCCGGCGACGAGGGCGATGCCGGTCTCGCGTTTACCTTGGAACAACCACGACAGTTGATGCGGCTCGTTCAACACCACTTGATCCCGGCACACCAACCGGTCGGCGTGAATAAAGAAATCGCGGACGTAAAATGCCATCTGCAACTCGGCCCGGTACGCCGGCGCCAGATTCAACCGCACCCAGCCGGTCTTCGTCGCGGCATCCCACTTGGCAAATTGAATCTCCTCACCCCGGTCGAGCTTCGACGGAATCGACATCGGATAACCGATGTCGTCGTACTGTCCGCCGCCATCGACAAGTAGACACGAACGCACTGTCGCGCGCATCTTGTAGCCGGCATCGGGCGACGTGAGCAAGCAGTCATGCCCACGGAAAATTGAGAAATGGCCGGGGCCGGGCGTCACACCCATTCCCATCCGGTCACACGGCCCTTGTGCTTGCCGGTACGTGTGGTAGCCGATCCACGGCCCGCACCGCACGGAAAACGTGATGTCTTTCTTGACGTTGCGATGAAAAGCGACGCCGCTATCTTGGAAGAACGCCAACGGCTTGGCCTTCGGCAATTTTTTGAGCGGCTTGACGGCGGGGTCATACGAGAGGAATCCCCACAACGCGCCGTTGTAATAATTGTCTTCCTGCACCGGATGATAGAATTTGATCGGTTGCGATTTCACCGCCACTTCCTGCATGAACGCGGCGCGCGCGTCCCGATGCTTTGTCGCGATCCGATTCAAGAACGCATTGCCGCCGAGAAACGGAACTGCGCCCAAGTCGGTCACCGTTGTGAAATCTTCCGGCCGCAGCGTCGCGTTGATGTAGTCCACGATGCAGCGGAACGGCCCCTCGTCGAAGAAATCCTGCCCGGTCACCGCCAACATTGCATCCCGGAAATATGTCTGGGCATCCATATATGCCGGCAAATTATTGTACGAACTCATCGGAATGACGCCATCGCGCGGCATCGCGTGCGCCGCCCGCTGAACCCGCGGAATCGCGTATCGCGTCCACAATTCCGCATCCGGCAACACCCCGAGCAAATGAAACGCCGCAGCGCCGAACAGCGGTAACGAAATCCGACCGTGATCTTGCATGACGGAGCCGCCCCAATAATCACGATTCAGCAACGCAAGATGAAAGAACCGGTCGCCTTGCAGTTGCAGCTTCGCCTTCAACTTCGCCCGGCGTTCGTCGCCGAGTTCACCGGCAAGCGCATGCCACGCCCACGCCAGCGCAAACAGACTCCACGCCGCACCCATGTCGCCATTGTGGCTGTAGCCGTCTTCCTTCGGATTGCCCCAGTGTGGCTTCGCAATGCTCTCATCCAAGACTTTGAAGAGCTTCTCCCGGTAGGCCGGGTTCTGCTCCAACCGGTAAGCGGCGGACAACATCAACACGTGATTGGGCGCAAAACCTTTTTCCAAAATCCACGCAAATGCCCGGCGCAATGGCTCGCGATACATCGCGTGCGTCGTCGCCAACTCCTGCCGGCGCTTGTCCCAAAAACCGGAATTGGCCCACTGGGTTGCCGGCGCCTGGCCGGTGATTGCCGGTAATGGTTCGAGCCGGTCTTCCGGGTCACGTTCGAGCGCGGCGGACAGCCAACTGATCTTGACCGGCCGGTACGGCTGCAATTCAACTGCGACCTCCCCGGCCTGTGCGACGTGAAACGCCATCCGCCCACGAAACCGTTTGGCGGCGATATCCTCAATGGACACGCGCTGAAAAAACCAGAGTCCAAGTTTCTTGCCATTGATCGTCACCCAGTAGCTCGGCACCAGCGGCCGACTCTTCTCGAACAGATGGAAGTCCCACGGGCCAGTTCGTTCATTGTTGAGGCCGTGCCAGTCGTTCAACACGGTGTAGAGCTCGTCCCAGTTGAATTCTCGGGCGTCAGCGATGACCGAGAATTGATGCAACCCGGGCGTGCCGGTGAACTGGAAGTGAATCGTGCCATCGGTGCCGGTTGTTAGCGGCAGCGGTTTGGCGTTGTCTATCAGGTTGGTGGATGTAGTCATAATGTTTTGATCTCCGCGACGTCAGGGTAATCGGCTAACGGGTCAGTGTCGCAAAACTGCTCCGCCTCGTCAATTGTCACACAGCGCGGCCAAAATTTGATCCGGAACCGGAATTTCAGATCACCGGCCGCGTGGACCGGAAAGTTTGTGCCCCAGTAATTGTGATAAGCCCAGGCAATCAAGACCGGCGGCCGGAGCCGGTTGCGCGGCTTCGGCGGATTTGGACAGATTCCGTCGAACATGATCACCGGCACGTCCCACGATGTCCAGAGCAGGGATGCGTGCGGGCTGGTCATGAGGACGCCACGGTGCACGGTCCACCAGTTATGGCACGAGCCGGGAATATTTTCCCGACGCGGATCAGCCCAGGCACCACCCATGTCTGCCAGCACGGTTCGCGCCGCGAACTGGAATGGAAATGAAATGTAGAGTGCCCGCGTCGCGTCCGACGCCGGCAAGTGCAGCCCGATCTCGAATCGCGCCACGTCGCCGGTGAGTTGCCGGGTGAACTGCTGCGGCGTGACCGGCGTCCGCTTCCACCGTGGTCGCACCGGCCAGCGGCCATGCGATTCCGGTGTTGTAAATTTACCGACTTCATACCAGGTGTCGCGTGAACCATTGGCCGGCTGTTCCAAAATAACCTGCCCGAAATTCTTGCCGAAAAACTTCTCCCAACTGGCTGGTCGAGGCGCCGGTAAATCCGTGCGAAGCGGATGCTTAACCGGTGATTGGCGGGCGTCGTCTACTAACCCACGCCAAGCCGGATCGAAGCTCTCGAACCGCCGGTCATGCATCACATACTTGGGTTGCAACGATTGTCGGAGAATTTCATTCGCGGCGTAGGCGGCTTCGTAAACCAAACTTTGTTTGGCTGCGATACCGGCTTGGGCCGCCACTTCGTAGGGCGCGGTCACGCTGGAGCTCGCGCAGGACGTGTGTTCGGCGGCGAGAAAGAGTTGCCGGCGCACGGCAGTTGCCGGCGCACCGGTAATTCCGCGCCTTTCGGCGACAGCGGTCCGGCGTTGCGCTTCCAGCAGCGTGGCTGTTTCGCGCGGGCCAATGGCCATAATGCCCGACGCCCACCAGTCGGTCCAATCGCCGGTATAAACCGGAGCGCGTTTTGCTGCCGTGGCAAGGAAATCGAACCACCCGCGCAACGTCGCAGTCCGCATCCGCGGCCAGTCGTGTTCGGCGGCGAGTTTATTGTAGCCGGCAAGATGGTCAAGGTAGCGCGGGTGCGGCCCCATGTTGTCGGGCGGAATGTTGGTGACCTGCAACAGGAGCTTCGCATACGGATACCGGAGCAATTCGGCAATCCGCAGCGGTGCGACGGTAGCCGTCGGGTAAGCGTCGTGATTCAGTCCCCAGTACGCGCCGTGATTGTAATGCGTGCCTTGCCAACAAAGCAGTTTCCGGCCAGAGGCGGCTTGCCATTGGAAAGCGGTCCAGCGTTTCAGACCGCCACCGCAAACAAAATTCATCGCCATGCCGAGCGCGTTCACCTTGGCATCGAGCAGCGCATCGGCCCATGGCCAACTCAGACCGTTGATGTCGCAGCCGAGCGCAACGGAAACTGGAATACCTTCGGCGCGCAATTCATCGAGAATACCGAGCGTCGCACGGATGGTCGCAGCATCGGCCAATGGCGTGGGTTGCAGCGGCAGACCCGCCACTTCGATGTCGCCACGTGAGACGCATTCAAGGAAAGCGCGGCGTTGCCGGGCCGAACGCGTATGCAAATAGCCTTGCACGACCCACGAGCATTCGCAGGTCCACCGGTAACGCAACGCCGGATCGCGGTCGGCATTGGGCCGGCAAAGCGCGACCGCTTCGTCGATGTATTGGTAATGCCGCTGCTCGACGATGGCCGGATGGGACGTGTAGCCCCAATCGGTGTGCGAATGGTGGACAACTAAAATTTCGCGGACGTTCATTCTTTAGACTGGCTTGAGATTGGCCCGGGCCTTCACGTCCGCGACCATCTGTTGCCAGTACTTTTGTAGGAACGGCGGATTCTGCATGCTGTCGCGGATGTAGGCGCGGTCAGCCCGTTCAAGATCCAATACCGCTGTAATCATTTCTTCCTGATAATACCCGGCCTCGGCCAACGGAATGCCATGTGGATCGCGGATGAACGACGCGCCGCTGGTGTTTTGGCGGCCATCCGGCGCCATACCGATCGTATTGGCGACACAATGGAAGATTTTCGTATTCGGCCCAACCGGCTGCTGGGCGCGCCCGGATGTGCGTTTCCAAGTCACGGCCTCAATCTCATCGGAACTGCAGGATGGATGGAATAGAATCTGCGCACCGGCCATCGCCGGCAGCCGATACAATTCAGGATGCCGGCCATCCCTACAAATCACCAGCGTGCACAGCACGCCTTCAATTTCGAACAACGCGAGCTTGTCGCCACCCCGGCAATAGCGTTTCTCGTCGGCACCAGCGGTGTTGATCTTGGCATACTCATGCACAATCTTGCCGGCGGGGTTAATCACATGGGCGAGATTCAGAAACCGGTCGGCCGTCTTTTGGATGGTACCAACAATGACCCAAATCTTGCTTTCCGCCGCAGCCTGGCACACCCGATCCAGTGCACGCCGGACCTCAGCCTGATCAAGTTCAACCAGATATGGGAAATAATAACTGGTCAGGTTGGCCTCCGGGAACAACACAACCCGGTTGCCGTCCGCCGCGGCCATCTTGATGTAATGCAGCGTCCGCTCCAAACTGAACGCCAGTGACTTAGCCCAGTGCATTTGCACGCACGCCACCGGCAAAACTTTATTGTTTGGCATATTTGCTCCCTGTGAATGATCTTTCACGACTTGGCGGAAGCTAACAATAGGCTTGCAGTCTGTAAAGTTGAATACGATATATTCCCGAATATGACATGGCAGCACCAAATCGCCGCCCACGGTGATTTTCTGGACTTTGCGTTAAAGGACAGGATTTATTGATGATCCTGTAGCCTGACCGCATCCATTAACCATAACCCGCACAACGATAATCGCCCTCTCCTGAAGAAATATTTATGAAAACCAACGAAAAAGCTGCACTCGCAACCATCCGCCAACGTTTGATTTATCTTTTGACCGGTGAAGGCGCGCCACTCACCGCCAAACCATTTGTCGCCTCAGCCGTCACTGAATTGGACAAGACAGTGGACGATCTAATCGCCAAACAAACCTGGGAACCAGGTAACCCCGAACATGGCAACATCACCGGCAAGCCGATCAGCCATGCGCAATTCACGATTTTCACCCACTACCTCGGTCACACCCGGCGCCTGTTCGTCGCATGGCGCTGTCCGTTCTCGCGGCATTACAAAAACGCGAAAGTTTTGGAACGCGCCATCGCCGGGCTGCGGTTCGGCGAGCGCTACGTGCGCCCGGACAAACCCCGCGATGGCAGTTGGTACATGTGGGACATCGGCTTCGCCAGCTCGCTCTGCGTCCAACTGATGCTCGCCGGCGACAGCTTGCCGGCAGACTTGCGACAGGCGATCATCGAAGATCTCGGCGCGATGCCGTCGAAAGTCTTCTCGCTCGACCGTCTCAAGGGTATCACCCGCCCGCCGGTCACCAGCGGCTCGAACAACCTCGACATCCTCCATACCGGATTCCTGCGCGGTCTCGCTTTTGACGATCCACAATGGTTGACGACAGTGATGACCCAAGTTCCCATCGCGATGGGGCCAAACGCCGGCGGCGAAGGGGTGCAGCCGGACTGGAGCTATCATTTCCACGGCCATGGCGTGAATACCGGCTACGGGATGGGCTGCCTCAGTTCCCAAGCCGAATGGTTGTACTTGACGCAAGGCACGCCGTGGCAACTCCCGGATAGCCTCCGCGAGGTGCACATGAACATGATCAGCGAATTTTTTGCCCGCAACATGTGGCGCGGCCGGCAGGTGCCTTACTCCACCGATCGCGGTATTACTGCACCGGGTGCGATTTATGGACGCGGTTTTCTCGGAATCATGTTATTCGGATTACTCACGGACTTACCGGTGAAAGACAAAGCTGTCATTTCTGCCGCAACAGCTGATTATCTGAAAAGCCTGACACCCGACGGCAAACTCGCCATTCACACTGATACCGAACAAGGCAACGAGGCAAATATCCTCCCGGCACTGTTGTTAGCCAGCGTTCCGCAACCGGTGCAAGGCGACATCAACATCCTCAACGGCTTCCGCTATTACCCGCACAGTTCGTTCGCCATCCTCCGGCAACCGAATTGGTTTGCCGCCGCCCGCATGCCGGCCGCAAAGAACAAAACCTGGAACTCAATGCTCGGCGCGCACATCAAAGGTTCGTCGGGAGCAGAGTTTTCAATTGCGTTCATGACCGATGGCCGCGAGTTCGACCATACCACCATCCCGACGATGAACTGGAAACGTCTGATGGGCGTAACCAAATGCGATGCGATCGACCAACCGCCGGAAGCCTACGGCCAAAGCACATTTTGCAGCGGTCTTGCCGGCGACGAGGTCGCCGTACTCGGCTTGCAATATCTGCTTGCGCCCGCCGGCCAAAACACACTACGCGCCAACAAAAGTTTGTTCGCGACGCCGGATGCGTTGGTCTTGCTCGGCAGCATGATCCGCTGCGACTCCTCCGAGCCGGTCGTCACCACGTTGTTTCACTCGCCATTGATTGATGGTGAACCGCTCGCCGGTGAAAAGGATGGCATCCGCGAGCTCAAAGCCGGTGCAACGGTACAAATTCGCAATGTCACCATCCGTCTCCTCACCGATGCGCAGTTGATTATCGAAACCCGGAAAGGCGCGCACAACGAACTCAACATGCCGACGCGCGCACCTACGGATCCCGAAAAAATCACCGCGTGGAGTAAGGTCTATGAACGCCGGTGGGTTTATCTCGTCGTCAACCACGGCGTTCGCCCGACCAATGGCCGGTATGGCGCAATCATTTCCCCAGGCAAGCCAGCCGATCTCAAAATCGTTCACGAAGATGGCCACCACCGGGTCGCGACACCCGATGCCAGCACAGGCGGCGAAGTCCGGTTCCCCGGTGACTGGCGCAAACCGATCGGCTCGTCGTACTGGGGTGCCGAGCAACATCAATGGGGCAGCATTGCGCGTTGGACACCGAGCGACGCACCGAGCCATGCGAATCTTGAAATCACGCCACCGGCCCGGTTCGTCATCGGCTCTGAAAACGCCAACACCGAAATCATCCTGCCGGACGGTCTTGAAGTGGAAAATGTGACGCTGAAAACCTACGAAGGTCGGCCCTTTCCGGCGAATCTCTTGTCATTACCCGCCAAAGGCCAAGTGCTCAAGCTGCGCGTGCGCCGAACCACAAAACTACAAAAATGAAACCAACGCTGCCTAATAAAACCAAACGTCGGAGTGCATCACCCGCGGGCACTGCCATCGCGTTTCATCAGGCAGGCAAGCGTCCGGCGGCAAGGCATGTATCTGGTACGACAGTGTGCGAGGAAGCTCTCGAACACGGGCGCTGGATTGGTCTTTATTGGTCGGCAACCGGCCATGTTCACCGCGAAAATGTCGTGTCCAATCTGCCTGGTTTGGATTCTCTCAAGCGGCCCCTGCACACCTTTGAACTTGAGATCGATGGCCAATCACTCCACAACCGTTGGGACCTGATTAAGTCTTTCCAACGCCTTGGTAAGCGTCCCGGGACAACTGAAGCCGTCGTTGAATTAAAACATCAGGTTCGTCCGGTAACCGTCAAGGTTGTCACGCGGCTGGATGGCTCGCCGGTGTTCGCGCGCTATCTGGAAATCACCAACACCGGCAAGGTGCCGGCCGCGCTGAGTAGCGTCACGCCATGGTCCGGAGTGCTCTGGAACACAAATACTGCGCTGCCCTGCCACCACACAAACGTCAATCCCACGTTCGACGAACGCGGCCGGTCCAAGTTCACACTCGGCTACCTGGCCAGCACAGATTGGGGACAAGAAGGCAATCTCGTCTGGCAGCCTTTACCGCAGGAAAACTTCCGGATCGAACGCACTGATTCGGGTCGCTCGTGGGGATCCCCTTATTACATTCTGCGCAACGAAGCCACGGGCGAACTCTTTTTCATGGGACTGGCCTGGGGAGGCAACTTCTTCGCCGAGTTCGCGTACCGCCACGAATCGCTGCTGTCGTTCCGGATCGGACCGCTCGCTCCGGCACCCTTACGCATGATTGCCGCCGGTGAAACCATCATCAGCCCGGAGGTGCATCTGGCTCCCATGCACGGCTCGTTCGATAACGCCGTCAGCCTTTGGCACCAGCATATGCGCGCAAGTGTTATCCCGCCCCGTCCAAAAGGCAAAGCGATGTACACGGTTGCTGGTCGCGTGGTGGAAGAACCCGGCGACTGGATCAAAAAGGAAATTGCGATTGCCGCCGAGATGGGTGTCGAAGCTTTCATGGTGGACGCCGGTTGGTATGGCGACAATTTCGCCGCATGGTGGGAACGCCGCGGCGATTGGTTTGAGGGCGACTGGCTGCCCGGCGGCATGAAGGGACTTCGCGATTATACGCATAAGCAGGGCATGCTTTTCGGCCTGTGGCAAGAAGCTGAGGCAATCACGAAAAAAACGCGCATTTTCGAGAAACATCCAGATTGGGTATTAAAGACCGATGACGGCCGGGAATGTGGTGAAACCCTCGATCTTGCCAACCCCGCCGCGGCAAAGTATTTCGAGGATTCAGTCCTCAAGATCATCAAGGGGTTCAAGCTCGACTTCTACAAGCTCGATTATAATGTTTGGCTTGGTGAAGGTGGGCAAACCCTCCGGGACGGTTTTGCGGAAAGCGAATTCTGGCGGCACAGCGAGGCTGTCCACAAGGCTTACGACCGCGTGCTTAATGAATGCCCGAACGTGTGCTTGGAGAACTGTGCCGGCGGCGGCGGACGAAACGACTTGGGCATGCTATCGCGATTCCACTACGCCTGTGAGTCCGACTGGAGTGTGATGCCGTACAGCATTCGTGCGATCAACACGCTCAGCAACTTTATCCCACCGGAGTCAATCTGCTACTATCATAACCACCAACAACACGCGCATCAGGTAGCCGATCTCGATACGCACCTGCGCGTCACGCTGTTTGCCGTGCCGATTTTTGTCGGCTTTGGTTCACAAGGTGCCAATCGGGCCACCGGATATTTTGCGAAAGCCCGTCGGTACATCGGCCTACATAAAGGGTTTTGCCGGCCCGTGTTGGCGGGGCAACCGGTCGTCTACCACCACACGCCGGAAATTGGCCTCTTCAAGCCAGCCGACTGGTGCGTGTTGGAGTACGCCGCGCCGGATCGCAGCCGGGGTTATACCGGTGTTTTCCGTCTTGGCAACGGTGCCGCCGAGTACCGGCTCCGATTGCGCGGAGTGGATACCGGTGCCAACTATGAAGTAACGCTCGACAACGCCGCGCAAGTTTTCAAAATCTCCGGCCGCGATTTAGCACTCACCGGACTACCAATCTCACTAGAAAGCGCACTAACCAGCGAACTTATAATGTATGAACGAAAATCTAGCCGCTAAATTAGCCGCTCTCGCAACTATTCGGGACCGTTGGCTCTTTATTAACTGCGGAGTCGGCATACCTGAGTCCAGCCGAGCCAGTGTGGCCGAGGTGGTCGAGCGAATTGATCAGTTGGCCGACAAAGTGATCGCCCGGCAAGCTTGGAAGCCCGGTAGTCCAGAGCACGGCAGCCCGTACGGCAAAGTCCTGACCCATGCCGAGTTCACTTTCGGCACTGGTGTCTTTGAGATGATTGTTAAACTGGCGCTCGCGTGGCGCTGCCCGTTTTCTCGGCACTCGCAAAACCCCGAGGTGTTGGAGCGCATCGTTGCCGGGTTGCGGTTTGGGGAACGGTACGTCCGCCCGGATCAGCCGCGGGACGGGAGTTGGCATTCGTGGGACATTGCATTCCCGGGCGCCCTCTGTTCCACGTTGTTTCTCTGCGGTGATCAAATCCCTGCCGACTTGCGCCAACTGATTCTCGAAGACCTCAACTACATGCCCTGCAAAGTTTTCAAGCTCGACCGTCTCAAAGGCATTGTCGGCCGGCCAGTGGCCAGCGGGTCGAATGACCAGAGCGTGCTGGCCTGCGGCTTGTTGCGCGGCTTGATTCTGAATGACCCGCAATGGCTCGACACCATCCAGACCCAAGTGCCCATCGCGATGGGCCGCGCCGCCGGCAGCGAGGGATTGCAGGCGGATTGGAGCTACCAGTTCCACGGCCACGGGGTGAATGCCGGCTACGGCACCAACAGCTTGGTGGTGCAGGGACAATGGATTTATCTGACCCACGGCACGCCGTGGCAGGTGCCGGACAGCATTAGCGAATTGCACATCGGCATGTTCCGCGAATTCTTCGCACGCAATATGTGGCGTGGCCGGATTGCCCCCTACACGATTGATCGCGGGATTGCGACGCCTGGCACACTCTACGGCGGCCATGGTGGCGCATTTTTCGGAGCGGCATTGCTTGGGCTGAACACCGACTTGCCGCCGCAAGACAAGGCCGTCTTTGCCGCAGCCGCCGCTGATTATCTCATGGGGCTAGACCCAGATGGCAAACCACAGAAGCCGCCCAGTAGCTTTTTGTTGACCCGAGTCCCACAGCTGATTCAAGGCGATCTGAGCGTGTTGGCCGGGATCCGGTACTATCCGTGCAGCGAATACCTCCTCGTGCGCGAACCGAATTGGTTCGCCGCGGTGCGGATGAGTTCAGGCATGACGAAGATGTGGAACTCGATGCTCGGCTACAACATTCACGCCTCGTCGATGGCTGAATTCTCCATCGCCTTCATGACTGACGGTCGCGAGTTCGACCACACCACCATTACCACGATGAACTGGAAACGGTTGATGGGCGTCACTCGCTGCGATGCCATCGAACCGCCGCCGGAAAGCTATGGCGACAGCGCGTTCTGCGGCGGCCTTGCCGGCGACGACTTCGCCGTGCTCGGCCTGCAATACCTATTGGCGCCTGCCGGTCAGGACACGCTCCGCGCCAACAAGAGTCTCTTCGTCACGCCGGACGCGCTGGTCTTGCTCGGTAGCCAAATCCGCTGCGATTCCGCCGAGCCGGTCGTGACGACGTTGTTTCACGCGCCGGTAATTGACGACGAATTTCCCGTCGGTATTCGGGAGGTCAAAGCTGGCGAGACGTTGCGCATTCGCAACGTCAGCATCCGGTTGCTATGCGACGCGCAATTGATTGTCGAAAACCGGCAGGGTTCCTACAAAGACCTAAACGTGCCGCAAGTCGCCGCTGGTGAATCAGAAAAGCCGGGCTACAACACCGTGAATGAACGCCGGTGGGTTTATCTCGTCGTGAATCACGGCGTTCGCCCGACGAATGGCCGGTATGGCGCGATCATCACTGCCGGTAAGGCGACAGAGTTCAAGATTCAACTCGATGACAATCACCATCGCGTCGATGTCGGCCAGACCGGTGGCGAAGTCCGGTTCCCCGGTGACTGGCGCAAGATAGTCGGCTGTTCGTACTGGGGCGCAGAACAACATCAATGGGGCAGCATTTCGCGTTGGCTACCGAGCGATGTTCCCGGTCACGCCAATCTCGAAATCGTTTCGCCGCGCCGGTTTGTCGCCGCTGAGAATTCCAGCACGGAAATCTTCCTACCGGACGGCCTCGAACAGGAAAACGTCACACTCAAGACCTACGAAGGCCGGCCGTTCCCAGCGAATATCATGTCCACAAACTCCAACGGCCAAGTTCACAAGTTCCGCGTGCGGCGAACCAGCTAGCATGGATACCGCGGCATTATCCGCACTCAAAACGGTCCGCCAACGGTATCTCTTTCTGCTGGCGGGGGTCGACAGCCCCGCGTCCGCCCACAGCATCGTCGCCCCGGCGGTCGCCGGCTGGGACGACTGGGTTACCGCCATTCTGGCCCGGCAAACCTGGGATCCAGCCAGTCCGGAACACGGCAACATCCTGGGTGAGTCGCTCACCCCGGCCCAGTTCACCTTCGATAAGTATTATTTCAATCCGATTATGCCGGTGGCGATCGCTTGGCGGAATCCGGTCTCGCGCCATTCGCAAAGCCCGGTCGTCTTGGAACGCATCCTCGCTGCGCTCCGCTTCGGCGAACGTTTTATCCGACCGGACCGGCCGCACGACGGCGCCTGGATTCGCTGGGATATTAGCTTTCCCACCCAAATCTGCCAATGCCTCCTGCTGCTGGGCGATGCCATGCCGCTGGACCTCCGCCAACTCCTCGCCGAAGACCTCGCGCTCATGCCTTCGAATGTGTTCACACTCGACAGGCTCAAAGGCATCACGCGCCCACCGATCACTAGCGGCACCAATAATCTCGAAATGCTTTTCACCGGCTTCCTGCGCGGCCTCGCGTTTAATGACCCACAATGGCTCGATACCGTCCACTCGCAGGTTCCAATTGCCATGAGCCGCGCCAGCAGCAGCGAGGGTCTGCAAGCGGATTGGAGTTATCAGTTTCACGGGCATGGTGTGAACGCCGCCTACGGCCACGGGACGTTGAATACTCAGGCGCGGTGGCTATTCCTGACGCAGGGCACGCCTTGGCAGTTGCCCGATCAACTGCGCGACTTGCACGTCGGCATGGTGCGCGAGTTTTTCGCCCGCAACTTGTGGCGGGGCCGGGTCGCGCCTTATTCGATTGATCGCGGAATCGCGCTCCCGGGCTCGCTCTACGCGCACGAATATCTGACCACCGCACTGCTTGGCCTGATCACAGACCTGCCAGCGCCCGACAAAGCCATCTTCGCTGCGACGACGGCCGATTACCTGAGCAGTTTGCAGCCGGATGGTTCGCCTACTTCGTTGAGTCAATGCGAATTGCCCACCAGTTTCCTGCTGACCCGCGTCACTTTGCCCGTCCCCGCCGACCCGCGCATCATTGGCGGCATCCGGTACTATCCTGAGAGCGAATATCTCCTGGCCCGGCAATCGAACTGGTTCGCCGCCGTCCGCCTGAGTTCCGGTCGCACCAAGAGCTGGAACTCCATGCTCGGAATGCACACGCAAGGCTCGTCCGGCGCGGAATTTTCCATCGCGTTCATGACCGATGGCCGCGAGTTCGATCATCTCACCATCCCGACGATGAACTGGAAACGGCTCATGGGCGTGACGCGCTGCGATGCCATCGAACCGCCGCCCGAAGGCTACGGCCATAGCGCGTTCTGCAGCGGCTTGGCCGGTGATGAATTGGCCGTGCTCGGGTTGCAATATCTCCTCGCACCGGCCGGTCAGGACACACTCCGCGCCAACAAGAGTCTCTTCGTCACGCCCGACGCGTTGGTATTGCTCGGCAGCCAGATTCGCTGCGATGCAGCGGAGCCGGTGGTGACGACGCTCTTTCACGCTCCGCTGATCACAGACAGCCCCTACCGATGGGGCGCTACCGATTTAGACGTGACGCGCGACGGCAGTGTGGAACTGAAAGCCGGCGAGACACTCTGGTTGCGGAATGTCAGGATTCGCCTGCTGACCGATGCGCAATTAATCATCGAGACCCGGCGGGGCTCCTATGCCGACTTGAATATGGCAGAACGACTTCCGACCGATCCCAAACTACGTGAGCAATACCTCGCTGTCCATGAGCGCCGGTGGGTTTATCTTGTCGTCAACCACGGCATCCGACCGGCGAATGGCCGGTATGGTGCGATCATCACAGCCGGCAAGCTGACGGAGGTCAGGTTTCAACACGATGACGATCACCACCGCGTCGATGTCGGCCAGACCGGTGGCGAAGTCCGGTTCCCCGGCGACTGGCGCAAGACCGTTGGCTGTTCATACTGGGGCGCGGAACAACATCAATGGGGTAGCATTTCGCGCTGGCTACCGAGCGACAGTCCTGACCACGCGAATCTCGAAATCGTCGCGCCGCGCCGGTTCGTCGCCGCCGAAAATTCTGCCACCGAAATCTTCCTGCCGCTTGGCTTCGAACAGGAAGGCGTCACACTCAAGACCTACGAAGGCCGGCTGTTCCCAGCGAATATCATGTCCACGGACGCCGACGGCAAAGTCCACAAACTGCGAGTGCGGCACCGATGAGCGAACGCCACTGTCAGGTCTACACGATTCAACTCGACACGACCGGTCCGGTGGCAGGCACGATTCGCCAAGTCAGCTTGGGCGGCTATTTCATCCAGCCGATGATCAATCGTGCCGGCGACCAGGTTGTGTACTGGGGCCGCGAGCCGGGAGAAACGGGCTTCAACGTTTGGCGCTTTGATCTCGAACGCAAGATGGTGGGGCGGCTCACCGATAACGGCGCCGTGAACGGTCATCCGTTCTGGACCGCCGACTCCCAGCACGTCGTGTACTTTTCCAATTTCGGAGTCTCCGCTGAAACCGACTGGCGGATGAGTGAACAGTTTCAACTCGGGCGTAGTCCGCGCAACATCTGGCTCATGGATCGCGATGGCCAGAACCGCCGGCAACTAACAACCGGCGCATTTGTCGACGAACGCCCGTGCATTTCGCCAGATGGTCAGACTGTTGTCTTTGTCTCCAATCGTTCCGGCGCAATGAACCTCTGGAGTGTAGACGTCACTACCGGCAAGATGCGGCAATTGACCCAGCATGCCGGACTGGATTACCGGCCGATCTTCTCGCCGACGGGCGACCGGCTCGCATTCTTCACGACGAACAACCCGGATCAACGGCGCGCTCTCTGCATCATGGATTGGCCGGGCGGCGTGACGCATTTCCCGGTGCCGCGTGGGCATTTCGAGTGGGTTCACGGGCCATTCTGGCTGGCCGACGGCCAGACGCTGCTCATCCACGCTTACCCGCTTGGTAAACCGCTGCATTGCGGGATCTGGCGATTTCGTTTGTCGGATCAATTTCTCGAACGCGTTGTTATCCCCGGCTTCGGTGACTACGCGCACGGCACAATTGATGACCGTCAAACCGTGCTCGCGTTTGACAGCCACGACGCCGATCTCATGGGAAAACTCTCCAGCAACTGAATCCAATGAAACCAATCGCCATTCTATGGAACAGCCGACGCCCCAGCGGCCACATCGAATTTGCAGGCCAACACTTGTCATTTTCAGCCAGTCGGACCGGCCGCTTTGATGTGGCCTTGTCCACTGCCGACAATCGGTCCATCGTTACGGTGCGCGGCGGTGCTGACGCGTTCAGCTTCTTTCTGCGCGACGTGGACGCCGGCACTCCAATCTTGATTCCCAGTCTGGGAGTAGCAGTCACAACCCGCGCCGACAAGCGGTCATATGCCGCCATCGCGGCGGTGATTGCGGCCCGCTGTCTACAAACTAATCTCCAACAAATCCAAGCCGCCTCCGAGGCGAATTTTGCGGATGCGGCAGCGCACAATCGCAGCCTGACCTGTCAGACATGGTTAGGCATAGGACGTGATATTCGGATTTTTGCGGTCGATTTTCACAGCCGTCCGGATCATGCCGGCGCGCAGGACGTGATTGTCCCGAAGTTCTGCGGCAATCCGGTAAAAATCGCGGAGAGTAACGATGCGCCCCTGAGTTACAGTTTCATGCTCGGGCGTGGCGTTGGCGGTGCGCACACGGTCACGCGGCGGTTGGAAGATGGGGTGTTGCCGATTCTGCACGTGACTCGCGTGGACGACGATGTCAACTATCACGCCGTCATGTTCGTGACGTTGGAATCCAACCCGCTCACGGCTGCCAACGTACGCGGGACGGATTATCTTGTCGCCGATGGGCACGGCGCCGGCCACATGTTCACTCCCGAACAGCAGGCGGAATATGAGCGGCGGGTGGCGGTGGAATTGGCGCAGGGGGAAACTATCCTCTGCGTCCGGGTGAATGCCGTTAACACCGCCGCCGTGCCCCGGTATGCATTCGTGCTGGCACCAGGCATGGCGGCTTGGCCACCACCGCCCCGGCAGGCGACCATGGGTGCCGACGGGTTATCTGCGTTTGAAACTGGGCAAGTGGTTTCCGCCAACCGGCTCAACGGGGCGCCGCTCACCCACCGCGAAAGCGCCGTGTTACTGCAGCCGGGAGCACGCGCAGTGTTCGAGTTCTATATTCCGCACCGGCCGGTCGACCAGGCTCGCGCGGTGCGGCTCGCGCGGTTTGACTTCGATGCCAAACACGCCGAGTGTCGCACCTACTGGCAGGCTAAGCTTAACCGCGCCGCCCAAATCAAGTTGCCGGAGCCACGGGTAGACGAGATGGTGCGCGCCGGGTTGCTGCACCTCGATTTGATCACGTACGGCCGCGAGCCCAAGGGGACACTCGTTCCGATGATCGGCGTCTACACCGCCATCGGCTCGGAGAGCGCGCCGATCATCCAGTTCTACGATTCGGTCGGCTGGCACGTCGAAGCGGAACGGGCGTTACAGTTCTTTCTCGATAAACAACATCCCACCGGTTTCATTCAGAATTTCGGCGGCTACATGCTGGAGACCGGCCCGGCGTTGTGGAGCATGGGCGAGCACTGGCGGTACACGCGCGATGAAAAGTGGCTGAAACGGGTCACACCGCAACTGCTGAAAGCCTGCGAGTTCATACTCGCGTGGCGCCGGCGCAACCAGCGGGCCGATCTGCGCGGCCACGGTTACGGGTTGATGGAAGGCAAGGTGGCCGATCCCGAGGATCATTTCCGGCAATTCATGCTCAACGGCTACGCGCACCTCGGCCTAAAACGCGTGGCCGAGATGTTGCAAACACTCAACCCACCCGAGTCGCGGCGTCTCTCGCGCGCGGCGGCCGGATTCCGCCGCGATATTCGCAATGCCATCCGGGAACGATTGGCCGAGTCACCGGTGATTCCGCTGGGCGACGGCACGTGGTGTCCGACGACCTCGCCGTGGGCTGAAGACCGGGGCGCGTTGATGTTATATGCAAAACCCGGGGCGGTGTTCACACACGGCACATTTACTGGACGTGATTCCTTGCTCGGGCCGCTGTATCTGGTGTTGAGCGAAGTGCTCGACCCCGGGGAACAAACGACCGACTGGCTGTTAAATTTCCATGCCGAGTTGATGACCACCCGCAATGTGGCCTTCAGCCAGCCATACTACAGCCGGCACGACTGGACGCATTTGCAGCGCGGCGAAGTGAAGGCGTTTTTGCAGACTTATTACAACACGTTTGCCGGACTGGCTGACCGCGAGACGTACACGTTTTGGGAACATTACTTTGGCGCGAGTCCGCACAAAACACATGAAGAAGGCTGGTTTCTCATGCAGACCCGCTGGATGCTCTGGCTCGAAACCGGTGCGGCGCTCCGGCTCCTGCCGGGCATTCCTCGCACGTGGCTGGAATCCGGCCAAACCATCGCCATCGAAAATGCCGTCAGCTATTTCGGTCCATTCACGCTCCATGTCGAATCGCAGCTTGACTGCGGAGTCATCGCTGCCACAATCGAATGTCGAACGAACCGGCAACCAACAACGATTGAGATCCGGCTGCCTCATCCTCATGGATTGAAAGCCAAGTACGTACGTGGCGGCGAGTATGATGTCACGCAAGAAATCGTTCGGGTTGCGAAATTTAAAAATTCCGTGAAAGTAACGTTGAACTTTTAATCATGAAAACAATCCAAGTCCGCAAAGGTAAAACAAACGTCACACTGCAAGCAGCTGTGGATACCATCGCCCGCAAAGGCGGAGGCATTGTCAAAATACCGGCTGGCGTCTACCAGATGAATGACGCCCTGCATTTGCGCAGCGGCGTTCATCTCGTTGGCGAACCAGGCGCGATTCTTAAAAAGGTCCCGAGCGTCAGCAGTACCATCCTGCCATGGGTTGGCTACGGGCAATACGAGTTCCAGGTCAAAGAACCCAGTAAGTTTAAAGTTGGCATGGGCGTCACCATTGGTGACAAGAACGCATTTGGCTTCTACGAAACTGTCGCGACAATCATTGGGCGCAAAGGCGACAACTTCTTCATCGACCGGCCATTCGCACACGACTACTCTCCGCCGGGTGGCGCGTGGGTGCGAAGCACCTTTCCTTTGATTAGCGGCAACAATGTCTCCAATGTTTCCATTCGCGGCCTGACACTCGACGGCAATCCAAAAGAACAATTCGGCATCAACGGCTGCCGGGGCGGCGGCATCATTCTGCTCACTGTTAACCGCGCCATCATTGAGGATGTCGAGGTCACCAATTACAACGGCGATGCCATCAGCTTCCAGCAATGCACCGATGTCTTCATCCGCCGATGTCATTTGCATCACAACAAAGGCACCGGCCTGCATCCCGGCAGTGGTTCGATCAGGTATGTCATGGCGGACAACATCAGCGAACACAATGCCGGCTGCGGCGTTTTCTATTGCCTGCGCACCAAGTATTCGATCTGCGAGAACAACATGCTCCGTCACAACGGACGCGCCGGCATCTCCGTCGGCGAACGCGACACCGACCATCTGATCCGCAACAACCGGATCACCGATAACAGCGAACCCGGCATCCTCCTCCGCGAACCGTGCCTCGAAAGTGGTGACCGACTCTGGATCGAAGGCAATGAACTTGCCGGCAACGGCGGCGCAGCCGAAATCGTTCTCATCCGCGACATTCATCAACTCTGCATCACCGGCAACACCATCCGCCCGCGCACCGGCATCGCGATGCAGGTTGGCCCCGGTTGCGCCGAGATTTATTTTACCGGCAACACCTGCTCGGTTGTTACCGGAAAGGCAAAGCTCAAGAAACCCACAAAGTTCCCGGCTGTCGGTCCGCAAGCGGCGCCGCTGGACGCCGCCCGGCATTTGAAGATCGAGAAATTACCGCGTTGGAAAAATCAATGAGTTCAGCCAAAGTCCGCTGGGAGGAACTGCTCCCACATGAGTTCCTTGAAGCCCGGGACCGGTTTCCAGTTGGCTATATGGCCTACGGTTTGGCCGAACCGCATGGTGCTTATAATGCGTTGGGCTTGGACTGGCTCAAGGCATATGCGCTCGTCGAAGCGGCAGCAAAACAGCACGGCGGCATCGTCGCGCCGCCGTTCGCGTGGCATATTCAAGAAGTGCCGGAGTTTCACGATGACGGGAAAGGCAATGGCTGGCTCTGCGATGTCGGCGTCCGGCAATCGTTGAGTAGCTCGTTGCCGGCGGATTTGTTTTATCGGGCGGTTTTTTATCAAATCCGGGCGCTAGATGCGCGTGGCTTTCACGCCGGCATCTTTGTGACTGGTCACTATGGCGGTGTAGAACTAGTCCTGCGCAAGATTTGTGAATATTATCTCCGACGGACCGGCTCGCCAATTCGACTGTATGCGATCGCTGATTGGGAATGTATTGATACCGATTTGCCATATCGCGGCGATCACGCCGGTGTGTGTGAGACTTCGCAGATGATTGCGCTCCATCCAAAGCTAGTGGATTTAACACGGCAAACAGGGAACGCGGAATTGGGGACGCGTTTCGCGGCGGGAGTTGACTTCACCAAAGGGCCACTCCCATCAAAGGAAATCGGCGAGAAGATTGTCGCGTCACAAATCCGGAATCTGGCGAGTACTGCCAAGCGGCTGGTGTCAGAATATCAACCGCGCAGTCGGTGGAAAGCGCCGGACTTGAACCAGACCGAGGCCATCTGGCGAAGCTTTGACCGCTTGACCCGTGAATATTGGACCGTGTCGTATCAAGAATACAAAACCGGTAAATCGTTATATGGGCAATTCCCCGACTGGGAAACACTGGAGCGTTAAAAAATAGCTTGGTGAAGAACTATTCACTCACACTTTTGATGGCAGTCTTGCTCGGCACTGTCGTGTCTGCACAAGAAAAACTGAAGGCCGAGGCGAAGCCGGCACCCGACATTGCTAACGAAGCCTACGGTCCGCACAAACACAATGTGCTCGACTTATGGAAGGCCAAATCGGCCGCGCCCACGCCGTTGGTCGTCTTTATTCACGGTGGTGGCTTCAGTTCTGGGAGCAAGGAAGAGTTAAATCTCGCGATGCTGACCAGTTTGCTAGCCAAAGGCATTTCTGTGATGTCCATCAATTACCGGCTCACGCCGGAAACATTTTTCCCGGGGCATTATCTGGACTGTGCGCGCGCCATCCAATTTGCCCGTCTCCACGCCAAAGAATGGAACCTTGACTCGCAGCGAGTCGGTGCCACCGGCGGCTCGGCCGGCGCCGGCACATCCTTGTGGATTGCGTTCCACGACGACCTGGCCGATCCCCAGAATGTCGATCCGGTGTTGCGGCAATCCACCCGGCTCGCGTGCGTGGCCGTGCAAGGCGCGCAGTCAACCTACGACCCGCGCAAAGTCCGGGAATGGGTGGGCGAAGCGGCGGCGCAACATCCGGCGCTGCGAAGCATGTATGGGTTGAAATCCGACGAAGTGGACACTCCAAAGGCGTACAAACTTTACGAGGCCGCCGCGCCGATTAATTTCCTCACCAAGAATGCACCGCCAGTTTACGTATTTTACAATGAACCGCGCGGGCCGTTGCCGGCCAATGCCCGCCCGGGTTATGGCATTCACAACATTAACTTCGGCCTTAAGTTGAAGGAGCAGATGGATAAGCTGGGCATCGAGTGTATCATTCGCCATATGGACGAAGGTGCCAAGCCGGGCCAGGAAACAATCGCGTTTTTTGCGCGGCACTTGCTCAAGGAAAAACCAACCGATACCAACAACAAGCGCTGATTATGAATCAAACTCGCCGGCCGACCAAACGTAAATTTAATTTTAACCTACAAGACCACGGCGTTGCGGTTCGGCGCGGCTCAATCATGTCACTCATCACCACCCGTCATCCGCAGACGGGCAAGGATCTTGTCTATGTCGGTTTCAACACCGGTGGGGCGTTTCTCGTCGTGCAGGTGGATATCGCCAGCGGCAAATGCCGGCAATTCAATGGCGCATCCGGTTGTAACGCCCCGTGGGGCATGATTGCCACACCGGATGGTCGGGTCATAGTCACCAGCGCAGGCGGCCAGATCAGCGTCCTTGATCCGGTCAAGAATACTTTCCCCGTTGTTGCGCAGGCCCAAACATGGTTCTGGCACATCACCGACGGCACCGATGGAAAATACTATCTCGCCGGGAACAGCCCTAATCAGTTGCATCGGTTCGATCTTGCGACCGGTCAGGTCGAGAATCTTGGTTCCGTCTCGCCTACCCAAATCTATCTGCGCAGTGTGGCCGCCGGGACTGACGGTTATGTCTATGGCGGAACTGGCAGCACTCGTCCACAATGCATCGCATATCACATCGCCACCGGTAAAGTTACCGAGCTGCTGCCCAAGTCTGAGGAAAAGTTCGTTCCTTTTGTCGGCGTTGGCCGTGGTGTGGATGGTGGGATTTACGCGACTACCTGTTCCGGCAACGTCTACCATTTGAAAAATGGCCGCGCCAATAAGATTTCCAAAGCCAACTGGCAAGGCATGGAAAGTGCACGTCTGTCCGATGGCCGGGTAGTCAGATATCTGGATCCCGACACCATTTGCATCGGCGAAGGCAAGCAAGCCCGGCTCATTCCGCTGCGCTACGACGCTCCCGGCGCCGGAATTTTTTATCTCGCCGAAGGCCCGCGCGAAACCGTGTACGGCAGCACAATTATGCCGCTATATTTGTTCCGTCACACTCCGCGCACCGGCAAGACCGAATGCCTTGGCCGCGGTGCGCCGGACGGCGGCGAGGCATACTCATTCGGGCATTGCGACGGCAAGTTGTATTACGCCTGTTATCATTTCGGCAACCTCATGACCTACGACCCGGCTAAACCGTGGCACAAGGATCCGCCCGGTGCACTGAAGTGGAAAAACAATCCCCGATTGATCACACAACTTGGCCAGGGTCATTGCCGGCCACGGGCGATGTTTGCCGATTCCAAGAAACGCGTCTGGGTCGGGAGCTTTCCCGAATACGGCAAGGCAAACGGGGGCCTCGCCTGTTACGACGCGGTCCTGCGCAAGTTTCACAACAACCCGGTCGTGCTCCGCAATCAGAGCATCGTCGCGCTGACAGCCGATACCGCTGGCGAAGTCATTTATGGCGGTACGGATATTATCCTTGGCAGCGGCACGCCATCCGTTTCGAAAGAAGCCTGCTTGTTTGCGTGGGATGCCAACCGGCAGAAACTGCTATGGGATTGTGTCCCGGTTGCCGGGGCGACTGGCATCATCAATCTGGTGTATCGCGCCGGCAAACTCTACGGTACGACGCATCAATCGCATTTTTTCATTTACGATATCGCGACCAGAAAAGTCGCACAACTCACCGCCGGCCATTTCGGCCCAGCGCGCCAACAATCGCTGGCAATTGCTCCGGATGGGAATCTTTACGGGATCACGTGGATGAGCCTGTTCCGCTGGCGACCGACCGGCAAGCTGGATGAACTCTGGCGGGTGAAAGGCCGGCCGGCCAAGCCGTACGGCGGTTCGCTGTTTCACACTGGCGCAGCAATCATCAGGGATCGGCTTTACTTCTCCCACCAGGCCAAGGTGATGTCGGTGCGGTTGCCACTGGAACGGTCATTCTGAAGTTGATTCCAATGTTTTGTAAGGAATTGGTACTTCCGCCGCATATTGATTTTGGTAATCAATCCGTATGAAGATACCAGTCTACAAAATTTGGGTACTGCCTCTACTCGTCACGCTGGCTATCTGTGGCGCGACTCAAGCCGCGGTCAAACCGCACGGTCTCATTTCCGACGGCGCGGTGTTGCAGCAAGGCATCGACGTGCCGATCTGGGGAACCGCCAAGGATGGCGAGCAGGTCACGGTAAAGTTCCAAGGTCAAACTGTGTCCACTATTGCCAAGGACGGGCAGTGGCTCGTGAAGCTCAAGCCGTTGCAACCGGGCGGATCGTTCACAATGACGATTACCGGTGAGAACACGGTCGAGGTGCACGATCTGCTCGTTGGCGAAGTGTGGTTGTGCAGCGGCCAATCGAACATGGAGTTCAAACTCAAGGCTGCCGCCAATGCAGCCGCAGCGATCGCGGCGGCGAACGATCCGTTTCTGCGCGTAGTAACGATTCCGCCTAATTTTCAAGCTGAACCACAACACGACATCACGGCCACTTGGGCGGTCTGCAACCCGACCAACGCGCCGTCATTCACGGCCGTCGGCTATTTCTTTGCCCGTGATTTGCGAAAGGCATTAAACACGCCGGTCGGTCTGATCCATTCCTCAGTCGGCGGCACGCCCGCGCAGGCGTGGGCAAGCCCAGCGGTGCTCCGGGCAAATCCACTGTTCAATGGATTCTTCGAGGGCCATGCGAATTCCGTCAGCAATTATTTCGTGGCATTGGCGAAGTTTACGGCCGATGCCGACCAAGCCAAACGCGCCGGCAAGCCGGTCCCGCCGCAGCCAGCGGCTCCCGCGAGTCCGGTTAACCGCGGCCCGGGCTGCCTCTACAACGGCATGATCGCGCCGCTGTTGCCATATGCGATTCGCGGTGTTATCTGGTATCAAGGCGAGAGTAATGTCAGCAATCCGCATCAATATCAGACGCTGTTCCCAACCCTCATTAAAGATTGGCGGACGGCATGGGGCCAGGGCGAATTTCCATTTCTATTCGTCCAGATTGCGCCGTACCACTCCATGACGCCGGAACTTCGCGAAGCACAGTTACTCACTTGGCAAACAACGCCCAAGACCGCGATGACCGTGATAACAGATTGCGGGGCGGCCACCAACATCCATCCACCCCAGAAAGAACCGGTTGGCCAGCGGCTCGCGCTCGCAGCGCGCGCTGTTGCCTATGGTGAGCCGATCGAATACTCCGGTCCAATTTATGAATCAATGACAGTGACCGGGGCGCAGGCCGTACTCAGCTTCCAACACACCGGTACTGGTCTTGTCGCGAAAGATGGCGACTTGAAAGGATTCACGATTGCCGGCACCGACAGAGTTTTCACCAACGCCACCGCCACGATCGACGATGGACACGTGATTGTTTCCAGCCCCGCTGTTGCGCAACCGGTCGCGGTCCGGTATGGTTGGGCCAATGTCCCAGATGTGAATCTCTTCAACAAGGAAGGCTTGCCGGCATCTCCATTCCGCACGGATCTACCATGAAACACTTACTCTATTTAATCGCCTTCAGTATCGTCGTTGGTCTGACCACCGCTTCGGCGCAAGTCATCGAACTCGGTCTCGCCGGCAGCGGCACAGCGCGAGTGACCGATCCCGCCGCTTCGAAAGGTGAAGCGGTGGCAGTACGTCTCACCGCGCCAACCCAATGGCCGCTCTTGAAAACACCACTCGCCCCGGGGCTATACCGGTTTACAGTGCGCGCGCAATCGCATTTGCCGAAAGATTACGATGTAACCCGGTTAATCTTAAAATTGCAGTTACGCGATGGCGACGATACGCTGCTTGAATTGCCGGTGAATTGGACAGTCCTCGATGGCCGGCCGGACACGTACACGGCTCTTGTACGCGAATTTTCAGTCACGCGACCGGTCCAACCGGTCCTTGTTTTTGACAGCCAAATCAAAGCACTCCCGCCCGGTCAGAAAAAACGCCCGGTGCAGCCCCACAAGAAAATATCCGTTCTCGATGAGGCCCCCGAACCGGCCGTTACCGATGAGTTGACGGCTTCACTCGCCGACGAAACTGCGAAGCCAGTTGCGGAGTTCAAAGAGCCATCCATGTTGCTGGACACCGCTGAATTTCAACTCATTAACGATTCGCTCGTAATCGAGAAGGTCTGGCCGGATAAAGTCCACGTCTATCCCGGCGGCGAGGCGAATCCGGTCACTGTTACTGTCCGGAATTACCGGCCGCAGCCAGCCACGGCGACTGTGCGGTTGACGATGCGCGCCGGCTTGGATGAAGCCTCCGCGCCTCAGGAAACGTCGGTCACGGTGCCCGGCAATGGCACGGCGACTTGCCGGTTTGATTGGAAATCTGGCACTCGCGAATACGGATATGGTGCTTGCGCCGAACTGATCGTTGCCGGCAAGACGCTGCACACAGCCACCGAATATTTTTCGGTTTCGACGCCGGTCTGGAAAACGTCATTGCAAGGCTCCGGATTCCTGACGTGGTATGGACGGGAAGGCGAGTTCCCGGAACATGTCGCTGGCGCTCGGAAGAGTTACATCAATGTCGAGGAAGCCTTTAGTTGGCAGCCATCGAGTTGGACCGACCTGAATCCGACCACGGAAATCTGGCATACCGGTCAAGGCAACGCCCACAACAGTTTGAAAGGGCTGCGTCTTTGGATGAGCCTCAGTCACAGCAACGGCATCAAGCTGACCACTTACAATTGGCCGACCGCCAGCGGGCCGGTCGGGTTGGAATGGGCGCGGCGCTATCCGGATCTCTGGTGCTATGGGGATGTGGGACCGGGGCGGGGGAGTTTCGACCTTGAAGATTTGCGGCTCTACGACATCACCCATTCGCGCCCGGAGCTGAAGCATTATCAACAAGGCAATTGGTACAGCGTGTTCGTCAACATGGGCCGGCAGGGGACGATTGACTGGGGCGCGAGCGAGATCATCAAGTCGGCCAAGAACTTCGGCTGGGACGGCGTGCGATTCGACTTTCCACCCGGTTGGAGCGCGATGGGCGCCGAGGAGATGCACGCCGAATTTGTTGCCGCCGGCGTTACCAACGTCATGGCTAAGTTATTGCCGGAATATTATGGCATCACTACTGGTGCTTGGGATGGCGTCGCTGTCTCGGCTCGCAATTTCCGGTACTTTCGCCACCGGTTCTTCACCGAAGTAAGTTCCAACTTTGCTGTCTCATACAACTACGGATTACCGGACAAGGATATCGTCAACTTCGATCCTCGTAATAATCAGAAAACTTATGCCGAGGCGTGCGCGCAGGGCGGCCAGATCATGGATGAGGCGATCCGCAATAGTCGCTCGTGGAAAGGCTACCGGGAAGAGGCTTTGAAACAAGCCGGTGTCGCGCGTCAGTGCGGCGGGTTCCATGAATGTTTCCCGGCCGAAGCCGCCTCCTTCCATGCATATTCCGCCATCTTCACCTTCGCTGCCGCCTCACACCCGTATACAGATTATGGCTGGAGTGGAACAATGCCGGGCCGGTACACGGCATTTATGACCCGGTACGGCGAGTACTGCTGGGACATTGACTTCAAGCCCATCGCGCCCGATGACTTCACCATCGACGAAAAACTTTTGTGGAAACCGTACCTTCGTTCGCGTCGCACCGCGACCGGCGCGACACAGACGGTTGTGCAACTCATCAGCCCGCCGCTCAATGACGATGTGGCCCCGGTTACCGGTGCGTTGCTCACACCGTGGGCCGCCGGCATCACCGTTCACAAACGCGGCACCGCTCCGCCGACTGTCTGGCGCTTGAGCGCCGAGCCGGATGTTCAGTGCGACAAACTCGAACCGCACCGGGAAGGCGACGGCTTCACGGTTACAATCCCCGAGCATCGGTTGTGGACCGTGCTCGTCTGGGAGGAGGCCGCGCAATGAAAAAGTTAACTGGATTCCTAACGGTCATTCTCACCGCCACCACGCTTACGGCGTTCGCCGAAACCAATACCTGGCAATGGCAATCAGCAGCCACGCCTCGGGTGTATGTAATTGAGGGAATGTGGAGCGATGTCTTCCAAATCGTTCCCGCGCTCCACAACGTCGGTCTCCGCTACACCTGTGTGAGCCTTAACGAGCTGCCGGCCACGGATACCGAATTGCCGCAAGATTCTGTGATCGTGTTAGCCAACGTCGCCGCGCCGCATCTCAAACCAGCCCGGGTGGAGCGCATCAAGGAGTTCGTCGCCGCCGGTGGCGGATTGGTGGTCCTCGCCGGCCGCTCCGCGTACTGCCAAGGTAAATATGTTGGCACACCGCTCGAGGAAATGCTGCCGGTAACATTTGATTTCTACGACTCCGTTCACCAAGGCGTGCCGCTGACGCGGGCGGCCAGCGCGACCTGGCTGACGGCACCGGATGTTTCCACCAAACCAATGGCGTATTACCTCCAAACCTTCAAACCGAAACCGGATGCAGTCGTTCAACTCCTCGCCGGCGACAAACCAACCATTGTGTCCGGCACCTACGGCAAAGGGCGCGTGGTGGCTGTCGGTCTCACCGTCAACGGCAATCCGCCGCCCGGCGCAGTCCCGTTTTGGGAATGGTCGGACTGGCCGCGCTTGTTCGGCCAAACCATCGAATGGGCGGCCGGTGCCCGGCCGTTGCAGATTGCCGGCGAGGCTGGCCTGCCACCCGCCGGAAAACTTAAACCGCTGTCAACTGATGAACTGAGCGAATATGCCTTGGGCCTGAAAACTCCCGACAACTTGCTCGCCCGCGCCTTGGCGCATCCGACCGCCGAAGTGGCCGAAGCTTTGTTTGTCCACCTGACCGCGCCGGATGCCACCGGCAAACTCACACTCGCGCAGGCTCTGCCCGTCCTCGTTCCGTATGCCAAACTGAACTGGGGGCCGCATTTGGTCGAGCGCACCGGGACTCTCAATCCCAATGGCGAGGACCGCAACGCCGCGCTCGTGCTCCTTGGCGCCACCCGCGCGCCGGAAGCGGTGCCGCAATTACTGCCAGCCGTGGGCAAACCCGAGACCAGACTAGCGGCAATCGACGGCTTGGGCCGCACTGGTGATCCCCGGGCCATCGCCCCATTGCGCAAAGCCTACGACGACGCCATCCGCGCCGCCCTGGTGCCCGGCGAGACCGAATATTTCAATCCCGATGAGTTCGCCCGCGAATACTCCGCCTTGGCAACCGAGTCCGCCTTGGGATTATACCGGTTGGGCGACCCGAACGGCATCGACCGCGTTCTCAGCATCAACCGGCATGTCAAACTCTACTCCCGTATTTTCAATGTCGCCTCCCGGCGCGAGTTGCGGAACTGGAGCGACCCGATCGCCTTGGCGGCCTTGCGGAATATCTGCGATCTCTCCAGCCGCTTGAATCAGTTTGCCTGGGACAAACTGCGCCGGCACGCCGAACCGATTCCCGCGAGCCAACTGCCGGCATTCATCAAAGCCGCCCAAACCGTCACGAACGAAACCGATGTCGACTGGTTCGTGGGAGAAATCGATGCATCGGTGTCAACGTTGCCACCCGCAACCTGGGAACCGCTGACGACCGCCAAGGACGGCACAATCGCCCGCTTGGCGCGGAGCGCCGTCGCGGCCAAACCGGCTGTCACCACACGCTAATCACTACGCTGCTTCCACGGTCAACGTCGCCAGCGGGTCACAGCCGGCAATTCTGGTGTACACGCCGACCGGATCATTGCCGCCGGCCTTCGTGCCGGTCCAGACGTTGACCACTTCGGCGGTAACGTGCGCCGTCGCGTCGATCACCAGTTTCCACTGGCCGGCTTCGTAACAAATCCGTGGTGCAGCGCCGGTCAACATCTGGGAGAACTCATCGTTGGCGAGATGGCAGAAGCCTTTGCCGAAGTTGAACCAATACCCGTTCTTCAACCCCGGCCCGCTGCCGGGTTTCAGGTACGGACTCCAAAAGAGCTGGCCGCCGGCGGGATAACGGGTCACATCCCGGTAAAACGTGCCATCCCAAGGCAGACCGGCGCGGACGCCACCGCCCCAAAGGAAATCAGTCGGCAACGGATTATTCGGGTCCGGCCATTTCAACCCCGAATTATACCGGGCCATCATCGGCAGACACTCCGGTTTCTTCGTGCCGACGAGATCGGGAGTGTAGCCGGCAATCCGGTAAACATCCGCCGTGGGGCCGGTCGGAACGGTGGACTGGCCGAGTTGGGCGCGGAGAAATTCGGCGTCGCCGGGATGCGGATGCCGGTGATGATGATGGTGTGGCGTTGGTGAGGGCGTTACCGGGCTAGTTTGAGAGGAGCCGTTAGGGGCATTCACGGCCAGTGCATTTACCCTGTCATGCCGAGCTTGTCGAGAAATTCTCCAGCATGGAACGCCGGAGATCAGTCACGATCTCCCGCCAAGATCACCTGATACGCTGCTGTTTCCGCCATGCATATCCGCCATAAATCACAGCGCCAATGCCAAACAGCCAGACAATCGAGGGTTCGGGGACAGCGCCGGGAATCACAGGCTCAAAAAGATTTCCGATTATGTAATCAACTACTGCGTCTTTTGGAATTGGTGTATTGAGGAAAAAGCTGGGAGCTGGTCCACCTTGGACAAGCACGGTTGCTCCTGAATCAGTTGTTCCCCAAGCGTATGCCACATATTTGCCATCAACGTATCTACCTCCACTGGAACCATGGAAGTCTTGGGCTAAGCTTTCGTTTCCCCACCACGGGGTGCTCTCTATTGTAGTCTGATTGGCGCTGAACGATCCAGTCAGAATTGAGATATCGTAAAGAGTGTCGTCGACTCTCACGATGGAGTCGCCTTGGGCAGTCAACGCAAACAGACTCACGGTGAACGTGGCAATGATTAAGAAATATTTCATATGCTTCATAAGTGCTCGTTTCTGGATATAGGTACAACCGCTCGCTAAGTCGAAACTTACCCCCCCCCCCATTCCGGAATGCAACATTATTCTCGCCTTTAAGTCGAAACCGAGGCGGACTAAGAGTCAGCGGCGGCTGGCGGGGCTAAGGCCGGGGGAAATCAGCCAGTTGGCGGGGAAATCCTTTCCCGGGCGGGGGAAATGGTTCCCGACCAGGGGGAAACTGCCAGTTG